>Ga0116227_10015779_pt1 | contig 11092 bp, 10 predicted proteins | sample S1TSphgellanicum_FD_89693 | JGI IMG/M metagenome (GOLD analysis project Ga0116227, IMG submission 89693) | Host-associated microbial communities from peat moss isolated from Minnesota, USA - S1T2_Fb - Sphagnum magellanicum MG | ecosystem: Host-associated > Plants > Peat moss > Unclassified...
GAAAACTACCTTTGGAATTCCGGCAACTTCTTTTTCCGCGCCGATGTTATGCAGGCCGAGCTTCAGCGCTACGAGCCTCTGATAATTGAGTCCGCCGCGGCCGCCGTGGAACATGCGAAACGCGACCTCGATTTCACGGTGCTCGACGAGGCGGCTTTTGCTCAGGCGACCAAGAAATCGATCGATTATGCCGTTATGGAACACACCGATAAAGCTGCCGTCATACCAGCGGATATCGGATGGTCCGATGTTGGCACCTGGTCGGCGGTTTGGGAGCTGTCGGACCGCGACGAAAGCGGCAATTCGATCCGCGGGCATGGCGTCGTGATGAACGCCAGCAATGTGCATATTCGCTCCGACAATCTTCTCACCACAGTCGTTGGCATCGACAATATCATTGTGGTAACGACACAGGATGCGGTGCTTGTTCTCGACAAGGCGCACGCGAATGAAGTGAAGCAGCTTGTCGACCGGCTGAAGTGCGAAAAGCGCCGCGAGGTTTTGGAGCACAAGCGCTCATATCGGCCCTGGGGCTATTATCAATCGGTCGATGAGGGCGCGCGCTATCAAGTCAAGCGCATTGTCGTGAAGCCAGGTGAGCGCCTATCACTGCAAAAGCACTTCCACCGCGCCGAACATTGGATCGTGGTTCAGGGGATCGCAGAGGTCACACGTAACAATGAACTCATTCTCGTGCATGAGAATGAATCGATCTATCTGCCGATCGGCTCGACGCACCGGATGGCCAATCCGGGCAAGATCGATCTCGAACTCATCGAAGTTCAGACCGGTTCCTATCTTGGTGAAGACGACATCATCCGTATCCAAGATGTTTATAATCGTGGTTAGCGTGCGTCCCGAGCGATGTAAGTATCTCATCGGTTAAAGCCGTGCGCGCATAAAGCAGATCGTTTGATCACAGCTAGCCAAGCTCAGAGCTTGATTTGAAGCAGAGACGCCGCAAAATGACGCGGGTCGCGGCCGCGATCCTTGGTTCTTCTCGATCGAGGACAATTCGTATCTCCCTGCAGCATTATTAACGCTAGGGTTTAGATAGTGAAGAATTGATTAATCTCTCATTGTTAATGTCATTTCCGTGAGCGGGCTGTTTCATCGCTTATAGCGGCTTTGGCGTGAGGCCTGCGAGCAAGTTCGTTAGGTGCGCGCGGCTTTGTAAACGCGGCGCGAAGCAGGCCTTAAATTAAGTTTGGTTCAGGGACCCGCGATCCTTGTCAGGGCTTGTGCATGATGCAACCTCGTCTCCACGTCGGCTTTGATCCATACAATGCAGAGCAAATGACCTTCGGCCGTATGGCTTTAAAAAGTGGCGGGGCTGGAAAGAACGCTTTTGGCCCTTATGAAAAACCGCACCAGCAGTCTATGTTTGGTGCGAACCGGACGCTCGCGGACGAACCGCGCGCGTGGCGCGGGGCGGCTTCGCCTTTGAAAGAAACACCGGCGGACATCGTCGATCTTCCTCGGATCAGGCGAGATTGGTTCAGCGAGATATTAGGGTTGAAGCCACCGCTTGATATTGCGTGCCGGGAGGTTTTGGAGCGGCCGCTGTCGAACTTCAGCCAAGCCGTCGCGCATTTGGCCGGACTTGGGACACAAGCCGACTATCATAGCACGCAGAAGATTTTATGCGTCTCAGAAAAAGACAATCTAGGCGCAACGACGCTTGCCGTTAATCTTGCATATGCCGCTGCGAAGGCCGGTCGCCGCGTCTTGTTGATCGAAGCTAATCATCGGCGTCCTGTGCTGGCCTCATTGATCAGTCCCAATGTCCGTATGAACTTTATCGAATTGAGCGGTATAAAGCGCATCGTCTGCCAACTGCGCCCGGCACTTTTTGTCTTGCCGCTTTTTGAAAATGAAGAATCGATGGTACTCGATATACGTTCAAAAAGCTGCATGAAAGGAATTAACCGGAATTTCGATTTCGTCATTCTTGATGGCGGCAGATTTATCCGCGACGAAGAGATGATGGAAATGGCTGGAATCGTTAACCTGGTCTTTCATCTCACCGCACAAGGCGTTGAAATAAAAAAGGGAAGTAATCTTTTGTGTGATGCGTGACGATGAGACGGCTTGGAGATTGCAGTCAACCATCTGGGCCATATCGGCACCATGATCCGGCGGCTTCATGCTGATCAGGCACACTCTTCTATATTTGCCCGCCCAATTGATCGGTCCCAGCCTGCAATTTATTGCAACGGTCATGTGGACGCATTGGTTATCGCCTGACGCTTATGGCGTGTTGCTGTTCCTGATTGCGAGCCAGGAGCTGGTTTTCGTGATCTGCCTGTCTTGGTGGTCGCACTATACATTACGCTACATTGGTGCTGTTGATGATGCCGCCGGGCATCAGCGCTATCTTGACTGGGAAGGCTCCATTCTCATCCTGAGCTCGATCGCTCAAGCGGTCTCGGCCATGATTATTCTTGCAACTTTGTCGACACATGTGACGCTTGGTCTCGTGTTGGCGACGATTATCTACACATTGTCACGTTCGGCAATCAATCATTTGAGTGAACGGGCAAGGGCCGCGACGCGTATCGAACTTTATACCTTCGCGCAAACTGCCGGACCAGCGCTCGGGTTTGCATTGTCTTTTGCCGCGGTAGTCTTCGTCGCACCCACAGCCGAAATGGCGCTTCTCGGCTTTGCAATTGCACAGACGCTTTCGCTGATATGGCTAGGGCGCGCTATGAATCTTTCCGCTGGCGGAGGGACCCTTGATCGAACCATTTTGCTCCAGGCGTTGCGTTTCGGCATCCCCCTTGTCATCGCGGGCGCGGTCGGCTGGATCAGTGTCAATGCTATCCGCTTGATCACAAATCATACGATGGGTATCGAAGCCATGGGCCTGTTGTCGGTCGGCTGGGGCCTTGGTCAACGTCTGTCCGTCACAGTTGCAATGCTGGTGACAGCGGCGGCCTTTCCGCTCGCCGTTAAACATCTGCATGACGGATTGCGCGAAGAATCACTCAAGCAGCTAGCGAATTCAGGCGCAATCCTATTCGCTCTTTTGCTGCCGGCAATGATTGGACTTGCTCTGGTCGCGCCTTCGCTGACTTCGCTGGTGATCGCGAAACCGTTTCAGGCCACGACCTTTGTCGTGTTGCCAGTCGCGATGGCCGCGGGCGCCTTACGGAACATGCGGCTCCATTTCAGCGATCAGGCGTTTCTTTTGTTCGAGCGCACCGATCTTTCAATAATTGTCAATGGTTTCGAAGCAGGCGCTATGATCGTCTTCTGCTCGATCGGTATTTCGATTCATGGGCTTGCAGGCGCCGTGGAAGGCTGTCTTTTAGCATCATTCCTCGGTCTTATCGCTGGTCTGAGCCTTTCGCGTCTGCGCTTCGGTCTTATCATTCCATGGAAACACATCCTGCGTATTTCCATCGCAGCGGCTGTGATGGCATTAGCCGTTTCGTTGACGCCCGGCGGTCAGGCTGCGTCCGTCTTGCTGCTTGGTCTCAAGGTGATTGCTGGTGCCATTGCTTACGCTATCACGCTCATTATGCTCTATCCTTCGTTCAGGCGCTATTTGTATCGTTTGAACGTCTTCCGGAGTGTCATGATCTGATGCAGGCATCCGCCTATCGGACATGTCTTTTCCATCCGATGGACCCGCGTGGCGCGAAGCTCGGCGGTATCGAAACACACGTCCGTTTGATTCTCTCGGCTCACCCGGGTGATTTTTCAATCCTTTTTATTGGCGTGGATGAGTTTGGAGATTGCCGTCTTGGTGAAGTGCGTGAACTCGCGATCGCGGGACGCGAAATTGCCTTTCTGCCGGTGATGAGGGTTTTGGATAGCCGGATCAATCTAGCCAGCAAGACGATCCTTGGCTCGCTGACTTTACGCTATGCTCTAGGCGTTTTGCGGTTTTTGCCGCGCATCAAAACGCTGCTCAGAGGATGTAGGGCCTCCGCTGAGTACCAACGTTACGAATTTGCTATTTTGGCGAAATTGCTTGGCCTGCCGAATGTTCTGATGATCCATACCGAAGCGTCGAAAGATGATGAAATGGATAGTTTGTTAAAGCGCTATTGGTTCATTCATCGTTTAAACGAACGAATCGCTGTGTTCTTAGCGGACCATGTCTTTGGTGTGAATCAGAATATCGTTGAGCGAATTGCCCATCTTTATCCATCAGCCGCCGCGAAAACGGAGATGATGACGGTCTCGATCGATACGCGGCGCTTCGCGGCGCAGCCCTTCGACTGCCGTGACGGCATTTTCAGAATCGTTTTCGCGGGAAGGCTCGATGCTTTCAAAGACCCGCCCTTGATGTTTTCGGTTCTGCGCGCGCTTTATGCGCGGCTCGACGGGCGTCTTGCTTTTCATTATGCCGGGTCATCCGATCCGCATCGTTATGGCGAATTCGGGCCGATCGAACATTTCACCATCAGACATGGCGCGTGCACATCGGAAGAAGTGGCGGGCATCATGGCGCAATGCCATGCGGGAATCCTGACCTCCTATTTCGAAGGCATGCCGTGTTATCTTTTGGAGTGCCTATCGACTGGCAGGCCCGTCGCCGCGATCCGCTTGCCGCAATTTGAGCCTTTGATCATCGACGGCATGAGCGGCAGCCTTGTTGCTCGCACTGATCCGGCTGAAATGTGCAAGAATACTCTCGTTGAAGCTTTCGTCACTCTCTGGCAAAAGATTCAGGATGGATCCTTCGATCCAGCGCGCATTCATGCTTGCGTCGAACCCTATTCAATCGAAAATCAAATGATGCGGCTTTTCGCGCGCCATCGCGTTTTGCAGGAAAAGCGCACCTATAAGCGGGCCAAGACGTCCTCGATCAGCGCATCGTAAGCTGCGACAGCTTTTTCGAGAGAAAAGAGTTTCGCCCGTTCGATTCTTGGATTTGGTTCGCCTGGATCGGCGAGGGCGGCATCCAGCGCTGCGGCTAGCGCCTTTTCATCGCCCGCTGGCACCAGCCATCCATAACGGCCGCGATCCAAAATTTCGCGCGGCCCATCACAATTGGTTGAAACGACGCTCAAACCATTGGCCAGCGCCTCTGCGACGACAAGGCCAAAGGCTTCGCTGTCGGAGGGTAAGACAAAGCACCGCGCTTGTGCATAGATCGCCCATGGCTCGGCCACATAGCCGAGCAATGTCACGCGATCCGCGACCTTCTGCCGGTTGATTTCCGCCATGATCGTCGCGCGTTCTGGTCCTTCACCAAGGATCAAAAGTCCGGCATCGCGATTTGCCATGCGGGCGAAGGCCCGGATGAGCAAGGGAAAATTCTTGTAGGAAACCATCCTGCCGCTTGCGAGCAGAATCGGCTTTCGCGCCAAAAGCTCGCGCGCGCTCCGGGCAGGCTGCAGGGGGCCTTTCAGAACCGGATTATAAATCAAAGCCATGCGCGAGGCCGCCGCGCCATGGTGAAGTGTGAGATAGGACTTCAGCCCGGCGGAGACACAGACCGTGCGCGCTGCGAGCCGCGTCAAAAGCGGGGTCAGCGCATAGGACACGCGGCTCAGGAATTGCGGCTCGCTCACCCAATAGCCATGGTAGGACAGGATGGCGCGCCGCGGGCGGCCCGTGAGGATCGCGGCCAGCGCATGTTTCAGGTTGGAAATGCTGAGCGCGGAGAGCGAAACATCGGGTTTTTCCCGCCTCAGCAGCGCGGCGAGCCGGGTTATCGCGCGCGCATGATTGCGGCCAAGGACAAAAACCCGGATATCCGGCGAGAGATAAGGCCGGTTCTGATCTGCCTCGAAATCGACGGCGAAAAGCACCTCATGGCCAAGCGCTGCCATGCCGCTGGCGAGGGAGGCCAGAACGCGCTCCGCTCCCCCGCCCGCCAAGGCATGCGTGTAGAACAGGAGTTTTCTTGGCGTCATGTGTTTTCGGGCCTCTTGACGCATCCCGCTGCCCGAAGCATCGTCGCACCAAGCGATTAGCAGGATGTTCATGAATGCAAGTTTTATATGACGGATTGAAACGCTTTTCGATGATGGGTATGGCTGCTCTCCTTGCCGCGAGCGCTTTCAGCTTCGCCCCGGTCAGCGCCGTCCAAACCGAGGCACGTCCGCTGACACCAGCGGAAGCGCGCCGCTATCCCTATGAGGCACGTCTGCCGCAATGCGGCGATCCAGAAGTTTTCTCGCGGATTCGTTCGACATTCAGCGAGACCGAAACCGAATATTGGCATTCGGGACTCGAAATTCTCGGTTTCGACCAGATCGGCGAAATTGGCTATCGCACGAATGGCGCGGATTATATTCCAAGGCGTTATTGCGAAGCGCAGGCGATCATGAACGATCAGAAATACCGCACTGTGTCCTACACAATCGGGCAGGATCTCGGCTTCGCGGGGTTCTTTGATTTTGGGGTTGAATGGTGTGTGGCTGGTCTCGATCGCGAGAAAGCCTATGCGCCAAATTGCAAAATGGCGCGGCCCTGACCCGCGGGAGTTGGCTTAAATGTTTGCTGCCGGCCGCGGCCTTTCCCTCGCATGCGCGGGGGCGGTATTTATTCTGGGACTGCTTGTTCTGCCCGATCGGGCCCGCAGCGCTGGCGATGATGATTGCATCCTCGATCATTGCGCTGACCGGCAAGAGCCCAGCGGTTCACATCCGAAACCCGCCGCGCCAAAGCCTGACCCTATAAATGATATTGAGCCGTCTCAGCCAGCGGCTGGACAGGATAGAGGCGCGCAGCCGCGCGGCGCGAGCCGTCCCGGCGATTTTGATTTTTATGTGCTGTCGCTTTCCTGGTCGCCCGGGTTTTGTGCGACGGATAGCAAATCCAGATCACAATGCGCGGCCGGTGCCAATCTTGGATTTGTGGTGCATGGCCTTTGGCCGCAATATGACCATGGATTTCCCTCTGATTGCGGTCCGGCGGGGCGTTATCCTTCGCGGGCTGCCGTGCAATCCGTGGATGGGCTTTATCCGGACGAGGGTCTCGCCCGGTATGAATGGCGCAAGCATGGCACTTGTTCCGGCAAAAGCCCGACCGATTATTTCGCCGATGTTCGCCGTGCGCATGACGCAATCGTGATCCCGAAGCCATTTCAAGAGGCCAAAGAACAGCAGAGCTGGGTGCCTATTGATATTGAGCGTGCCTTTATCGCCGCCAATCCCCGCCTGAGGCCGGGCATGCTGGCTGTAGCTTGCCGGGCCGGGGTATTGGAGGAAGTGCGCTTCTGCTTTTCCAAGGATCTGCGTGAATTCCAAGCCTGCCCGGAAGTCGTGCGCGCCGATTGCCGGGGATCGAATATCTCCGTGCCTCCGGTGCGATAGTATCGTTGTGAGAAGATGACGATTTTGACGCCATTGCGATGAACTACCGGCATGAATATCACGCTGGCAATTTCGCTGACGTCTTCAAACATATTATCTTGACGCGCATTCTGCTTCATCTTCTCAAGAAGCCTGCGCCATTTCGCTATATCGATACCCACGCGGGCAGCGGCTTCTACGATTTTTCCGGCGTTGAAGCTGGGAAAACCGGCGAATGGCGTGCTGGACTGGGTCAGCTGGCGGCACTCGCTGATTGGCCCGCCGCGGTGCTGGAGTTGATCGATCCCTATCTGCGATTGGCAGCGCCCGCCGTTGATGCCGTAAATGGCGCACATCATCTTTACCCGGGCTCTCCAGCCATAGCCGCCGCGTTTCTGCGCCCGGAAGACCGCATGATTTGCTGTGAATTGCACCCCTTAGCGGCGCAAGAGCTGCGAGATCATTTGGGACGCGACCGCCGTACTAAAATCATCGAAATCGACGGCTTTATCGGCCTCAACGCTTTTGTGCCGCCGGTTGAACGGCGCGGTGTGGCTCTGATCGATCCTGCTTTTGAGCAGAAGGACGATTTGGAACACAGCCTCAAGGTGCTGGAGATCGCGTGGCGCAAATGGAGCACCGGGATTTTTCTTCTTTGGTATCCGATAAAAAATCAAAAGGATGTCGAAGCTTCGCTGCGGCGGCTGGCTGACTCTAAGGTCAAACGCGTTCTACGGCTTGAACTGCGGATCGCCCATCCGGCCGAGAGCGGCCCCCTGGCGGCAAACGGGCTGTTGATCGTCAATCCGCCCTTTCCGCTTTTGGCTGAGGCGGAAATCATCCTGCCTTTTCTCGGCGAAGCGCTGGCTCAAGGCGCTGGCGCGGGGCATCGCATCGAATGGATCGCGGAAGAGTGAAGCTCAAACGTTTTTGTTGGAGCTTGCCAAAATCGATTGCTGCCCCAGTTTTCCTTCAGGGCTCAGCTTAATCGAGTGGCTTAGATCAATCGAAGCGAGATCGATTTGAACCCTCATGGCTGAGCGGGTCGCGGAACCGTTTTCTCCGATGAGCGATATAATCGGAGCGAAAACTTCGCCAGCATTGAAATCTCTAAGGACGACTGGAATGGCACAGCAGGGTATCGTCAAATTCTTCAACGCGGACAAAGGCTATGGCTTTATCAAGCCGGATGATGGCGGAAGGGATATTTTTGTCCATATCACGGCACTCGAACAGGCCGGGTTGAACTCGCTGACCGAAGGCCAGCGCATTACATTCGATATCGAGCCTGACAAAAAGGGCAAAGGCCCCAAGGCAGTCGATCTCCGGGCTGAATGAGGGTCGCGGCCAATAGGCGCGATGACCGGCTCCTCAACGGTTGAAATCCTTGCTAAGGGTGACGGCGTACCTGCCCCTTGGATATTGTCAGTCACGCTCATGATTGTACTTCGCTCCTCATTGCCGTCGCCTTTTGGACGGAAGGTCAAAATCGCCGCCGCTCTCCTCGGGTTGAAAGACCAAATCGAGATCGTCCTCACCGATACGAATGACCCAGCCGATTCGATACGGACGCAAAACCCGCTGGGAAAAATCCCGGCACTGATCCTCGAAGACGGGAGGGTCTTTTTCGATAGCCGGGTGATCCTCGAATATCTCGATCATCTCGCAGGCGGCGGCGTTCTCATTCCGGCTGAGGTGAACACCCGTTTTGCAACCTTGACGCAGGCGGCGCTGGCCGATGGCATCACGGAGGCCGCGATCCTGATTGTCTATGAGGGCCGTTTTCGCGAAGCCGAAAAGCGCGAGCCAAAATGGGTTGCCTATCAGGAAGAAAAAATCGCGCGTGCGCTCGCCGCATTCGAAGCGGAACCTCCGCGAGGCAAGCGCGATGTCGGGCATATCGGCCTTGCCTGCGCCCTTGGCTATCTTGATTTGCGATTTGAAGGCAAGTGGCGCGCGGGCCATCCGAAGCTTGTTGCCTGGCTCGATGATTTCTCAGCCGAGGTGGCAGCCTTTGAAGCGACGCGCTTCGTGCCACAATAACGATTATTTCAGTGTGCAATTGAGCTGTCGAAAACAGCTCTCTGGCAAATCGTCACTGCGAAGCGACTTCGTTTTAGGCGCTGCGGCGCGCGAGTTCATCGGCCGCCACGGCATCGACTTCTTCGGCCCAGATTCGAAATTGGTCGAGGCGATGCGGGCCAAAGGATGTGACGAGGGAAATATCCGTCGCGTCACGGCCGTAAGAGACAAGAATGCGGCCGATGCGCGGATGATTATGGCGTGCATCAAAGGTGATCCAGCGGCCATCAAGGAACACTTCGAACCAGGCGCTATAATCCATGGGTGCGGGATCTGGCGGTACGCCGATATCACCTAAGAAACCGTTGGCGTAACGGGCTGGAATATTCATGCAGCGGCAGAAGGTGACCGCTAGATGCGCGAAATCGCGGCAGACGCCGACTTTTTCTTGATAGGTCTCAAACGCCGTCCGCGTGTTCCGGGCAAATTGATAGCCGAAGGCGACATGCGCGTTGACGAAGTCGCAAATGGCTTTAACCCGGTGCCAGCCGGTTGGGGTCGAACCAAAAAGATCCCAGGCGATTTGGCTGAGCTTCTCCGTCTCGCAATAGCGGCTGCCAAGCAGATAGACGAGATATTCATTCGGGACGCGATCGAGCGGGACTTCCTGAGCGCCTTCGATGATGGGATCAGGCTGGCCGGTATCCTGGATGACGCAATCACGGCTGATGGTCAGTGAACCCGCTGGCGCGACGAATTTACGAACCTGGTTTCCAAAACTATCGTTATAGCTTGAAGATCCGATGGCAGGCGTTGTCTTGAATCCCGAATTATAGACAATCTCATGCGCGCGATCCTCATGCGCGTCGAGCAGGCAAAGCATCAAAGTTGGCTGCGTGCATTCAAACGTCAATTCATATCCATAGCGGATCAGCATCTTTTAAAAATCCATAAAGCGTGAAGGGGATCAATTGGCGTGCCTGGCAGCCTGCAATGGCCAAGGCACCTATGAACTGCCACATTAACCTATGTAGGCAAATGACCAATAAGAGCAATGGCCAAGCCATACATATCGTTCATCAGCGGCGAGATGCCCGCCGATTAAGCAGTGATGACAACACGCGGGTTGAGGCTTTGCAGTTTAAGACCTTGCCTTTGGCTCTTCACCCAGCCTTGGCAGAAAATAAGCGAATAGCCCGAGCGCCGGCAGAAAAGCGCAAACCCGGTAAACGAACGTAATGCTTGTATGGTCGGCCAATGCTCCGAGGAGCGCAGCGCCCAGGCCGCCCATGCCAAATGCAAAACCGAAGAATAGCCCGGCGACCGTCCCTACTTTCCCGGGCATCAGTTCCTGCGCATAGACAAGGATCGCGGCGAAGGCCGAGGAGAGAATTAAACCGATCACCACGCTGAGTACGCCCGTCATCACAAGGTTGGCATATGGCAAAGCCAGCGTGAAGGGCAGCACGCCCAGGATCGATCCCCAAATGACATAACGGCGGCCGATCCGGTCGCCTATTGGGCCGCCGAGAAAAGTCCCGATCGCCATGGCGCCCAAGAAAAGAAACAGGAAGATCTGTGCATCCTGAACCGTGAGATGGAATTTCTGGATCAAATAGAATGTGTAATAGCTGCTGATGCTCGCCGTGTAGAAGAACTTGGAAAAGATCAGCATAAGCAGGATGCTGATCGATACCGCGACCTTGCGGCGCGATAGACCGGAACTTGGGGTTGCGGATTCGCGGGGCTTCGCCCGCGCCGCGGCGATCGCGCGGCCATACCATTGGCCGATGGCGGTGAGGAGGATCATC
>Ga0116227_10015780_pt1 | contig 11092 bp, 9 predicted proteins | sample S1TSphgellanicum_FD_89693 | JGI IMG/M metagenome (GOLD analysis project Ga0116227, IMG submission 89693) | Host-associated microbial communities from peat moss isolated from Minnesota, USA - S1T2_Fb - Sphagnum magellanicum MG | ecosystem: Host-associated > Plants > Peat moss > Unclassified...
ACGACCACCCTATGATTTTTCTATCGGCAAGATCGATAACAGTAGTAAGATATAGCCATCCTGACCCGGTTTTGATGTAGGTAATATCACCAACCCATTTTTGCGATAGACCATCAGTAGAAAAATCTCTTCCAAGAAGATTCTCAGCGAGTTGAAAGCTTTGTTTGGAATCTGTAGTTACCTTAAATTTCTTCCGTATCTTGCTTCTTAGATTCATTTTCCTCATCAGCCTAGCGACATAAGAACGTGATATCTTATGGTTTTTCCTGTTCAGTTCTAAGGAATTCGAGGACTGCCATATATTTGATCACTATCCTGGTACGCTTGTTTTACCAGTAAAGATAACTCCTCTGTTTTCTTATCCCTGTTGCTTTTTGGTCTAGAAATCCACTTGTAAAACGAACTACTGCTTGTATTTATAATCTTGCACAGCTTTTCAACTGCGAATAGGTTCATATGCGATTTTATGAACTCATATTTTCTCAGTCGCCCTTGGAAAAGATGGCTACCGCCTTTTTTTAATATGCCGTTTTCCAATTCAGCATCTTTCAATTTCTTTTTTAAGATTCTAATCTCTTGATCCTCAGCGGTCAGTTTATCATTTAGAGGCAAAATTGTTCCGCCATTAAACCTTGGGTCCTGACGCCATTTACTTAATCTACTGGGTGCTAAATCTAATTCCTTAGCCGCTTCTGCAACCGAATCCTTTAAATAGGAAATTCTACCGCCATTTTCTTAAATGACTCATCAAATACTCTTGCCATGTCTTAACAAAGACAATTTTATTTCTTAAATCTGTCTCCACTCAAAGGTACCAACTCCAGTAAATTAAATAATCTTGTTGTTAACCGCATAAGCAAGGGCCTCTACGGTATTATTTACGCCTAAACGTTCAAATATTCGTCTTCTGTAATATTTCACTGTATCTGAAGCAACAAATATTTTTTCTGCAATTTGATTAATTGTTAATCCCTGTGCATGCAACCGTAGTATCTCTACCTCTCTTTTCGTGAGTTTTGGCTTTTCTGATTTACACCAGATACTGTTTTCTATATTCAGTTCCCAAGTTTCATCAGTACCTTGTTTATGGATAAATATATTGCCCGCATTTTTATTGGGCGAAATGGAAACGATGCATATGGCTTTCCACATTTTTTCATCGCTTGTCAAAAATAGCGGCGTAAGTTTATGGTTAATGAGCATGTGCTTGCCATCCCGATTGACCAAATGAAAATCATAAGTTATGCTGTATAACTTTTTTGTATTTCCGGGCAATTTTTTAAAGAAATCAAATCCCGCTTCGTTAATCAGGGTCAATAAATCTAAATCCTGTTCAGGAACATTTTTAAAATAAAAGTCATAGCCCATATGCAGCACTTCCTCAGAAGAGTGCCCACATAAAAATAATGGATTTTCTGAAACGTATTCAAAAGCCATTTTTTCATAATCAATAACATATATGCTTTCATACGTTAATCTTGCAAAAGATTTTATGGCTTCTAGATAGTGATGCTGTTGAAGATGGTCCTCTTCTGATATTTTGATGACCCTGTTCTTGGTCAGCAGGCTTGAATTAATGCTGTTTTTCATTAACGGTGATGGCTTAACAGCAAATCTACACTAAAGTGTAGTCTTTAAGAATGTTTTTGTGCTGATTTTTGTAGAAAACAATTTTTTGCATCATGAATAATGGATTGGAAGTAAGTTTAAACAGAATAATCAAGGCAATACCAACTTTTAAGAACGCGATCATACTATTTGGAATATTTGGAGGTCTTGTGATTTTAATAGCATACTTTATAATTCAAGAATCTTTTCGGATCTCTAATTTTTTATACTTAGTAATATGATAAATTGTAAAAACTGCAACAGTAGCGTCGGTGGTAATTTTTGCTATAATTGTGGCCAGCCCGCACAAATTAAAAGAGTAGACAGCCATTATGTTCTGCACGAAATACAACATGTTCTGCATTTTGAAAAAGGAATATTGTATACCATAAAAGAGTTGCTGCTCAGGCCCGAAAAAAACATCAAAGTGTTTATTACCGATAACCGGAGCAGGTTGGTAAAACCGGTTGTGTTTGTCATTATCACTTCATTAATATATACAATAGTTGTTCACTTTTTCCATCTCGAAAATGAATATATTGCTTACAGTAATTCTGGAAAAGCAACTTTAGGTTTAATTTTTAATTGGGTACAAAGTCATTACGGCTATGCAAATATTATAATGGGCATATTTGTTGCTTTCTGGCTAAGTGTGTTTTTTAGAAAATATGAGTACAATTTTTTTGAATTATTAATTCTGATGTGTTTTGCTATAGGAATAGAAATGCTGATATTTTCCCTTTTTGTCTTTTTAGAGGGGGTAACAAAAGTAGATTTGGTGAAAATTTCGGGAATTTTAGGTGTAAGTTATTGTACATTTGCAATTGGACAATTTTTTGATAAAAAGAAGCTAAAAAGCTATTTAAAAGCTCTTATTGCCTATCTGTTAGGTACAATTACATTTCTCGTTTCAATAGTCCTTTTAAGCCTATTTATTGACTTTTTATAACCCAAGTAGATCATTAACAAAAGGCTCTACTTGTTAGAGGCTTTTGTTAATGAATTTGAATAGAATGGCTTAGCCTTTTTATTGGCTGTAATTAGAGATGCAGATTTTGTAATAGGCTTAGTTTTTCTTGAACCGTTCCAGAATTAGAGATGAAAAGCATTTTACTCCTGTTCTGATGCTTTCTTCATCAACTTCAAAATTAGGTGCGTGATTCATTTCAATAATTCCCTTTTCAAGATTTGAACCGCCTAGGAAAAAATATACGCCGGGTATGTTTTGCTGAAAATAGGAGAAATCATCGTTAAAAAAGGGGAGTTGCCCATAATCAGGAGAAAATATAGTGCTCCCATAAATACTTTTAAGGGTTTTTGTGGCCATATTGGTTAAGCTTTCATTGTTCATAACGGTTCGGTTTTCCTGTATAAATGAAACAGAAAGCAGCTGATCTTTATAGCCACTGGCTGTTACTGCTTGTTTAAATTTAAGAATCATGTTTTTCAGATTAGCTGAATTTGTTTCATATAAGTATGCTTCAATAAAGAATAGGTTGTTTTTAGGATAGGCTGTAAAATTCTCATCCATGATCAAATAATCTTTAAAAATTGTATTTGGGTTCATCAGTCCAATTTTAGGATCATTAATATACTGTAGTTGCCAAGGCTTAGCTTTGGTAGTTGCCGGAAACAAATAGTTGTTAATTTTGACCATTAATGCCTTGGCTTCTTCTTTTGGCAGTTCATTTTTTAATTTGATTCTGATTCTTTTTTGGTAGGCAAACATTTCATTTGGTTTAACCATAATCTGTCCAACAGGTAATGCGGAGATATGCAGCCCATAAATTTCATCAGGATTTATTTTTGAAAGCAAACCATTATCAATCATAGCTTTTGCTCCAATAAAAGTCTCTTCTTCAGGCTGGAAAATAAAACAAACCGTTCCGTGTAAGGATTCTTTGTTTTTTGCAAGTACTTCAGCTATTCCCAGCCCAATTGTCATATGTACATCGTGGCCGCAACCATGTTGAATACTCTTTTTTGTAGACTTGAATAAGGCATTGTCAGGATAATCTTGGGGTAGGGCGTCCATATCAGCTCTCCAGGCTATTTTCTTTCCGCTTTTTCCACCCTTAAAATTCCCACAACACTATAACCATAAATGTCTGTTTCAACTTCAAGGCCTAAATCAAGTAAATATTGTTTTATAATCCTTTGGCTGCGCATCTCATTGCCCGCCAACTCCAGATTTTTACCAGTTTTTTTAAAATGGAATCAGTTTCTACTTTAATAAATGCGTGGGATAAAGTTTTTTTTGCCGTATTATTCTTTTTTCCTGGCTTCAGCTCTTGTGCAAATGAAACAGAAATCAAAATGATCAAGCAGGCCATGATTAATATGGCTTTTTTCATAATTTGTCGCTAATTGATTTAAATTAATACTTGTTAGGCTGCTTAATAAAGAAATGAGTTACAGTAAATAAAAGCTGAATATTAACAGCCGCTGCTACTTATTGTGGTTTACAGCCCCTTTTCAGTTATTCTTTGAATGACACCTGTGGGCAGTTGATTTCGGACTTATCAACTATTGGTTCTGTAATATGTATTAGTGATTTTTTTAAAATGTAGCAGAACAAATTGCCTTTCATCTATAAATATCATCGAGAAAAAACGGGCTAATATAGGTATGTATAAGAATGTACGGTGTTGAATATTTACCCATTATTATTTTATCCCAAAAAATGTCGTTTTATCCCAATAATTATTGAACAATAATGAAGGTATATACATTTGCCACAACTAAAAAGTAGGATGCCGAAAATGCTAATTAGAGTAGGCAACAATAAAACAAATAAAATGAAAAAAATTAAAATTATGATGTTGGCACTACTGGTTGCCGGAACTTTTCAAACATTTGGACAAACAAAAGGTGTAAAATTCGATCCGAACTATAAAGGTTATTATTTGTTAAAGACGCAATTCAGAGGTGATAATGAAGCCTTAGAATGCAATGGTGCAGAGAGTAAAACAATGAATGGAGCGGCTTTTATGTCAACACAAAAAGGCGCAACTGGACAGCAATGGAAATTTGTGCCTGCAGGAAATGGATATTATCGTTTGCAAACTAGATTACATGGTGATAAAAAATGTTTGGAAGGCAATGAAATGAAGGGAAGTGCTAAAAATGGAGCAGCATTTATGGACGATTGTAAAAATGTAAGCGGTCAGTTATGGAAATTAGAAGATGCAGGAAACGGCTATTATCGTTTGAAAACAGTATTTCAAGGTAACGAACACTCTTTAGAGGGAAATGAGATTAAAGGAAGCCGTGGTGGCAATGCATTTATGAATACTACTCAGAATGTTAGTGGTCAGCTATGGTACCTTGTTCCTGTAAACGGTTAGTTTAAAACGGACTAAAATATTTTCGGGTTGGACTTTTTATAATCCAACCCACTTTTATTATCAAAGCTGTGTATAATATCTTAATGAAGCATATATTTACGATTAGAATTTTTGCCCATGGCTGAAATATTTAACTCAATCGCATGTTGCTTAAATACACTTTTCTAGCGTTACTATTTATTTCTGGCTATTTCGCAACCGCTCAAGATGCTAAATCTCTTATAAAACAGGTTGATAGGGCAGATAGTCTCATTTTCTATAATAATTTTACTGAAGGAGAAAAAGCGGTAGACCATATATATGGCTGGTTGTTGAAAAATGATATAAAAAGTGAATATAAGGATATCCAACTTAAGCTTTTGCTTCACAAAGCTTATGTATATGCCCGCAATAGAAAAACGAACAAAGCACTTGAAACCTCACTTCACATCATAGCCCGAGCTCAGGAATATCATTTGCCTGAAAAAGAATATCAGGCCTGTTTAATGGCTGCGACTATGTATGAACATTCGGGCGAATTTCACCTCTGTAAATATTATCTGGATAAAGCTGATGAAATTTATAAATCCTACCATCTGGAAAAAGTATACAGTATTTATTGTATCCGTTTGTCTTCTTACTATCGTTTTGTGAAAGAAAATGATTCTGCAGTGTATTATGCTTATAAGGGTTTAGATTATGCTAAAAGATATAAAAATGCGCGAGAACGTATAGATGCATATTTGTTGCTTGGTATGCTTTTATCACAAGATCATTATCGAGAAGCGGTGAAATTTTCCTCACTTGCGGCAAAGGATTTTTTGCATAAATACGATTACGCGGGTGCTGCTATGATGTATAATAATATTGCATCTACATACCTATCTCATAAAGAAGCTAAAAAAGCACTTGTATATAGTGATTCTGCATTATGGGTGTTTAATACAAAATCAATATCCGAAGGGGATTCTTTTTTTAAAATAAGATATCAGTTATTTGACGCTTTAGGAAATAAGGATTCTGCTTATCATTATTTAAAAAAATATCATGATGCTCATGTGAAAAAGCTTGGTAATATGGAAACAGCAGCAATAAAAAAAATTACTGAACAATATCAAAATACAAAAAATGAAGAATTGATAAAGAATAAAAATCAGCAATTAATTTTTATTGTTGTTTTGCTAATAATAATTATTGTGGCTTCTGTTTTGCTAATAAGAAAAAATAAAAAGATCAACATTCAAAATAAGACCATTAGTAAACAGATAGAGGAACTGGTCAGAACTTTAGATCAAAAACGAGTACTGTTATCTGAACTGCAACACAGGGTAAAGAACAATTTGCAACATGTAATCAGCATTTTAGAAATACAGAAAGAATCTGTTGATTTCAATAATATTGAAGAATTGATTAGAGGAAACCAAAACCGTATTCACTCTATGGCTTTGCTTCACAAAAAGCTAAATACTTTAGATGGTGTAAATAGTATAGACTTACCCAGGTATATCAATGAGCTTTCAGAATTGGTTAAGGATTCTTATTATAATAAAAAGAAAATCAATTTGGATATCCAATGTGAAATAGAAGAAATGACTTTGGATAAAGCACTTCCAGTTGGTTTAATTATTGTTGAATTAATTAGTAACAGCATTAAGCATGCCTTTGAACAACAAAATGTAGGTAATATAAATATTGTGATTTTAAAAGAGGAGAATACCCATAAAAGCAAACTTTTTTATGCAGACAATGGCATAGGCTTTGACTTCAGTTTAACTGCATCGAAAGGTTTGGGTGTAGAAATCATAAAAGGGCTGATAGATCAACTTGATGGAACAATTATAACCAGACAGATTGAAGGCTTTGAACTAAGTATCTATTTTTAAAATATAACAAATGAAAGAGATTTCTATTTTATTGGTAGAGGATGACTTTTTAAACAGAAGGTTAGTAAAAAAAGTGCTTCAAGAAAATGATTATAAGGTGCTTGAGGCTAAAAATAGTGACGAAGCACTTGCCATATTAGAAAAGGAAAAACTGGATTTTGTTGTTTTAGACATTAATCTGGGCGAAAAGGACAAGAATGGAATAAGCTTGGGGGAACAGCTTAAGCAAAAGTATTTTATTCCTTTTGTTTACCTCACGGCATATGATCATCCTAATATTGTAACACAAGCTATAGCAACGGTACCTTATGCCTATATTACTAAGCCCTTTAAAAATATCGATCTATTAACGTCTATAGAACTTGGCACCCGTCAGTTTTATCATCAGAAAATGCCTAAACCTTCGGTGCTGGTAAAGGATGGAGGATATAATATATACCTGCCAATTGAAGATATTGATTATATAGAGGCTGAAAAAAATTATTTATTATTTTTTGCCCAAAAAAAGGTATATAGAAATAGGTCTACCATCAAACAAATATTGATGGTACTCCCCAAAAATATCTTTATTCAAACCCACAGGGCATTTATAGTCAATAAAAATAAAATAGCTAAATTTAATATTAAAGGTCTTGTGGTTAATGATGAAGTTATTCCGGTCTCAAAAAATTATATAGATGATGTGAATACTGTTTGTAGATGCGTGTAAGCTGATTCATAAGGTATTGAATTATCTTTTAGGAATAATTATATTGGATATAATGGTAAATCTTGGCTTATGCACTCAGCTTCAAAATCACCCCCGAAAAGCCTATTTCAGGGGGTGATATGTCGTTGTTGAGGATATTTTTATAAAATCACTTGATTAAGGATTTCCAAAAACGGGAGCAAATTTTTCATCAGAACTAATTCAAAAACAATGCACACATTAAGCAATTCTAATATCAGCTAAAAGCTTTGTGAAATAATAGGTTATGCTATGTTAAAACCATGAATTTAAGCAGCTCCACCTATGTAGATATTTAAAAGAAAAAGGAGGCTGGTATACCCAGCCTCCTTTTTTCTTTGCGTTGAACTATAAGCTTAAAACCTAAGCCCAACAGTAAGGTAAACAGCATTAACACTGCTTTTTATAGAAGCTGTTGGTGCAGTTAAACCTACTAGATCATAGGCTTTATAATAAGAATTGTATTGGGTGTTTACAAAAGTAGCATCTGCATAGAAATCATTTTGACGATAGCCTAAACCACCGCTATAGCTTTTTCTTTGGTAAGCATCATTTGATTTATCTGCATAAGGATTTCCCAATTGGCTATAACCCGCACGCAGTGAAAAGTTGTCAGACAAACGGCCTTCAACACCAGCTCTTAAGTTTATTGCATCTGTATAAATTGCTTGTATATCTTTATTGTTCTGTGCCATAACAGCAGCGTCATTTCTGGCGTCACTGCTTAAGTGTAAGTCTTTATAATTGATGTAATCTGCATCAACAGTTAAAAAACCATAGTTTTTAGCAAATAAAGCAATACCAGCAGTTACTTTTCCAGGAGTTCTGATGTTAAAAGTAGAATTATACTGGTCAAACTGTACATTATATGGATTTTTTTGATTAACAAGGTTCTGATTATAGCTATCATCAACAGTGTACCAAGTAGGGCTTTGATAAGATGCGCCTAAACGAACAATGCTGTTTATCTTGTAAATTAATCCCAGTTTGGCATTAAATCCACTGCCTTTAGTCTGTGTGTTTTCCGAAAAATTTAAATTGTATTTTCCATTGGAAAAATCAGTGCCAATTTCATTAAAAACACGGTCAGAATTTAATTTTAACGAAGTAAATGAAATGGTTCCACCAAAATATAATTTATTTGAGTAATTGCCACCAAAACCTATATTAAATTCAGATTGATAGCCTGAGCGTACTTCTGAATTATACTGTGTGCTACCTAGTCTGGTTGACGGTGCCCAGGCATTATTTGCTGTAACATAATCAATCAGGTAATTTTCATAGGCAGCATAAGGCAAATTATAACCAGACTTATAATTGTTGTAGCCATCTTTAAGCTGCGTAGGTGTAGGAACGGGATTGCTTAGTCCATTTGCTTGATCAGCAAAGAAATCGGCAATAGAGCTTGATCCGTTTGTTCCTCCAAATACGATGTTATTATTAAAATCATTGGTTTTATTGTAACCAAGGGCTACGTTAAAACTCAGTAGTCCTTCAGTAACATTTGATCCTTTTTGACGGGTAGTAGGTGCATAAAATACCCCGCCAAACTGGCTAATTCCAAGTTGATTCTTTTTACCGCTTTGAGTTTGATTTAAATACGTTCCATCATTTCCATAATTGCCAAAATAAGGTGTAAAGCTAAGTTCAGATTTAGTAAATAAACCCAAGCCAGCTGGATTGCCACTGAGTGAACTGATATCGCCGCCTACAGCGGTTTGTGCACCGCCCAATGCCTTAAATCTGGATGAGGTTGTGTTATCTGTTTGAGAATACCGAAGTGCATCAGTAACATATTGAGCAAAACTAGACTGTGTGCAACCAAAAATGACTGCAGCAGCCAATAAATATTTTATTTTCATGTGTGTGTATTAAAATTTGTTATCCATTAATTACGGCCTCCACGGGATGATCCTCCGCCACCGCCAGCACCTGATGATTGTGATCTGCTTCCACCTGATGATTGTGCAGGAGGAGAATAGCTAGGTTGTGAAGGTGGTGTATATTCTCGGGCCTGAGGCTGAGGAACATATTCTCTTGATGGGCGTTGTTGCATAGGTGTACCAGCATTTTGTCCTGTATTCTCTACTCTTGATGGGCGCCCATAATTTGGATTTACTGTGTTTGTAGTATTTCCATTGTCACTGATGCGGCTCGGACGGTTGCCATTAAAGCTTCCAGCCCTAGAACCGCCATTGTCAGGATAATAACCATTAGAATTCACTGTGTTTCGGTCTGTATAAGAAGGCCTGTGGTTATTGTTGCGGTTTACATAGCCACTATAGTAACCGCCTCCATAATAGCCATTTCCGTAATAACCATATCCGTAACGGTCATAAATTGAATAACCGCCCCATCCATTATAATAGCCGTAACCAACATAAAAAGGATTGTTCCAGATGCTGCCATAGTAACCATTTCCATAGCCAAAACCATATCCTAAGCCGTAATTTAAGCCATAACCATTGCTCCAGCTTAAACCATAGCCTAAGTAATTGCTGTAAAGAGGAGCATCAAAGTAAGGATCGTAATAGCCTCTCCAGCTATAGCCACCATAAAAACGGTTAATACGTGAAGAATAGTCCATGTCATAATATGGATTGCTTGTTCCATAATATTCATCATTGTAATTGGTTTGAGGCTGTGCCTGTGGCGCAGGTTTATAAACCTCAACCTCTTTAGCCTTTGCTAAGGTATTGTATACATCATCATGACTGTTTGTTTGAGCCAATTTTGATGTAGAGCATGCAGCCAGCAAGCCCGTGGCTGCCATCAGCATAATCGGTAAAAATTTAATTGGTTTCATTTGTGTTATATTTAGTTGTGTGTCTTAAATAAAAAAAGAATACCAGTAAAGTTAAAACTTTGCAATTTTATAATTTAATGCTACAAAGCCTAGCTTGATAATCGTTTTGTAGGCATAAATTTATAAATTTGTGCTTTAATTTCACATTTTTTAACACACAAATTACGTTCCAAATACAATTTATGAGCAAAGAAATTACAAGCAGGGCCTCAGATTATTCGCAGTGGTACAATGATATCGTAATAAAAGCAGATTTGGCAGAGCACTCTGCCGTGCGTGGATGTATGGTTATTAAACCCCACGGTTATGCAATATGGGAGAAAATGCAGGCTGTATTGGATAAAATGTTTAAAGATACGGGTCATAGTAATGCTTATTTTCCTTTGTTCATTCCAAAGTCATTTTTTTCTAAGGAAGCTTCTCATGTAGAGGGATTTGCAACAGAATGTGCCGTGGTTACTCATTACCGTTTGAAAAATGATGGAAATGGAAATATTGTGGTAGATGAAACTGCAAAACTGGAAGAGGAACTGATTGTTAGGCCAACCTCTGAAACCATAATCTGGAATACATATAAAGGCTGGATCCAGTCTTACCGTGATTTGCCGTTATTAATTAACCAATGGGCAAATGTTGTGCGCTGGGAAATGCGCACCCGTTTATTTCTGCGTACTGCAGAATTTTTATGGCAGGAAGGGCATACCGCACATGCTACTGCCGAAGAAGCCATTGAAGAAACAGA
>Ga0116227_10015781_pt1 | contig 11091 bp, 8 predicted proteins | sample S1TSphgellanicum_FD_89693 | JGI IMG/M metagenome (GOLD analysis project Ga0116227, IMG submission 89693) | Host-associated microbial communities from peat moss isolated from Minnesota, USA - S1T2_Fb - Sphagnum magellanicum MG | ecosystem: Host-associated > Plants > Peat moss > Unclassified...
CAACCTACATACCTAAATATTGATTTAAATTGAATTTGGACAAATTCAATTAATATTCCACGTGTCACAATTTAAACCATCTAAACATAAAAATTAAAAATCTTGGATTATTTCAAAAGAATTTTTAAAAAATAATTATTAAAAGTTGGGACACGTGGCAACACATAAATTGTTCCCATTGTTCACCAAAAAAGTCGCATCCTAGTTGTAAACGACAATACGTATATGACAAGTTAAAGGATGAAGGCGTATTTTGTTGACTTTTTCCTTCATCCAAAATTCGTTGTCATTTGCAACTAGTGTCCTATGCGACTTGTCCAACGCAACTATAAAGATTTTAATTGCAAATGTCGTTTGCAACTAAAACTTAGTCGCATGGACTAGTTGTAAAATGGCCATTTTCTACTAGTGGTAGGGCCAAGTCCCAATCCTCTTTGTTCCCAGTGAGGCAAATTTTTTGAAATCCTTTCTTGCATGTTTAAACCATCCTCTTTGCAAGGTCATTAACTTGGGGATGATCCCTTGAAGTCCAGCAATGGTCAATGAGAGCATGATCAAATAGGTTTTAGAATTTTCCTCTAAATTCTGATCCTTGATTATTAAGGCACTTAACACAAGCCCCAAACCTACTTAGGACCTGTTGTAAGAAAATCTAATTAGTGATGTGTGATGACTTGTCCAGTAACGCAACAAATTTGACCCACTTTGAAAAATGTACAATCATAATCTCCAGCTAAATCATAATCTCCCACTTTGAAAAATGTTCAATCATAATCTCCTAAAGGTCTATGGTAACTCTCTAACTAAATCGCATGACCAGCTATAGAACATGCCCTAAATATGGAATGGAGAAAATGTGAGCTATTGAGAGGAGAAGGAAGTTTTCACTCTATCACATTGTTCACACCTAGCAATGATGTCTCGGACTTGAGCATACATTCCTCTCCAATGGTAATGAGAAGCGAGAAGGCTATAAATATGTTTAATTCCAAAGTGTCCAAGCTCCAAGTGTAGTTTTTGAATAAGACTACATCGTTCATGTGGTGGAGGAACCACTTTGTCACCTTAGGGTAAGCATTGAATGAAGTGATTGTCCTTCCATGAGTTTCGTTTGGATTGTTATTATATGTGATCCTGATGACTTAATGTAACTTGGAGAAGGTATTCCCCATGTTGAAAAAACCTCAAAATGTCTAAATCCTCCCATATATCCATAATGGGATGTTCAACCAAGTTACATTGCAGTAATCTAAGATAATTAGATGCATAAGATACATGTACTATTAGAATCTAGTCAAAGTCTTGTTTGGCTTCTGAGAAATCTTCAAAGGTAATGAGGGGTCTCCGCAATGTGGTATCCACATTCTAATGTGTAATACCAAGTCAGTGAATAACCTTGAATTCATACTCCTAAAGTATAAATGCCCAACGAGCTAACTTATTAGTAAGCTTGTCGTTGATCATTAACCACTTGATAGGTTGGTGGTCGGTATACAAAATGAACTTGGTGCCATAAAGATAAGGCCTGGAATGTATGACAACCCATACAACAACAAAACATTCCCCCTCGTATGAAAAGTAATTATTTTTAGCCTTATTGTTGCTTCGGGATGCATAGGCAATAATATATTCCTTGCCAACCTCATCAAGTTGGTGAAAAATAGCACCAATACCAAGAGCACTCCAGTTAATGTGTAGAATGAAAACCTTGCTGAAATCAGGTCTTCTCAAAATGGGGAACTTTGAAAGCTTTTCTTTGAATGTGTTGAAAGTTTCCTTAGCCTCTTCACTCCATGTCCAAGTAACATCTTTCTTTAATAATGCATAAAGAGGATGAGCAATAGTACTAAATCTTGGACATAAATCCTGTAGTAATTACATAATCTGATGAAGCTCCTCCAAATGTGAGCATCAACAGGATTGGGCATCTCCAAAATGGTTACTACTTTGGCCCAATGAGTCATAACACCACTTGGCAAAATTCCGTGTCTAAAGTAAACTACTGAGGTGATAATAAACTCACATTTTTTAGGATGGATCTTCATATTGTCTTTGTGGAGCCTCTTGAATAACTCCCCAAAATGAGCCAAATGTTGCAAGAGTCTTGTGTTAGTGTTGCAACCCTAGCCTTGGGCTCGTGACCAAGGCAAGGGCTTGCAAAGTTGTGGGCCAAGAGGGAAGCCCGGGAGTGAAGGAAAGTGTGAGGGAATGAACCTTCACACTCCGAAAGAAGCTTCCACTTTGGGAGTTGGAATTCCGATGGACTCCTGAATGTTCAGAGAATGATTACAAGGGTCAATGCCCAATGGTTTGAACAATTCTTTATATCATTAGAAAGCTATTAAAACTTAGATGTAAAAAATGGGCTCGCATCACTCATTTGAACATTTGAAACACAAGTTATGACCAAAAGAAAGGTTGGGAATCAAATTGACAATTTGACTCCCGACCACTAAAAGTCGGGAATCACCCCGATTTCCTTGCAATAGGTGGCGTGCCACATATTTTTGGAAAGCTCTAGATGAGGGCTACAACTTTGTTTTAAACCTTGCCTCAATCAAAGGTCTGCACACAAAATTATGGGGCCCCAAAGTCGTGGGAGTCCCAACTTTGGCAAGTGGGAATCTCGGGACAAAATGCCATTTGGATGTGGGCCTTGTGGAGAGGCACATAGTATACTATAAGGGGGAAGGTGGTGGCTTCCCCCAAGTTTGGCCCGTGGTGAGTCTTATGAGTTCGAATTTGCCCGTGACTCGTCCTAGCACCAAAAGTGCTCAAATTATGCACTAACCACCTTGTGTTGGTTTTGTGCAGGTTCGTGTGAGTAGTTGATGCTTGTCATTCATCCTAGTCCCATCCTGAAGCTCCAACATGGCCTTCTACCCCTCAAAGTGTTGCGAGCCAGGGAATGTGCCCCAACTCCTTGCTTTTCCACTATCTTCAATTTGGATTCACATTTGAGTCCATTATGGAGCTTGAGAGCACGTTAGCTATGCACTAGGACGTCACCTATGTAGCACTTCATGAAATCTACCCCTTTGAGAATTTGGTCCATGACTCACTAAAAGAAAATAAGTGCATTCTTTAATCCAAAAGGCATGACAAGCCATTTCCACAACTTGTTGCTTCCATGGAATGTCATTTTTTTACAATCCCTCACAGTGAGCACAATCTGGTTGAAGCATTGCCTTAGATCCACAATTGTGAAGATGTTTGAGTTTCCAATGTTATCAAACAGTTCTTCAGGGATGGGCATGGGGTACTTATCCTGAGGTGTAACCAGGTTCAAAGGCCCATAATCCCCGCACATCTTTTTCTTAGTCCTTAATCCAACTAAATCTTTTTTTGCTAACAATATTATAGTGGCTACAAAATTAAAACTTGATGGCTGAATGAGACTAGCTTCATGGAACTTTTTGCATCTTTCATCTACCAGTTCCCATTCATGCTTACTTAACCTATGTCTCCTCCAATAGATGGATGTCTCATTTGTAAGGTCTATAGAGAACTGAATGGTTTTACACCTACCTAAGTCTTTCATTGAGAATGCGAACACATTCTCATACTCAATTAGCAAGTCGTGACCCAGTCTTTCTCCTTCTTGGTGAGCTAGTTCCCCCTAACAAAATGGTAGTTGGAAACACATGGAATGGAGTTAGAAAGTGTGTTTGAAGAACCTGGTGTATTGGGTTTTCCACTATCCAACTGCGCAGATTTGTAGAAGGTTGTAATTGTTTCTCTAGAAGTTGATGTAGCTCTAGGTGTATCAAAAACAACTTGAATCAAATTACATAGTACCTCCTCCCCCCCAACACTAAGAATGAAGTGTAGAGTGTTGAAGATAGGCTAGTACTTGGTCAAGGTGCCATGTAGTTGTATCGCTAGAACTGCAAGTTGATTGAATTAGTGCTGATGTTATCTACATTTGAAAGAATTCACAAGTTACCAACCATGTTAGAGAGTTCAGGTCCATGCCTCTCCCTAGTAGAGTGTTACGTTCCAATCTAGTCACCTTGGTGTGACTAGTAGTGCCAGTTTAGAACCCCATAGACCTTTCTCTTTCTTCTAGTCTTAGTTCATCTCAAGTGGTTGAAGCATGATGATACATCAGGCTTGGTCCATCTCCCTGAAAGGCATGTGCTCTTGGGAAGGAGACAAAGGTGGGCTAAGCACCTCTTGGTTTTCCTATTATGCTCGCTGGAAACCAAGGAGGTTTCTTTTACCTTGTAATTGGTTAATATGAGCTTTGATCATTTAATATGTGAAAAACTTGTAGGTTGGGGTTTCTAATTGTGTATTTCACAACCAACTGCAGAACTAAGAATGGTGCAAGGTTGGTCCACTACTTGCATAACTAGTGCACATAAGAACCACATTATGCCACATCGAGTAGGAATGGCTCTTCAAGGTAATGCTTGACCAATGTGTAATGCTCCTAGACTTTTTCCCTTTGCTCAAGTTGAGAAGGGGTGTTCTCAATTACATAACCAAACGTAGGATAAATGGATTAAGCCCAGGTGATCAATCGTATCGTGTCCATGAAGAGATTAGATTTTGTGTCACTCAAACCTTCTCTAAATTTAGCCACTGAAAATCCTTGACACTCCCAACCTGAAATGATGAAGTCCACAGGGCCAAATAATTCCATATGCTTCTTCTAAATTAATTGTATGTTAAAGGGCAAGAAAGTGAAACTGACCTTCCATGTGATGGTTGCAAACTATTGTGGAAATCTGGTTATGAGCTCCATCATTCTTGATGCCGCCACTTGCCTTATAATAGGATCAATATCAACGTAAAAATACCTCTGAACCACCATCCCTGACTATAGTAAGGCTTCAAGACTTGTACCAATACCACCAAAAAGCTATAGTAATGTAATCTTTTCCTTAGGCGGTGTCCAGGTGATTAGCTGATGAGTAGGTTTAATCAGTTCACCATGGCTCTCCATGTTCTCAAAACTAGAGAGAGCTTTGACCAAAGGCTCGTGGGCTACTTTGAACTTCCGTAAAACCTTTAGTCCGTGTTAAATGTCAATAGGAACCACCTTCAAGCTTTTAGTAGCTTGGCCATAAGCTATCTCCTCTTCATCTCCCTCTATCCACTCATGGCTAGCTTATTGGATGTAGGAAATAATGCGTGTTTCCTTGAGCATACAATGGTGAGCCGTAGGACTATGGTTTCCATGTAAATTAAGGGGTATGTATCCCAAGTGGTGCCCATTAGTCTCCCAATCCACTCGGTAATACGCATGTTCGAAACAATTGTCAATTGTGAAACCTGGTGGAAACAGGGCATGTTCCCCAATGAACACATCGTAACTAGTGGCATTGGTGACTAAACATCTAACTTGTAGGCAAAGCTTTTGATCTGTACCTTCATTAAAATTAAGTGCGATCAAATTCGAACTCTCCCCAAATACCTCTTTTACACTCCCACTAGCGATGCAAATGCCACATAGATTCCCATAGTTTCAAGTCGAGCATGCCCATCTTCTTGGTGAATTGAACTCCAAGAATCATTGGTTGGGCACATGTATCAAGAAGTACCATTTTGGGTGTATGTCTTCCCACCTGGATTGTTGATTCGATATTGTCAATAATGGCAACTCCTATGGCAATGGAAGTTCTCTCACTAGGCACCACTTTTGGAAATGAGTGAAAGATTTTATGGAGAGAATGACTATCCACAACGCTTTTATTGAGTAACAAATCCACAAGTGAGGTGTTCTTAGCTCCCTCCTTATATGTGAATGTAGAATCAGAAGTAGGAAAGCCCACTAATTTAGCCATGTTAAAACTAATGACCAGATTATGAATGCCATTTACAACACGTGAGCCAATCGAATGTCTCTCCAAGGTTGACACATTCCCAGCCTCAAGAGACTCAAATGTGAGTCTAAAATGAAAATACAGAAGAGTAGGAAGTTGGGGCACGCTCCCTAACTCGTAACACTTCGGGGGTAGAAGGGCACGCTAGACCTCCGGGATAGGACTAGGAAGATTGACAAGCACTTTAATCACTCACACGGACCTACACAAACTAAACAACAAGTTGGTTAGTGCATAGTTCGAGCACTTTTGGTGCTAGGATGAGCCATGGATAAACTCGAACTCACAAGATTCACCATGGCCCGGACTTGAGGGAAGCCACTAACTTCCCCCTTATAGTATACTTTGTGCCCCTCCATGAGGCCCACATCCAAATTGCCCCTCCATGAGGCCCACATCCAAATGGCATTTTGTCCCGAGACTCCCAAATGGGAATCCCAAAATTCCCAAAGTTAGGATTCCCACAATTTTGGGGCCCCATAACTTTGTGTGCAGACCTTCGATTGAGATGAAGTTTAAATAAAAGTTGTAGCCCTCATTGAAATTTTTTCAACGATATGTTGCACGCCACTTGAACACAAGGAAATTAGGTCAATTCTCGATTTTCAATGGTCAAAAGTCAAATTGTCAATTTGACTCCCGGCCTTTCTTTTGGCCACAACTTGTGTTTCAAATGTCTAAATGGGTCATGAAAGGCCATTTTAGACATTTGCGTTTCAATAACTTTCCAATGATATAAAAAACTTTTCAATCCAATGGGTTTTGACCCCTATAATTACCCTTTGAAGATTCGGAAGTCCATTGGGACTCCAATTCCCAAAATGGGAGTTCACTTAAGAGTGTGAAGGTTCATTCCCTCACACTCTTTTACACTCCCGGGAGCATGAGATGTGACCCCCGAGCTTCCCTCTTGGCCCGCAACCTTGCAAGCCCTTACCTTAATCGTGAGCCCAAGGCTAGGGTTACGACAAAGGTGTTAGATGGGACCCCTATAACATGTGGATCAAGGATTGGTAGAAGACTTGATGTAATGTTCAGGGTATCCATTAGTACAACAATTATGTCCCTGGTGTTTAACTTCAAATTTTGAAAACTAACAACAGTGTACTCACAAGTTTTTGCGCCACTCCACACATTTGAAGTTAGCATTACATAAGCTGATCAGTGGAAAATTGTGTGTTTTCCTAATGTACATGTATTCCTAGGACATGAAAATTTGATGCCCTAGTAGCTTGTGGTGTAGTAGTTTCCTCCCCCCTCGCAAACAAGGTGCATTTTTCTTCCGTGTTGAAAGGACGAAAAGATTGTGGCATGACTGTTTGAACTCCTCTAGCCTTGGTAATAAGGCTTGAACCAAATGTGAGTCTATCAGTTTGCATTACCTACCTAGTGGTAAAAACTCTAGGTGCCACACTAGCCTCTTGTGCCGTAAAGTAGGAAGGGTAAAAAGAAGTGGCAAATTTTAGTGTGAGACTAGAATTGTGTGAATTAGAAAGAACATACTCCCTAACCATGGCATTGTGTAAGAGGCCATAGAACAACCTAGGAGGTCCCTCTTGTGATCTTGAACCTTGTACAGGTTGGGCATGACTAACTGGTTGGGAAGACTTACCTTTTAGATTAGCAAGTTGGGCCCTCAATGATTCGAGCTCATTTTGCAGAGTTTGAATTTGAGCGACATGGGCTTGAAGCACCTCCCTCTTGTCAACATTGTGTTTTTTCTTCCTAGCATTCTTATTGGAATTACCATTGGTGGGGAAAGCCTAAGTGGAAGGTTGAGGTGCCTTGGTTTTTAGTTGAGCGGCAATGTAAGATGTTGGCAGATTTTGCTGTGGTAATCAAAGTTATTTCCGTTTCGAGAACTTGGTAAAACAAATAATTTCTTGATGTCCCACAATAATCACAAAAGATATCTTCGGAAGGAATGTTACATTCATTAGCTTTGTGGGCAAGATTGCCACAGTAGTTGGAAGAAGGTAGGATGGGTGCAATTAAGTGCATTGTTTTAACCCTTGAAAGAGAATGTGATGATCTGGTTGGTGCAACTCGTGAAGGTTGAGGCCTTAAACGTGATGGAGACCTCATAATGTGCATGAGCTAGTTTAAGCTTTTCAAAAATGTTGTACACATCCAGCAAAGTGTACGAGTTTCCAAATTCTGTTAAAAACCCATTGCAAAACCCGCGCATGGAGTGCAAGAGTACCTTCCAACGAACAAAAATCCCAATGGGCAACTTTCAAGACTATGATGCTATAAGTATCATCTTGAAGCTTGAGAAGCCTCTTATAGAACATCTTGAGGGTTTCATCCTTCTACCGAAAAAAGGTGGTGAGTTGCCATTTTTTTTTAGAATTCCTCACCATAAATTTTAACTTAAGAATTTGAAAGAATTCCCCCACTGGATCAGCAAAAGCTAATGTATCTATGGTGGGAAAAATGTTTGTGGTAACAACAATGAATTATTGAGGAGAAAAGTTTACTAAAGTAAATACCGAATGTGGATTATTGGGCACAATCCCATGATGTGCAATGGTAACTTGTAGTGTAGCTTGAAAGGCAATGGTGATGGTTGTGGTATAAGTTGGATTGGGGATTTGGGTGATGCCCAAAATCCTTAGAGAGTGTTGTTCGTAAACATCTAATGTTTCATAGTGCACATAACGGGCCAGTTGTTTAAATGCGACCGCCTCGATGTAATTAATGCCATACTTGAGCTCCAATTCACAAACCACAATTGAGAAAGTTGCCTTGAATTCCTTTAAAGAAATGGTACCTGACCTTCCATTGAACTTCTCAATTCTCCCAAGGGAATTATTGACCTACATGGTGTATATGGGTGTAGAGGTCATGGCTTGTAGCAGAATATACAGTGCTGGTGTGAAAGTTGGTGCGGCAACAAGCATACCCCATTGATTAACCCCTCAAAATGGACTCTGATGTATCGTTGATGAAGTGTAACCTAAACTTGAATTCTTGGTAGGAGTTGTACTGAATGACGGTGACATTGTAGATGTTGATGGTACTGTCGTGAGGATCGTGAGCTCAAAGAAATCAGCTCAAATGATTGTGTGTTACTTTGTAGCTAATACTTTGGCTCTGGTTGAACAGTAGTGTTCTCATCATTCGAGGACATGGTGTTGTCCCATGCCCCAAAATTTTGTAGCAATACATAACACTAACTAAAATGTTCTAACACAACGTACAATTTGAAGAATATAATGTGTCAATAGGGATGAACGACAACGGACAAACGTTCGTGGATGGATGTATGTGGACGGAAGGGGCCGAACGGATGGACGTCAGGTGAAACGACAATGGACATTAGACAAAACGAGGACAAACATCGGATGGACAGCAACGGACTTCAAACAAATGGCAACGGATGGTGACAGACATCAAATGAAACAACAACAGATGGCAATGGACGTTAGACAAAACAACAACGGACGATGACAAACATCATATGCAACAATGACAAAAGTTTAATGACGACAAACATTAAACAAAACGGCACGACGAAATGACGTGGCAAAATGGCGCAACAAAACAAACTGCGATGGAACAATAAAACGAAACAAACTGCTTTAACAACTGCACCAGTAGCGACACTACATAACAATCTGCATCTATGAGCTCTATGACAATGGTGTGCAAAAAAGAAGAAATAAATTTTTTTTCTTCTATTTCGTATTTTTATTTATTTATTTATTTTTCTTCTTCCAAAACTGTTACACAGGCTATTCACCACATGACAACAAGTTCAAAAACACACAAGAGTGCACAACCCATATGCTAACCTCAAAACCTATGTACAAGGAAACAAATGTATGTGGGGTTACATCACCTGGTATATATCTTATACTACAATCAACTTGTGTGTGTGTGTGTGTGTGTGCGCTCCCAAGACCTAAAGTTAGTAGTAAAACAAACTTTGGAGTTGTTCACTCCTTCTTCCCTCCAAAGCTTTGGAACTTAGAACTTCATAGCTTATAACTTGTTTCCGGTGTCCCTTTTCCCTCACTTATGCTGCTGCTAGTTATGGTTGTTATTGTTCCTGTTGTAGTTGCAGTACAAGAGTATAAAAAAAAGTAATAGCAACTCAAGAACATAAGAAACCAACAAGCAAAAGAAACCCAAGAAACTCAAAGTTAAGAAAAATTTGTCGCTTTCAACATTAAACAATAGAGAGCAATTTTTCTAAAATTAAATTGCAAAGAAGGAAAGAAAACATAATGTATGTAAACAATGGATGTGCAATAGCCACCGTGAGTATTTTGAAATCTAGTCTGACTATGGAGGAAACTCTCCCTAACAAAGGAATTTTAAAAAACCTAGAATTAAGCAAAGTTTGCGATGTTGGAAACGTTAGATGGAGGAGGGCTACAAATGTTTTTTTAGCTTTAGAAGTAGAAAAAACAATTTGTGAGGATTCAACCTCCTTTGACTTCTTAAATGTTCACTCACCAGCCTATTTACCCTACCCCAAAATGCATCTAAATTGTTTTTAAATTTTAGTGATGATTGTTATTATGTACCCAATCATTGTTTCACCAATTAATGTACACCAAAATAGGTGATTAATAATTTTAAAAATAAAACTTACATGTGGTCAATGAGGAGATGTAGCATGCACCCCAGATGTTTAGGATTTATTTTTTCCTTTGAAAGGGAGGAGAGAAATGTGAGTTTTTTTTAAAAATAAATTTGGGTAAGGGGGATTTTTGAGTTTTTTCTATTTCTTTTTAGGTCCATTGAAAAAAATTGGGTTTTTCAATAAGTTTTATCATATGTGAAATTTGATTTATATTTTCAATAAAAATTATGTTTTACATGGGCGTACATACATGAGTTCATGTTTTACAATTAGCAAACAAATTTGAACACATTCTATTCTAAGTGTATTATGGCTTGCATTTTAGCATTTTGTACGTTGAGCCAATGAAAGAGTTGAAAGGGGAGAGAAAACAAAAAAGTGCAAGTTGTGCACCCTCAATTAATTAATCTCAATCACACTAATACCCACTTCACTTCACACTTAATTTAAAATAGAAAAAAAATATTCACAATTATTTTTAAGGGTTTTTTTATCTTTTAAAAAAAAATCTCCTTTGTCTTCTCTTGGCCCTCTCTTTCTCTTTGACAACCTCACTTTTCATTATGGTTGAGGAGAGTTGGGGGGGGGGGGGGGGGGGGTGGGGGTGGGCTTATTTTTTTAATATTGAGTTCCCAACAGTTTTTGAACTTTTTTTTGTGGGGGACC
>Ga0116227_10015783_pt1 | contig 11091 bp, 7 predicted proteins | sample S1TSphgellanicum_FD_89693 | JGI IMG/M metagenome (GOLD analysis project Ga0116227, IMG submission 89693) | Host-associated microbial communities from peat moss isolated from Minnesota, USA - S1T2_Fb - Sphagnum magellanicum MG | ecosystem: Host-associated > Plants > Peat moss > Unclassified...
ATTCCGGCATGACGTCAGCCCACTGTTCAACCAGAAGACCGAGAGAGCCGGAAATCGACGTCATTGGCGTTCGCAATTCGTGGCTTACGGTCGAGACGAACTCGTCCTTTAAGCGTTCTATGCGTTTACGCACGCTAATGTCGCGGATCGCGGCAGTCACCAGCGTACCTTCGGCGCTGGCTAGCGGGCTGAGCATGATTTCGATCGGAAATTCGCTACCGTCTTTGCGCCTTCCTTGGAGCTCAATTCCGGTTTCAATCTGTTGCGCTAAAGCATCTTCGGCAGACCGCAGTGCATCCGCCGCCAGCCGCTCTGCAAAGCCTTCAGGGATGATATTCGCCACATCTTGCCCGAGGAGTTCGTCGCGGCTATATCCAAATTGCTTTTCAACTTGCAGATTCAGGAGAACGATTTCTCCGCGATCATTCACCACAACCATTGCATCTGGCGCGGCTTCTAGCAGTCCGCGGTATTTACTTTCCATCTGCGCTAGGTGTACTTCCGTGGCTCTGCGTGCGCTAATATCGACGATCATGCCAAGAACCAAAGCAGGTCCCTTACCAGTTCGGATTTTTGTGAGCCGCACTTCAATCGGAAATTCGCTTCCATCCTTGCGCATCCCGAAAAGATCAAGGCACAATTCAAGATTTGTAGACTCTAACGCACTGTTCAACGTACCGGTACCGTAGAAATTTTTTTCACGTAAGCGTGCTGGAATCAGCATATTGACTGGTTGCCCGATGAGTTCGGTACGGTGATAGTTAAATTGGAGTTCGATCTCAGTGTTGACCATGACCATCTTACCGTTGCCATCAATCATCACCATACCGTTGGAACACGCTTCGACCGCCAGACGGAACCTTTCCTCCGCTAAACCATCGTCGCTGTCGTCGGCAGTCATGAAGCAATCCTAAATCTGACTGGCGGGCTTATTGGTTTAATCAGAAACTGATGCAATTTTATCAAGTCTCGCCCAATGCGAGCCGAACGAGTTCCGCAGTATTTCTAGCCCCGAGCTTAGCCATGATATGTGCGCGATGGACTTCGAAGGTCCTGCAGCTAATTCCTAATTCGCGTCCCCCCTCTTTGCTGGTGGCGCCCTTAGTGATCAAACCCAGAACTTCTTGTTCCCGTTTGGTCAAGAGCTGCTGTCTGCAAGGATTTGCTGATAACAAGTAGTTGCTCATACGCTTTCCTTGTCCGCTACCGTATCGATTGACGATAGATGCACGGCGATCAGCGAAAGCGACGTTAGCTTCCAATGTAACATCGAAACCGTTACTCAGCCGCTCCATGATTTTGCAAAGGCGCTCTGTTTCATAGAGTGCCCTATCCACAATATCCGGAGCCGATTTTTGATCCGGCTCAATATCGGATGATCGCGCGCTCGATTCTTTGATCTCATGCAGATAGAGAAGGAGGGCTGTCAATGGTTCGTTAATTTGGTGCGCGATCGTGGAGCTTACCTCGTCTACCGCCCATATCCAGGTCGTAGATAGCAGGTCGTTTTGAAGAAGTGTTAAACCCTGTGCCGCATTAGTCTGGGGCTGTGAAAACGACGAATGCTTGCTGAGGCGGCTATTGTTTAACGACACCGCGTCACTCCTTTTGATCTTCGTTTTTAGCCATATATCCACCGGGACTGCCCGCCGGAACATACGGCCATCATGAACGTATAAATATGGAAGTTGTCGGTGAGCAATCGAGACGGTTGCCCAGTCTGATCAACGAGCCCATGTTTCGTAACCCAGGGTGCTTAAACAAAATGATTTGAACATCCATGGCTATAGCGCCAGCGCTTCAAATAGTCTGGATTCACCGGACGCAAAAACGCTAGTGACTTGGTCGCGTTTCTGAAATCTTTCTCGCCTTATACTCAAGATAGAACCAGTTTGAGCCTAAGCTATCTATCCGCATTAGCCGCTGATTATGATCATACTATACTTGAGTAGTAATGCTCCCGTTTAAGATCGTAAGCTGTTCAAAAGAGCTCACTCATTTCATAAAGATTTCGGGCATAAACATTTGGACCGGCTAAACGGAAACTTCACTAAGCCATACCGCCTGTGTCAAAACGTATTCCTCTTCATTGAGGATTTCAGTAACGCGTTCACATAGTGACCTGCGCAGATCCGAGTTCCACGTACCGAAGCGATGACAGTGGATTTGGCTCATAGCCTTGAATTCGTGCCGGGCTTGCGTGACCGCGGCTTGGCAAAGTTCGAAAGAATGAGCATCAATATGCTCCGTATGTGCGAATGTTCCAATCTTTCCAGATTGGTCGATCTTAAAGAGTAAGCCGCTTTTTTGTTCGATGATCCAAGGCATCGCTAAATACAGTGTAAATGCCATCCGAGTAATCTCCTTGAAACTCAGAAATCAAGATACACAGACATTAAACAAATTTACTGGATTGAATGCCCAATTTTGACCGCTTGAACTTAGCGAGTGCGGGGTAGTCCGTATTCGAATAAATCGAAGATGCAGCTTAAGTGGAAGAGGCTTTGGTTAAGCGACCTTTGAGTGATTCGCTTTAGCGCATATCAACCACGCGGACTTATTCTTCCTTGCATTCGAGCTGCTCGAAACATGCAACGGAACAAACATGAAATTCGCCAATTACACTATTGGGCCATCGATAAAGCAATCGATGCAGGCTGACGTTAGACGAAGCGAACAGGAAGCGAGCAATGGTTTCGCTCAATTTATAGGCTCATGCAGGCCGTAGAATATGTTTTTCCAGAATATGATTGATTAGCAATCCCTATCCAAAGGCAGCACCTATGAATAGGGCCCAAAAGCAAACAACGGTGCCCGTCCTTCTTGTCGTTCTCGCGGCTCAGCCGATGGGCTCTCAATGAACGCAAACTTAATTTTGAAACGTAAAGTCCACCTTGCCGTCGGAGCTGCTATCGCGATCTTAATCGCTATGGGAGTGCTGAGCTATCGGGCTACAGTGGCATCGAGTCAAAGTGACGAGTGGGTACGTCATTCACTTGAGGTTCTCGAAAACCTTCAGGATATCGCGTTTGCGATGGTGAGTATCGAATCGAATACGCGGGCCTTCGGCTTAACGGGTGATCAAGTCTATCTTCAAACTACCGACACGAACATAGAAAGTGTATGGCAGCATTTCACGAGTGTCGGACACTTGACCGCGGACAATACAAGGCAGCAGGCTCGCCTCCCCTATCTTAAGGTATTGATAGACCGGAAGATCGAATTCATCAAAATGATCAGAACCGCGCGCTTGGCGGGAAACACCGAGGAGGCCGACCGGCAAGGTCAATCTGGCCGCGGACGCGTGATGATGAATGATTTTCTTGCACAAATTCAAGATATGAGAGCGGAAGAACAGGGATTATTAGCTCAGCGCATTGTGGAATCGCGGCATCGGTCGGAGGTCGTTAAAGCCGTTCTCGTCTTTGGAACAGTCCTCGCCTTACTGATCACCGCCATAGCCAGTTGGATCGTCGAACGTGATAGCCAACGCCGCGCAATTGCCGAGGAAGCGAGAGATGATGCAGAAGAGAAACTGTTCGAAGAAAAGGAACGCGCGCAGGTCACGCTCAACTCTATCGGAGACGCGGTCGCATGTACCGACATTTCTGGACGTCTCACATTCCTGAATGCCGTCGCCGAAAAGATGGCTGGCTGGTCGTGGCAGGAGGCCGCTGATCATCAGATGCCAGAGGTCTTGCGTATTCTGAACGGCATGAGCCGTGAAGCCGTCCCTGATCTGATGGCCTTGGCGATATCTTGTGACCGGACCATACATTTGCCTGCGAATTCCGTCCTTATCCGTAAGGATGGATTTGAAATTCCCATTGAAGATTCGGTTGCCCCAATCCATGACCGGCAAAAAAATGTGACCGGAGCTGTTATCGTTTTCCGGGATGTCAGTGCAACGAGAGCGGCGGCTCTTCAGATCAGCTATTCCGCTGAGCACGACTTTCTGACCAAGTTGCCAAATCGCGTACTTCTGAACGACCGGATCCGTCAAGCGATTGCTTTATCTCAACGTCATAAGCGATCGGTAGCAATATTATTTTTAGATTTGGACGGATTCAAACACATCAATGACTCATTAGGGCATCAGGCTGGCGATAAGCTTCTGCAGTCTGTCGCGGTCCGATTGATTGACTGCGTGCGCGCATCCGATACCGTCAGCCGGCAAGGTGGCGATGAATTTGTTGTGTTGCTTTCGGAGGTAGACCAGCCGGAAAACGCTATGGTGACTGCAAAACGAATATTGAACGATGTGGCAATGTCCCATTCCATCGACGGGCGCGATCTTTATGTCACGACGAGTATCGGAGTCAGTGTTTACCCTGACGATGGCCTGGATGCTGAGACCCTGATTAAAAATGCTGATACCGCGATGTACCAAGCCAAGGAAAACGGGCGGCAGGGCATTGAGTTTTTTAAGCCTGCGATGAATGTCAAAGCTATTGAACGGCATTCAATCGAAGTCGGCCTGAGGCGCGCTCTGGAGCAACAGGAATTTACACTCCATTATCAGCCAAAGATTGATCTTAAGACCGGTGCGATTACCGGAGCTGAAGCATTGATACGCTGGACCGATCCCACGCAAGGATTAATATCTCCAGCGACGTTTATACCGATCGCAGAAGCCTGCGGCCTCATTCAGGCGATTGATGCTTGGGTCTTGCTGGCTGCTTGCGAACAATTCAGCTCTTGGCAGCAGGAGGGCCTTCCTAAGATAACGATAGGTATCAATGTTTCGGCGAGGGAGTTTCAAGACGAGGAATTTGCGAATGACCTATTCACCGTCCTCGAACGGACGGGCATTTTTCCCAATGATATCGAGCTGGAGCTGACGGAGAGGGTGTTTATGTATCACCCCGATACGACTGCCGCTGTGCTCCGCACATTGAGAGCGAAAGGTATTAAGATCGCGATTGATGACTTTGGGACGGGTTATTCTAGTCTTAGCTACCTCAGGAAATTCCCCGTTGATAAGCTTAAAATCGATCAATCCTTTATTCACCAGATCTCGACTGGCGGCGGGGACAGGGTTCTTGTGGCCACAGTCATCCGCATGGCACAAAGCCTTAAGCTGCAGGTTATCGCGGAAGGTGTCGAAACTCTCGATCAGCTCAGATTCTTAAAGGCTCATCAATGCGACGAAGCGCAAGGTTATTATTTTAGTCCGCCCGTCCCCGCACAGCAGTTTGCGAGCCTGCTTAAAAGTGGCATATCTTGGATCGATTGTATTCGGGAGCCTGATATCTGATTTAAGATATGGAACTCACTGTCCGGTCTTAAGAGCAGACCGACGCCGTTTTCTATAGACTCCCCTTCGCTTTATCTCCCGCGGTTGAGATGAAAAGATGTTCGCCAGCGTGTGAACGGGTTGAGAGCCTTGGATCCCAGCGGAGCCATTCAGTCTAGGTAGTATCCGAACCTATCGCTACCGGTTCGTCCTAGCTATTCTTTCCAATGCAGATGAGCCGTGAAATCTTAAGAAGATTCCACGGTAACAGCAAGCTCGTGCTGTTTATGAGTTTGTTTCTGCATGGCGATCCATGCGTTTTCCAGTTTAGAGATTCGTTCATAGATTGGTCACAGCTGGATAAGTCGCGATGAAACTATAGATTTAATGTCGCGCATAATTTGGACAACAAATTGGGCACCCCTGATCATTCTTTAAGCGCTACCTCTGCCGAAGTTTGGTCTTACCAGTATTACCTTCGGGCCATGAGCATGTATGAAGAGCGCAAGTTTTCCTTCAATCTGAAAAGTTTATCCGCCAGCGTAAGCGGTCTGAGAACTGATATCAAGCTTCTCAAGGGTCAGATCCTCTTCACTCAAGGTCACCCGGCGGACTCCCTCTACTATATCCAAGAAGGCAGGGTTAAAATCAGCGTTGTCTCTGAGCAGGGCAAGGAAGCCGTGATCGCGATACTCGATGCGGGTGACTTTACCGGGGAAGGATGCTTGGGAGAGCAAGCGGTGCGTATGGCAACAGCGGTGCCAATGACTGATTGTGTCGTCACCCGCCTTGAGAAGGCGGCAGTCATCCGCTTGATGCGTGAGAATAAGGCTTTCTCGGAACAGTTCATGGCGCACTTGCTGGCACGCAACATTCGCGTGGAAGCAGATCTCGTCGATCATCTTTTCAACTCAAGTGAAAAGCGTCTCGCTCGTGTTCTTCTGATCCTTGCGAATTTCGGCAAAGATGGAAAACCTGAGCCGATTATTCCGACAATCAGTCAGGAGACGCTGGCTGAGATGATTGGTACCACGCGGTCACGCGTCAGTTTTTTCATGAATAAATTTCGCCAGCAGGGCTTCATTGACTACAACGGTCATATCGAAGTTCACAGCTCATTGCTGAACGTTCTCCTGGTTGATGAGACACGCACAGTCGAAAAGTGAATTTCCCATTGAAAGCATGAAAATACTACCAGCTTACTCGTTACGCAGCACTATGCGCTACGCGGCCGCCGTATCAATGTAAGTGACAATTAAAACACACGACTATAATCTTTCATGCTGTCTGGCCTGTCCAGCGGTTTTGACCAGCGTCCCCGCCAATTGCAGATCAGCTTTTACTGATGCTGCAATGCCATCACCGATTGACAAAAATCTCTTTATCATCGGCTACCGCTATCTCGGCTCTGACGGCTTCGCAAGCGCAGCCGCAACCATTACTGTCAACAATCAAGCGCAGTTCGATTCAGCGATTACGGTGGCGACCCAACCTGGGCACACGGATACGATCGATGCGAGCACGGCTGGAACAATCGACGCGGGGACATCTCTGACTCTTCCAGCAGCTGCCACATCGGTGAAACTTGAATTCGGCACTTTCAGCATCGGGGCCTCTGCAAATGACGGAACTGTGACACTTAGCCCAACAGCGAGTTTTACCTTCGGCCAGCCGGGTAATCCTGGCGTCCTGAATATGGGCTATGGATACGCCGGAACCCTTAATATCAACGGGGCGTCCGTGATCTTCAATGTCACCGACGGAGTTGAACAGTACACTCGCGCTCGCCAGCTCAACAACGCTATCGGTTCGCTCACGGGAGGCGGCAATGTCACGCTCGGTGCAGCGACCCTTACAACCGGCAATGACGGGACATCGACAGCCTTTTCCGGGGCAATCAGCGGCGCCGGCGGGCTGACGAAAACAGGCGGCGGTGTGTTAACTCTCTCTGGGACAAGCTCCTATCTGGGGACGACTACCATTGACGGCGGTGTTTTGAACGTGACCGGATCTCTCACCTCGCCGAACGTCATTATCAATTCCGGCGGCACTTTGTCGGGCGATGGAACCATCAACGATCCGACGATCAACGCGGGCGGCATCCTGGCGCCGGGCAACTCCACCGCAAGTCCTGGAACTTTGACGATCGCCGGACCGCTGACGTTCATGCCAGGTTCCTTTTACAATGTGCGCATCACGCCAACGTCGAATGATTTTACCAGTGTCATTGGCGCCACGGCGATCAATGGCGGCATAGTCAATGTGCTAGCCATCGGGAGCGGCTATGCGCTTTCCACACGCTATACGATCCTGACATCGGCGCTTGGTGTTACCGGCACATTCACAGGTGTCACCAGCAATCTTGCCTTTTTGACACCGTCGCTTAGCTATGACGCGAATGATGTCTATCTCACTGTGAAGGCAAACATCAATTTTGCCTCCGTGGCTTTGACAGCCAATCAATTCGCAGTCGCCAGCGCGCTTTCCAGCGCCGCGCGGTCCAATCTGTCCGCACCGATTATCGCTGGTCTTGAAAACTTGACGGCGGAGCAGGCGCGATCGGCTTTCGACGCGCTCTCGGGCGAAGGCATAGCGGCGGCGGACAACCGCTCTGCAGGCGAATGCGCTCTTTACAACAGCCATGACAGATCAAACAACGCTCTGGCTCGATGGTGCACCAGGTGACGGCAATTCCATCATCTTGACAGAGCCCATGCCTGGATTCCTCAGCTATGCACCCTTAGTGAAGTCCGCGAACCCAATTGTGGTGCATGATCCTGTCTTCGCTATACGCACGTGGCACGCTTGGGCGAGCGGTTTCGGTGCTGGTGAAGCTGTTCATAGCGACGCAAGCCTTGGCGCAGCGGCGCAGACGAATGCTATTTATGGCGGCGCGATGGGCATCGACTATCAATTGAGGCCAGATCTTCTCATTGGCGTCGCGGCTATCGGATACATACCGGTTTGTATCGGGCTTGACGATGCGTATTTTATCTCAGTGCTCTCATCCCGCCTTTTCAGCTATCTGACAAGCGGTGGGCTTTATCCCCTTCTGATGACTCAGCTATCTCTTTGAAGGCCTTTCGCGTGAGCAATTTTCAGCGGACTTATGGCACTCGAATAAAACTGGTGTGAAACTCACTCGCCTCGATGTGGCAGGCCAAAACGGCGGGGTATCTTTCACGACTCTCAAAAATTTGATTGTGCGTAAAATTAACTACTATACGATTTATATAAGGTCGAATCATTTGACTCAGAACTAAGCGGATTATCGCCGTGCGGAAATCATATTCGATCTTATTTGTCATGTTAATCAGCTTCTCAAATTGCGCTTATGCTGACGAAGCGGCGTCTCCACCGGACAAAAGCCAATATTCCATTTTCAACCCGGTACCGGACAATCTGCTGAGAGACCTGGCCTCTGACCGGCCTACAAAGTCATACTCACCCGTCACGGTCGATGCCGGGCATTTCCAAATCGAGATGGACTTCGCAAATTACGCCTATGGCACCTACCAAGGTGTTTGGAGCGATAGCTTTATAACCGCGGATCCCGTCATCAAGCTCGGATTGACGAGCCGCATTGATCTAGAGATTCAACCTGGCAGCTATCAATTCATGCACAACCTGGATGCCAATACCCGTCAGACGATTTCTAGTGGTTCGGGCTACGGCGACACCATCGTAAAAACCAAGTTCAATTTTGTCGGTAATGACGGTGGTCCATTCGCTATTTCCGTAGCTCCTTTTATTAAAATTCCCTCTTCGACTCCCCTGATTAGTAACGGAAAGGTAGAGGGTGGGGTACAACTCCCCATGCTCTTTAATCTACCGGATGATTTTGTGCTGGTTGAAACGCCTGAATATGATTTGCTTAAAAATGCGCTCGATTCAGGGACTCATGCCGGATATCGCATCGCAAACGCCCTTTCACACCCGATTCCTGGAATCGACAAGCTGACTGGCTTTGTAGAATTTTATGCGCAAGGTGGAAGAGACCCGTTGATTCCGCCAATCTACACTTTCGATCTAGGTCTCGGTTACATGCTGACCCCGGCATGTCAGCTTGATGGCGGTATCGACTTCGGACTCAACACAGCGGCGCCCCGGCTGCAGCTTTATGCTGGTATTACACAGCGGTTTTAGCAATGCGTTTTGAAAAGCTGCCATTGGTAGAAAGCTGTCCGGCCGCTGCCGAAGCGTACTCGCAGAGAGTAGGATCTACATAATTATATCGCGCTATCCCATAATCAATTAATAATTTCAAAAGTGTTTTCCTAAATACTTATACTCCAGGGAATATGGAAACCTCGTGCGATGTCCCTGCCCGCATTATCGCTGATCTATCCGTAAAGATATTAGATATCGGCGTGATGTGTCTCCGGCGATCCCAAACTTTAGCGATTCAAAGAGAACCAAATGACTATTGACAATCTCAAATTGCAGACAAAAACGCTTCTGCCGCTTGTTTTAATGGCCTTCGTGGTTCTGTGTATGGTCGGCTTTGGCAGCTATAATCTGAGTTCGATCAGCGGGAAAGCAAGCGACATTATCGAACGCCGCGATATGGCCGTAACACGGATGATTCGAGCTTCGCGAGAGATGGTTCTAGCGCCTTACGCCGTCTTCGGATCGCTTGTTTTTGATGGTAACGACCAAGCGGGGAAAAGGGCTTTTGAAGGGTTTCCGAAAGCAGTCGCAAATGTGGTCACGAATTTCGATGAAGTGGTAAAGCTGATGCCTCTTCATGCCGCAGCGATCACCGAGTTCAAAGGGCGCTTTCTCAATTTGATGGAAAAAGCCAAGAAGCCGCTGCAAATCGGCAAAGACACGCCCGGATTGGAAGATGGCTCCAAATTAAAGCCGAGTGATTTGGATCTCATGGCCGAGGGCGCCCATGACATGACCAGTATTGATGCTGAAATGCGTCAGTTGGTAGCCGACCTCGTAGTTTTTGACGAATCGATCCTCGCTGAAAATGCTAAAGCGTCAGGCGACCTTCGTGCGCAATCAGCGAATGCGCTTTGGACCTTGATCGGCGCTGGCCTCGTGTCTGTGATTAGCGCTGGGGCTTTCTCGGTCTGGTTATCATCGTCCAAGATCGCCAAGCCGCTTGAGCAATTGGCGGAGCGGATGGAGACACTCGCGAAGGGCGAGCTTTCCGTTGAGATCGACGGCCAGAAACGTCAGGACGAAATCGGCACGATGGCGCAGGCTGTGCAGGTGTTTAAAGCCAATGCCATCGAGCAGGCGCGGCTTGAGAAAGAAGCTGCTTCTGCCCGCGCCGTGGCTGAAGCAGAGCGCGAGCGGGCAGCAGCTGAGCGCGCGCGTTCAGCCGAAGAGCAGGCTCATGCGGTGAGCCAGCTCGGCGATGCTTTGAAGAACCTCGCCGCTGGCAATCTGACGACGCGGCTGGGCGCAGATTTCTCACAGAATTACGCGCAAATCCGGAATGACTTCAATGAAGCCATCGATAGACTCAAAGCCACGATGCTGAATGTGGTTTCAAGCGCCGAAGTGATCCAATCCGGATCGCAGGAAATCTCAAGCGCTTCGGAAGATCTGTCACGCCGCACTGAGCAGCAGGCGGCAAGCTTGGAAGAAACGGCGGCCGCGCTTGATGAAATTACCGCGACGGTGAAGAAATCTGCCGAAGGTGCCCTTCATGCCCGCGAAGTCGTCGCGGAAGCAGACGCCGATGCGAAGAAAAGTGTGATCGTCGTGGGCCGCGCTGTTGAAGCGATGGCAGCGATCACCAAGTCATCGCAGCAGATCAGCCAGATCATCGGTGTGATCGACGAAATTGCATTCCAGACCAATCTGCTCGCGCTGAACGCGGGTGTCGAGGCGGCACG
>Ga0116227_10015786_pt1 | contig 11089 bp, 11 predicted proteins | sample S1TSphgellanicum_FD_89693 | JGI IMG/M metagenome (GOLD analysis project Ga0116227, IMG submission 89693) | Host-associated microbial communities from peat moss isolated from Minnesota, USA - S1T2_Fb - Sphagnum magellanicum MG | ecosystem: Host-associated > Plants > Peat moss > Unclassified...
TCTCGTTCAATATGGTTTTCTCTCCAAATGAAGCCAGCTGAAATTTACCTACAGCCTGATCAAAACGAATGCGTAGATGTGGCGCATTAACCCAATCAGATGGAATTTTAAAAATATGTGAATCTACACGAACCTCTTCTGCACCCGAAACCAGAATGTCATTAAATTTCATTAAATACTCCAACTTTTGTCCGCTATAGGCCTGATCCGGAATCGTCGTTTCAAATCTGGCTAGAACCGTGTTTCCAGAATTAACCGCGATTTCAGGACTTGTTTTCTGTTCTATTTTTAAATTGGCCAGATAAGGAATCTCGTAATAACCTTCGCTGTAAAAAATGAAATCCTTTAAAATTTCATTGTTGACGTCAAAAGTCTGGGCCAGCCCCGTTTGACGAGGTATAAATGTCACCCTCAGGTTTTCCTGTTTTTGATTGCCATCAGGCATGAGTTTCCCAATAAAACCTTTATCGCCAGGTCTGTAATCCGGATGCGAAACAAAACGAAAAACCCATTTGCTGCTGGAGGGCTCTACGCTTTTACCTTTCGCTGCGTATTCGCCAAGAATTTCATAGAATTTTTTTACAGATTCCTGGGTGATTAACCCAAACAAACCATTTTTATTGTCCATAAACTGTTTGTAGTCCTCTGAATTGAAACAGATGATGAACTCATGGTAAAAAACAATACGGTCGGCAAAAGATAATTCGGCAATACCCTGTTCAAATTTTTCAATGATGTATTTGTAAACGATATTGGGCGTTAGTGGTTGTGACCTGGCAGTTGGGCCAGCACCTTCATTACTGGTCAAAAACCAATCCTGTATTCCAATACGCTGCCAAAAAGAATGTTTTTCTTCCATTTATAATGATTTAAATGTTTTTCTTATAAACTCTATAACGGTAAAGCTAGGTATTCCATATTTAAAATAAAAAATAAGCGTACTCTTCTGGGGCTGGCGTCTGTTTTAGAAGGGCAACAGCGGCTAGGTGGCGTTGAGCAGGTTATTTTTTTTAAGATACTGCATCTAGGAGGAGGGCGCTATTTATCACTATAAAAGCAGTTTAGAGGACAATGCAATCACGAGCGTTTTTATCTGGGCCAGGTCTTGTTATCAAGAACAGCGGCCCGGGCTGCAATTGAAAAGCCCCCAGACTTTTGATTCAGTTTGGGGGCTTACTTTGTCGTATACACTTCAATTCTAAGTATAACCCAGGATTTTTAAAACCTGCTTACTGTTTTGTTCTTCACCAAATACCTCGAAATTAAAGGTTTCATCTCGGTTACGTCTGATGATCACGTGTTTCGGACTTGGCAAAAGGCAATGGTGGATACCACCATAACCGCTTAGTACTTCCTGGTACGCGCCGGTATGGAAAAAACCCAGGTATTGTACTTTACGCGTTTTTGGCATAAATACACTGTTCATGTGGGCTTCCTGATTGTAATAGTCCTGACCATCACAGGTGATTCCGCCAAGGTTTACTTTTTCGTATTCGGCATCCCAGTTGTTGATCGGAAGCAATACATATTTCTGATTCAAAGCCCAAACGTCAGGAAGGTTCGTAATGAAAGATCCATCCAGCATCAGCCATCTTTCACGATCATTCTGTTGCTTACGACCCAGTACTTTGTACAATATTCCTGAAGCTTCGGCTACGGTATATTTACCAAATTCTGTGATGATATCTGGTTCGATCACATCATGCTCTGCACAGATTTCTTTGATTCTTTTTACAATCTCGTTAACCATGTACTCGTAATCGAAATCAAATACCAGTGAATCTTTGAAAGGCATACCGCCACCGATATCTAAAGTATCCAGTTCTGGATTGATCTTTTTAAATTTACAATATAAAGTTACATATTTTTCAAGCTCATTCCAGTAATAAGGGGTATCTGAAATACCAGAGTTGATAAAGAAATGTAACAATTTAACCCTGAAATTAGGGTTAGCTGCAATTTTACTATTGTAAAAATCAATAACATCTTCCAGCCTTACGCCTAAACGAGAGGTGTAGAACTGGGAATCGGGTTGTTCTTCAGCTGCAATGCGTATTCCTAAATTACATGGGGTATCCATTTCAATTTCATCATCATAGAGATTAAACTCCTCTTTATTGTCTAAAACAGGAATGATGTTTTTGTATCCGTCATGTAGCATATCAATGATATACTGTTTATATTGATAGGTTTTAAAACCATTGCAGATTAACGTAATGTCTTTAGTCAATGCGCCTTTTTTCTCCAGAGCATCTACCATTGGCATGTCAAATGCAGATGAAGTTTCTAGGTGGATACCATTTTTAAGGGCTTCTTCCACAATATGGCGGAAGTGTGAGCTCTTGGTACAATAGCAGTACTTATAATCGCCCCTGTAATTGTTCTTCAGGATAGCGGTTTGGAACAAGATCTTTGCCTGCTGAATTTTTTTGCTGATCAGCGGAAGATAAGTGAAACGTAAGGGGGTACCATAAGTTTCGATCATCTCCATTAAGTTTAGATCATGGAAGTATAACTCATCGTCTATGATGTCATAGCCTTCCTGAGGAAAACCAACACTTAGATCAAGAAATTCGGAGTAACTCTGCATTTTTTATATTTTTGAACTATTATTTATGAGGTTTGGCAAATTAAAAATCTTAATTTGCCACCAAAGATAAACACTTTATAAAATACAGCCGTATTTTTTTTTATGACAAAGACATTAAAAATTATTGAAGTAAAATCTGAGATAGGTGCGGGAACCCGTGGTGCGAGCCTGGGAGTAGATGCAATTAAGGTAGCAGCCCTTGATTTCGGGAGTAGATTTTTTAAAAAGCATAAATCAGTAGAGGTTCCAAATGAGAACCATCTGTTGCTGGAAGCTAGCGGTAGTCCCTTTGCAAAACGGATTTCAGGCATTTTAACGATGGTTGAACGGGTGAGCGATGAAGTTGCTACGACGCTTTCCAAAGAAGAATTTCCGGTAGTTCTGGCCGGCGATCACAGTACTGCAGCCGGAACCATTGCTGGTATTAAAGCTGCTTTTCCGAAGTCAAGATTGGGCGTAATCTGGATTGACGCCCATGCAGATTTACATTCACCTTACACAACGCCCTCCGGAAATATGCATGGAATGCCATTAGCGATGGCCCTAGATGAAGATAATTTGGAATCAAAAGTGAACAAATTGGATCAGGAAACGATTAATTACTGGTACCAGCTTAAAAACGTGGGAAAGATTGCACCAAAGATTAATTACAGCGACCTAGTGTTGATTTCTGCGCGTGATATGGAGAATCCGGAAGCAAAATTGCTAAAAAGGAATAAGGTGCAGATCATCACGACTGCGGAAGTGCGAAAAAGGGGGGTAGAGCGTACGGTGATTGAAACTTTGAAATACCTGGACCATTGTGACTTGATTTATGTTTCTTTTGATGTAGATTCATTGGATCCTACGGCATCCCGGGGTACAGGCACGCCGGTCGCCCAGGGCTTGACAGAAAGGGAAGCTGGTAAACTGATGTCCGGATTAATTACCAATCAAAAGGTTTGCTGTTTTGAAATTGTAGAGGTAAATCCTACGTTAGACAGGGAGAACCAGATGGCTGAGCATGCCTTCGAAATTTTAATTAAAGCTACCAATGCTTTCAGAAACGAATAGTAGCTTTGCGATTTATTTAGCATATGAATATTGAACAACATATCATTACTGCAACTGTAGCGGCAGTAAAACAGTTATATAATCAGGATTTACCGGAGAGCCAGGTAAGTTTGCAGGATACGAGAGCTGAGTTTGAGGGCCAGATCACCATCGTGGTTTTTCCTGTGACCCGGTTATCTAAGAAATCGCCTGAAGCAACTGCAAATGATCTGGGTGCTTATTTACAAGAGCATCTTTCTCAAATTACCGGTTTCAACGTTGTAAAAGGCTTTTTAAACCTAAGCATTTCGAATGCATATTGGGTGAACCTATTTAATACCGATATTTTAAATCCGGATTTTGCAACTGTAAAATCAAATGGTAAAAAGGTGATGGTGGAGTATTCTTCTCCAAATACCAACAAGCCACTCCATCTTGGGCACGTTAGAAATAATCTTTTGGGATATTCGGTTGCTGAATTGTTGAAAGCCAGCGGATACGAGGTAACTAAGGTTAACCTGGTAAACGATAGGGGGATTCACATTTGTAAATCGATGCTGGCCTGGCAAAAGTGGGGCAATGGCGAAACACCGGAAAGCTCGGGCATGAAAGGTGATCACCTCGTGGGTAAATACTATGTGGTTTTCGACAAGGAATATAAGAAAGAAATTGAAGCTTTAAAGCTGGATGGGCAGAGCGAAGAAGAGGCTAAAAAGAATGCCCCTTTGATTAAAGAAGCGCAGAAAATGCTGCAGGACTGGGAGGCCGGTGTACCTGAGGTAATTGAATTGTGGACGATGATGAACGGCTGGGTATATGCAGGTTTTGAAGTTTCGTACAAAAATCTCGGTGTTGATTTTGATAAGTATTATTACGAAAGTAATACCTATCTGTTGGGTAAAGGTACGGTGGAAGAAGGGCTTGAAAAAGGAGTTTTCTTTAAAAAACCGGATGGTTCAGTTTGGATTGACCTGACCCAAGATGGTTTAGACCAGAAACTTGTTTTACGTGCTGATGGAACTTCTGTATACATCACCCAGGATTTGGGCACTGCACAGATGAAATACGACGATTTCCATATGGATGAGTCTATTTATGTTGTGGGGAACGAACAAGACTACCATTTTAAAGTATTGTTTTTAATCTTAGAAAAATTAGGCAAAAGCTGGGCTAAGGGACTGCATCATTTATCCTATGGGATGGTTGATTTGCCAAGTGGTAAAATGAAATCTCGTGAGGGAACGGTTGTGGATGCCGACGACCTGATTGCTGAAATGGTTGAAACAGCCAAAGCCAAAACGGAAGCCTTAGGTAAGGTGAATGATTTTGATGAGGCTGAAAAGGAACAATTGTATTACAACATCGGAATGGGTGCTTTAAAGTATTTTTTGCTAAAGGTTGAGCCTAAGAAACGTTTGTTATTTGATCCTGCAGAATCCATCGATTTCCAAGGGAATACAGGCCCGTTTATTCAATATACACACGCCAGGATTAAGTCTTTATTGCTAAAAACTGGCTATGACTTTTCATTTGCCGGTGTGGCAGATGCAGTGAACACGGCAACTGAATTGGAAATGATCATGCTACTCACCAAATATCCTTCGGAAGTACAGTTGGCTGCCAAAACATTTAGTCCGGCTAGTCTGGCCAACTACATTTATGAAGTGGCCAAGCTGTTCAACAAGTTTTATCATGAAACGCCGCCAATCATCAAAGAAGAAGATGAAAGCGCTAGAAAACACCGCTTAAATCTAAGCTACATGACTGCTGAAGTATTGAAACGTGGTATGCTAATTCTAGGCATCAACGTTCCGGAGAGGATGTAAAATCATGCACGAACATCAAGATAGCTACATATCTTGATGTTCTATTTTTAGCTATCTTTAATCATTTGCATGATTGGTATGCAACAGGCGATGCTTACTGCCCCCTTGTTTTAGGTACCAAACTCGCGTTTAGCCTTCGGGTAGAAGGATGTCCTGATGCATGTTAGTTTGCGATTTAACCAGTTACTTTCGTTTTGTTCGTACCACTGCGCTGCTCATGGCTATGAGTATTTGCCACTTCGTTCTTATTCCAGTTCCAATCTTCCCTAAAATCTTCATCTGCATGAAAATAATAGGCATGCTTACTAAATAATTTGGCTTTATCTGTAGCAGACCGTTGTGCCATTTTGTTTTTTGCTTTCATTGTTAAATTGTTTATGCCTAAGTCATTAGCTAACATTCGGTTCTGCGAAAAGTTTTTAAGTTTTAAAAATCTGTTTAACAGTGCAAAATATTGTATCTGTTTACATGAATTTAGATAAATATGAATTTTTTATTTCTAACACTAATTATTTTAGTATATTTTTGTTCCAGTCAGAATGTTGCATAAAACATGAACTTAAATCAAGAACCAGGTGTCGTTGCATCTAGTAAAACGGGGAGATTTTATCCTGGGGAAACGCCCTGGCACAGAAACTGGAAGAACGCTTTTCCACCATCTTTTCGTGAAGTTACCTTTCATGATCATGGCCGGGATGATTTACACCGCGCAGATATACATACGTCTTGTGGTACTACGTTGGAGTTTCAAAATTCTCCGATAGGTTTAGCCGAACTGGAAAGTAGGGAGGCTTTTTATCCCAAACTGATCTGGGTATTGAATGGTAAAAAGTTTAAGGGCTTCAGAATTTTAAAGCACCTGCCTGATGTAGATGATCCCAGACTGAGAGATTATGAATTTTGCCATAGTGATCACTTATCTATGATCCGAAAAACAGATTTGTTGCAGGGGAAGGCCAGGGTATTAAACTTTCATCATCCGGAACTGCACTCCCTTGCGTTGACTTCCCATTATTATTCTTTTTGCTGGAAACAGCCGCATCGGGTCTGGTATCAGGCAAAAGCACCGATAATTGTAGATTTCGGCGGCCATTTTCTGTACCAGCTCAAACAGCGTACGCAGCTTTCAGGTCATTACCCTTATTTGCACATGATTACCAGAAAATCATTTGTCGAGCGGTTTATTTGCGTTTAGCAGATGGCTTATAATTTGCAGTTTAATCAATGCTATTGATATTTATACCATGAATGTAGAAGAACTAAGGGATTACTGTCTCCAGAAAAAGGGTGCTCTAGAAGGTTTTCCTTTTGGGGAAGACACGCTTGTCTTTAAAGTGGCAGAGAAGATTTTTTTACTGACCAGCCTCGAGATTGCGAACAGATTCAATGTCAAATGTGATCCGGAACGTGCCATTGAATTGCGAGAGCAACACGAGGATATTGTTCCCGGATACCACATGAACAAGAAGCATTGGAATACAGTCTATATGGATGGGCACTTGACTTTTAAACAATTAACTGAACTGATCGACCATTCTTACAACCTCGTATTTTTAAGTCTACCTAAAAAGCTTCAAATGGAGATTCTGGCCGATTAAACGGCTTAGAAAGGCCATTTATTAACTTTCCAAAACGGGCATTTTTAGGTCATTTTGCGCAAATAAAGCTGAACTATCTGCATAAATCTTTTATCTTTCGCACAAGTCCATAAAATTCCGGACCGATCGACAGTATTAGCTATGAGCATAAATTTAAATCATATCCAGACAGAAGTGAAACAGCGTGATGAACCATTGAAGGTTCTGGTGGTAGAAGATGATCCGGATATTAGGGATATTCTTCAGCTGTTATTCACAGATGAGGGATACGAATTCAGAATCTATGAGGATGTTGAAGAAATCATTCCCTGCTTAACAGCCTTCAATGCAGATTTGGTTTTACTAGATTATATGCTTCCGAGGGTGAATGGGGGTGAGCTTTGCGGACAGGTGAAACGGCATCCGGAATTTTGTAAAACACCGGTGATTCTTTATTCTGCTTTTCCAAAAGTGTTTTTTTCTTTGGGTGATTATGGTTGCGACCTTTTCATCCCCAAGCCCTTTGATCTGAATGTATTGGTTGCACATATGGAAAGATTAAGTGGTCGTAGATTTGAGCAGGCTTAGGACTGTAGATTTTTCTTACCGGTACTTAAGGGTAGTGATGCGATTTGCTTAATTTTGAAAACCTAAGAAAAAAGCGTTTATATTTGGGCTCAAAATTTACAATTATACAATATATATGGCAAAGGCATCTGAAATTAAAGTCGGAAATATTTTACGTTTCAATGGGGAACTGGTAACAGTAATTGAGATTTTACACCGTACACCGGGTAAAGGTGGTGCATTTTATTTGGGGAAATTTCGCAACATCAGAACAGGCAAAATCGTTGAAGCGCGTTTGGGAACTGACGAGCAGGTTGAAATTTGCCGAGTAGAGACTAACGATTATCAATATTTATATGAAGAGGGCGATTATTTTGTGGTGATGGATAATGTTTCTTATGAGCAGTTCAATGTACCTAAAACATTGTTTGGTACTTCAGCTAGATTTATCAAGGAAGGTATGGACGTAATTGTTTCTTTTGAGAGTGAAGAGCCAATTATCGCTCAAGCGCCTAATTTTGTGGAATTGTTGATCACTTATGCAGAGCCAGCAGTAAAAGGTGATACTTCTTCAGGTGCGCTTAAAACAGTAAGTACAGAAAATGGGGTGGAATTGAAAGTGCCATTGTTTGTTAATGAAGGTGATAAAATCAAGGTTGATACCCGTACCGGTGAATACGTTGAACGTGTGAAATAATTTTTTATAAGAAATAAGATGGCGGCTTAGAGGAATTTGAGCCGCTTTTTTTGTTTAAAGTCGTATAGCGCTTTCTTCAGTCAGTAAAGGAAATTGCTCCCTTTATCTATTTTTTGCCAAATTGCAGGCACAAACACATGCGGTTACCCGCCGCATGATACCAAACATAATTGAGCTTTTTTTCTGAATAAATTAATGATATAAAATAAAAAATGACATCTGGTGGTGGTATTTATGATTTGCTAGGCGAAAAGGAATTACTCCATCAAATATCGATCATCATGAAGGAAAGCATGAGGCAGCCCGTTATGAAGATGGAAAATGGTATAAAGTAAATTTAAGTGGTAAACTGAAAGAATTGACCTGGTAAAATTCTTCATTACTTTTTATTTGAAAGCCAAGTATAGCATAAGATAAAATTAATCGGTAAATTGAAAAGCCATAAGCTTTAGGGGTATGCTAAAACTTATGGCTTTTTTTATTGTATTACTATATATCACCGATCTATGAAAAAAGAAATTGAATCTTATCTGGCCAAGCCAGGAAAGGAGTTTGCCCTTAAAAATTACAGCACCAGTTATCATGGCGACATGGACAAAGAAGCAGGAGCATTCGGGCTTGAGGAAGTTAAAGCTGCTTTAACTGAATACCAGGAAACGCTGTACGCTGCAGACTCTAATTCTGTGCTGATTCTTTTTCAGGCCATGGATGCTGCGGGTAAGGACAGTGCCATACAACATGTGATGTCTGGTTTAAACCCGCAGGGTTGTCAGGTGTATAGTTTCAAAACACCGACATCCAAAGAATACCAGCACGATTTTCTTTGGAGGCATTACCTGGCTTTACCAGAGCGCGGAAGAATTGGGATTCACAACCGTTCGCATTATGAAAATGTATTGGTCTGCAAGGTACACCCGGAGTACATCTTAAGTGAAAAGATTCCAGGATACGACGATGTAAAGAAGATAGACAATTCTTTTTGGAAGAAACGTTATGAAAGCATCCGTAATTTTGAACGGCACCTGACGGATAATGGCACGGTGATCATCAAGATCTTTTTGTACGTTTCTAAGGAAGAGCAAAAGCAACGTTTTTTAGACCGGATTAACGATCCTGCCAAGAATTGGAAGTTTTCTTCTGCAGATATTACAGAAAGAGGTTTATGGAAGGATTATATGAAAGCTTACGAAGAAGCCATTCAGGAAACCTCGACAGAGAAGGCACCCTGGTACGTAGTTCCTGCTGATAAGAAATGGTACGCAAGATTAGTCATCAGCAAGATCTTAGCCGATACGTTTAAGAAACTGGATCTTAAATATCCAGTGCTGGCTAAAGAAGAAGCCAGGAAACTAGATGATATCAAGATTCAGCTGCAGGCTGAAGGATAATGATCATTTACCTCGTTGTTTTTTTTCATAAGCGTAAATCATGTGGCCCAGATTTTTCATGAAGGGATAACAAACGGTATCGTATTCATACTTCCCGTCATTGTAAATGCCATCTTCGTTAGACTGGACTACCGCGCTTAAAAAGAATTCAACTTTGTTTTTTTTATCTTTGAAATAGGCATTGTCTATGATATAACCATAAGAGTCTCCATACTTATTGAATATTTTCAGGTCCGGGTTGAGCTTTGCATCCTTTTCCCTGCCGTAATATAGCATTTTTGCATACGTGGGCCAAAATTCCTTAGGGTTATAAGCAGGGTAATCACTTTCTGTAGGTAGCTTACTCATATAGGTATAAATCAATGCATAATCAGCTGGTTTCAGGTCGAAGCGTTCAGTCCTAGGAAATGCATTCGGATACATCAACCGTTTCATCATGGACTGTTGGTCTTGTAGGCTGAACGCGTTTTTATTGGATAAGTCGAAGGGCTTGTTGACCAATCTCTCTGTGCTATCTATATAGCCGATACCCATGGTGGTGCCTTTCAATGCTAAGGGATATTCTTTTGGATCATATTGAGCAGCTTGTGCGTAAACCAGTTGTGTTCCATTATAAAATTGAATGGGATTGGTATGTTTTGCGGGTTCTCCAGAATCTCCTATGGCCAGGCGGTTCAGGATTCGGCTGTCATTGAAGCCGTATTTTTGGAGCTTTTGATTCAGCTCTGCGCGACCGATGAATTCGTAAAGGCGGTTAAAGGCGTCATTATCACTGGTCAGCAGGATTTTTTTGATGTATTGTGCGATGGAAGGTAAGCCGTTTTTTGCGGTGCTGTCGCGCTTAACATGAGTTTGTCCGGCATAAGCACTGTCGGTAATCATAGTGCTTTCGGCGCTGAGCCCTTTAATATTCAATTGGTTGATTTTTTCGAGCGCAAAAATAACTGCCGCAAGTTTTACGGTGCTGGCCGGGTAAAAATACTGATGCGGATCTGCATGATAGCTATAGGTTCTAAAAAGGGGAGGGAGGTTTTTATTGTGGATCACCTGGGTATATAGAATTTGTACCTGGTTGTTTTGGGGATGATTTAAAATTCCGTTAAAATGATCCGGATGCTGACGCATTAGCTTTTCGAGTAGTGTTGTGTCTACAGTTTGGGCCATACTGTTGAGGCTTAGCATCATGAATAGGAGGAAGGTGATTTTTTTCATAATTAAACGCACTAATAATTAAGTGCTTAGCAGGTTTAAGGTAAATATAGACATTTGAATTTTATTGTTTGTCGTTCGGTAGATATTTAAGTACCTTTGCAGCGCTTTTGGTTTTCGGTGTGTAACCGAAATTAAAAGGGAATACGGTGTGATTCCGTAACTGTCCCGCAGCTGTAAGCTCAATTGAAGTTTTGAACACA
>Ga0116227_10015787_pt1 | contig 11089 bp, 6 predicted proteins | sample S1TSphgellanicum_FD_89693 | JGI IMG/M metagenome (GOLD analysis project Ga0116227, IMG submission 89693) | Host-associated microbial communities from peat moss isolated from Minnesota, USA - S1T2_Fb - Sphagnum magellanicum MG | ecosystem: Host-associated > Plants > Peat moss > Unclassified...
ATGAAAGGTCAGTAGATTATATCAAGGTTTGTTCTTTCAATTTTGTGGTGTAGCCACACTGGCGATCATCCACAAGAGGAATTAGCTTAAGGTCAGAGAGGAGAGTAGTAAATTTTAAGAATCCTGTTACATTTTGGTAACCCACTGGAATATATTGTCAAAATATGGTGATTTCAGGCATTTTCCATCAAGCTATGACAACAAGTTTGGTGCATTTTTTCACAAAAAAGATCCTTTGCATGAGTTGCACTGAAATTGTAATTTGTAATGAACTTAAAGGGCCACTAACTTGGAAGGCTGGAAAGCACTAGCCAGATGCAATGAATGAAGTGTAGCTCAATCTGGAATGCTGAAAGTGTAACAATTTGAGTATATAACGTGGTAACGTCATTCAACAAAACCGTTGTCTTGAAATTTTTTAATCATTCTCAATTACATGATCAAACTACAATTATGCCTGAAATGAAAATGAAATATATTTCACTTGGCTTGAGACTAATCCTTCAAGTGGAAACATTAATGCCTTGGTGGGACACTAAGTGTTAAAACTGTAAACTATCTATGTCAAACAAAGATTTTGGGGTATTAAGTGAAAGAATTTTGATTTTATTCATCTTATTATTATATAATTTTTTATATGCACATATTTGTATTGCTATATATATATATATATATATGCTTATTTTTATTTTATTATTAAAAAATTCATACCTTATATTTATTTTTATTTTTATTTTTAATAAGTCTAAAATTTGAAAGGAAATAAAGGTTACTTTTTTAGAGGTGGATCGCTTGCATGGTGAGTTGAAACATGTAAAACTAAATGCCTCAATCAATATATGACACCCTCTATTTTGACTTGCATATGTAGAAATTGAAAGAAGAATGTCCTCCCCTTTTGAAGATGCCAAGCTCCAAAATAGGAACAATGAATTAAATGTGGGACTAGGCTCAGGGCAATTGTTGGATAGTGCCCACCAAAAAAAAACTATTTTTGAATTTTTGTAATGTACTCAAGTTGTGATGAATGCCATAAATATCTTTCTTGGCCCACCATTGTAAGTAAACAAATTGTGGTGTAATGGTTAGGCCGAAGGTCCAAGTTTGGATTCTTTTTTTCAATTTGTTATTTTTTCCATGGATGAATGAAAAGAAGATGTAATCCCTAGGCAACTTACAACTTCCCTGATGAGAAGGGGACTTAACCAAGTTTCCCCCTTTTCCCTGAGGACAAGGGGACTCACATTAGCTTCCCCCAAGCCAATGGGCCCAAGTTCCTTGGGGGAAAATGGTTCCCAAGGGAAAATGGGCCAAGTTCCTGGGGAATATGTGATTGCTTGGGGAATGTGCCCAAGTTCCCCCAAGGAAACATTGTTCCCCATCGCAAATGGGCTTAAATTCCTTTGGCAAACATGTTTCTTTGGTTCCTTGAAGCAAATGAGCCTAAGTTCCCCCAAGGAAACATGCCCAGGAAACTTAAGCCCATTTGCCCTAAAGATGTTTTGGGCCAATGTTCCCCAAGCAACCACATTTCCATGAGGAACTTCAGCCCATTTGCTTTCAAGAATCATGTTTTAAGGACATATTTCTTGGGTAACCATGTTTCCTTAGGAACTTGAGCCCATTTGCCCTAGGAAAGTTGCAAGTCCCATCTTCCCAAGAAGTTACATGGGGATTACATTTCTTTCATCCAAATGTGGAAGACAATGAAAAGTTGAAGAAAAGAATTGAATCTTAAATCTTTGGGTTGAAGGGGGTGATTCTAACAACACCACATTTTTTTCTTAAAATAATTGTGCAAATAAATAAATAAATCATTTATTATAGTTTGGGTACAACTTTTTTTTAATTCAAAAATAATTTTCTTGGTCAGCATTGTTTTACAACTATGTCAAGCTTAGTGCCGCATTTAATACATTGCTCTTGTTTAGTGCTTGCCACTTTGCCACAAATAATAGTCAATTTTGCAATGCTATAAATCTCTAATTCTTAAAGGATTGAAGTTTAATGTGATGAGAGATGTCATAACAATGCTCATATATCCACTGTTATCATGATCTATAGTAATGGCGTCTTATTCTAGCTTTTGAAAAACACCTTTGATCCTAGTATCAATTAATTAATTATTTTGATGGAACCTTTAATTTCAATTCAACAAGTAGTTAATATTTGGTGAAAGTTTGCAATCCAATTTTGAACATGATTTTTTTCAATCCAATTTAGTTATGATTTAAGATTCTTCAAGCAAAATTCTAAAGCATGTCTAGTTGCACCGACTTTGACACAACTTGAGATTGATGACAAAATAGTAACCAACATTATACAGCCAATGAAAGCAACCATCCAAATAAAAATACAACCTACTAGTAGCATTTTTGAACAAAATAAGACCTACATTGCCTAAAAGATTAGAAAATAATAGTTCATTGAATAAAAAATCAAAACCTACAAAAAAAAAAAAGATAAACAAGCAAGTTCTAACTGGGCATGGACATGTTTAAGTCTAGATTCTAGGTTAGGTTTTGAGATTTTTAGATCAGAAGTTCAAAATTTGGTTGAAACTAGATTTGGATTCAGATCATGAAATTATTTTTTATTTAAATTAAAATAAGTGAGAATTAGACCCTAACTTGCTAACACTAATATGTACCAATGTTGGTTGATTATCAACAAGGTTGAAGGATCCAAGGGTAGGTTATTTATAATTGACCTATATGGTTGAAATTTTTTTAAGAACCAAATTGAAACCTTACCTATTTGCTATATATTGATGTACCTAGATTAGGGGAGAACCTTATGGATTGGCTTAGGCTTGTCATTTTTTCTTCAACTATTAAAATCCATAGTTGATGATGTGTTAGGTAAGGCTCTAAGTTGGGGATGTTTCCAAGATAAGGGGCTTGGGACAAGGTGGTAGATGATAGTTGATTTTAGTTTCACATTTGGGGGCATTCCCCTTACTCATGGGCCTTATTCATTGTAAAGCATGAGACAAGTGATATCATACATCTTAACATACAAAGACTTGCAATGCAATGGGAACAAGAGGCACTTTTATGCATACAAGTGTACAAGAGGTATGTTACACCTATTAAGAGATGTAAGAGGCTTCATGTAGGGCTTACAATCTAACCCATAAACATTAAGGTGGACCAAATTGATCCACCTTGAACCCACCCAATTTAGCTCCCATGATTACTGAAAAAACCATTGTGCGCAACATTGAGTTGCCATGCATGAGAACCCATTATCCTCCTTTGATGAATTTTGCAACTTTGGCATCCTAAGATAATCCTATGTGAAGAACACATGCACAAAGGGATTGGAAGCTGCAAGCTTCCTCGAAGCTTATTGCAGCCTTTACAAAACATCTTCAGGTGTTCCAAAACCTAGGTTTGCAAAAATAAGCAGATGTAAACAAGCGCAACATTCTTTGGGATTCTAGATGTTGTTGATTAATTGCACTATTGTAATTTGTTATTGACAAAGTAGGTTGTTATGTGGACAAACCCAACAACAAGCATCCCAATAGCAAAATGATTTTAATTAAAGCTCTCATGCTTGGAGATAGTTATGCTAATTCGATAGAAGTTAGAAAGAAACAAAAACACGTCAGGAAGCTCTTCGCGATGCTAAAACTACCGAAATCCTAGTGATGGCGCCCCCAAGCCCAAGTGCCTCTTCTGAAAAAACTCAGAAAAAAAGGTTGTATTTTTTTCTTTTCTTCATTCAGGTTGAGACGTTAGTGACCAAGGTTTTTTTCCTTTAATTTTGTTATATCTAGAATTTGGAAAAAAAATCCAAAATTTTACCAAATTTAATCAAGATAATAAAAAAAGATTTTTTTTGTATTTCAAGAGTTTGGCAAAAATTTCCAATTTTTAGTATAAAAAAAAGAAACTCTCAATTCATTCAAAGTTTGTGGTTTTGAGAGTTTTCCAAGTTTTGGTCAAATTTTCCTGAATTTGCAGTTTTTTTAAAAAATTCAATTTTGACCAATTTTTTGGTTTGAGAGTTGGTGAAAAAATTTTAATTTTTTTCTTTAAAAAAAACCAGAGTAAATGAACAAAAAACTCCCCAATTCTTTCCAATTTTGTGGCTTTGAGAATTTTGTGAAATTTTCCAATTTCTTTCAAACTTGAAGAATAAAACAAAAATTTCCAATTCTTTCTAGATTTGTGGTTTTGATAGTTTAGTAATTAGTTCCAAATTTTATCATATTTTTCTGAATTTTCAGTAATAAAAATATATTCTCCAATTTTGACCAATATTATGCTTTCAAAAGTTTTGTGAAATTTTCCCAATTTTTTTTCTCAAAATTTTCTGAAATGGCAATAAAAAAAATGGAATTTCCCCCATCCCCCATTACAACATTAGTCACAAATGATGATTCCCATGATGTCAAAATCTTCCATATGGATGATGTATATGATCAACACATACAATCTCATCCATTAACTATTCATATTCAACTTGCAGTTAGTCCCCATTTTTTGCAATTAACATATAATCCACTCATTAATTACCACTTCATAACATAATAAATTTTCTTTCTTTCTTTTTGAAAATAAATTGAATCCTCATCATGTATTTTAAACAACCTATAATGTCACCACATTGATCGATCAAAATATGCCACATGACATAATTTGCTATAATGGGATTCTACCACATGGCATAATTTGGGTAAAATTCATGAAAATTAAATTAAATTTTGACCCAAAAAAATTTAAATCAACATCTAGGTAGGTAGGTAAATAGGTAAGTAGATAAACCTACTTACGTAGGTTAGGGAAGTAAGTAAGCTATTGTATAAGAATGTAATTATTTTTATTTTATTTTATTTTATTTTGGGTGTAACCTTTAAGGTTAAATTTCTTTGATTGGCTCATCTCAATTAACACATTTTTTTAATCTAAAAATGTAAAAAAAAACACCCTCCTTATATAATTTACAAGATGAAAATGGAAGACAAAACATATGGGACAAACTTTTTATTTGCAACCTAATTTGTAACTAAACAACTTAATCACAAACTAGATTGCAACTAAAATTTATCCCATATCCTTTGTTCTCCTTTCTAATTTCATAAATGTTGTAACTAAATAGTAAGTAAGTAACTAATTAATTCATTATTTACTTAACTAGTCATGAACTCATTGCTTGCCCACATGCCCATTTACAAACCAACCTACTACCTATTACTCCCTACTATTACTAATTAATTAATAGTAATGTATATTGGGCATGTTGAAACTAAACAAGTTCTCTAAAGTGTAGTACAATCCTCAAAATTGGCATAGGTTAAGTGCTATTAATGGGGTATGGTAAAACAATATTTTTCTATATGAAGGTACACCTATAAGGGTGTATAATGAGATGTTAGTAGGGGAAAAACAAAAAAAATGAAAGTTGAATTGTAATGGCTCAAATAGGGTCAACCTACATGAAAGGATAACTTGCTTCATTAAAATTACATTTTCTACAATTGAATTAGAACCATATGAAGACAACTTGGCATGTTTAGACATTGAATTGAACCAACAAACAAAATTTGTCAACAACTATTCATTCATCATTATTAATAGCTTTACATATTAAATATAATACCTAATCAATAGGTAGGTCGACCTACCTAGTCAACCCACTATATATATATATATATATATATAAATAATGTATACTTAACATGCCCTAAATACAACATAAATACACAAATCTATAAATATACCCCTAGTATATTTTTAAACACCTTAATATGTTTCAAAGGTACAACACATAGAAATAACCAAGTTGCAACTCCTTTTGCAATTCATTTGACATAGGCCTTTTCTTAGATGGAAAGCTCAAAAAGTTAGTCAATATGGAAGGATGGAAAAAACTAATAGTTGCAAAATAATAACACCATAATCACACAAAATGTAATGGATTGAAAAGGATGGTGATTAGTTGTAAAAATGACAAAACATAGTTGTAAATAACAATTAATCACAAATTGGGTGGTTGCATAATCCCAAATTTTTTTTAATGCCATCATCATTCATCTAACTACAATCCTTCCAAATTTTCAACCAAATGTGAACCATCATGGAGAAAAACTTAAGATATTCCTATTATTTAATTACATGAATAGAATGAATGCATAATATGGTGGTTCATTTTCAATAGATACAACATTCCATGGTAATCTACAACAATCATTTTTTTAATGAGTTGGCATTATTTTCTACAATCATTGGTTAAGGTGAAATCATAAAATAATTAAGCAAGGGACGAAAACATTTCAAAAAAATTCCATTCAAATTTCCCCTGCCCAAATTGTAGTTGTCTACTTAGATCATAGCCATCAATGGGTGCATAAAGATTTTAAACTAACATGAACTTACATATGATTGACAACATCCATGTTGTTGTTTTTTATTTATTTTGCATGTGTGTAAAAGGTTGGACTAAATGCAATCGAATGTGGTTATAGATGTTTACAATGTTACACAAAACTCTTCTAAAGTACACAAATAGTTATTATGACTCTCTTATTGTGGATGGTAATTTGGGTACTATGGATTTGAAGAAATTACTACTATGGGTATTAGTAGAAAACCCCCGTTTTTCAACTAACCGCTTTCAACTACATGTCATTTTTTACTACATTTTCAATTGCAAATTTTTAAATATTAAAAAAATAATTTGGGGCTCCCAAGTAAGTTGAACCATCTACTCTTTTGTTGGACAATTGAAAGTAAATCTCAACTAAGGGGTCTACAATTGAATTATAGTTGAAATGTCAACTAAGAAAATGACATAGCTTATAGTTGTGCCTCCCAAGGTGGTGTGTGATTTCTTAAATCTTGTGTTCAACTACTTTGGTGATTCGCTAAACATAAAATGGATGATAAATGCATGTTGGATGGGTGAAATGTAGTTCAAGGGACTAATGTCTTTGTTGCATGTGAGGCGACTTTCCATCCCTCTACTCTCGATTCTACAAGGTGACTATGCTTGAAAGCACAAATGCTACCAATGAAGGAAAAATGCAAGTGTATTTCTAGATGTTAGATTACGTTTGTAGTTGAAATTAAGTAGCTTGCCTTTTGTGCATCATTTACAATTAGAACTGATAGATATATTTTTCAAGCTCACACACTCCACATCCTAGAACTTTATGTCAAATTTTCATTCATTTAAACCAATGTTTAAGGATTCATCACCATGTCCAACTTAACTACAGACCACTAGTCACTTGAAATATTATTTTTAACACATACGTTATTCAAATCCGGCTTCCCATAGCTCACTAGGAAGCTAACTACAAGGCACATTTTGCTACCAAATCCTAAACTCTGTAACTAAACCAACAAGAAGTTATGCTACGAAACCCAAGAGGGTTTTACAAAGGTGATTATTCAACTTGGCTATAGACCACCAGTCACTTGAAATATTGTTTCTAACACATAGGTTATTCAAATCCATCTTGCCTTAGCTCACTAGGAAGTTAACTACAAGGCACACCATCCTACTTAATCTTAAAATTTGTAGCTAAATGAGTAAAGAGTTATACTACCAAACCTAAGAAGGTTTTATGAAGGTAGTTGGTTCAACTTAACTACATACCATCAGTCACTTGAAATATCATTTTTAACACATACATTATTCAAATTTAGCTTGCCTTAGCTCATTAAAAAGCTAACTACAAGGCGCAACTTGTTACCAAATCTTAAGCTTTGTAGCTAAACCAGTAATAAATTATGCTACCAAACTTGAGAGGGTTTGTGAGATTTTTTCTAAAGTTCCAACCTCCCAACACTATCACTACTCACTTCCATTCCTCCAAAATTATTACAAGATTTTCATTATACTTTCCTTCCTTTTCCCATCTACCAAAATTAATCAATTTTTTCTTCCTCAAGAAGTTTGTGCGAACAATATTCAAGATTGAATTGAAAATTATGTCCGGGGAAAGAGAAAGCCCCCAATGATCCAAGTCTGCCTTTTAAAAATAAATAGAAGGGAAGTGAAAGTAGATCCCAAGTTTGGTGGCCAATGGAATGTTCTCAGCTTGGTGGCCAATGGAAGGTGAAGGAAAAACACCTTTTCACCTCTTCCCACTTTCCCCCCAACAAACTTTACTTAAACATTCAATTTTTTCCTTTGACCTTATAGTTTTACTTTACCATGGTTCTAAGCTGTTACTCACGCCTTTCTTTCATTTTCCTCAATCTATAAATTACGACTGCGCAATTCAATGTAACAAGTCCTTCACACCTTCATTATCGATTTGATTTTGATTGAAGATCTGACCTTTTTCCTCTCCTTGAAATTATGGCGTCGTGCATGGTCGCATTTTACGGGCCCCAAGCTGCACAAGCGAATGAAGAACCGCCTTTGAAATCATTTTTAAATCTGACCTTAACGCAACATCCTTGTGATGAAGAACCCAAACCTCGAGAGGTGTGTGCTCATCTTGAAGTTGAACCCCCTCAAGCCTGGTACTATCATACTTTTCCAAACTCTCGCACCTTGGTGATTTTGTTACAAATCAACCCTGCTTTTAGTGACGAATCTAAAACTGTTTGTGAAGGTTGTTACGAAACTGAAAATACTTCTATCTTCGCATGGTCTTTAGTTCGTGGCGTTGGACACTATCGTTGGTTGCACGGTTTGATTTGTTGACTCCCTCCTAATAATAAGGCGGATTACCTAATTCGCACCATTCAACGCATCCTAGATTTCCTGTAGTTATGAATTATCACTATGGCATAGCCCAAGATTTACATGTACTTGTAGCTCCTTGTTGAGCTTATCCTTATTCTAAATAAATGTTTCATTTGTTATGAAATTCCTGTTGCCATTGGCACATTATCTATTTAATCGTTAAATTGTTTCTAATTAACCTTATGTTCATATGGCTTGAAGATTGTTCTATCTATATTGGACCTTTCATTAACATCCCTTCAACTATTTCAAGAATTTTTAACATCCTTGTTATTCACTAAATACTTGAACAAGACCAATGTTGTGCTGAACATTGCGAATTCTAGTGTCTACTTCTACCCCCAACCTTCTAGGGATTTCTCACCCTTAATTACGCAACAAAGTTTTTAAAACTATGCTTACCAGCTTTTTGTTTCAAGAAAAGAACTAACCCAACACCTTATTCACCAGTAATGCATTTCATAAAAGAAAACAACCCCTCCACGCATCAAGTGCATTCATCATTCCCTATGAAGTTGTTAAAAGCCCTTAATAATTTTACCACACTTAAATAACCCTGATGCAACTCTTAAAAATTGAAACTACCGCACATGGTTATGTTGGTATGTCTCATAATGTAACTTTGATTTGACTATTTTTCAACTATATTATATAACTACAAGTGAACCTTGCAAAAAATGCATAAATTAATCATAAATTGATACAATAATTCATCATTATTCATGAATTATAAATATTAATTCATTTTTAAAATGAAATAATCATTATTTAATTTGAAATTATTTCATCAATATATTAACAAGTCAATATGTTTATAAATAAATATTTAATATTTATCTATGAATGATTTTTCAATAATTTATTAACTCTTAGTTAATATATAATACTTAGTTATGATGAAATAACTAATTATTTTATAAAGTTAGTTGGATAAAGTGAAAATTTGACTAATTATATAGAAAATTATTATTTGATTATTCCTTATTGAATCATTCTGAAATATCTTATTATTTGAAAATTTTCAATAATTTGATCTAACTACTTCATTGAGAGTTATAGTTAATAGTTAATGATTATTAATTAGTAAATATTTAGTTAACCAATAAATAATAAATTAAATTTCTTCGCAGATTAAAATTTCTAGTTAATATTAATGATTAATTAAAATTGACTTAATATTTATTTAATAAATGAATAAAATTATTTATATATAAAATAAATTTTTAATATCATTTAATAATTTATTAATTTCTTTATTAATATTTATTAATCAAGAGTTATGGTTAATAAATAATAAGTAAAAATTAATTAATAGTTAGTTAGTTATAAAAATAGAAATAATTAATGGTTCATGAGTTAAATTATTTAATTGATATTAATGATTAATTTAAGCTGATTTAATATGTATAAATTAATTTAATAAGGTAGTAATTTGATCATTTATGGTTAATATTTAGGATTACCAATCAGTTAAAATTTATTTTGTTAAATAATCAATTTAAAACCCAATTATTTTTAATTTTATTATTTGATCATTGGAATTTTAAAAGGTGTATTTTTAGAGGTAAAAATAGTAGTTTTGCTTAAATACTTTAATAAAAAGAAAATTATTATATTTTATAAGTAATTGCCAAATAATTAGATGCATTAAAAAAATTGATGAATAATTTGTGAATTGATTAATTAATTAGATAATAAATAATTATTTCTAGAAATGTTAAGTACTTACTAAATACCTGGTACCTACCTAGCTACTCACCTAATTAATAGTTAGGTATTTAATTAGTGTATATTTAGAGTATTAAATAGCTAGGTCTTTAGTAGGTAGTAGGTAGCTAATAATTAGGTAGGTAGCCATTAAAGTTAACATTTCGTTAATTACTAGATACCTACCTACTAGTTATTAATTAACAATAAAATTCCTAGCTAGGTAATTAGTGCCTACCTCTAGGTACTTACTAGCTATTAGTTAATATGTATTTTTTAACTACTACTAATTATTAAGTTTCTAGGTCGCTCTACTAGGTGCATACCTTAGGTGCCACATTAAACATTTAATTAACCTTAGGTGGTTAGCCCTAGTTTAACCAAACTTAGGTGTGAGGTGACTTTCCGTCCCTCTACTCCCGATTCTACAAGGTGATTATGCATGGAAGCACAAATGCTACTAATGAAGGAAAAATACAAATGTAATTTTGGAAATTAGATTGCGTTTGTAGTTGAAATTAAGTAACCTACCTCCTATGCATTATTTATGATTAAAACTAATAGATATATTTTTCCAAGCTCACACACTACACGTTCTAGGACTTTGTGCCAAATTGTCATTCATCCAAACCAATGTTTAAGGACTTAACACCATGTCCAACCTTGCTGC
>Ga0116227_10015788_pt1 | contig 11089 bp, 9 predicted proteins | sample S1TSphgellanicum_FD_89693 | JGI IMG/M metagenome (GOLD analysis project Ga0116227, IMG submission 89693) | Host-associated microbial communities from peat moss isolated from Minnesota, USA - S1T2_Fb - Sphagnum magellanicum MG | ecosystem: Host-associated > Plants > Peat moss > Unclassified...
TGGAGCAAGGAGGGCATTTCGTTTTTCATAATGCCCCCCACCCTTCCTGTTTGCCTGGATTTCTCCATTTTTGGAAGGATGTTCCGTATTTCATAATGCCACCCCCCTCCTCTCCACTGAATTTCTGACAGGTCTTTGTGTCGGGTAAAGCCTTAGGTCCAGAGCATTACCAAAATCAGGCCCACACTCGATTTATCATCTCATACACCCTTGTTTTGATAATGCCCTTGGCTTTACCTGACACTGAAAGAATTGGAGCATGTCTTTTACCAATGTTGGGTGGTTATTAGAAACATCAAAAAGACGTTAGTAATTATCAAGGCCATTCCTAAGATTCATAATCACGGGTCTAAAAAAATCAAAAACTCAATTCTAGTATATAACCACAGTTCTCAATTTTTTTTTTGAAATAAAATAAAATAACCAACCATAAAAACCATCTGTTCTTTACTAGTTCTTTCATGAAAATCATAGGTTCTTGATTTTGTTTTGAAAACAACCAATACCAATAACCCATTGATCTTGAATTTTTTCAAAGAAGTATATTCAATATGTCTCTAATTTTGAAATATTGTAGTATATGAACAGTTTCAGCATAAATTTTTAATTTTTTTTTTTTCGTTTTATCAAATTTTGCAAAGAACTATAATCAATATGTCTCTAATTTTTTGTAATTATTTTAAAATTAAGAATTTGCAAGTTTGTTATTGTTGGGTTTTAATTGCATACCTTAAAAGTTCAAAAGTTCAAGAACTTAAGACTGACACAATTTTAGACACATTAGATTGTCCCATAAATATAGTAAGAATGTGTTTATTATGTTTTATAATTTGTACCTATCAAAATTTTCAGAATTAAAAAACCAAGTACCAAAGTTAAGATTTAAAATTTAATTAATTATTTGACAATTTGTTGTAGAATCCAATCAAGGAGTATGGTATGTAAAAAAGAAGAACCCATGATTTATTTTTATTCAAAAAATTGCATAATATTAGTCTTAATGTGATTATATTAAACCTACAAATATGAGAAAACATGATCAAATCGACTATGGACCACCGCTCAAATCAATTTTGAATGCATCAAACCACTTGTGTCCTATACGAGTGGACATCAAATGTCACGGAATTGCACCCATATTAGTGCATTCATGGGAATGTAGTGAGGTGCATTGAGGAATTGAGCAAGTGTCCTAAGCCACCATCAATTCCAACCATTTTCGAGTGAAATGGGGTCATGCCCGTAGCCCATATAGCAGGTTTGGGTAATTCATTAATTAGTCATTTTTCTGTATTATTCAATTATCATTAATACAAATATTGAACAAAACTTTATTAATTTGTCATTAATCCATGTATTTCATTTTATTATGTATAAAATTATTAAATGTATGTATGTGAAATTTACATAATGTTAATACATTATATTGTGTACATGATGTAATGCATTATAATGTATTATATATAATATGCATGTATAATATTCAACTATATGATACTAATATATATTGTTATTATTATTATTATTAATTTATTAATAATATATGTATTTCACATACATGTATTTAATAATTCAATTGAATGTAATATATGGATTAATGATAAATTATGAAAATTTATTCAATATTGTATATTTATTATATATATGATTATCCTATTATTAGTTTAATATAATAAGAACAATTATATAACATCTCATGGGCAATTATGTTGTTCAAATATGTTAACTACATTAATAATGATTATTTTATTATTTATAGTTGATATACACTTCATAAAATTATATAATCAATATATGTAAGTCTACAACATGCATATATTAACTAATAATAACAATTAGTTATTATTATATATATAATTAGTAATAATTATATAATTGGTTAATGTATGATATGTCTATTATGTATTATATACAAAGTTTGATGTGTAAAATAATTGAGTGTAAATGCATATATTCTTTCACATCTTTCATTATAAATTGAAATGGTAGTTGGATGGCTAAAACCTTTCGTCCTTTCCAAGGAAACCAAGTTCAAACCTTCATATCAATAATTGTATACATGCGATATGTTGAACATATACCAAAGACATTATGTATATATGCCATATGTTGACCATATATAAATTGCCCGCTAAAGATGATCCAAAATCACTATAGTGGGATTTCAACCTTCTGCCTAAAAAGGGTGGATTTGTCAATCATCTCAAACACCTTTCCTAATAGTGAACCAAAGTGAACCAACACCAACACTTCCCAACACACTATGAAGGATGGGTTGTGACCCTACACAAGGGGCTAAAATTTGGTGACTAACTATTGTTTGACAAATAGAAATTAGGGTCTTGAGAAAAGAGTGTTTTAACATCAAAGTTTCTAGGAGTTTCCAAAAGCCAAACATTCTACAAACATTGAAGGAGCTACTAGAGGATGTTGTTGCCTTTCTTAGGAAGGCCAATGGAGTGGTTGTTGGGATAAGAAAAAATGCAAAAACCTTGGAGAGGGGATGTTTTTTGTGGGGGTGTTTGTGTTTGGTGTTACGTCTTCCATTTTTTATGCATGTATGGAAAGACTCCAATTTTGGCTACAAACGGTGTGAAAAGTGAGTGTATGCCATTAATTTTCTCTATTTGGAGCTTTGAGGACATGTGTAATGACTATGCAACACTTGGTGTGCAACTAAATGAAGGTTTCATGAAGGTTCAAGGCATCATGTTCAAAAGAATTCCTTAGAGTTGCATAGAAAGTTAAGTATTTTGATTTTATGAGTTGGATCAAAATGATATTATGATGACAATACAATCAAGATAAGAATATCAAGATTTAAATGATATCAAGACATAAAAGTCAAATTGATGGATGCAACTTAGATAAAGGTGATATCCTAGCCAAAAGAATCTCAAAGATTGGTGTAAAAGAAGGTTTGACCAAACTTCCCAATCCAAGATTTATGGAGTTATTAATAATTTGATATTTGGGTGTGTAAGATGTAGCCATGGAATTGTCATTTGAGTACTTTGTGAACACAATTTTAGTGTGTTCATATGAATTGTGTAGTAAAAGGTTATATGTGTTTATTGTTGTGACTTGATATGCAACAATCTACAAGTAGAACATACCTTTGTTGCTATTTTTTGATAGGTCTTTTTTTTTGTTACAAGTTCTTAAATAGGAAACATATTTTCAATGTGTTCATGTTCCATAGCTAATCACGATGGTTAGTTATGTATTGATCATGCACATGCATCAATCTACCTAATCACCATGAGGTACCTTACATACATAAAACCACTTACATCCCCTATTTATTATGGTATGTTCACACATAGGGGTATAAACCCTTATTTACCGACCTACATATTGACAACTAATTGAACCTTACCTAGCCAACTTACCTAGCCAACCTACTATAATTTAGACATATTGTCCCTGCACCTTATTGTCACACCATGTACTAACCCTAAACTCTATTTATGCCCACAACTTGTTTGTTATAAAACTATTCACCATGGAAACAATTGTCATTTCCAAATGATAAAATGTACATGTGATGGGTATCTGATGCCCTTGTGACATTGCAAATATGGTGTTTTTCTCTTCCATTTCATTTTTAATTACTTTCATTTTTTTAATTTTTTGTTCACTATTGCTCAATTTCTTGCTCATAATCACTTTGTTCTTACATTCACCTTAATCAATTGTGTTCTTTGCACTATTGTTCTCATTTTAGCTCTTGTTGTCATTGATTACTTGTTTTCATTTGAATTTTGTTGTCATCAACTATTTACAAACATGTCTCTTTTACCAAGTGTTTTCATTATTATCAACTTTTTTAAGTTTGCAAATCTTTGAACTTAATATCATCTCTTTTTTGTTGCAAAACTTTAACATCTCACTTTTTTTAACAAATATATGAATTTCACATTAGTTGTAAAAGATCTTGAACTTGGGTCGCATGTCACTTTGTTTCCAATTTGTGAAACTTGAAACTTGTTGCCATATTTATTGTGATCATCATGCAACATGTGTTTGATCAAGCTTGTTTTGTTGGCACATTTCTTACAAATTATATTTCAAGACTTATTCACAATACATTTTCAATTTCATAATACAATTTTTACAATTCAAGACTTATTCAATTATAATTTTCACAATAAATTTTTGACTTTAAATTATTTTAAACCCTTTCTATGATTGTGCTACAATAACACAATTAAAAATTTGAAATTTATATATTAAGGAAGGCAATATGTTTGTTTTGTTTGTCATGTTAAAATCTCACAAACCATGGTGCCCCCTACTATTTTATTTCTACCATTGGAAAGGTCTACCTGAAATATGGGTAGGGGCAAACTAAGGTGGTTTGGTCATGTTTAAACCTATAGTGCAACAATTTTTGAATATTGAACAATTTTGTCAAAAAAATCAACAAAATCAAAACTAAATATTTTTTTTAAATGTGGGAAAACTTTTAGTAATATTGGAAAGTTCTTGATGAGTGAGATTTTTTAGATGTAATTTTGTAAATTTTACACTAAGGTGGGGGAGATATTGAATATTAAGTAATTTTTGTCATTATAAACTAATTATATATAATTTTTTCCTCAATTGAGTTTTATTATGAAGGTTGAAGGTCCTATTTACTCATGGGCTAGTGACATAGAACAAATTAATAATTATTGAAATGTGCATAGTTCCAAGGTGGCAAATATTGACTAATTATGTCATTACACTAAAACATGATTTTTAAGACTACAAAAATGATCACATTTGCAAATTGTTTATGCCATATATGAATATTCATGACAACATGATTATGTAGTCCATGAGGCCCCATTGTCAATATCACTAATCATATCCTTGGTGCAACTCCAAATGTCATTTGTGATTCCATCTTCCATGATTATAGTCATTTTTGCCATAATCACGGAAAATGCATCCAATGGTCCCCATATTTAATTTCTAAATTGTAAATTAATAATTTATTGGTCACTTATGAGTTAACATGTGATAGCCTAGAGCGAGGACATGAAGTTTTTTGGTCGAATGGTGTTATTCCATAACTATTCCATTTTGTCCATGAAAAATAATTTAATCATCATCACCGGTAGTGCAAAGCAACATAGAGCCCAAATTAACATAATATAACATACATTCATGTAGTTGGATTTAAGCCTACCTAGGGTAACCTAGGTTAGCCTATGATAACCTAAGGTAATTTAGGGTCATTTAAGATACCCTAGGTTCGTGTGAGTTCATAAGTCTATATTAGGTTTACTTAGGTTAGCGTAGGTTGGCCTATTCAAATTAAAGTCTATTTAAAACTTATCTAGGCTAACCTAGGCCTATTTATGTCAACTTACTAGGTTGGTTTACCTAGGGTAATTTTAAATGGCCTAAATTATGACACATGTCATGTCATTGAAAATGATCATTAGTCATGTAATCATAATTATAGTCATATAATGGTTTGTAAAACTATTATTGTACAAATGGCATTGACTAATGTCCACATTCAAACTACATGACTAAATTTGAACATTAAGGTACTAAAACTTAAATGGACAATGTTGTTTTTTGGACAACTAGTTTTGTGCCTATATTGATCACTCATTGAACCTTTCATAGGTATTTAATTAAAGTATCCAAATAAGGGTAAATCATAGCCATATCTTGTGTATGGGGCTTATTTAATGAATTAATCAATTTCATTAGTAAAAAGATGAGATTTCAATGGAAGTCATTGTCAAGTATATTGGTGGCATCTTTGGGATGGATCAATGAATGTTTAAGGCTTGTAGAATGACACAATATCAAATACCATGCATTTATCTTTGAGCCATGAATAGACCACCGAAAAAATGGATGGTGGTAAAATTTTAATGAAATATGTGAGTTTTGATAAAGCTCACATGCCAATTTGAAAATTAAATCTAACATATATTATGGAACTAAATGACCATTTTTAGGTCAATTCATATTAATTTATGAGGAAGCTTGTTAATTAGGTGTCTATTGTAAGTTACTGCAAGGATGTGCAATATCATGGGTGAGAATATGAAAGAATCACAATATTTTGGTTGCTTCCATATACATAATTAAAAGGAAAAGGCATTGATCAATATGATGGAAATGATGAAAATGGGAATTCATTAAAATACATAAATGAATAATTTGAATGTGCTCAAAGTGAAGATTCAAAAAATTTAATTTACACACAAAGGCATTTTAAACCACTAACATCTTTGCCATTAACATCTAAATGCCAATAGTGTCCCAAACATGTAATTTTCATGAAGGGCTAAACCAATTACATTCAACACAACTAAGTCATTGGTGCGACATGACAATCTTGCAAACAAGTTCATCTTCTTTCAATTACAATCAACCAAGATCATTTCAACACCATAAGGTTTGTTGACCATGGACAAACAAAAATGTGGATCCAAGAATTAGTTGACCAAACACACAAGGATACATTGATACTTCTTAACAAACACCCAATGGACTGAAGGAAAAATGTTTGGTAAGTGTTTGAAGCATTGAAGATTTGCATGTTGACCATGCATGTGAAGTATGCATTTGAAAAAGAAAGGCAACTAGGTTGACACAATCTTGAATTTGGCAATGGAGGTAATCAAATAAAGCTCTAAAGTCCAAGTTGTTTCTCACATGTTTGGTGTGCTTGTCACATCACTCAAAAATCACATGTATGGAAGTACATAGCATAGAAAAATAGGCAATGTAAGAATGTTGTAGAAAGAAGAAAAATAATAAATGTTTATGCAATATGTGATGTAAACAATTGGGCATCCTATTATGTTCATTCAATTGTGGCTAAAGGTTGATGATGTTATTCAAAAAAGGTAAATGCCTATCAAAAATGGGATTCATGGGTGGGGGTGGTTAGGTGGTTTAAGAAATGTAATATTGATCTATTGCTTATAATCACATAGGGTTTAGAAGTTTGCCATGTAAAGGGTTTATGTTGTAAAAACATTGAATCATTATGCATGAACCTAACACAAGCATATGACCAACACAACTACATGCTGACACAAATATGGCATTGTAATGAATCAAGGATTCAAGTTGGCCAAAATGGGGGCCGACTTGTCCTAGTTCAAATTAATCCATAACACTTAATGAGAGGGAGTGGCTATTTGTCTTGTATTGCATTAGTGTAGCAGGAAAATGTGTGTTGAATTTCTACATTTTTAAAAGTAAATAATTCAAACAAAAATTCATAAAAAGATGTGAATTGTTGTTACCATGGCTACCATGGAAGAAATCTTTATGAAAATAATTGTCATTTACCTCTTTTAAATGGCCACAAGTATCATATTACATTAGAAGTTATGCACAAGGCAAGGAGTGTGGGTTTAGATTGGATTACTTTACCATCTTGCATTAGCCATGCCTTATAGTTGTTTGATGTTGCTTGCTTCAATCCCTTCAAATTTGCCTTTAGGGCTTATAGGGATGCTTGGACTTTGGCTAACAAAGGTAAAAGGGCATGAAAGGAAAACTTAGCTTAGGGGGTGTCTCTAGATCTTAGGAAGACATTGTAAATATCAAACATATGCAAAGGTTTCAAAACTAATAAGACCTTACCTTTAAACCTAGTTGCAATGGAAGGCAAGATGCAACCTAGGATGCAATTTAAGGAAACAATGGTGTTCGATCATGAAGCTATGGATTTCCAAGTTGAAGAAATATTAGGCAAAATATTGAGCCCAATCCCTACCATTATTATGTGAAAATTGATGGACAATGTGTTAGACATGGATAAGAAGGCACCATTGATGTGGGTCAGTTTGACAACTTGAAAAATTCCCAAAATGTGGGTTTTGGTGATGATCCTACAAGCTTATAGACCCAAGGGAATGAATTCCAAGAAGGCGCCATTAATGTGGGTTAATGTGATGATCTAGGAAGTTCCCAAACAATAGGTCCTGGCAATAATCTTATGAACTCATAAACCTTAGGGTATGATCAACTGCTTCTGACACATTTTGGTCTCAACAATTTAGTTGTGATGGGTGTCAACAATCATGCAATGATGGGTCCTAATAGTTACACAACAATTGATTTTAACAATAGTTTGATAATGATGGGTTTGAACTGTAATTGCATAACAACAATTGTTGCAGTGATGGGTTTTAGTTGTAATCCTGTGATAATGACTATTATGACAATGATTATTGCAACAATGGGTTTTAACAACAATCACATGTGGCAATGATTATTGTGAGGTTGGGTTCTAGCACCCATTATGTGGTAATGACGAGTACAATGATTAGTTATAGTAGTAATTACACAACAATGATTATTGTGGCAATGGATTCCAATAGTAGTCGCATTACAATGATTGTTGCAATAATTCGTTTTAATAGTGACACAACAATGGGTGCCAATAATGCCATAAGTCATTTCCTAATTCTACTTGAGCCTCTATTTAGGCCTATTCGTTAAATCATGGAAGAACCATTCATAAATTATTCAAATTTATAGTGGTGATTTGTAATCACTATATTTATGCGCTTGAGCAAAAATTAACATGAAACAAACAACAATTATAAAAAGGGAGAATAAGAAAGAGGAGCTAGTTGTGTTGAAAGAAAAAATAGTTATGGAAAAAACAAATAACTTGTGAAACATCAATGGTCAAATGAAAAGGACTAAAAAAAACGCTTTTAATGAAGCACGGTCTACTAAACATTTTGGTGGGTAAGGCAACATGTGTTAAACATTATAGTCCTTGTTAATTTACTTCTATCAATGCTTTTCAAGCCCCATTCCATGGGATTATTCCTAGAATTTGCAAGTATAATATGATGCAAACAATTGTGTGATGAAATGCACAACAAGAAATATGAGATGTTTCATGCATATATTTAATCAAATTAACATGGGGACATAGAGGCATTCCCAATTCAACACATGTGAAATAAACTACTTAAGCTTATAGGTTGTTGAAGCTGTTGAAAGAGCCACATTGTTCACAAACACCTAATAAATTAATGTCGTAATGATGTTGTTACTTAAATTATGACAAGTTTAAAGGCTAGTTAAATTACAATAATTAAGATTTATTTTAACATCACATGTTAACAAAATTTGAACAATGGATAATATTTTTTTTGCAATTGTGCATGTTTAATCATTAGTTACACTTTGTCACATCTAGGACCAAAACAATGTCATTTTGGAACAACCACATGTTTGATCCAAGTTTTGTTACCTTCTATGTTTGAAAACATTTGTTGTTAGATCACGTGTGAACATAAGCTAATAAGAGGGGGCCCATTTTATACATAAATATTCATGCCATTATGTATGGGCCTCCTATTTGCCCATTTTAGGTGTCTATGCATCCAAACTTTGAAAATGTGTAAATAATTCAAGGATGAACAAAAAACGTATATTTCATTTTTATTTCACAAAAAATTCATTTATTAATCCAATTTATTTTTTCCATCAATGCCCCACATGATTTCTATGTTTTTTTACCTAAAATTTTCCATTTAAAATTTAATTACCATAGTCAAAAGTTGTTTTAGACATGAAAATAATGTTTTGATGTAATGGTTGATTAGGGAGAAAAAATGTCTACAAAATAATGGTAAAAGTTAAATGCATGAAACAAATGTAATCACATTTACTTATCATTGTGATATTCTAAAACATTAATTCTAACAATATATTATGTTCAACCATATGGGAAATTTCACATTTTTGCATTGTTCAAAATTTCCCTATCAATATAAGTTTTTAAATAAATGACCATGTATTCGTGCAATTTTTGTATTACTTGAACCTAAAATATGCCCCTATTAAATTTTAAGTGTAATAAAAAGGTTGACGTCCTTTTATTAAATCAAGGTTTTTTTTTAACACCATGGATCATGTTTGGATTTTTATGAAGAATAATGATAATTCATTATTTTGTTGCATGATGGTGGTAGTTTTTTTATATGATTTCAATTTGGAATCCAATCTTATAAGGTTACCTATCAAAAGAAAATAAAAGGGTGTGCATCTATAATAATTGGAGAGACATAAAAAAAAACTTCCAATATTATACTCATTGTGATGATTTGAAAATGATCAAGCACTACATGTGAAAAATGGGCCAAATGAAAAGATTATTTAGCATAATGAGTATTCAAAGTTGTTAAACGCATTAAGGGGGTTAAATACAAAATTTTAAATATTTTTCACAATTTTTTGAATTGCTTCCAAATTTACAGTTAAACACATTGTCTTATTATATTGCTAAGTAGTCCTTGTTTAGACCTCCCAAGCAACAATCATATGATTATGCACAAATATTTTTTTTGTTTCCATCTACCCTAGACCTAAAATAGTTCAAAATCAATTATTTATAGTTGCATTTGAATCCTTTGATGTGTCTTTGCATGAATAGTGACCAAAAAAGGTCATGAGATGGCTTTCATGTTCAAATGAATTTGCATTCATGGTGGTTGCATCATTATTTCATGTTCCTGGGGCCTTATTATAACTATTCATGTTGAATTTTGTTAGTTGTGACAAATTTGTCAAAAAGTCACACACACACACACACATGGTGATAAAAATTTCAAGAAAAAATCCCCGAAAATGAAAATGAAGGTTGTATATTATAACATACCACAAAATGCTTGAGCAAGCATCTCAAAAGAAAAACATATTGTTTGAATAAGAAGAAACTTGACTTACTTGTGAGGACCCAATCGTAATTTACATTTACAAACATAGGACACTAAACTTACATTCATAAATCCCTATCTTTTTAATCAATTAAAAGAAATAAGTATGGAATTATGTGTGCAACTTTTCTTCAAACTCAAAAATTGGTATGCTACAATTCAAACATACGAGTGAAGGCAACCCATGGCTACGCCACTCTAGCCACCCGTGTCACCTCGCTTGGCCCCTCGCAGCAGCTGCCCCGGCCTGTTTTTTCAAAGAACAGGAAGCAGGCGGCTCTTAGGGTTTGAAGCACCACGGGTAAAAAAGTGCACGTGTATAGGGTCTAGGTTAAGGCCCCAAAGAAATAATTTAATTTTTAAAATTAATTATAAAAAAA
>Ga0116227_10015789_pt1 | contig 11089 bp, 6 predicted proteins | sample S1TSphgellanicum_FD_89693 | JGI IMG/M metagenome (GOLD analysis project Ga0116227, IMG submission 89693) | Host-associated microbial communities from peat moss isolated from Minnesota, USA - S1T2_Fb - Sphagnum magellanicum MG | ecosystem: Host-associated > Plants > Peat moss > Unclassified...
TAGATGGTTAGTTGTAATCTTTGTTCCAATGTTTCTCCATGCTCCAATGCAACTTGGCAAAGTTTTCACTTTTTGCAAGGTGACATCTATTACCAAAAAAATAGTAATCAAAACAAGAACAAAGCCAAACATTATGCACAATTTTTGTTTTTAAAGAAAAAAAAAAGTGTTCCACAAAAAAACTAGCAAAAAAATTATTCAACAAAAAAACCAACAAACAAAAGAACCAGCAAAACAAAAAAAAACACAAGTGTTCCACAAAACAACTAGCAAAAAACATTATTCCACAAAAAAACCAGCAAACAAAACAATTCTTAAAAATCAGCAAATTAAAAAAAAACTTAAAAAACTTGAAAACATCTAAATTTTTTTTAGCAAGACCAAAAGTTTCAAAATTAAGGATAGGTAAAAGGATTACCTTTCTCTGTATGTGATGATAATAAAATTGGTTTGGATGCACAATGAAACTGAATGTATCTTGCAAAACATGAAATTTTTAAAATAAAAAACTAGTAATTAAATAATAATAATAAATAATAATAATAAAGATGATGCTCGCTGTTCTTGTTGTTTTTGCTGCTCCTGCTGTTAAAAAAAACACAAAAAAGAAAGTTTTTGCAACAAAAAATGAGTTGCTGTCATATTTTTTAAACTGGAAAAATATGATACATGTGTTGTCATCCCTATTCTTGCTACTCTTGCTGCAAGAAAACACAAAACTTACAACAATAACATATCAAATATTGCAAAGATAAAATATAAAATACAGCAAAGAGCTACAGTTGTAGAGGAGAAGTTGCTGCAGTTCATTATCATCAAGTGTAATCTCTTGTGAAAAAAAACAAAGAAGAAAAAGATGAAAAAAAATTTACCTGGTTGCAACAAATTTTTTTGTGGAGTAGTAGCAGCACAATCGTGAGTGAGGGAGAGAAAGAGGGAGAAGGGATAAAATTTATAAATAAATAAAGAAGTGGGTAGGTATGGAAGGCAGGTTGGATTAGAGATCCGTTGAGGAGGGGGGGCGGGCGGTGGGGGGTGAGAATTGAGGTAGGTGAACTTTATTGGTAGGAAGGCCAGATGGCCGGGAGAAAATCCAATGGGGCAGGGGACCAGGGCCAATTGTATGGAAGAAATGAAGAAAATCCAGGAGGGCAGGGGACCAGCGCCAGTGGGCGGGGGAGGGGGGGTGGGGAAGGGATCAAGGTGAGAGTGGCGGCAAAATTTGTCAAGAGGCCACGGCGCCTCCTCCGGCACATTTTCTTAGATTCTAACTTTAGGTTAGTAAGTTAGGTAGGTCAGTAAGTGGGTAGGTAGGTTAGTAAAAGTAGGCAAGTAGTTAGTTAGGTCAATAAGTAAGTAGGTTAGTAAGGAGGTAGGTTAAATAGGTCAGCAAGTAGATAGGTTAGGGACATCAGTAAGTAGGTATGTTAGTAAATCAAGAAATAAGTAAGTGAGTAAGTACGTAAATAAGTTAATAGGGAGGTTAGGTAGGTCCGTAGAAAGTGATGTCAAACAGTTGAAAAAAAGGTGAAGAGAGAATTATTTTGAAATCTATGTAGGTACGGGGGAGAAAGAAAAAGAAAAAAAAGACAGTTACTTTAGGGATAACTCTATTATTATTCCTTGACTTGTGAGTTTTCACCATGTATTACATGAGATTTTAAAGCACAAAAACTGTTGTGGAATACCTAAAGAAGAGTGAAACAACTAGGCTCATCAAATGTTTAATAGTAGTGCAATTGGAGTGATAGTTTGTCTTTGAGCTAAGGTTGGTTATGCAATTAAAGATGATCAAGCTCCCCCTGCACATTCAGCCCCACTGTTTATGCAATTAAGGAGTGTGCCTAAGGTTTGAAAAGTTTATGTTGCATATTTGTGTTGAGAATCACAATCAATACAATTTGGCAAGTCAAGGAGGTTTGCCAAGACTAAGGAAAAGCCATTGAAATTTCTTATTATGGGCATGTCAAGATGCACTTTCAAAGAAGTTACATAATGAAATTGACATGTGAAAGATGAAACGGATGATAAAGGACAAGAAAAGAAAACAATGAAATAAATGATAAGAGAATAAAGTATTAAAATGGATATTAAAGCTAATTGAAACATACTTAAAATTGATAAATGATTGAAAGATTCGTCAAGCACTAAGGTAGTTCAATAAAGGAATTGAAAAATCAATACAAATGAAAATTTCTGTAAGAATTGATTTGGGTTTCTTTTTTTTATGTCAAAATCTTTTTTGCATTTATCTGTTTCCCTAAATATGTTCCCACGATATGAGACTCTTATAGACCCTGTTCTTTTGCACTTAGACATCTAAGTTTCTTCTCTTTTTATATATCTATATCAGTGTTTTTTTTATTGGCAAATTTTCGCATAAATTCGACCTGAAAAATGTAATTTCGACCAATACAAAGGATTTTTCATGGGAAAAATGATCCAAATTCGCCAAGTTTCAAAAAGAAAAAATTCAAATTGCCATATTTCTACAATAAGTTCCAGTAGGTAGCCAAGAATATAGAAGGATCCTGTTTTTTCTACTTTCATATCTGGCTTGTAGCCAGAATTGGCTAAATTAGTTTCTGGATGGTCGCCACCTTGGCTACATCACAAAATCCTTAAATAAAACCTTGATCTATATGTGTCTATGTGTCTCTCTAGCTCTCTTTCGATACGTTGTCTCTTTCTTGGACTTTACCATACTGACATCATTGATTCAATTGCTCATTACTAGAAGCAGAAAGAAGCATGAGTGGGGGAGTTCGTGCAGAATCAGTGTTAATCTCCCAGAACATCCATTTGTGGTAGGCTATTGTTGGGAGGTGCCTAGATGACATTTTCATTGCTGTAATTTTTTTTCATCTTTCAAGAATATTATGTTTTTGATGGACAATTGAAATCTATGGTTAATCTAAATTTTACATGATGAAATTGGTTATTTGCTAGATCGAAAACATGTTAGTTATAGAGATGAGGTGGTCACCGTGTAGACAACCTCATAGGTCCCTTGACCCAACTTCATATTTGGGCAAAAATCTTTGGTTGCAACTTTGAGTTTAGAATATGAAAAGATTGTAGGTTGCATATCAAATTTTGCACATTCTATACAAAGAAATAAAATGATAATGTTCGAAGTCACCAACTTGATAATCATGTGGATCTATATTTCTACAACATAAAATATTCTCATTCACATGTTTTGTGCAAACAATTGATTGACAACATTAATTCATGTTTGAAGCTTTCATTGAGGATGCTCAATGTCTATTAAGATTTGAAACATGACATCTTGATAATAGAATTTGACTATTTAAATAATTTTAATTTGAACTTAGTATTTAGATACATAATTCAAATCACAAATTATAAATCTCAACCAAATACTACAACTAATTTTTTAAACCATTTGGGCCCAAAGGCTTATAACATAACTATTTATCATAATTATTATGTGAAAGAAGGAACTCAAATATTTCAATGCCAACATCATCATATATACCTGCTACCAAATTATGTACTACATATAATTATTTGCATGATTGGTTCAACAATTTGGACAATAAAATTCATTGATAGTGTAATTAAAATTTACCAATCTTTGGTGTTTCACAAATGTGAATGCAATAATATTTTTGCCCAATATTTGAAAATTGTTGGTGTAAACAATAGGGATTGTTTTCAAGCTTGTAAACATGTGGTGATTATTTCGTTGAAGACAAAATTTGCTCTTCATAAACAACATGAACACTTCATGTCTCATACACGAATAAGTAGCATTTTATAGGCCATTATGCTAAATATGAAAATTTCAAAACCAAAAAAATACTTTAAAATATATATTATAATAAATAAATCAATTTGCAATATTGCAATTGAAGGCAATGTATGAATTGAATCACTTATGTGATGATGCTAATCACATAAATTTGATGTCCAAAAAAGGTAATTAACAGCCATGATGTTGTTGGATGCACAATGTTTAGTATTTGTATATGCTCGATATATATCAATTCAAATTAAAATTCACCTTCCTTTTCAAGTTTGCAATTTGATCTATGTATAACATTCCATTGAAACTATTGTTGCCAAGGTTTCTACAAAAGAAATATACAAAATTATGGTCAATACTGTCAAATATTATTTTGATATTATTTACATAAAAAATATAAATATATAAAATAGTCATAATATTTGATACAACCATATTTTGAGTTAATTCATATTTTATTTTTAAATGCACTAAAACATAAGAAGTTGGTTGATAAAATCACTTTAATGGGCATTGGGCTCTTCTATAAGGTACCGTGTAAAGAACATACAAATAATCAGCAACAATGTTTCATTTAAACCATAGTTATGAAAAGACCTTGTTTTCACAAATTTAATCTTGAGTAATAGATATCTAATTGTTGGGGTCAATGCTAGGGGATAACAACCTTTTAATATTTGAATTAGATTTTCATCTATTAAATGAAGCTATTTAATAGTATTGAGATCAGAACTTACAATTGTTGTGGATCTATTGGAATAAGTTGTAGTCAAGAAGAGGGCGATTGAAATTGTTGTGTGATAAATCCAACACTGCCAACTTTTGATGCATTGCTAAAAAACACAGGACCTATAAGACCATTGAATTGAATCCTACTCAAGCTGTTGAAGACAACCAAAATATATATTTAAAATTTAGTCAAAAATAGTGTTGACAACAAAATCAATTAATGAACATACAATTAAGAATTGACTTTTCAAAGTACTTTTCTAAGAAGCTTATAAAACCAAAAAAAATCAAAAATTGATATTCAAAAATTGGAAAAACAAATAATTGATAGATAATCCAAGTTCAAAAATTGGAGAATGATACTCTTTACAAACAAATTCAACTACAAATAGAGAATATCATTAGGAAAAATGATCATGTGAGGAAGGACAGGGGAAGGCCAGTGGTAGTTTGGATGAGAGGCTATGGTTTAGTTGCAAGAGGAACTTGTAGACAGAGTGTGTTGGCCCATTTGCTTATGGACAACTTTTTCATATTACATGTTGTTTGCAAAAGATGGACTTCTTTTTTGTTCTCCCTTTGGCTTTCTTACACATTGCTCACATGTTAGTTCTCTTGTTTCTTCTTTCTGTCTCCTCCCAACTCCAGCAAGTAGGTCCACCTTTTACAGCTTGAGTGACCCAGCACCCACCAGTGCACCATCCAAAAAAATCCCATTATGGGATTTCCCCCAAGGGACAATTTCTTTGGTCAGTCCTTTTTTTTTTTTCCCTCTTGTGCCTTCTTTTGGTTCTTATTATTATTTTCCCAGCTTACTTTTGTTTTCTTCTGGTCCTTCCTGGCGATTTATTTTTTTCTCACCACACCTGATCCCAAGTTTTTTTTAAAAACTCCTACCTACCCCCCCACCTACGTACAAGACCAGCTGCTACAAAACCTACCTAGTTTCTGGGATTAGAAACTAGTTTTAGATTTTGGGTTTAGCTTGGATTAGGATTTGAATTTCATTAATTTGAATTTGCAGAGCTTGAGGAGTGTGATCTGCATGAAGAGAGAAGGACCTTCAGGACTAACAAAGAGGAGGAGCAGGAGCTTGAAGGTAAGCCTCCTTTTGTTTTTTTTTTGGCTATGTGCCACCCAGGAGACAACGAGCTACAAGCTTGTTGTTAGGTGTTGCTATCATTTTTTTTTTGGGGGGTTTTTTTTCTTGGGTGCAATGCAGCTTTGCAAAGAAGAGAACGACAATGCCTAGCACATTGTTGTCTTCGTGCAGTTCGCAAGTGAAGAGGAGGAGGAGGAGGACGATGACAACACCTAGCACATCTTTTTTTTTCTTGTTGCCGTGTAGTTTGCGACCACATATTTACCATTATGACATGTTTCCCATTTTACTTAGGGTTTGTTTTCAACTTGAACATTTTTGTAACACATGTCACCTAACTTTTGTTATTTGTGGCATTTTATTTTCTTTTTGCATCGTCTTGTGTCAATGGTTATAAATATAATTCAACATATGAAAAAAAGAATCATACTTGATGAAATTATCAAATAAAATATTCCAGTATTGCATTCAAACTAAAAAACCTTTATTTACTCCTAAAAATTTTAAGTTCAAATCTAGAAGGAAAACAATACCCGCACCATATTATGACAATATCCTAAACCATAATACAAATGAATATATTTAAAAATATTATTCCAATATATCATGCCATACACGATGATTAAAGTAAATGAAGATATTGCAAAGTTGGTCACATTGATGGTAGAAGGTATAATTTGAATAGAGTTATGAAGTTTAAATGTAATACCCACATCTTATTGTGATAATTTCATTAAACATGAAACATAAGAATTTTAAATACATGATTTCCACCCAATGTATAAGGAAATTCATGTTTTCAAAATATTTATTCACCTTACAATATGATTATATATATATATATATATATAATGATGGTAATGCAAAATTGATCACATTGATGGTAGAGGGGTTTAGGCTTTAATGTAAAATTTACTACTTAATGTTAAAATTCAGATTTTGTCAAAATCAAAAAATGAAAAGTTAATTCTTAACATTTTTTCAATTATGTACATATTTAGGTTTTTTCCCTCTTAAAGTTGTAAATTCATTTCAAGAAACAACAACCTAAAACGCATGATTTTATATTGATTTAATGGTTCATGTAATAATTTTAAGAATTATCTATCCTATATATTAATCATATGTATGATTGAAATGTTAATTTATAGTTTTTTGAGATATAATAAATAATTTCTCACCTAAAATGATCATATAGTACATCATTAATATTTTATATTATATAAATATATAACGTCAATTCTTATGTACATTTCATTTTATTATTATATATATATAAAAACCTATGGTTATTGCTAGTGCCATTTTTTTATGGTGTATTTCATTTATAAGTTATTAAGATTCCGTATTTTACTAATGCATGTAATTGAATATATTCCATTGTAATATGAAATTTAGTTTATAACATATCAAATAATGCCATATATGATCAATAATTTTTTGAGAGTTTAATGTCCATTCCCTTTTGTATTATAACATATTAAATTTGTAATTTTCTTAAATTTCTATTAGAAAGAAAATACATGTAAAGTTTCTTTGAATAAATGAATGGTTACTTATGATTCCAAAAATATAAATGTTGCATAAATATCAAGTTTAATTAAAAATATTTTAATTTCAATATAAAATATAAGTACCTAGTATTATGTATGTTTAGTCAATTAACTTTATATAAAATTTAGTTTATGATATATCAAATAATGATATAATTAATTAATCAATGTATGGAATTATAATTGTTTTTGCATTCTTATACATTTAATATATTGATAATTATTTTTATTTTATTTTTTTACTTAAACATTAAATATTGTTAAAAGAAAATTTCAAACCCATAAACAAAAGAATATTTCTAAAAATATATATCATGCTATACATATTGATTCAATTAAATGAAAATATTTTCAAGTTGGCCACATTGATGGTAAAAGGTAATGAAATTATCATTTATGAGTTTGAAAATGTTTTTCAACTATATTAATGTTTACTTAAAATTTATAACATAAAGTAATTATTAAGATATTATATGTATAAGAATGACATAATAGTAATAAATCCACAAATTAATTAATTAAATTATATCATTATTTGACATATTGTAAACTAAATTTTACATAGAGTTAATGAATTACATTGACTAAAAATATGTAATATTAGGTACTTATATTTCAAAATTCAAGTAAAATAATTTTAAATTTTAAATTGATATTTATGCAACATTTACATTTTTTGAATCATAAATAACCATTCATTTATTCAAAGAAAATTAACTTGTTTTCCTTTTAATAAAAATTAAGAAAATTAAAATTTCAATATGTTATAATACAAAAGGGAATGGACATTAAACTATGAGAAAATTATTGATCATATATGGCATTATTTGATATGTTATTAGCTAAATTTCATATTACATTGAAATGATATTCAATTACATGCATTAATAAAATACACAATCTTAATAACTTATCTTTTGGAAAATTTTAATTCTTTTTGAAAATAACAAATATGATAAAAAAAAAATTACACTATACATAATAGTGGGTTTATATAGATGAAATTTTAATATAATATAATTTAAAATAAATTATTATCCCATTTAAAATAATATTAAGATATTATATGTATTAAATGAATCAATATTATAATTTTATAATATTATTAAATATATATAATTTATTACTCATGTTTTAAACAACAATAAATGTAGACCAATATTTAAGCCAATATTATACATCATAAAAAATAAACATTACATAAGAACTTGTGTTATATATTTATAAAATATATAATATCAGTGATGTAATATATAATTATTTTAGTTGAGAAATTAGTTATTATATCTTTTTAAAAATATAAAATAAAATTTCAATCATACATAGGATTAATATATGAGAGTAATATCATTTATTGTTATTATGTGAACCATTCAAAAAGCTAAAGTATCATGTGTTTCAAACTTTTAAAAAAAACAGCCATCAAAATCTTATTAAATAATAAACTTTAAGTTTTTGTTTCTTGAAATAAGTTTACAACTTTAAGATGGAAAAATTAAATGAAAAATGTACATCATTGAAAAAAAGTTAATAATTAACTTTTAATTTTTTTGATTTCTTCAAAATTTGAATTCGAACATTAAGTAATAAATTTCACCCTAAATGCCTCTCCCATCAATGTGACTAATTTTTCACTACCTTCAATATATATATATATAATCATATTGTAACAAATAATTTTGAAAACATGAGTTTCATGATAATTGGGAGGGGGAGGGAGGATCAAGTAATTTAAAATATTGCTATGTTTCATGGTCAATGGAATTATCACAATAAGATATGAGTAATGCATTTAAACTTTGAAACATTGTTCAATAACCTTACACCATCAACATGACCAATTTTGCAATACTTGCATTGACATAAATTAACCATCTTGCATGATAACCCCATTATTATGCCAACACAAGGATAATGCAATACCCCAAAGGTAATCATGCCACAAACTTTTTCAATTTCAAATATTAGGGTATTGCAAGTGTAATCAATCTTTTGGATGCAGACAATACCCTTCTTATAGCCTACACCAAAATGGTGGATCCCATGGTGTTTACAAAATACCCTAGCTAAAGTATTACAAGGCAGTTGAAACTTTATAGACATGAGCAATACCTATCCCACCACCTATGCCAAAATGATGGTTTTCATGTTGTTTTGAAAACACCCAATGTGGGTTTTGATTTCCCCCTAGGTTTTAGTAGGGTTATGCAATAGCCCTCGTAATGTCAAAAGGCGTGATTGAATTCAAAGCACTTTTGGGATACCCCAAGGGTGGTATTGCAAGTTCATTTCATTTTTCTAGTCATGAGCAATACCCCTCTAATAATGTAGCCCAAAATGATTTAGCCCACATTGTTTTATAGAGTATTTGAGTGAGGTTATTGCTTTCCCTCTAGGTTTTGATAGGGTTATGCAATAACTTTCAAAGTGTCAACATGGATGTCAAAAAAAAAAACACTAGACCCTAAATAATTCCAATGGTGGATGCCATGAACCACAATAATTTTAAACAACCAACTACACATGGCTTTAAAAAAAACATAACCACTATTGAAGCCAAATATTCAAACACAAATTAAATGAAAAGCTTAAATAGATCAACATGGATACCATTAAACAAATAAACATTAAACCCTAAACCCTAAATAATTGCAATGGTAAATTTTAAACACCTTAATAATTATAGGATCATTTATAGATGCCCCAAAATTATAATTACTAATTTAGCCCTATTTTAAAGCCCTAATTAAGTGAAACAAACAAATGAATGGAAACCATGGTGTGTCTCTTACATGTTTGTTTGGTCTATCAAAACAAACCTTTCTCCATTTTCCTTAACATAAAAAGAAATGTGTCTTGTGCCATATATCTACAAATGCCAATTTTCCCCCAAAATCCATATTAGGTTTGATTTTAATTAGGCTTAAAAAGTGCAAAAAATCATAATTATTTATTTTCTCCATAATCCAAAATTAAAAAACCCTAGTGCTAAATAACATCAATAATTATAGAAACATAATATTGCTAAATTTAATCCACGTTGCTTAAATACACCATTAAAACAAGCAAATCAAATTGTTCAATCTAAGCCTAATTATTTGATGAACCTAAATACAATATCCATTAAATGCACTTAAACTGAACTGGAGGTCCATATTCCTTGGACATATGTGTTAGGTTTGCAATACCCCCACCACATAGCAAATCACTCATAGAACATAACATGCAATACTTTTGTTAGGGGGTTTCACATGTTCTGAATTTTCAAAAACAATTGCAATACTCTCATAACACACTAAAACATCATTTTTGAAGCCAATGTCTATTTGCAATACCTTTATATAGGTGGTGAAAAATATTTTAATTATGCCTTTAGTTATTTGATTGAATGAATAAGACCAAGTTCCATGCAATACTTTCATCTTATCCTTGGCTCGTCGTTTTCAACCATCAGAAGTCTATTGGAGTCAGGATTTTTTTTGTGGCGAATTTTCGCCACTTGGCAACAAAAAAAAAAGGGGGGCCAGCAAATCCAAGAAAGGGATTTTTCAAATTTAAAAAAAAAATTCGCCATATCATGAGGAAAAAATTTAGAAGTTGCTAGATTTAAAGTGTGTTCCATCAGGTAGCCATAACTAGGCAAGATTCCATAAAAGATCTACTAGCCCACTAGGATAGTCGTCATTTATTGTTAATTAATGTTGAGGATCCTTGCCAATACACCTACTTGAGGAATTTGAAAAAAAACCCTGATTGGAGTGACAATTAGGTAGGTAGGTGTTGTCATGTAGGTGAGGTTTGGAAAGTAACTACCTAAAGTGTTGGTAAGAAGGTAGAAGGGTAGATAGGTAGATAATTAGATGGGTGAGGATGAGAGTAGCACATTTTAAATTTATAGGTGAGTAGGTAGATGGGGAAAAGGGAGGGGGAAGA
>Ga0116227_10015793_pt1 | contig 11087 bp, 4 predicted proteins | sample S1TSphgellanicum_FD_89693 | JGI IMG/M metagenome (GOLD analysis project Ga0116227, IMG submission 89693) | Host-associated microbial communities from peat moss isolated from Minnesota, USA - S1T2_Fb - Sphagnum magellanicum MG | ecosystem: Host-associated > Plants > Peat moss > Unclassified...
CGATCCGATTCCTTGCAGTGCTTCGGGAGGCCAACTTGAAAGTCAATTCCTTGAGTCTATCGCTCGCGCTGTGCGGCACGCTCGCGTGCCTGCCGGCGGCGTCCGCGCAATTCGGTCCTCTCGAAGTGTCGGGCTTCGCGAAGGAGGAATTCACGGTCTGCGACAACTGCGTCGACGGCGTCGTCAACCCCTCGCCCTTCGATCCGCGCGGGGTCCTGGGTCCGCAGGGTAATACACCGGCCTTGAATCAGGGTGCGCCATCGGCCGAGCACTCGAGCAATCTCGGACTCATCATGCTGACGCTCGGCCTGCACCATGAATTCGACAATGCCTTGCAAATCGAAGCCAAGGCAAGCGGGCGTGAACGCAACGACGCGGCCGACGTCTACGGCCAATATTTGATCGACGGTTACCTCGGCGTTTCGCACCCGACCTATGGCGAGCTCAAGGGTGGCACTCTGTCCTCGCGATCCTGGACACGGGCCGATTCGTTTGCGTACCCGCTGGGCCTCTCGACTCCGTGGGCCGAGTCCGGCGCCGGCTACGGTGTCTTCACCAAGGCGGCCCGCTATACGAGTCCCGAATTCGATTTCTCCTTCGGCAAGCTGACGGTGGAATTCACGTATGCGACCGCCAATCGCGTGCTGCCGCTGAACTACGACAGCCTCATAGCGACTGTCACGCGCACAAACTATCAGTACTTCTACCTACCGCCAACGCCGCAACTCGGCGAATTCTTCGCGCAGTTCTCGAATCAGAGGAACCTCATCGAGCTGATCTATCAGCAGAGCCGCGGCGGTCTGCAAAGCTCTTTTTCCAAGGGTGCGTTCACGGGTGCCGAAGGCAGCCCCAACACCAGCGCGGCCGGGGCGCCGGGCTATCAAGACCCGACGGAAAACGTCACGATACTGGAGGGCAATTTTTGGTACCGGCCGCAGTGGCGGCTCACCTACGGAGTCAAGCGCAGCGAATGGTCCGGGCAGCAGCAGCAATGCGACTATGGCACGGCTCCGGGGCCCGGCGGCACTACCTATACGGGGTGCTTCTATGATCAGGCGGGTTTCAATTACGCGAGCGACGGCCTGCGTCATCACGCCGTCGAGGTCGACTTCATGGGCGGTCTTGCCTACACGCGCGGCCTGTACACCTATACCTTCGGCGGCGTGCGCATGAACAAGGCTTACACGAAGACTCCGACCGAATTCGGCCAGAGCAACACCGCAACGTTCCTGAATCTCGGGCTCTATCGGAAAATGCCCGAGATCTACCGCAACCTCGAATTCTACGGCGGTCTGCATCGCACGATGTTCGGCCGCCAGGGTCCCGCACCGCTCAGCATGCCGAACAACTTTGCCGACGGCGGTGTCGATCCGCGCGAGAGCAAATCCGGCAACATGCTGACGCTCGGCGCCAACGTCGACTTCTGATCGCTGAAGGGGCATCGCATGCGCGCCAACAACGGTTTGCACACGGCGGCGGCAATTGCGGCGCTGATCACCGCGTTGTGCGCAGGCGGCAGCACGCTCGCCGCGGACGCCAAGATCAGCATCGGCCAAGGCGCATACGCCACGAAGGCACAGGCGGGATTCTTCGGCGGCGCGCTGCCCCCGCAGCCCGAGTACCGCGCGGGGGCCGCCGCGGCGCAGGCCGCGACGACGAACCAGTGGTATTCCTCGGTCATCTTTTCGCGCTGGTCCGAAGCGCTGTACGCGCAGCCGATGACCTACCGCGCGGTACCCGACGGTTTCGAGATCGGCATGCCGGACGGACGGCTGGTCGCGCAGAACACCGGTCAACGCGAAATGCGCTTTCCGCATGTCGCCGCGATCCTGGTGGCGCCGGCCGGTTTCAAAGCCGCGGATGCGCGCTTGTCGGATCACTCCGACTGGCTGGCGCAAATCCGCATGGCGGCGAGTCCCGCCGAGGCGTTGACGGCGACGATCCTGCACGGCAGTCCGTTCAGTTACTACGAACTCAGTGCGGGCGACGTACGCCTGCATCTGACGGGCGGCGTCACGGTGCTCGCCGATCCGCGCTCTTCGGGCCACGACCCTCGAGTGGCCTCGTTCAGTATCGAGGGCCACCCCTACGCGGTGTTCGCACCGGCCGGCGCCACCTGGGATTGGAGCGAGCCGCAGGAACTGGTGTTGCACCTGCCGGCCGGCCGCCGTTATTTTTCGGTCGCCGGCCTGCCCGACGAGCGCGCCTCGACGCTCGCGGATTTCCTGCAGGTCGCCTATGCGTTTCCGACGGCGACGCACGCCTCCTGGGACTACGATGAGCCGAGCAGCCGGGTACGGACGACTTACACCGTCGACACGGTTGCCAAGGAGGGCTCGCAAACCACGACCTTCATGGGTCTATATCCGCATCAGTGGGACGCCTTGGTCTCGCCGCCGGCATCACCGTATCACTATGCCGGCGTTCGCGGCACGATCCGGCTCATCGCCGGCAACACATTCACGACCGAGCGGATTTATCACGGCATACTTCCCCAGTGGCCGGGCCTGTTGGATCCCGCCCACCGCGCGGCCGTCGACAGCCTGCTCGTCGGGGATGTCGCGAAAGCCGGCGGTCTGTATCACAAGAACAACGGCAACGGCACGTATTGGGTCGGCAAAGGACTCGCCACGGCGGCGCAGCTCGCCGACGTCGCCGAAGCCGAGGGCCGCACAGCGATGCGCAACAAGCTCATCGGCGAGATGAAGGAGCACCTCGAGTCCTGGTTCGACGGCAAGCACTCTACGTACTTTGCCGAGGACCCAACCATAAGCTCATTCCTCGGCTACCCCGAAGAATACGACAGCATCACGCACATGAACGACCACCATTTCCATTACGGCTACTGGATCATGGCGGCGGCGCACATCGCGCTCGTCGACCGCGGTTGGGCGGACGATTCGCACTGGGGCGGCATGGTGGGCAAGCTCGTGGCCGACATCGCCACCGACGTGCGCAACGCGAAGGATTTTCCTTTCTTGAGAAATTTCGACACCTACGAAGGGCACTCCTGGGCTTCCGGCGACGCGGCCTCCGAGGACGGCAACAACCAGGAATCCTCTTCGGAGGCGATCAACGCCTGGGCGGCACTGATCCTCTGGGGCGAGGCCACGGGCAACACCCACCTGCGTGATCTCGGCGTCTATCTCTACACCACCGAAGTCGCCTCCGTACAGACGTATTGGTTCGACCTCAAGCATGAAGTGCTCGCGCCGGAATTCGGCAAACCCTACGCGAGCATGGTGTTCGGCGGCAAGTACGCCTACAACACCTGGTGGACCGTCGAGCCACACCAGATCTTCGGCATCAATCTGCTGCCGTTCACGCCGGCATCGACCTATCTCGGCGCCGATCCGTCCTACGTGCGCGCGATCGTCGCTGACTTGCCGGCCGAGGAGAGCCATTATGCCGCGCACGGCATCAATGACGGCACACCCAAGGACATCTGGCAGGATGTGATCGCCTCCTACCTGGCGCTGGCCGACCCGGCGGGAGCGCTCGCGCGCTGGAACAAACAGGGCAGCGTCGAAAACGGCGAGACACGTGCGCATACGCTGTTCTGGATTCTGAGTCTGCAGGAGATGGGCTCGCCCGACTGGTCGGTCACGGCCGATACGCCGCTCTATTCGGTGTTCAAGATGCCGGGCGGGACCCGCACCTATCTCGCCTACAACGCGCACGATGCGCCGCTGCACGTCACCTTCTCGACGAAGCGCACGCTCGACGTACCGCCACATTCGGTCGCACGCACGTCGGACGCCGCCGAGTAGACCCCAAACTCCTAAGTCTTATCACCCGCCAGTGCGGCGCGGCGCTCCTTGAGATCTTCGCTCATCTGCGCCACGCGGCGATCGTCGAGATCGTAGAACCACAGCGCCGCGATCGCCACGATGCCTGCTGCGGCCGGGATGAAACTCGTCATGAGCAGTATGCCGTCCACGGTCCGCGGAGTCTGCGCGACATTCGGCAAGTAGCCGAAATAAGCGAGCAACCATCCGACACCCCCGCCGCCGATCGCCCAGCCGAGCTTTTGCGCGAATGAGGCCGCCGAGAAGATCAGGCCGGTGGCGCGGCGCCCGCCTTTCCATTCAGAATAGTCCGCGGTGTCGGCGTACATCGCCCAGACCAGAGGTGCTGTCGGCGCTGCGAACAGGCTGATGAGCACATGTGCGCCCCAGACGAGCGCGATATTGGCAGGCGGCACGAAGTAGAAGGCTGCCGTGAACGCGGCCGACAGCCCCATCGACACCATGTAGAAATTGCGTTTGCCGAAGCGCTTCGACAGCGGCGCGCTCAGCATGACGCCGAGAATGAACGCGGCCGCCCCGGAGCTCAATACATAGCCGAAGTACGTCTTCCCGTTTGGCACGACGTAATCGAAATAGTAGACGAGCACCGTGCCGCGGATGTTGCCGCAGGTCAGCGCGCAGATGCCGACGACGCAGAGGATCACCCAGGGCTTGTTGTGCAACAGGTCGCCGAGGTCGCGGGACAGCGAGCTCTCCTGCCGTTCAGGCGGTTGTACGCGCTCCCGCGTCAGCGTGAAAGTCGCGAAGAACAGCACGACCGCGATGCTCGAAAACAGCAACATCGTCATCTGCCAACCGAACGGGGAGTTGTCGCTGCCGCCAAAAAAGTTCGCGAGCGGGATGGTGGTGTTCACGATGATGAACACCGGAATGAACGCCATCACGAAGCGATAGGACGATGCGCTCGTGCGGTCCGCCGAATTCGGCGTCAAGACGCCGAGCAGCGCGGAATACGGGATGTTGATCGCCGAGTACGCGAGCATCATCGCGCTGAGCGTTACGTACGCGTAGATGAGCTTGCCGTGCTCGTCGAAGTGCGGCGTGCTGAAGGCGGCCACCGCGGTCGCCGCCATCGGCAGGGCCATCCAGACCAGATAAGGGCGAAAATGTCCCCAGCGCGTCGTCGTCCGGTCCGCGATCGTGCCGATCAGTGGATCAATGAGCGCATCCCCGACGCGGGAGACGAGTATCATCGTTCCCATGGCCGCGGCGCTCAACAGAAACACATCCGTGTAGAACTTAGCGATGAAGATCGCGAACATCTGCCAAAAAAGATTCGAGGCCAGATCGCCCAGCCCGTAGCCGATCTTCTCGCGCACCGTCAAACGCTGCGTTGCATTGCTCATCAGATTTTCCGCGATGCGTTCGCCCACCCCAACGGACGAAGCCCAGTTTATTGGATATGCGGCGAATCTAGCACAAATATTGCAAATTTCCCGATTGAAAGCGCGTTCAGACTGCGGGCCTGCATACCACCGGATCGACCAAGGGTTCCAAGCCAGTCACGGCGCACCAATTGCCTAATTTCTAAAGGGGCTGTTTTGTCTCGGTACTCCAGGGGTTGGGGGAATCGAAGGATTTGGGATCCCGTCACAGCCCGTCCGGTATATCAAAACCACCCAAGGAGCCACACAACTCCTAATGCAGCCATGCGATGCGAACATCCTTGTAAAGTCATGGGACAATGATGCCATGAAGCGCCGATTGGTTCGGCGATAGGTCGGCTGCAGCGGCGAGACTGTCCCGCAAGGAAGGTATGGTGATGGTGAATTGGGTTCCCCTCGTAGTCGTTGCGTTGCTCATCGCCGGCTTCCTTGCTCTTATCATCGTTCCACTGGTCACGGGATGGCGCCGCGTACGTCTTGACCGTTTCAAAATCATGAAAGAAGGCACATATGCGCCGGCTCAAATCACGGCACTAAGAAATGGAAGGCACCCAGAATCGCAAGTTGTTTTCTTCAGCTTCCGACCGTCCTCTGGCGCCCGACCGATAGTCGCGAGCCAAACATCATCGCCAGCGGCGCTGCTCGCAACCGGGATTCAGATTGGTTCTACTGTCGAAGCACGTTTCATACCCAAATGGCCACGTTGGGGTTTCATTGACGCACTGGCCCGCGCTGAGCGCGGAGCAACTCAGGAGTATTCGGCGGACGCGCCCGCGTTTTTTTACATCTCATGCGCTGCGTCACCTTCTGCTGGATGGGCGGCCAACTCGAAGATGAATTTCGGCTGCACGGGCGGCGCTGAGCTTGTCATCGACTCGACGGGCTTCAGCATTGCCGGAAATCGTCCGCGACCTTTCCTATCCGCCGTCAAAGTATTGCGCCGCGTCGTGCTTGAAGATGTGGTCAACGTCGAGCAACATGGTACCGCCGTCCGACTTGCGGTTCGTGAGTCGGACACCACCTCCATTGTGCAGATTTTGGCCCTAGACGAGCTGGATGCCGAGCACATCGTCTCGCGTCTGCCCACGACCAAGACCGGCAGCTTTGTGCCGGAAATGGCCGAGCGCGCTCAATTCTCACGGTCCCTTCAAGAGGTCTCGCCGAAAACACCGACAACCTACGCCTTGCTGATTATCAATATCGCCGTGTTCATACTATGCGCGGTGTTGGGCGCGGGGGTGATCCGCCCCAACCCTCAGCTGATGGTCAAGCTGGGCACCAATTTCACGCCGCTCACCTTGGACGGGCAGTGGTGGCGCCTACTGACTTCCATGTTTTTGCACTTCGGGCTGCTGCACCTCTCGTTCAATATGTTGGCGCTATACGTAAATGGAACCGTAGCCGAGCGTATATTCGGCAGTCTCCGGTATTCGGTCATCTACCTGGCGGCCGGCATCAGTGGCAGCGTTGCCAGCCTGCTCTGGCATTCGCAGGCCAATGCCGCCGGTGCTTCGGGCGCCATCTTCGGCGTCCTCGGAGCGATGATCGCTTTCTTTTTGAGGAACGAAGCGGGCGTACCACGCTCGGTCGTGAAATCGCAGCTCAACTCTGCCGGTGTTTTCGTGCTCTACAACTTGATGATGGGCGCATCGTCACAAGGAATCGACAACGCCGCGCACCTAGGGGGGCTCTCTGGAGGTTTTTTTGTCGGCTTCTTGCTGTCGAGGCCGTTGCAAGCCGACCGAGTTGAGAAGGATTGGACGCGGCAATGGTTGATCGCCGTTTCTGCGATCGCCGCAGCGTCCTTGGGCATGATCTTTCTGATCGCCCATAAAGCCAATCCTGCGATCCGCAATTTCGGTGGCGTCAAGCTCGGTACGCCGATTGACCAACTCATTAAGGCGAAAGGGCAACCGATCACTCGCGGAGGTTCGGCTTACGTCTATAACAGTGTGGATTCGCGCCACAATGGCGTGATCACAGTTTTGGTGACTTCCGAAAAAGAGGGCCGCGTCCGCGCCGTTCTTTATGATGGCGACCGAGAATCTGCGCCGCCGGAAATCCCCTACCTGCATGGCTTGAGCAAAGATGAGGTCGTCACGCGATACGCGCCGATACGTGGATCACAGCGGTCCGACAATGGATACGTGTGGATATACTTTGTCGGAGGCGTGGAGGTCTCGATACAGAATGGGGTGGTCGTGAGCTACGGTGCGTTCGACATCGCGCAATAGAAATCTGCAGGCGATCCTATCCGACCTGCGCCGATAAGCACCCGTCTTGCCTCGTTACTGCTTGGCCATCCTTTCACCGCTGGCTTGAGCCATTGCCGCTGCCATCTGCGCCATTTCTTGCTTGAGCACCGCGATTTCGGCCGATTGCTGTTTCAATTCAGCTATTTCTGCCGCCTGTCGCTGCACTTCGTTTAGCAGCAGCGGGGTGAGTTCGTCGTATCGAACGCCATCGATGCGACCATTCGCATCGCGAACCACCAGATCCGGATATATGCTGGCAACTTCTTCGGCGATCAGTCCGTACTGTAAGCGTCCGGCGGGATCGGTTTTCAGGTTGAAAGTTACGGGACGCAATTGCGTCAATTTCTCAGAAGCTGATCCCATCGCAACGATATTAGTTTTGAATCGCTCCGACGAAACCAGAGTACCCAGTTGGCCCGCCGAGTCGATATAAACCGGCAGCGAATTGGGACTCACGACCGTATAAATCCCGGCGATATAGGCGCTGGTCTGGCTCGCGGATGTACCGATACGTATCACCCCAGACTCGCCTGCCGCCCCTTGGTTGCCGATATCGATGTTATTCGAACCTGTTACTTGGAGCCCGGCGTTGGCTCCGACCGCAGTGTTGTCGGATCCACCAAAATTACGACTCAATGCGTTGGCACCGACCGCCAGATTATTTTGACCAGTCGTCATACTCTGCAGCGTAGCGACGCCAAGACCCACGTTACTCTCGCCGGTAGAGTTGGAGTGCAACGAATTGGCTCCGATAGCAATGTTGTTGTCGCCCGATACATTTGAGAACAGCGCTTGATACCCTACCGCGCCATTCTGATGGCCGGTCACGTTGTGGTTGAGCGACTGAAAACCAACGGCGGTATTGTTGTACCCGGTGGAGTTGAAATTCATGGCTTCCTCGCCATCAGCCGTATTGCTGTAACCGGTGCTATTGGCGTGAAGCGCATAGGCCCCCGAGGCTGTATTTTGGGATCCGGTGTTGAACGCAAGAGCATTGACGCCGATTGCCGTGTTCGCAACTCCGGTCGTGTTCAGACCCAGCGAGCTTTGTCCGACGGCGGTATTGTCAAAGCCCGTGGTGTTTTGTCCGAGTGCGAAATTGCCGAATGCGCTGTTGTAGCTCCCGGACGAAGTATTTTGGAGCGCCCCATATCCGGCCCCCGTATTCTCTTCGCCACCTTCTATGCTCAAGAGCACATTAGTGCCCATCGCGGTATTGCCGCAGCAAGCATCGCTTTGCACAGGATCAGGGGGCTGCGCCGCGGACGCTGAACTTGCGACCCAGCAACCGACCAATGATGCAGTGAGTAAACGATGTGTGCTGCGCATTAGCATGCTCCATTTCTTAATGACTATTATTGACTTCGTGTAAGAATTACATTCATTACGCGAGCGGAATCCAGCCATTAGCGGTGTACTCCCATGAAGTTGAGAGTGCAAGTGCAAACACGGTCTGCGGGCTTACTCGATATATTCCCGGTATGCGTCGCGGGCTTCAGCGATAAACACCTGCAGCTGATCCTCGGATGTCGAGAGAACCGATATACCAAGACGCTCAGCTTCAGTCTTCAACGTACTGGGAAATCGCCCCGTTGGCATGAACAGCGTTTGCGGAAATTCCCCCTTCTTCGCCCAAGCCGCTGTTAATAGTTGACGCGCGTGTTGGGGTGAAGGCTCCACGTTCTCAGAGGGAATGAGCTCCGAGCCCAAGATGTAACAGCTTGCCGCATCCATGAGGCAAATGCAGTGAAAGGAGCCGTCTTCGTGATCATCACCCTCAGGGCGACTCCACATCATGCGCCTTGAACCACGCCAGTACGTAGGCTGCCTTGTCGATCAGGAGGCTCGGCCTGGCGGAAATATCATGCGACGCATTCGGCACCCTCACCATCGCGGTGTCGATCTTGCGCAGTTTAAGGGCCTGATAGAACTGCTCCGCTTCGCTCGAGGGCGTCCGGTAATCAACCTCGCCGGTCATCAGCATCGTCGGGGTTTTCACGTTGCCGACGTAGGCGAGTGGCGAGCGTTTCCAATACGCCTGAATATTCTCCCAGGGAAACTCTCCAAACCAGTACCGGTAGAAATAATTGTTCAAGTCGCCGGTCAGCACGAAGCTGGTCCAGTTGATGACGGGCTTCACGACGACGGCGGCTCGAAATCGATCGGTGTGCCCAACGATCCATGCCGTCAGGACACCGCCGCCGCTGCCACCGGTGACGAATAATCGGTGCGCATCCACGTAGCCGCCGCCGATGACTGCATCGACGCCTGATATGAGGTCGTCGTAGTCCTTGTCGGGGTAATCATGGTGAATCAGATTGGCGAATTCCTCTCCGTAGCCGGTGCTGCCACGCGGATTCATATAGAGAACGACATAGCCTGCGGACGCATACAACTGAATCTCGGCGGCAAAGCTCGGCGCATACATCGCGAATGGACCGCCATGGATTTCGAGCACCAAGGGATATTTCTTCGCGGGATCGAAGCCGGGAGGCGTCACGATCCAGCCTTGCATTTGCCGATGATCGGCGGAAGATTCGAAGGTGATTTCCTTCACGGAGCCGATAGTGCGCTGCGCCAGGAGGGTGTCGCTGAATGAGCCAATGGTCGCGATATCTCGGGGCGATGTACCGGTCGCCAAGGCAGCGGGTGCGATCGCACTCGCTTTGGTGAATGCGAATCTGCCGTTGGGCGCGATCGAAAACGATCCGCCGCCATAAGGCCGGGTTATATCATTGCCCCCGACACCATCCGCCAGCAGCCGCATTTTGCCCTGCAAGTCGATCGCCGCAATTTTGGTTGCGCCGTGATCGTCGTATTGGAATACCAGGGTTCTATTATCGGCCAGCCATTTGGGCGAGGAGGCGTCCCGATCAAGCCCTGCGGTCAGCGATCGCGCATGACTGCCGTCGTCGTCCATGACGTACAGCTGCGTGGCCTGGTAGCCCAGCAGCTTGTCGTCGAATCCGAGGTAAGCAATATGCTTACCGTCGGGTGAAGGAACCGGATGGCGGTCCGGACCGCGCCGGTCGGTCAGCGCATGGATCGATCCGTCCGACAGATCGACCCGGTAGATTTCGCTGTCGAGCGGATCATAGTCCGCGTTGGGCCGTCGATTCGCACTGATCAAGACGCCCGTACCATCTGCAGTGAAGGCCGGAGGTCCTTGATGATTGAAATCGCCGCGCGTCAACTGACGCGCCGCACCACCATCGGCGGAGACCACGAAAAGCTGACTGAACGTGTTGGGCAAGTATCCCTCGCCGTCCTCGCGGAACACCATGCGGTCGATCAATTTCGGCGGATCAGCCCACTTGGAATTTTTCGGTGTCTCCGGCAGGTCTACCTTCAGGGACTTTCGCTCTTGCGGCACCGTCATCATGAAGGCAAGCCATCGTCCGTCGGGAGACCATGCCAACCCACTCGGAGCCTCTGTGAAGTTGCTGATCGGCGCACTGATGCCGCTCGCCGTCCAATACATGAAAAGCTGCGCCGATCCATCAGCCGCGCTTGAGATATACGCGACGCGGGTACCGTCGGGCGACCAGCGGGGCGAGCCGCTGGAGGTCGCGGCGGTGAGCGGACGTTCGTTCTTGCCGTCGACTCCCACGAGCCAGATCGCGCCGTGAGGCCGGTCA
>Ga0116227_10015795_pt1 | contig 11086 bp, 6 predicted proteins | sample S1TSphgellanicum_FD_89693 | JGI IMG/M metagenome (GOLD analysis project Ga0116227, IMG submission 89693) | Host-associated microbial communities from peat moss isolated from Minnesota, USA - S1T2_Fb - Sphagnum magellanicum MG | ecosystem: Host-associated > Plants > Peat moss > Unclassified...
ATTATATTTTTATTTATTAATCTAAAGTATAATATCATAATATTTTTCGTATTTAATATGATTCTCGTTTATTAATCTTAATAAAAATCTTTTGGCATTTTATTATGGCTTTTATTTAATGGCCATATTTATTTAAATAAGTTTTTTTGTTTTTAATGTATTTTTAATGCAAATTTTGTATTAGAATTTTATCAAATTTAGTAAAAATTTATACTTTGTTTTGTTTTGTTGTCAGAGCTTCTTCCATAGGCCAAATGCAGCAAGCACCTTGGAATCCCGTCATTCTCATGTGGCCTACGATTTGGTGATGGAGATGATGAGCTTGCTCCCCACACATCCAGCAAAAAGGATTTTTGTATCTACGGGAGGCCACATGAGTCTCCCCGTTGCATTTCGAACCATAGCTCATTGTTCTTCATTGCTGACAATTCTGTGTTCTTTCTCCTTCTTTTTGCAGGATTTTGCATCCATGGAAGATACAGTGTACTGTGGGGTATATGATGGCCATGGTCCATATGGCCATCTTGTTGCTAGGAGAGTGAGAGATTCTTTACCGTCAAAACTCCTGCATTACTGGCAAGAAGAACTGGCTGCAATGAAGGATAATAGCAAAGAGAGTGAAACAGATGATAGTGCAGAGCTATGTGACACTGCAGAAATGGACCGTGGCTCAAATGTGAGCAGTATGTATGAGAGTGCAATTTGTGATGTTGAAGACTCTGATAGAGATACTGCACTATTTGAATTCAGTGAGAATGCACTGTTGGAAAACCTGCCAGACCACAATGATGAGGTAGTAAGGAAGCCCCCAATGTTTCAGCCTTGGATGGAGGCACATCTCACAGCATATCAAGTGATGGATAAAGAGTTGCGATCACATCCATTGATTGACTGCTTCTGCAGTGGCACCACAGCTGTAACAGTCTTGAAGCAGGTAACAGAAAACTTGCAGTATTTGTCAGATTGGTTTGGAAACTTTGTATGTATGCAGATTGATGTGAACTGGGGTCTTTCCATTTGATTTTAGAGGATTTTCTGTTTTGTGGATTGCTGTGAACTGGGGCTTTGATTTAAAGGATTTTGTGTAAATTGTAGTGTTTGCTTTTGTTGATTTGGTGTGAAGAGTTGAGGTAGGTTTCCATCCAACCTGGTCTTTTAAGCTGGTGCACTTCTTTCATTGTAGGGAAAACACCTTGTGATTGGAAATGTGGGAGACTCTCGAGCAATCATGGGCACCAGAGATGAGAATGGCGTGTTGAAGGCCATCCAGTTGACAGTTGATTTGAAACCCAACTTGCCTCGTACATGTCCTTTCCATTTTCACATTGAAAAAGTTGGACCCTACTTGAAGCTTTTCATGCTGTAGTTATTTGCAGTTGTTCACTGAGAGTTAAACTTGACATTGCTAACCCAGGGGTAGTTATCTGTGTGTCTCATGCTTGTGTTGGAACCTTCGCTATAAGAAGGTACTCCTTGTGACAGGTTCAGGCAAAGATGGTGCTGTAAAGAATGCACGTTCCTGTTTTAGCCTCTTAAGGCCTCTTCATAATGAATTGTGTGCTTTGACTTACAGAAGAAGCAGATCGTATAAGGGAATACAAGGGTCGTGTGTTTGCACTCCATGATGAACCAGAAGTTTTCAGGGTGTGGTTGCCATTTGATGACTCACCAGGATTGGCCATGGCCAGAGCATTTGGTGACTTTTGCTTGAAAGATTACGGGGTCATTTCTGTCCCAGAAATATCTTATCGCCAGTTGACAGACAGAGACCTGTTTATTGTTCTTGCATCTGATGGGGTATGATCAATTATCATTCAACTTTCTCTCACACTTGATAGTTAAAACTCCTTGTTTCTTGTCTGTGTTAGTAAGAGATGTATCTTATGACTGTCCATCTGCATGTGTACAAAATACTACAGTATTCTGCTGTATTCTACTTTGCTTTGGCAAGCTGCCTTGTTCCAGTTTTTGAGTACTGTGTCCAATAGCATACCATGAACATTCCACATGTAAGTTATTTGGATCCTGCCACACCATTAAATGACATTTCCAATGTTACATTTGCAGATATGGGATGTGCTAAGCAATGATGAGGTGGTACATATAGTAGCTTCAGCACCCACACACTCAACAGCAGCCCAGGCTTTGGTTGAGTCAGCTGTACGTGTATGGAGACTCAAGTACCCAACATCAAAGGTGGATGACTGTGCAGTTGTGTGTCTTTACTTGGATGACCCAGCTTTGATCTCTCGACCGCTCTCAAGAGCGGATATATCTTCAGTGCTGTCTGAAGATGGTGATGTCTTCTTTGAAAGTTGTGACCCAGTAACCAGTGAGCAACTTGACCTCCCCGTGAAAAGTGTTAGCCCACAGACAGCCCGTGAGATGATAGATGGAAAACTGAAAGTCCAAGAGACTGCTCTGCCTGTAAGAGTAGACCCACCAAAGGGTGCAGAAGGTGCTGCAGAAGGGGGAGAGATATTAAACGAACGGAAGGAGATGGGGGGCAATGAAACGCAGAAGAAAAATAGCTTGGCAGATTGGTTGGATGCAGAAGAGGATCAAGAATGGTCGGCCCTGGAAGGAGTAACACGAGTGAACTCTCTTCTCAACTTGCCAAGGTTTACAGCAGCAGACAAAAGAGCTGCTGGGACTCCAAAAGGACCTGTGACCATGAACATCAAGTAGTGTGGGTGTTTGCAGCAAGTACCTTGTGAAGGATTTAATTGTCAATTTCTACACTGTGTGGGATAGAAGTATCTTTGTATTTCACCTTTTACAAGGGTGCACTATTGTATCAGTAGATTCTCTGAATGAAATGTCAAAGCTGGCTCCTTTTATAGTGCGGCTCATGACACATCAGAGAGGTTTGATTGTCAAACAACTTGTATTCCACTTTGATCCGTTGTTTTAGGTGGATATTTCTCTGGAAGAAAGGGCCCTCCCTGGATATCATGGTCCTTTTAACATGTAAATATCAAGGGACCCAGGAGATCAGTCAAGGTCAGGAAAAATTTGGTTCCTAGTTCTTTCGATTTTGTTCTCATTCAAGTTATATTTTGGTGGGCAATGTGTGTTACTCACAAGTTTTGGACTTGGAGCACCAATCGATTTTCATTCATAGAGAGAGCTGGAGCCGCCCCAGAGTATGGGAATTGAATTGATGAGTGATGATGAGTAAAGAAAGGGTGCTGGCAAAGTGGCAAAGCCTGACTTATTCCCCGAAATTTGGTTGTTCCTCAGAAAGTGTGTTGTGTTTAAAATTCAATTCAAATTTGATTAGAAGAGCAGCTCCACTGGTGCGCAAAGAAAATTGGATGAAGAAAAGTCAAAACATGCTGTGGTTTGGCTCATGAGATTGGTTTTGGCCCTGCAAAATTTTGCACATAATGCTGAGATTGCTGGAAAGCACTGCAAAGCCTAATAACACCTGCTGTTGATTGGCTAGATATTTGATTGGTCCAGGCGGGTTACTATCAGTAATCTCCCCACCTATTTGTAATCCCAATTTTAGTTTTATGGGCAGAGTTGGAAAAAAAAGTAAATAACTAAACTTGGATGTGGCAAATAATATTCTTGCAGAGTCCCATACAGAGCACCTTTGGAGATGCTCCCTACAGAGGATGCTCCCTACAGTACAGGCAGGGCCAATAAATTGGTAGACTGCACCTGGTGACTTGAAAATGTGTTATGAAACAGCTCTTTGCAGAATAGTACTTGGTAGTCAGAACTACCACATAACATGAGAATCTGATTCCTGTGGAAAATTGATCTTTCACGAAATCTTAGGGAAAATCTATATCTCTTCTTCTTGGTTAAACTTTTCAAATTATATATTATTTAAATTAAAATTCATTTTAATTCTGAAAAGTAAGTCAGATTTTATTTTCTGCCTTTACATTTAATAAAATGTTAAAAGAAGGTTTTATAACCAAAAAAATAAAATCAAAATTCAATATTTTTGAACATGGAAATATATAATAAATAGTTTCTACTACATCATATGTATATATAAGATATAAAATACATAACATATAAAATTATGTATACATATTATATATTCTTTTTTTGTAACTAAATAATATTTTTATTGTGGGCCTCACTTGATAAAAATGTAAAACATAATATTCATCCATGACAATATAAATTTTTTGATTCAATATTTTTATCATATAAGATCACTTATATATATAATATATGACAATATTTATTTATTATGTAATATATTAATAAAAATATTTTTGAATAAAATGCATATAATATAAAAGTTATTTATAATTTATAATTATATAATCATATTCATATATTATAATATAAAAATCAATGTGTATGTATTTAATATAATATATTTAAATGTATTGTATTTCTTGAATACACTATGCAACATTGAATGATTTTGAGAATAACGTTATTATATGTTGATACATCATATTTTATGAATTATTTGTATTATATTTCATAATTAAAATGTACTTTGTAATACAAATCAAATCCATATTTTTAATATTTTCTTTCATTTAAACAAAGTATGAAAAAGATAATGATGATTTATTTTTTTGTAAATGTCTTGTTGAAATGTATTGAAATGCAAGATTTACATGCAGTTTTTTTCAATTCAAATATTTTTTAAATTATTTTTTATCATTTTAGTGTGTAGATTGTGGAAAAAATGTCAAAATGAAGTTTAAATCATTTCATTTGGATATAATATGAAAAAAGATATTACAAATTAACGTTGGTTTTTAAAAAAGTTTTAGTTCCATCTCAATTTAAAACTAAAGTGCAAGTAAAAGGTTTAATTCATATGTTTTGTCTTTGAATCTCATCTCACAAGCTATATAAAGAACATGTTTTCCCTTGATTTGTCACTCATAAATGCATATGCCAATTTGGGATGAGTGAAGAAATGTTTGACCTTAAATGAAAATTGCAACATAAATGAAATATTTTTTGGCTATTCGTTCCATTTACAATTTCCCTTTCCTACCTATTTGCCTACCTACACAAGTAAGTAGGTGCTAGTTTTCTACCTACCTAGGTAGATAGGTTTGAATATTTTTGAAACTTTCAATTAAAAGAAATATTGAACAAATAAAAAAATAATATTAGATAATCTGGATTAAATAATTAATATTAAATAATCAAAATATTCAAAATTTCTTAGTTGTTCATATGTTAGTGAATTTACTAGTGAATTTATTTATCCATATCAACTCATTCCCAATCATTAAGCAATTGACAAATTTGCTAAGAATTCACCTAATGCACTACAAAACCTAATGAATTCATTAGTGGATTTGGACTCTTTATGTACTAATAACATCATATTATTTCAAACAATTAATGTACAATAGTTTAAGGTTAGTGAGCAAACTTTTTCATATTGCATAGAGTTTCACATATTACATGGGACACAATGACTTTTTGTTGTGATATGTGAGGGTATTGCCCATCCCATAACCTTTCCAGTGGGGGATTTTCCATTTTGATATAGGTATTGTCTTTTTTGTTGTTCTCATAATGAAGACTTTTTTTAGTGCATATAAGTAATGTAACATGGGGTTATAGTGAAAATTTTAGATTCAGGTATTGCTAATGAGTTCCTTTTCATAGCAAGGAAGTGCATTTTTGGATGAAGGTAATGCAATATCAACGTGTTTAAAAATATGATGAAAGTATTTGTTTTGTTGATGTACATAGTGAATAATCACAATTGAATGTGTAGGAATTACATTCACCCATATTTCGACATTTGTATTAGATATTGACAATGTAGGTATTGTAGTTTTTTGGACTTTCTAGTAACCTTAACCTAAGTGATGGAGGGGCAAGTATTTGCAATACTTACATATTAAAACCTTTACATAAATGAAATATAATTGGTAGTAGAAATTACGTGGGAATTGCATGGACTTGGTTTTTGTTGCATTTCGATTCCAATGGGGCCCCAATTTTATCATGAAAGTATTGCAAAATCTAGGTTCATTTTCATTCAAGCTCCACCACAATATGATTGGTCCAATGTATGTAATACCTTCATTTTTTCATTTTTGATGTTGTGATGAGAAATATTTAAAAGAAGAAAAAGTAAAATAAAACTGTGTCATACTCACATCTGAAGCATAAAATGTGGGCTAGATTTTTTCGTGTTTCACATAATACCCAAATGTTGGGCATAAAATATGCATATTTAATGTTAAACAAAAACTGACAAAGATAGTTTTGAATTTTTTGAATTAGAAAAAATAAAGAAATAAAAAAAACTGATTATGAAGAAGATATAGAAGAAAAATAATTTAGAACAAGAAAAAAGATAATAAAATTCTAAAATTCTAAATACAAATACAAGAAATTAGAAAAATAATCTAAAAAAGCAAAAAAAAAAATTCTAAAAAAAGTTTCATTTCAATTGAAAATGGCATTGCTTTCATATGTGGGTATTGCATGTTGGGATTAAATTTTCAACTACTATTAATATTTGCCATAATAGGCAATATTTACATGTTACCCATACAATAGGTGTTAGTTTTGGGAATTCCAAACCATTATAAATATGGTGTTAAAACTTAAAGTTGAAACAAGTATTGTAATGCCCATAACCTAAACCCTTAACCTCTATGTGTAAATTTAACCTTCTTTTAAAAACCATATGTTTTATATTAATTTTCTTATGATTTAAGTGATTGAATTAAATAATCATTGAAAATACAACAATTTTTTTTTCTTACCTCCTTAATTATTTTTTCTAATTAAAATCAACATTATATTTTATATCCTTGATTGATTTCTATAAAAAAAATTATTGAAGTTCATTTTACACCTTGTGGATTCCATTATTATTTTTCCCCTTTAGAAAAGTAGATGTTTAATTATGAAATAGAGAGGTTTACCCAAAATATAGAAAGGTTTTGTTGAAAGGTAAAGGTTTACTTAATATGTAAAAAGATTGTGTTGAGAGGTAAGGGTTTAGCCAAAAAGAGATAAAGGTTTTGTTGAAAGGTATAGGTTTAACCAAAAAGATATAAAATAATTATTGGTAGGTAAAATTTTAGTCAACAAATGGAAATGTTTTGTTAAGAGGTCAAGGTTTAGCCAAAAAAAGATATAGGTTTCGCCAAGAGAGAAAACTTTAACCAAAAAGAGATATAGGTTTTGCCAAGAGAAAAAAAATTAGCCAAGAAGATATGTAAGTTTTGCCAAGAGATAAAAATTTAGCCAAGGGATATATGTTTTGCTAAGAGAGAAAATTTTAGCCAAAAAGATATATAAATTTTGCCAAGAGAGAAAATTTTAGCTAAGAAAATATATAGGTTTTGCCAAAAAAGAAAAGTTTAACCAAGAAAAGATATACTTTTTTCCAAAAAAAAAAAATTAGCCAAGAAAATATATAAGTTTTGCCAATAGAAAAAAATTTGCCAAAAAATATATAGATTTTTCCAATAGAGAAAATTTTAGGCAAAAAAAAGAAAAAAGGTTTTGTCAAGAAATAAAATTTTAGCCAAGAAAAAAAAAAGTTTTTGCCAAGAGAAAAATGTTTAGCCAAGAAGAGATATATGTTTTGCCAAGAGATAGAAGTCTAACCAAGAATAGATATAGGTTTAGCCAGGAAGAGATATAAGTTTTGCCAAGAAAAGATAAAAAGGGTAGATAAGGGATTGGTTGTTAGTTGGTTGGGTTCAAGGTATAGGCTAAGAGGTAGGTCAGTAGAGTAGGTAGGTTAATAGTGTAACTAGGTGGGAGGGTAGTATGGAGGAGGGTCAGGGTTGGGGAAAAATTGGCCCAAAAAAAAAGGGTCAAAGGTCAGCAGGCAAAAAACTTGACCGTGGTAGAATGTTGGTTAATGTAGGGTGAAGAGGTAGATGAAAAACACAGCCCATCCTGTGGACAGAACGGCCAACTGGTGCAGTCATGGAGGTTGGTTCACTCTGGCCGAACCGAAATCTTAGTTGGACTCTGCGTGTTATGGAACATCATCAATTTGTTGCTTGTTGAGGGGGGAAGCCTTCTGAAACCTTCCCATACAAGAAAGAAAATTTGAATCATCTTCTTCATTTTCATGTTTTGCAGACTCCCGAGTGGCAGGAAGGAGGACACTGAACTTAAGCTATGTCAGCAGCAGCTCACATGTAAGAGCATCTCCAGTGGTGCTTAGTATGTGGAAGAGCATCCCCAGTGGTGCTTAGTATGTGAAAGAGCATTTCCAGTGGTGCTTAGTATGTGACCCTCAAAAGATATTTTTCACATCCAAGTTTAGTTAGTCGCTTTTTATCAACCCCACCCATAACAAAATTGAAACTGGGACAGCAAATAGGTGAGGGACTACTTATAGCAAATGACCTGGGCCAATCAATCATTACAATGGGCCAATTAGAAACTCTGAGCAGTAGTCAGGTCATATTTATTACACTCTTTCTTTCTGCAGGTGTAGTAGAGTGTTGCTGAGCATTGCACCAGCCACTGGAAACCTGTGAAATTGTACTGAGCCAAAAAACCATTTTCCTGACCCTAACTAACTAACCTGTATGTTTTGACTTTTCTTCATCCAATTTTAGTGTGCAGGATCTCATACATACTAAGCACGTTTCTAGTTAGTTTGCTCATGGAAATGGTGAATCCTGTGTTCGTTAGAGGCATCTCTCCACACATTAGAAGTACTCTTGTAGAAGAATAATGGTCTCCTATTACAGAGAGTATTTGGTACAACTCTCATTTGGTGCGAAAATGCACAAAATTTATTGATCTCCAAAATGAGCTTCTTCTTTCTCCTTTAAAGAAAATGCCTGAACTTTGTTTTGTTTTGTTTTGTTTGTCCCAACTTTTTCTTCCTTTGGAATGGGTGGACTTTTTTTTTCCCCCTCTTCAAACTTGCCTCTTTCTTTGGAGTGTGAGTGAATAATTGTTTTCCCCTCTGATTGTATTCTTCTATGGAATGTAAACATTTATTTTTCTTTTCCTCCACCTCTCATTCATATTGAAAGAATGAACATTCATTTAAAAATTCCCACTTCAACACATCCCTCATTTCTTTACATGAAAAGTTAGATAAAGCATATGAATTCATGCATGTCAAAAGTGCTCTCATTTAATTTTCATGTCATTTGACTTTGGTTGTCTAGATCTCTTCAATATCCTAAACTAGCGAAAAACCACTAGCATCTCAAACTAGTGAATATACAAAAGTTTATAATAATAAAAACGTGCCAAGCATTAATAAAACAAAGCACCCACCCAAAAAAAAAAGGAAAAAAAAGGAGAGATATGAACAAGAGGGAAGGACTCGAGTCCAGGCAACAAGGGCAAAGCACAAGGAAAATATGAACAAATCAAGTACTCAAAACCCTCAAGTTGCAAGGAGCATGTCAAATAAGGAGAGAGGAAGAACACCTAAAGGAAACACTTAGTCCAGAAGAGCTCTCACCTACAACATGCCTTGAAATAGAAGTTGCTTGCACTTGATACAATGCCACCATTTTTCATAATGGTTTTTGACAAACATAAGTAACAACAAGCACATTCCAATGAAGACCCAAAAGATACAATAAAATAAAATATCATTCACTTTTTAGACCATCATGTGATTTGCAAAGAAACTAGTGAGCCCCCCTAGCCTCTTGACCCAAGTATATTAAACCACCTATGAAGTTAATCATGCCAATACTATATGTATTGAAATGGGCTTAACTTCCAAATTCTTATGAAACTCAATTGTGAAAAAAACCATTTAGAATTTTTAATTAATTTCCATAGATGAACAAACTATTGAAACTAGATCTCAATGTAGAGTTTTCTAGATAATCTAGACAAGGTGAAAACTTGATCTCAATGTAAGAGATTATTATTATGTAGAGAAGAACACTCCACCAAAAACAATAATGCAAGGACAATACGAATGTGATTGCAAAAGAGAAACAGGATCGGAGGAGACAGAGCAAAACAAGGGGTGTGTCACATTGTGTGGCCTTGCCATTTACATCAAAAAAAGGTATCTTAAGGGCAAAAGAAGAAGTATAAAAATTCAACTATTTCACCATGCAAAAAAATACAATCTTCAAAAAAATAATCCTCTCAAAGAAACCAAAATCCTTCAAGAGATCATAACTCTATAATAACTATTCTCAAGTTTCAACACAAACCAAAATATCATCTTTCAAAAATCCTCATGTGAAAATAGAGCTACTACCTAGGGGCTTCTGAATTAGCTTTTTATCAACAACACCCATCTGATGAGATCTAGTTTCCCCATCTGTCTCCAAAATCCATTGAAGCTACTATACTCTATAATGAATCTAAACACAACAATATCCTTCTTGCCTTGGTAGTAAGCAAGGCCAACAACAAACTAGATCTTCTTAAAATGTGATCTCAGTCAGTGTGTTTGATTGCAAAGAGAGAGAAAGAAACAGAATTGGACACATGGTGGAAACTAGATTCTGAATGTGATTGCAAAGAAAAACTCCACTGAATAACAACAATAATGTAAGGACAATAATGTGATTGCAAAGAGAAAAAACAGGAATTGGAGACAGATGGGAAACTAGATCTCCAGATGGGTGTTGATCTCAATATGATTGTAAGACAGAAGCAGAATTGGAGACATGGTGGAAACTAGATGCGAATGTGATTGTAAAGAGAGAAACAGGAATTGGAGACAGATGGGAAACTAGATCTCAAGGTGATGATCTCAATGTGATTGTAAGACAGAAGCAGAATTGGAGACATGGTGGAAACTAGATGCGAATGTGATTGTAAAGAGAAAAACAGGAATTGGACAGATGGGAAACTAGATCTCAAGGTGATGATCTCAATGTGATTGTAAGACAGAAGCAGAATTGGAGACATGGTGAAAACTAGATCCGAATGTGATTGTAAAGAGAAAAACAGGAATTGGAGACAGATGGGTAACTAGATCTCAGATGGGTGTTGATCTCAATGTTATTGCAAGACAAAAGCAGAATTGGAGACGATGGTGAAAACTAGATGTGAATGTGATTGTAAAGAGAAAAACAGGAATTGGAGACAGATGGAAAACTAGATCTCAGATGGGTGTTGATCTCAATGTGATTGTAAGACAGAAGCAGAATTGGAG
>Ga0116227_10015796_pt1 | contig 11084 bp, 2 predicted proteins | sample S1TSphgellanicum_FD_89693 | JGI IMG/M metagenome (GOLD analysis project Ga0116227, IMG submission 89693) | Host-associated microbial communities from peat moss isolated from Minnesota, USA - S1T2_Fb - Sphagnum magellanicum MG | ecosystem: Host-associated > Plants > Peat moss > Unclassified...
AGGAGTTTAGTGTATGTGTTGTTGTGTTTGGTGATTTGTGTTTTTTTTGTTTTTGTGTGTTTTTTTTTTTTATTTTTGTTCGGAGTGTGGGGGGGGGGTGGGGGTTACTTTCTGGTTTCTAATTTGTTTTTGAAAAAAATTAATGCATCAAATGCGCAAAGAAGAGGCGTTCAAGTTTTGTTTGGACACTAGAAACAACAGAACCCTCCCCTTGGATTCAGCCTGCCCTAAATGCTTAATTGTTCACTCACTAACCATTCTACCCTAGTCCAAGACTTCTTTAAAATTGGTAGCAAATGTGTGCTACATAAACGGGCTGTTAGAATCAGTTCATTTCAATTTATTTGGATGATTGATCAATTTTTGTGGAAGTAATTGCCACAATGTGTGGACAAAACAAAAAGGGTGTCAACTTTGAAAACATGTCAATAACAAAAGCCTAAGCACAAGCCTTCAAGTTGATATTGTGGCAGTAGCTTGGCACTAACATTATGAACAACACTTGAAAATAAGTTATTTTAAATATCTAGCCAAACTACATGGACATTATTGAATTAGAGCACACCAAAACATTTGTCTTCAACTATCACAGTCTTCATTGTGGTTTCTTTACACATTGACACCCAACATGCATTACACAAGGATAAAGTTAGACGACTTTCCCATATTATGTGGTTCAACCATAATTAATAAGTGTTCATTATCCATCTCAGTAGGCTTGTATTGTCACATAGACTTACCTAACTAACAATATAACACCCAAGAGACAAGTAGATATCATGCCAACTCCAAACCCCTAACCATGGAAGACTAGATAAAAAAAAAGTTTGATTAAATAGCATTGTAACTTCACAAAACGAACAAATTCCTCTTGACAATGCTACATTAGCAACATTATTGATTCAAATTTCTTTTGAAGTTTTCACACATACAAGTTTCCCTTTCCATCACTCAACCACTCAACCCTTATAACATAAAATTTCCCAAGTAATATACCAAACTTGAAATAAGGAACACCACCATACCAACTAATAAACCCCTAGAGATCATCATCACCTCCAACCATGCCTTTACACTAAAAACATCTAATGTTATTCCTACTATCTACTTTACTTCTCCATGCACACTAGAACCAAGTTGGAGAACTTGAACAAAAAACACAATCTTGCTATGAACATTCATTTCATAACTATTGTTCTCCTCATTCACAACAACAAAAAAGGTTAAACTTTCTTAGCTTTCATCCATTTTTCAATCTCCCTAACCTTGTCCCACATCATCTTATTGTACACATGTTACCTCTCCATAAAGCCACTTCATTCTCTACCACAATTGTTTTCTCCAAAAATAACATAAACAACTATATCAAATCAAATTTCACCACAGATCGATGGTTTCGACTAATCAATGCAACCTTCACGAATTTGTCGAAGAGCCAAAAATGAAAATAATCTCCTCTCACCTCACTCCAACACACATTAAAAAATTAAACCCAAAACCCATGGATCACCAATGCTGAGAACCAATGTGATTCCATAACTATACATTCATCATATTCCAAACATGTTAAAACCTTAACTCAAATTTATAATTAGATTTGTAAACAATTAACTTCTAAGAGTTGATAGGAATAAAAAAAAAAATTCCAAATTTCTCAAGAATGTTGGGTGGTAAAGATCTTCAAAAGGATTAAATAAATGAATGGTGATAGTTTATGTAAAGATCACATAATGTTTTGAAAACCCTACTACAACTAGTGATGAATCATTACTTAAGTCAAAGGTCTAAACATGACAATTCATTTTTCTTTTATAAATTGCAAAAAAAACCTTTCAAAATTGTGAAAATTTCATGTTTTTTTAGTTTTCTCTGAAAATATTTCTCCAAATTCCAAAAATTCACCCAAAAAATTTGAAAAAAAAGAGTCTTCTTCTTTTCACAATGGTTGGATTTTAGTTCATTTTTATTTTATTTCTCTATAATTGAGTTATTATGCTAATCAAAGATTGGACCTCCACACTTGTGGTTAAGGTTTGTTTTTCAAATTTTATATAGAAAAAAAATTTGACAATTTTTTTCAAAACCTTAACAAGATGAATCAAATTTACTTTAAGAAAAAAATTGCCATTGAAACCTAATAAAACAATTAGTTCTTTTTCAAAGTTAAGACTTGAATTGGGGGTGTTACCCTATTTTAAACATGTTCAAGTCCTTTAAGTGGATAAGAACACTTTTGTTATAAAAAACTATAAACTTGGCATTACATTTTAGGCAAGTTATTGCAAACTTTGATTGATTGTACATAATTATAGTACATAATCAATATCAACATTATTGAACAACTAACATTACACAAAATTAGTTTAGTTTAGTTTTGTGTAATGGGAACATAATTGAACCTAGTCTTTAAGTTCAACCAAATTTCAATTCTTTGTGAGAATGACCAAAATTCAAAGTTTAGAAATTCAAAAAACTAGACTCAAGACTAGACCTAAAATTCAATAAAAAAACAAGGAAAAAAAATTAAAACTCAGACCAAATGTTCTTTTCAAAATCAAGAAAAGGTCTAGAGGTTATGAATTACATTATTGATGAAAGGTCATTAGTTCTTGAAAATAGCCTTGGCATTCCAAGCTCTTAGAAATAGCCTTGGCATGGAAGCATTGAGACTATTTTTGATAACCAATGACCATGAGTTAATTATTATATATAATCATTTGTCTTAAGATATGAAACATTGGTGTTTCCATGGTACAATGTCGACAAAAAAATTCATAGTGTTATGGTTTAATTTTCACTATATTAGTAGAAATTCTATCATTTGCAACCAAGCAAACAATGACTAGCTGTCCTAAATGACTCTATCAATGACCATAGTTATATATTACAATTTCATTATTTATGTGGAATAAATATGAATAATAAATTAGTCATTTATATGACAAATGGATGAAAAATTACAAAATAGACATACTTCATCCATTTTTCATCAAAAATATTTCACTTGTTATGGTTTTCAAATGTGCGTTAGAAAATAAGACATTTATGTGGATATCTAGCTATCATTTTTTCAAATAATGAAATACATAGATCTAGTTTATGATTGAATTTCGACCATTTCAAATGACATGGAAAATATTGCCATGATGTTGTGGCATTTTTTATAATTAATTAATTAATATAATATCTTGCATCATAAACTTTGAAAACTTATAAAATGACTTATATATGACTAAGTAATTACTATTACATGGACAACATGGCACTTTGTATAACTATATAATCATTAACCTTAGATGATGTGGTACCTTAGATGGTCATACAATTATTTTACAATGATTCAAAAATGAATATTAGTAATTTAATATGAATATAAATGGACATAATAAACTATAACATGTAAGGGACTTATTTGATTAATATTATACATATATGTAATATAAAAACCTTTATTACATTTTAAAAAATATATTTGATATATAACCCATTTGAAATATTCAATGTGACTAAATTAAATATTATACATTGAAATAATTTTTAATGGTAAAAACTTGATATATTATAAATATTTTTTTATATCTTCGTAATTTAAAAATGAAATAGAAATGTAAGATGTGAAAAATATATAATATATTTTCACATTAAAATTTTGTCATAAATTTAAAAGAAATTTTATATAATATACATATAAAAATAAATGAATTTATTTTACATGTGTAGAAATGAATAAAAATATTTAATATTTTATTATTCATTTATATTATTAAAATTAAATTAAATTATTTAGATTGAATTATACTTCAGATTTAATATGACTAATATTATATAAATAATTGATTTATGATCCATTAATTAATAATTTATGTGGATAAATAAGATGGATTCATATGTGTAAATTAAAAATTATTAATAAAATTATGATATATTAGAAAAAAAATTGTAGTATAAATTCCTAGATTAAATGAAAGTTTAAGATATGAAAGTTTTATTTTATTTATTCATGTGTTAGCCATAAAGGTTTTTTCATTTACAAATCACGTGGGTGCAGTCACAATACAACAAGCCAAAAAGGGTGCTGGACCACAAAAAAAAATTTGAAATTGGATAAATATTTATGTTTTGCCATTTAAAGCCATGGCAATCATGGCAAGTTGTTATTTTTTTGTTCATATGAATGTTAAAAAATTCAAACCAAAAATCCATTTGATGAAATTTTAAGTTTAAGTTTTGATTTAGGACTTGTAAAAATGCATAATAATGTGTTGGACATGAGTTAAGTTTGCAAAGGATTATCAAAAGGATTCATATAATAAAACATATTTATGGGGAAAAAAATTGGAGGATAAAAACCTATTAACCACATTAAAAAAACACTCAAACCTTAAAATATGTGGAATTGTAAAACTTTAAAAATTGAAAGAACTTTCCAAAATTGATCCAGAATTTTAGAATTTCGAAAATCCAAAATTATGAAGAAAAAACATGTCATGTATTTGGACAACTATAAACATTTATTATAACAAGTTGCAAGAAAAAATTGTTCCAAAATTCATTCAAATGAATAAGTTTTTTTAAAGGAGAAAGATGTGTAATCCTTCTTTTAAATAATCATGTTGGCTCATTGTATCCTATTTGCACCCATGTGTTTGAATTTAATTTTTTCATTTGGACAAATTATCAATAAGATACAATTTATTATATTTGAGGTTTGTGTAATGTTTAAATGAAGTATGGTCTAAATAGAATAAACATTAAATTATTTATGGAACAACTAAGGTGTCTTGGTGGTAAAGAAGTTGAACTCCATCTTTGGGGTCCAAGGATCAAACTTCACAAATGACACGTGTTGTGGTCAACATCGGAATATTGTCTAAATATTCCATACCTACTTAGATTACCTGAATTAAAAGGTTATCTTGGCAAGCCTAAGTAGGTAGATTATATGGTTTATTTACCCACTTAAATTAGGTTTTTAACTTAATTTAGGTGGTGAAACATGTCAACAATTGATAGGATGAGAATAATGAGATTAAAAATAATTGAAATAAAAATACATGCTATTATTTATATTATATATAATAAATCCATAATAATAAATATTATAAATTAATAAAATAAAATTTCCCAAGTTTTTGGGTCCAATTTGTAATAATAAAATTATTAAACAATGATTAAACTATCATTAATCATTTCACATATGTCCTAAATGATTAATGGATGATATTTGCCACATCATTATGCCACATCATGTTTTAAATGACTCGTTCATAATGACTTTAAGGCTATTAGTCATTTTTGTTCTTTATGATTAGAATACTAGTCATAAACTTAGTCATATATTTGAAGATTTTTATTAGTGCTATAGCACATTTTTTATGTGGAAATCTAGGTATTTGGTAAAAATTTTGTGGTAGCATGTGGATTTAAAAGTGAATCACATCATAAACTTTCATTATGTTAATATGACATTGGTGCACATTTGAACAATTCAATGGTTGAAAACAATACATTTTTAACTTGTAAGAACTTGTCACAAAAACTGTAATTTAACAAAAGGATTGAAAAATACTAGTTTTAAAAGGACTTTGTCAATGAAATTTTGCACATACAAAAACACTACAAAAAATCATGGTTTTTTTAATTGGGAATTTTGGTGAAAAAACCCCCATATGGTTTTTTTGCCCCCATGTCCAACTTGACCAAAGTGCCATTTTGGACAAGTCATTTCAAACTCAACTATTTTGACTCAATTTTTTTTATTGGTTTTCTTAATTGGGTTTTTTCTACTAATTTTTTTTTATTGAACCATCATGATAATAATATAATTTGGGCAATGACTAAAACTATACATTATTTAAAATTGAAAATTTTAAATTAATATGCCAATATTAATTCATTAATTACCTAGCCTACCCAACCAACCTAATTAATAAACCTAATGTCCAAAACTAATTTAGTTATTTACCTACTAACCCTATGTCCTAGGCCTAAACTATGCCACTTAGCTTAGCCACTTAGGCTAGGCCAAACCCCCTAAGCTTGGTGGTCTGATAGGCTTTGCAAACTAAACTACCTAATTAGGTCACCTGAGTAGTTAAAATAGCTTAAGTTATAAGTGTGGGACCTTGGACTCCTCACCTTCACATTGAAAAGTCAACATTTTAACCATTGCACCACCACCTCATAAGGTGATTTTCTTGGATAACTATTGTAATTAACATGATTTTGGACCAACATATTATCCTATATGAACTTGAATTTTTTTACACTATTTACATGAATAGGTAGGTTATAGATAGGTTAGTTTAAGTAGGTAGGAGGTAATTATTGATAAATGCATGGACCTACATAACATGTAGGTTATAGTCTAGTAAGCCTTAAAGGCATTTACTTAGGGTCTATGTTTGTATCTACCTAATAAATTACCTATGTTTATATGTTATTTAATAGGTTACATATGTCCTATTAGCCTATTAATAGACCTAACTTAACTTATTAAGTAGGTTTAAGCTTAAGCTACCTACCTAATAGGCTATGATACCTATTTAGTAAGCCTACATGGCCTAAGCTATTTTACTTACATACTTAGTAAACTTAGATAACCTAGGTTATGCTATGTACCTACTTAGTAGGCCTAGGTGGTTTAACTTAGGTTAGCTACATATTTAGTAGGCTTAGGTGGTCTAGGTTAAACTATGTATCTATTTAGTAGGCCTAGGTGGTTTAAGTTACTTACTTAACAAGTAGGATAAGTTACATATCCATTAAGCCTAGGTGGTTTAAGCTACTTATTTAACTAGTAGGATAAGTTACATATCCATTAAGCCTAGGTGGCTTATGTTATTTTAAACTTAAGCCTATTAGGTAAATAACATAGGCCTATGCTAGTAGGCTATTGACATGGTTAATAGGTCTACTTAATAAGCCTAGGTCACTTAAGATATCTACCTAGAAGGTTTACACTACCTAATAAGCTATTCAGTAGTCCTAGGTTCTGTCCTAGGTAATCTACTAGTTAGGTAGGTCTAGCTTAGGCTACTTAGTTAAGTAGTCTAGTTAGGTTATAACTTAATAAATAACCTATTAACCTATTAGTTATGCTAGTTTAAATAAGTAATATAGGCCTAACATAACCTACTAGTTATGTTAGGTTAAGTGAGTAACCTAGGTTTAATAAGTAAGTTAAATCATCATATGGCTCATTTGACTAAATATTAAACCATAATGATCAATTTGACTAACAGTCAAATCAATATGGCCAATTTGATTAAATGATGGCCATTTTGATGGACCAATGTCCATTTTGACCAAATCTTAAACTTAACACTTGGTAAAAAATGTCACTTTACTCAAATGTAACATGTCCTTTCATGCCCCAAACCATTAGTTAAAATGGGCATACCCTTTGGTCAATGTGGACACTTTGGTCAAATTAGCTTTTTGAAAAGCAATGATTTTTTTCACAGTGAAATACATTGACCATTTTTCATAAAAACTTTAAGTTTGTTTTAGAGTAATGATGTCAGATTAGATGATAAATAAATTTTCAATAATACATTATGTTATGATAATATTAATGATTATGATTTTTTTAAATTGTAAAATGTTCTCCAATTAAATATGTAGTTGGGTAAAGTGTTTTTTGAAGTATTCTAAAAATATAAAATCAAAATTTTAAATGAAAAATGAAAAATTGTTATTAAACAAAGTTTTTTAAATAACTTTTATTAAACTATTGGTATACAATTACATAAACACAAAATTATGAATTAATTGCAATTTGGTTTATATAATTTTGTCTTACTTTTAAAGCCCCAAATACACGAAAAGAAATTTGGAAATAAACAACTACAATTTTAGTTGTGAAAGACAAGATTTTAATCATAATGGACACATGTGATTACGAACCCTATAGATGCTTTGGATAAGTGACAAAAGATAACTAGTTGCAAAAAAATTTACATGACATGTATAGTCACATATCACTTGTGATTATAGGGATTTTTCATCCATTGATTAGTCATAGGACTATGCTATTACAGATACTACATAAAATATTGGGCAATATTTTTTTAATAATTAAATTTAAATGATTTAATATGTTTTTAAATCACATTTATTAAGTACATTATTTACATTTGTATAAACAATGCAATATTCATATTATTGGTAATTTCATAAATTTTTAGCTTATGATCTATCGACACATGTCACTACCTAGGTTAAGCTAAAAACTTAATTTAGGTAGCTAGGTATGCCATTTAGTTTAGGTACACCTAAGTAGGCCTAGGTAAGCACCTAGGCTAAATAAACTAACTGTGTATGGTACATTTGGTCAACATACCATCATTAACCACTACTATGTCACTTATGAGGTTTGATCCTTAAACCCCCAAAGATGGATATCAATTCCTTTGCCATCAAACCACCCCACTTGATGTAAAAATACAGTGGAATGCATTCTATTTACCCCATACTTGATTTTAAACATTACACAAACATCAATTTCAATATTTCATATTTTATTGATATTTGCTCAAATGGATAAATTTAAAGTTGATTTTTAAAGTACTTTCAATGACATACAAAATTAAATATATTTTTCTTCCAAAAATTTACATTAATTTGAATAATTTTTATTTATTTTTTGTTAAATGGAATTACATTTCAATGATGATTCATTGGAAAAAATAATTCACACATGATTTATAAATATAAATATTCTACGTCTAATATTAATTAATGATTAAACAAATATTTATCTCCCACATATTAATCCTTCATTTCATTAAAGAACAAATTTTACAATTTGATTATAATATATATCATAATTTTAATTAATTCACATATAATTTTTATAAATGGATAACATATTTATCACATTTCAAAAAATAATAATTTCTTAAAATATCAACTATAGTATTTATAATGTATAATACTTTTCTATGTTTTAAATTTTAATTTAAATCACATTTAATAATGTTAAATAATTAATGAATTTGATGGAATTTTGAGTTTTGTGTTTTTAGAAATATAATGTTTAAATTTTATTTAAAATTATGGTAAAAATCTTATGATCAAATAAATGATATATTTCTTGGACATCTTAAACCTCTATTTGATTAAAAATTATATCATACTTGATTATGACTATACAAAGTTGTGGTTTTACCAATAAAATTTAACTTACATGCATAATATATAATTAAAAAATCATCATATAAAATATTTATAAATAGATCATAAGTCAAATATATATATTTTAAATATAATAATTTGTATTGTTAATGTCAATAAACAGTACAAAATACTAATAAACAATTAAACACAAGTTGATTATCAAACAAACATTATAATTCCAAAGATGCCACATATGTTTTAATCATCAAAATATTGTAAATGGAAAAATTATTAGCCACAATTGCTAAAATAGCTATGACCAATTATAAAAACACTAAAATTTTCATCCATTCAAGGATCCAATTACAATATTAGATGAAAAATGTGCACTTTCATTTTACCTTTCCATCTAAACATGTAATAGTCACATTTAAAATCACATTTGCAACTTCAGTTGATTATATCAACATTGTAGTTGCATGTGTTTAAAATAGTCATATATATGACTACACACATTTACAATTAAAATGACACATAGGACTAACCTAAATATAGTTGTAAAAATAATTGATTTGAACACTAGTTGCATTTATAGTGATAACCATATGGTTGGAATGGACAAGATTTCTTTTAGTGATAAACCATATGTAATTTTTAAACAATTCAATATGATTGAAATTTTATGTATTATTACTTTTGATACTATATTTATTTAAAATTTTGACATAAAGTGTGTACATCATAGCATGGAAACACCCATGTACATTCTTTTCATCCATGTAAGGAAAGGTTATGGAAGCATTCATCCATGAGTAGAGGGTTATTTTTGTTCTTCATATTAGTTGGTAAATCAATAATGATAGATAGGTAGAAGGTTATGGATTCAAATTGAAGTATTCACATTAAATCAAAGTGTCAAATATCATGGGACAAATGGTTATGAATTGATTATCCCTATTTTTTACAACATGAAAAGTCTTCACCTATAAATTTCCTAATGCATTCACCTATAGGGTAAATATGCCCCTACCAAACATCATTCAATATCTGAATGTTAGTCTAATGCAAACCAATGTTGGTGAATGGTTACATGTGTGCAAATCAATATTAAAAATGCCCTATGATTGAACATTTAGTCTTGAAAAATTGTGTTTGATTTTTTAAGGTATCTTAATGTTATATTTAAATACGTTTGGTGGTAGGGTTTGAAGAATAACACATTTTCATGCATATGGTTGAAAACACATAAAGTGGAAAACATTTAAGTCAAGTTTTGAATGTTTGGTTATGGGTGTGTTTTGCAACAATTAAAAAAAAATGCAAGCAATTTATCCAAACAAGAACTTTTAATTTTTGAGCAAGAAAAATGTGATTGTGAAGCCCCTTGAATCTTGATTGATTGTCACGTCAAGACTGGTATTGCTTGAAACATCAAGCACATACCTACAAGCTGTATTGAAAACCAACTTTTGGGAGTACAAACATATATCTATAATTGTGTGAGGATATTACATTGCAAGAGGAGGTTAACTTTAAATGAGGAGCCCAAATAAACGAGAAATTCATGATGACAACATCCTACACACATTTTGTGAAACTTGTGGCAACAAAGTTTTAAGGTTTTTCATAAACAAGTCATTTGGGTAGCTTAAACGTGACAATCAGGCAACACCAATGGCTCTCATACACCCAATTTGATGATGTTCATATACAATTTAGGGAGCGAGATGCTAAATACCCCCCGTCGAGTTTTATTTGTCACTATTTTTGGGCACCCTAACCCACCATTGAAGTTGCCATCATGGCCATTTGGGGGGGGGGGGGGGGGGGGGGGGGGGGGGGTTGGCGCGGCTGCAACCGCATCAGATCATTGGGGACGCTTCACAGGGATCTCAGAGCGTGGTCAATACCCACCCTTGCTGGCTGCTCGTCGCATGGCTGACCGCCACGGGGGGAAACGGAGA
>Ga0116227_10015798_pt1 | contig 11082 bp, 15 predicted proteins | sample S1TSphgellanicum_FD_89693 | JGI IMG/M metagenome (GOLD analysis project Ga0116227, IMG submission 89693) | Host-associated microbial communities from peat moss isolated from Minnesota, USA - S1T2_Fb - Sphagnum magellanicum MG | ecosystem: Host-associated > Plants > Peat moss > Unclassified...
GTGTGCATCATCCAGGATGCTGATGGACGCCAATGGGAAAGGTTTCGTAGGGATCTTCAGATCTATCACGTTCAACAAGAGTAAATGAAGCTGAGGGACTCAGCTTTTTAAAGAACGGAGGGGTTACATATGTGACCGAACAATAGGTCACCATACTAGTGTGAACATAGCATGTTGTTTGAATTAATTTTGTAGCCGTCAGTGATTCTGGCTGCGGGGATTTCTCCATTATTGCTGCAAAGAATGCATGGTGGCTGCTTCTGGATGTATTGTGGAATCTGATCACGTGTGAATGAGACGGCGTGGATTATGGCAGAGTGGAGCTACTTTGATAAGCGGGAGTGGATGGAACGACGGCAGATGGGGAGGAGGTAAGATTTAAGGCCAAGGAGGACCGGTAGACGGGGAGGAAGATCAGAGAAAGTTTTCGGGACTTAGTGGGCTGTGGGCGAAAGAGTGGTACAGATTATGGTAGATGAATATAAAGATGCATAGATAGATAGTGGAGAAGGTCTGCTTTGGTTGGTTGTTAAAATTCTCCGATGCGCCAACAACTTGGCTAGATAGTTGTGAATGACATGCAAGAATAGTTGTGAAGGGTTGGTGCCGAGGTGTGACACTGAGGGATCCAGAAGGTGGATCGAATGACCACAGAGAGTGTGAATGAGTAGCTGCAGAATACATTAGGATCCGAGAGTCTCCGGGTGCTAGGAGAGGTAGAGTAGAAGCAAGCTACATTGTTGCATCCTGGAAGGAATGGGTTCGGTGGCTCAATAGGATCAAAAGAGCACCGAGAGCTCTGACCTCAAAGGCCAGACCTTAGAAGGTGTTTTGTCTTTAATGAATGTACTACAGTAAAGAAGCTTGTACTCTCTGGACTTTTTTTGTGAATGAAGGTGTAAGCTCCAGATTCGACGATCAGAATCTGTCGATTTTGTATAAGTGTAAGCGGTGTTTGTGTGAAGATCAACGGGTGTAGGCAAGTGAGTTTTAGATGAATTAGAGAGAAAAGATCGGAAGGTGTTGGTTGGTTTTAGAATCGTAGAAAACTCAATTCTGTAGGCACATCAGATCGTTAGGTTGGTTGTTTGGTCTTACACACTCTCTTTTGGTTACATGGGGTTGAAATAGGGGGTAAAGGTTGAAAGACAAGGTCACTATATGAATTTCTTTAATATGTTAGAATCATATCTTGATTTGCCCACATCTACAAAGATTTCTAATTTTTCAATTTTTTCACAAATTTGTTCAAATTGGATAAATTGAATCACCAATGATTTAAGGTGTACATGTCACACCTCTAATCATAAAAACACAATCTTATCAAATTTCTTGATTCCTTAGTTATATATACAAATTTGAAATCATGAATTGACCACCATCCTGGACTCCTTCCAAATTGTCTTTGGTAGTGACTCACATATTATGTTCACATATTCTTAAATGAATTAATGCTCTCACATTAAAATAATCAATCACATGAATGATATTACAACTATAAGCAAATTCGTAAATAACAATTGTAACTATCTTTTTATTATCTAATTATGACTTCATAAGATTGTAGCATTGAGATTGCAAGAAAGAAATAAACTCTAACAATAAGTTCTAGAAAGCATTATAATTCATGCATAAGACAAGCATTTTATCTCTCATTTCTAGTGTAATATGTCGTACATTAATTTTCACTTGATCCCAATGTATGTATTGTGTAAGTTTTTTCCACCACACTCAAAGAGGATGTATCTTTCTAGTAGCTAGAACGCAACCCACAAAGTGACAACATAATGAATCTAAACACAACAATATCCTTGCCTACCAAAAACTGCTTGAGTCTGGATTCTGAAGGTGAATAGGGGAAAGGGGGGAAGTCAAGAGGTGGGCAAAAATCCCCACCGCTTATGGGAGATTTTTTTTTTGTTTGGTTTGATTTTAGAGGAGGAGTATGTACATAAATGATACCCTAATGCTTTTTAGCCAAGCAAAGAAAACCAACAAGTGGCATTTGTATGGCAAATTTTGCCCTATTTTTGTTGCAGACAAGTGTACAGTGCAAAGTGTAAACACCTGCCAACAAGAAAAGATCCCTCCCAAAACTGAAAAATAAAAAATTCTCCCACAAAATTTACACAGACTGGATAATACACCCAAAATGGGAGATTCTTTCAAAAAAAAACAGAACATCCCTCCAAAAATGTTGTGTTTTAGATTGATTATAGAGTATATAGTAGCTTCAGGGATTTTTATAGGCCCCTAGGTAATAATAATAATAGGTCTATTTTTATATGAGGATTTTTTTTAAAAAGATGATATTTTGGCTTGTGTTGAAACTTGAGATTAATTATCAGAGTTATGAGATCTTGAAGGATTTTGGTTTCTTTTAGAGAGGATTTTTTGAAGATTATATTTTTGCATGGTGAAAAAATTTGAATTTCCATAATTCTTCTTTTTCCGTAAGATACATGTTAATAATGTAAATGGCAAGGCCACAACGTGACTGAAACACCCCTTGTTTTTCATTTTTTAAAGGAATTGTCCATCTTCCATTTTGGGCGGATCAACTCGTATATGTATAGATTTTGTGAAACGATGTTTTTTATTCGGTTTTTTTGTAGGGATATTCTGATTGTTTCAAAGGAATCTTTGATTATGGGCAGCATAAATTTTTGTGGCCGGATCTTTACCTTGGGTAAGGCCATTGGACAAGGCCATTAATTACTTGAGCTGGGAAGAGATTTTTTTTTTTTACAAATTAAAAAAAATTAAAATTTTTTTTATTTTAAAAAATTAATATTTTATTTTATTTTATTTTTGTGGGTTGGGTTTGATTTTTAGAGTCTGAGGAATAGGGGAAGTAAAAGATAAGCCTTTTTGAGGCAAAGCAAAAACTTGTAGGTAACAAGTGGCTTTGTTTAGCAAACTTTGCTCAGTTTGTGCAGACAAGTGTACAGTACCTTTCTCTCCTCTCTCTCCCTGCATGGCACCTCTTCACCCCTCTCCCCCTCTCTCTCTCTGCACCTCCCCTCCCCTCCCCTCCTCTCCTCTCTCTGGTTTCCCCACTCCTCAGTCCCCTCCCTCCATCTCCCTCCACTTCTCTGTACCCACGTGTTGCAACTCTTTCAACTTCTGCAAGACACATGGCCTCTAGAAGGAGGATTCTTGCATGTACACCCTCCTCTCTCTCTCTCTCTCTCTCTCTCAATCTTCAATCCTATCCGTCTTTCAACCCACCCCCAAAAAGGTTTATATATACTTGCACTTAGCTTCTTCATCTTCACAACCAACACAACAATAATCAAATTCTTAGTGTCAAGATTTTTCACTAGACTCTTTTTTTCTTTGCTGCTTGTTTGTTGTTTTTTCGGATTTCCGTGTTTCGTGGCACTGTCAGGAGTCGAGTTTTGCAAAACAAACATCTGGAGTTTTGTGCATAATTTTGTGTGTTCCATCAAGGTCTGTAGCTTTTTTGGGTTATTTGCTGGGAGAGGATAGAAAGATGGCTTGCGCAATGAATGCTGCAGCAATGATGGTGGGAGTGGCTCCTGCACAAGCAGTAGGCGCTGTATGTGGGAATACCAGCTCAAGATCAACAACGGCGTCAAAGAGCTCAATGTTGTTCAACAATGGAGGCCTTCATGTCACCAAGCTGGCTCACAGCTCAAGAGCAAGGACAATGCAACCACTGCGTGTCCGAGCTGAAGATGAGGTATAGTTGTTTCTTACTTACGTACTAACGGTGACCACTTTCTTCTACTGCTTCTTCTTCTTCTTGTTCTATAGATCAAGTGAAAAGAATCTCTGCAAAACAATGCAAACACCGAGCACTAGAGCTACTGCTGATGATTGTTGGTTGATCGTGAAAATTCAAAACCATACACAAGAATAGAACTTTTCTCTCTCTTTCGTAATTGCGCAAGGAAAGACAGAGTGATCTTGTTGAATGGAGTGTTTTGCACTTAAATTTGTGGGTGGTCGTGATGACTGGGGACAGTTTTTGACCAATTACCAGAAAAAATTCACGAGAAGAATACTTTTGTATTTAGCTTCTACACAAATCTGTCTGACTAAATCTTTCTGTAGATCAATGCCACTTTTGGCTACAACTCAAGAATTGATTGATTGGAATTTATTTTTTAATACAAACAATGGTTTGCTGCAGAGCATTGTGGACAAGGTGAAGGGGGGTGTGCAAGACCTTTCACAGAAGATCAAAGATGCCATACCTTCAGGAGGTAACAAAGAGGGTCTTTCAGGCCCCAAAAAAACAGATGAAGAAGGCTACTGGTTTGACACACCCAGCTCTACAGGGGATGTCACTGACAAGGCCAGGCAAAAGGCTTCCAAGTCACGAACTCTTGATGGTGAAGAGACTGAAAGTCTTCAGGTAAAGTTTTTTACAACATACGTATTTTGACAGTTTCACTAAATCGAAACAAGAATCCGATCTAAGAGTTGGGTAGAAAATTTGAGGGAACTTAATGCAAGGTTTGGATAGAGAGAGAGAAATAGATAGATGTATACAAATGTGGAGGCAGAAACTCAGACTGAAAGTGCAAAAGCGTTTTAGCTCAGTTGGTTGAGCAAAAATTCAAACTGAGAGTGGAAGAGTTTTGGATCCATGTATAATTGGGGAAAAACTTGCAAAATGCACACTGAAAGTGGTGAGAGTGTTTTTGTTTTGAATCATGATGGTGGAAACAGGAGAGGTTGAAAGATGGAGTTAGGACACTGAGGAGTAAGACAGGTGATGTCATATACGATGCAACCAGGAATGCTAAGGATGTGGGAAATGATGCAACACAGAAGAACATTGATGCACAGACCAAATACACCAAGGGACAGTGAATCTATTACACACACAAAAAGGACTTCCAAGATGCACAAATGCAATGAGCCTTCTGGGTATTTGTGTCTGCTGTGCACAATGTAGAGTTATTCTATTTCATTGTAAGAATAAGAATGGGAAGAGTCTGTATACGAAAAGAAAGGAAGTTGCAAGAGATTTTGTTTTTTCATTTGAGTTTTGTGAGATTGTATTGCAGTAGTGTTTTTTTCTCTGCTTCAATTTGACATCAGATATGTCAATTGCAAGCTTTTTTTCTTTTGGAAGAATTTTTTGAGTTTGGAGACTACGTTGAGTGGTCATGTTTGGATTTGACGACATTACATATGTAAAGTTTGCAAATTACGATTGTTAATGTTGTTCGTGAGAACAGTGTTTGTCTATGAATGTTGTTCATGAAAATAGTGTTTGTCTATGAATTGCACAATTGCACCAGTTATTGGTTTTATGATTTGATAATAGCATCCTTCACAACTACATGATATATCCTTTAGTTTGTGGGAACTAGATCAATCTCAAAACATTCATACAATTTATTTCATCACTTTCTTTTGTGAGCACAAAAATAAGAGAAATGATTGCACAAGCAATATATATTACAACATGCAATAAAACATACCCTATCCTCCAGGGTACTTGTACAAAACTGCATGACACAAAACTCCCCTCATATACCTGCTCCAAAATCTGCACTCCTAACTATCCAAGACATTTCCAAGCACATTTAGATATGAACTCCTGTCATGTCTTGTAACTGCTTCAAAATCTGCACTCCTAGTTATCCACAACATTTTTAGCTCTCTCTTACTTGCATCTATCTCATGTATCTATCACATGGGCTTCACACTTTTAGTTTTCCACTCACAGTTCATGATTTGACCTTACCATGAGTGATTAAAATTGGTGTTGTTAGAATATTCATGTGGCCACAAGGACAGTTCATGATTTGACCTCTACCATGAGTGATTAGAATTGGTGTTGTTAGAATATTCATATGGCCACAAGGGTATCTGGTTAAGTAGTTTAGGAATAGCTCCAGAGCTATGCTAATTTTCTATTGACAAAGTAAAAGGAAGCTTAGTTAACATGCATATGATGAATGGAAAAGTGAAAAATGACCTTCGCTCTAATATAATCTGCTATAATCTGCCTTGCACTTGCTGCTCCGTACAAAATTCCTCACTGCTCATTACACACCAAAGCTGGTCACACATAAGATGTTAGGGCTCCAACACCTTGCAATAATTCCAAAATCCTCTGCAACCAAGCTGGGAACAATCACATTACTATCCCTTGCTCCTACAGAAAATCACGTTGTAGCACATCCAGCATCCTTCTACCCCTTCCAGAAGCATCCTTCCCTGAGCTAGGCTGAACCCAGCTACACCTAATGCTGAATAGACTCTAAAAATTTGCCTTGCCTAATCCAGGAAGAATTATATTTCCAGCCCCTTCTCCTGCACATTGCAAAGCTGCAAGTCATCTGGCATTCTTTCCTCCTTCCCACAAATCATCCTCTCCATTGTATTAAAGCTTCTCCACTCCACCCTTCAGGCTTGTGGCATTGCTGTGTGATTGCTGATTGTGACAGCAATTCATCCACCTACACTACCATTCCCAAAAACACTCTCAACACAATGTTTTTCCCCTGTATCTAGGCAGCAGATGCACTACTGCCCTGTAGAGGTTGCCTCAAGAGCATTCAAGAAGCTCCATGAGCTTTCATGCTTTGCTATGGAGTGATAGCCACTGCCATCTTGAGAGCACCCCTGGCCCAACCTCTAGCACCTTCAACCAAGACTGCAAACTACACTTTTGAGGATGTTTTGAAAAGCAAAGTGTCACTGGAGCACAGGAGAGAATGCACAAGGCACCATGAAATTAGTCAAGTTGCTATCATCACCACCAAATCCTTGCTCAAGGGTGTTCCTCTTCATTTCTTTGCAGCACCCTCAAGTCCAGCAAGCATGCCAATGAGGAGGCCTGCTGGCAGCACTTCGCAACCTGCAATCCCAACTTTGAAACCCTCCACATCGGCATTGCAACCCTCAACCCCAGCTTGCCTCAAAAGCTACACCTGTCTGAAAGATTCTGGTAGCAGAAGCTTTGAGGCAAGCTCTTTGATCACACATTCTGTTTTGAGACTTCATAAAAACATGGCCTGCTTGTAACCTCTAAAGCCAGAAAAGAAATCTGAGAACAGCTATGAGTTCACCAGGCCCTAATACATCCAAGAAAGTGCAACCCTCAACCTCCAACATCCTAATCCTCCTCTTTAATGGAGCTCTAGGAGAGAAGGTGTCGGGGGGCCAAAGGGAAGTGCAGAGATATAATTGCCTGGAGCTATAGAGCTAGAAAGATGGTTGAAACTCTATGAACAAACAAGAGGTCAATCGGAGAGAGGAACTATGAGTAGATAGTCACATGTAAATCTGAGATGGACTTGGAACATCAGGACAACAATTCATTTCACAAGTTTACCCAGTGAAAGTGGACTTGAAAAAAAAACTATTCAGACAAAATCCTACAATCTGTATATATAATGCTCTGATTCACACTCCAGTTGCAGATTCACACCTAGGTTTCAGTTTTGTCATTAACAAGTTTGATACCCTTTAGTTTAAAGATGAGATCTACATAAACACCAGAAACATGCAAAACAAGTTTCCAAAACATATACCACCACTCCGGGAACAAAACCTCAATGGTGCCTTGCTCATAACTGTGAGAAAGAATTTGGTTCCACAATTGCAGAAGTGGAAAGCACATCAATCAAGCCACCACATTCCTGCTTGATCCCACTTCTTCATCTTACATATCTTCATACATAACCTAGGCTCAAGTTGCACTCTCCATTTCATCTGTACTTCCTCCTTTTCACCTTGACAGTTCCAGCAGATTTTGAAATAGGCTGCAACTAATCATAGAGAATGCTGAGGTCCCTCTGCAAGTTCAGAACCATCTTTCTTTGATGTAACACTCTTTTGATTTCCTGCCAAGGGTCTACAAAAAATTTGCAGCACCTTCAGAATCCCTTCAAAAAAGACCTAATTTCGTCAAGGAAACTATCATCATACATATTGACAACTGATGAAGTTGGTGATTTGAAACTATAAATAACAGAGAAAAGCTCAATGTGGTGGACAAGTCCATTTGTTTGACTGATGTCAATTTGACCCATATTCATGTTCCTGTTCCATACCCTCTTCTTGCTCCTCTTGTGACTCTGGAACCCTGTTGGTAGTACATGAAATGCCAAACAGACTCTAGTTGTATTGCCATCCCTCGTCCCCAGAAGTTCATAGAAATGCAGATGTGAGGCTAAGATGCTCATGAATTTACAAGGTTGTTAAGACCTAGTCCGCTACACGTCAGAATCAAGCCCTTGAAGCGCTTCAAATAATCCTGCACACCATGCATTCAACATTCCCTTCCTCCATCAGGCTGTAATTCTTAAACCTTTCCTGCAAATTCACTCTCTGCAATGATCAGTGGAGTCCCAATATCTGCAACTAGTCAACACATTACCATGCAACTTAACCAGGTAAAAAGGGCCAAACTTACAGAGTCTGCAATAAAGGAAATTGCAACACAGAAAGACATAGTAATCATTGATTATAAATAAAACATGTAAAGCTTGGAGTGGACAAAGTTCACAAGCCAACCCAAGAAGGAACTGATGCTTACAGCAATGCTGTAGTCTTGGAGTGCATAGTTCCCTTGCATGTCATACTCATAGCGCTTAACCGGGTCACTTAGTACTGCACCACACACACACCACATCTCATATTTCTGTTCATGCATGCTTGACAAGACACCCGTGCATCCTTGCAACTTCACAGAACTCCCCTCTCTGAAGTTTATTAGACACCAGTGCAGAATGTTCAAGCTACTGACCTCGATATGCTTCATTTATCTCTTGAAACTTCAGTGTTGCAGCATTTGCATCGCCATGCTTATCAGGATGCCATTTCTGCAGTACGAAGTGCAACAGAATTATACATCTGGAAAGAAACAGATGTAGAATGGTGCAAGAAATTGCAAGCACTAGGGTTTTCAACCACTGGAATCTGCACAAGCTCTTCAGAGTACAACACATAAAAAACAAACTAATTCACTCTAGGAAAACACATCAGACAAAAGTAGCTAGCTAGATAGATAGGAGCAAGACACAACTTCTCCATAAATCCCAGTCAATATTGGAGATGCACATGACAAAAAATCAGTTAGGGTTTGGCACCACAGTGTTGGAAATTAACAATCCAAAACGCAATCATCAACTTCAGACTCTCTCTCTCTCTCTCTCTCTCTCTCTCTCTCTCTCTCTCTCTCTCTCGCAAATCATTCACAGTGCTACCTAGCTATGAAGAGCCAGTGCTTTTTTTAGTTAGGTTAAAAATGCATCACTAAGTCATTATTGCAAAGCTTGTGACAATCGGCGCACACACGCACGCACCAGAGCAAGACGCAAATAGTTGGTACGAATGGAGTCCTCTCCCGCATCGTACTCAACACCAAGCACCTTGTAGTAATCCTGCATCAAACTCACTCACAAACTATGTCATGGAAAAGCACTCCAAGACTCACAGGATTACTACACAGGAAAACAACACCAGGCCCCCTAGAAGCCACCAGCAATCGTCGTTGCAGCAGCAGCAGCAGCAGCAGCAAAAAGCCTTATGGCAGAAGAAGGAAAAAAGGATGCCAAAAGGCTTTTTGATACCGGCCGGCTGCTCCTGCCGCTTTCGTACCTTTGGCTTGGGACGTTGTAGACTAGGACATGCCGCCGCTCAGTTCCAAACCAGAACAAAACCAAAGCCAAAAGAACAACAAAACGAAGAAGAATTGGTTCGAGAAAGGTAACCAACCGACCGACCTTCTGCGACTCGGCGAGGATGTCCCTGCAACGTGAATCTCCTTGATTGTCCCACCCCATACCACGTTTGCCCGCTTCTCTTGTGAGCCACGTTTTCTTTCCCCCCAACCGCCAAGGTCTATACTACTACTACTACTCACTCAATTTCCACCGCCTTTCTGTGTCTCTGTTTCTCTGTTTCTCTGCCAACAAAAAAAATAAAAATCACATCACTTGGCCATTTCTCTTCTTCTTCTGCTTCGTCGTCGTCGTCACGAGCGTCCGCAAGAATCGCAAAGCTCCTCAACACACAAACCGCAGCAAAAAGGGGATTTGTACTCGCAGCAACAAAAGCAATGAAATGCAATAAACATGTTTTTTCTCATCAACCAGAAAATGCGACCAATCCATACACACGGCAGAAAAGAGAAGGCTGGATCAGTACTAGATACTTGGGGCAGTAGACTCTCATCCATCTACCGATTTATCCATCCATCCATCTACCGATTTATCCATCCATCTACATCCATCTAACTCCGTCCTACATCCATCTGTCCAGCCACAGTCATCCCTCCACGCCCGTTATCCATCCATCCACATCCATTTCCATCCAACTATTCACCCATCCATCTACATCCATCTATTCATCTGCATCTGTCTGCATCCATCTACATCCTAAAGCTCTTCATCCATCCATCTGCATCCATTTGCTTACCCCATCCATTCACATCCATTTTATCATTCCCATCCATCCAAATCCAATCTGCATGAATCTCTTTATCCATCCATCTACATGCATTTTGTCATTTCCATCCCTCCATCTCCAGTCTATGAATCTATTTATCCGCCCATCTACATCTAATCCATCCGTTCCTCTCCATCCATCCATCCATCCATCCACCATCCATCTGCTGATCCAGTAGCCATCTACAAAAATTAGGGAGAAGACTGGATCAGTAGATTTATTGACATTCATCTAAAACAAAGATGGAGAAGATAGTACATCCATCTACATTCATCTAAAACAAAGAGGGAGGGACTAGATCAGTACTTCACAACAGGGAGAAGACTAGCTCTGTGGTGTAGATGGATTGTAGCTAATTTAAATATCTGTAATACTAGTGTGAACCCAGTGCATAATGCACCCGTGCCCCCCCCCCCCGGCCGTTACTTACTTCGGACCGGAAGCAGCCTCTCCTCCTGCACAGTTGTTGTGAATGCTCATTGTTGGCCAGACGTCATCCAAAAAAAAAAAGATAAAAAAAAGCAAATATGTAGCCTTAGATTTTTCTGCCCATTTCTTATTTTGTTTCTTCATTTTTGTTAATTTAAGAGAAGGGGAGAAAAATCCGAAAAAACAAATCCAAAAAAAAAAGATAAAAAA
>Ga0116227_10015799_pt1 | contig 11081 bp, 9 predicted proteins | sample S1TSphgellanicum_FD_89693 | JGI IMG/M metagenome (GOLD analysis project Ga0116227, IMG submission 89693) | Host-associated microbial communities from peat moss isolated from Minnesota, USA - S1T2_Fb - Sphagnum magellanicum MG | ecosystem: Host-associated > Plants > Peat moss > Unclassified...
CGGCCGGCCATATATTGCCGCGCGATTTTGCCGACTGCCTGGCGGTGAATCTGACCGCCAGCTACCGGCTGATCCGCACCTGCGCGCCTGTGCTCGCCGCGTCCGACGCCGGGCGCGCGGTGTTCGTCACCACCAGTGTGGCGACTACGCCGCGTGCCTTCTGGGGCGCCTATGCCGCGAGCAAGGCGGGCATGGAAATGCTGGTCCGCACCTGGGCCGACGAGGTGGATGGCACCGCGCTGCGGGTGAATCTGTTCGACCCCGGCGGCACGGCGACGCGCATGCGCGCGACCGCGTTCCCCGGCGAGGATCCCAACACGCTGCCCACGCCGGCGAGTGTGGCGGATAAACTGGTGACGCTGTGCCTGCCTTCGGAGACGCGGCATGGGGTTACGATGCGAGCGCGGGAGTGGAGCAATGTCGGATGAATTGCCCGCGTCGGCGCTATAGGCCCCGACCTGCGGTATTGGCGTGCCAAGGAGGCAATGCGCCATGCCGAGCTTCGGTTAGGCGTGCAGGCCCAGGCGACGCTGGTCAGCAGCGTTCCCTTGGCATCGGCTTGCCCTTCACGCGATCTGGGACTTCGCTCGCCGGAATCTTGACCATCTGAGAGCCTGACCGAAAATGCTACTATGCCGGCCGTCTGACGCACGTTTTCTGCGCTCCGGTGCTCACGGCCACAAGAGGCCGCTCCGCTCCGGTGCTCGCAAACGCACGCCAGCCGACTCGGCCTAGCGCATTTTCGGTCAGGCTCTGAGTCTCCTTTCGCTGGACCACACAAATACTGGCACGACCGCCGGGGATTGCGATACAACCAGATCTGAGAGACTTGGACCATTGATCCATGCAGCTGCAAGATTGCCCGAACGGCCCCGAGGGCCGCTTGACATGAGCAAGACAGGTAACACGCAAATCCGTATTGAGCCGGGAGATCCCATACCGGAGGGCACGACTGACTGGGAAGCTGTCTCCGCCATGACCGAGGAGCAGGTGATGGCCGCAGCGCTCGCCGATCCCGATGCTCTCCCGATGACGGAAGCGCAATTGTCCCGGATGCGCCGGGCACCGGAAGCGGCGCGCAGAGCCCTTTCCTGAGGGCAGTCAAGGAAGGACTTCTTTTTTGAAAAAAAGAAGCAAAAAACTTTTACTCCAGGACGCACGCCGCCGGATAGGCTCAGCCCGAAGTCCAAAAGTTTTTTGGTTCTTTTTTTCAAAAAAGAACTGCTTTCTTCCTGCACCGGCATGAGCCCCCGCAGCACCCACGACCCCACCCGCCTGCCGATCGGCCTGGATTTCCGCGCCGTGAGCCTCATCGAAGGGGTTCGAGCCGGCCTGGCGGCAGCCTTGCCGATGGCGGCGTCGGTGGATTTTCATGCGCCGGTCCTGTCGCTGGCCGCCCTTGGCGCGCTGCTGACCTGCATCGTCGATCCCGGCGGACCGCTGCGCCGGCGGCTGCCGATCCTGCTTTCGATGGCGCTGGGCGGTGCCGTGTTGCTCGGCGGGTTTGCCTGGCTGCGTGGCGCGGGCATCGGCGCCACGCTGGCGCTGGCCATCCCCTGCCTGTTCGCCACCGGATTCCTGAGGGTCTGGGGCCAGGCGACGCTGGCGCTGGGCAACATGCTGGCCGTCATGCTGCTGCTCGGCACCGACGAATCTTTGCCCCGCCACGATGCGCTGGGGGTCGCTGCCGTATTCGCCGCAGGCGGCGTCTGGGCGCTGGCGCTCACCCTGGTGATCTGGCGCGTCTATCCCTACGGCCCGGCCCGCCGGGCGGTCGCCATCGTCTGGTACGAGCTTGCGGATTTGACGCGCGCCGTCGCCGGGTTTGCGCAGCAGGAGGCGGCCGCGGACGGGGGCACGCAGACGCCGCCCGGCCGGGCGGCGGTGCGCGCGGCCATCGAGCGGGCGCGGGAGGCGCTGATGGACACGCTGGATGCGCGCGGCCCGGCCAGCGGCCCGGCGGCGCAGAACCTGATGCGGCTGGAGGCGGCTGACCAGTTGTTCGGCACGCTGATCGCCCTGTCGGACGTGCTGGAAACCGCCAACGCGACAGTACGGCAGGCGGGCGTAAAACTGCTGCGCCGGCTGCGGCCGCTGCTGATCGTCATGGCCGGGGCCATCGAGCGCGAGCGGCTGGACCGGCAGCCGCGCCTGGAGCGGGCCATCGCCACGCTCCTGGCCGACGCCGAGCGCACGCCGGCGCTGCGCCATCTGATGCGCGCCATGGCGGAGCGGCTGCGCAGTGCCGCGAAACTCATCGACCCGTCGCAATATCTGCCGGGCAGCGGCGCGCAGGGCGATGAAGGCGTGCCCTGGCGCGCGCGCCTGACCGGACCCGTCCTGGCGAACCTCAGCCTGGAGTCGGCCGCACTGCGCCATGCGCTGCGGGTGGCGGCCGTGGTCGGCACGGCGCTGGCCGTCACCCTTGTGTGGCATGGGCCTTACACCCATTGGCTGACGATTACGCTGGTTCTGGTCATGCAGCCGTTTTTCGCCACCACCTGGCAGCGGTCGCTGGAGCGGGTGGGGGGCACGCTGCTGGGCGGGGCGTTTGCCGCCGGCCTGTCCGCGGCCGCGCACTCGCGCCTGCTGCTGGCCGCCCTGCTGCCGCCGCTGGGCGCGCTGGCGCTGGCGGTGCGGCAGGTGAGCTACGGCGTGTATATCGCCGTCTATACGCCGGTGGTGATTCTGCTGATCGAGACGATCCACGCCGATGAGGACTGGCGGCAGATCGCGCTGGCCCGCGCCGGGTTTACCGTGTTGGGCGGGGTGATCGCCATTGCCGCCAACGCGCTGCTGTGGCCTTCGTGGGAGCCGGCGCAGGTGGCGCGCAACCTGTTGCAAACGATTGGCGCCCACGCCGCCTATGCGCGGGCCGTGCTGGAGGGCGCGCCCGCCGAGGCGCTGCGGCGCCAGGCGGGTCTGGCGAGCAACAATCTGGAGGCCTCGCTCCAGCGCGCCCTGCACGAGCCGCGGCACGGTCAGCGCGCGCGCCTGGCCGCCGTGCTGGTCGCCGACGCGACGCTGCGCCGCATCGCCGGCCGCCTGGCGGCACTCGCCCTGCATCCGGCGGCCCGCGCCGGCGCACACGGCCCCCTCACCCGCGCCTGGATCTGCGACACACTGGCCGCACTCGCCGCCGGGCAGACGCCGCCGCCACGGCCGGAGGAGGCCTCCGGCGTCGATATGCTGGACAGGCTGGCCCGCCAGGTGGAATTGCTGGCGGGAACGCTGGCGAAAATGGAGCCTTGAATGCCTCAACCGCGCCCTGGTGATGTGCTGCTGATCGTCGATGTACAGAATGATTTCCTGCCCGGCGGCGCTCTGGCGGTGCCGGACGGGGACGCTGTGATCGCCCCCATCAACCGCCTGGCGCGCGCCTTCACCCATGTGGTCGTCACCCAGGACTGGCACCCGCGCGGTCACATCTCCTTCGCCGCAACCCACCAAGGCCGCGCCGCCTTCGAGACAATCGATGTCGCTTACGGCCGCCAGGTGCTCTGGCCGGTGCATTGCGTGCAGGGTACGCCGGGCGCGGCGCTGGCATCGCCGCTCGACGTGCCGCACGCGCAGATGATCATCCGCAAGGGGTGCGACAGCGGCATCGACAGCTACTCCGCCTTCATGGAGGCCGACCGGAGCACCCCCACGGGCCTGGCCGGCTATTTGCGCGAGCGCGGTGCGGCGCGCCTGTTCGTCACCGGCCTGGCCACGGATTTCTGCGTCGCCTGGACGGCGCTGGATGGGCGGGCCGCGGGTTTCGAGGTGGTGGTCATCGAGGATGCGTGCCGGGGGATTAATCTGGACGGGTCTTTGGCGCGTGCGTGGGCGGATCTGGAGGCCGCGGGTGTTGCGCGGATGGTCGGGCCCGACATCACCGCGTAGGGTGGACGAAGTCCGTCTTTCCACGACAAAAATGACGCCCACGGCCAGATCACACGCGCCGTGCGCGAAGACCGCGGACACGCGGTCCACCCTACGTTGCTTGTTTTATAAATTACGCCTGCTATCAAAATAATTACAAAGCAACCTGGTGAATGGAGCGCGCATGATGTCCCGGAAACGCTTACTCGCCAGCTTTTTGATGACGACACTATTGTTTCTTTCCCAAGAAGAAGCCTTTGCTTTTGGTTGCAATGCAAAAGGTGTTCTGCAAAACCAAAAAACACTGCCTGCGCTGACCGGCAAGCTGGTTTTCCAGGCCAACGACTTCGTCAGCAGTGCGTCCAACGATTACGGCGCGTTTTTCAACCATCTGTATTTTTACAATTTTGCATCTCCCACCGCGGGTCCGGTACGGATCGACCCTGCCAGTTGGGGATTCTGCAACGCTATCAATGCCAATTTCTCGCCGGACGGCGCCTGGATAAGTTTTACCGCCAGGATCGGCAGCACGCTTGCCGACTGCAATAATAACGTGTCCCAGGTCTATGTCTATCAGCTCGGCAGCACAATGGCGCCGACGAACCTTTTTCCGACGCCCTCGACCAATCAGGAAGATCCCCGTTTCTCGCCGGACGGAAAGAGCATCGTCTTCAAGACCGCACGCATGAATATCGCACTCGCCACCGTGACGCTGAACGCCAATGGTACGGCTAACGCCGGTCCGGTCACGATGATCACATCGGGGACCATCGAGCACTCGGCACCGTTTTTCAGCCCCACCAAAAAATACGTCTATTATTCCGAGGGTAGCGGAACAGGTCAGAACGTCTTCCGCATGAACCTTGCCACCGGCGTAGAGACATCGGTCACCGCGACCGGCTATAGTGCCTATTATCCGGTAGCCCGAGACCTTTCGACCCTGCTCTACGCACGAAAGCAAACCGCCACGGATGTCAACGACCAGATTTACCTCACTCTGCCGGATATTTTCCCGAGCAAAGAATATCAGCTCCCGATCAATGCGTGCTCGCTCGGCAATAGCGATCCGGCGTCCGTGGATGAGAACCTGGTCATTTTCAGCCGCACGAACGCGGCTAACAGCTACGAGATTTATCTGGGCAACATCAGCAACGGCTACGTCTGGGCGCTGTCCGCGGCGCTGGAGCCGGGCGGTGCTACAAAGCTCTACAACATGCTCGGTGCCTCCTATTACGACGGCGCAGTGACTCAGTAAAAACCGGCATTCCGGTGCCTGGTGGGGGCGGGCGGGCAGCCCACCCCACGTGCTGGCCTATGTGCCCCGATCCAGCGGTTACGCACCGGGCTGGCTAATCAGCTATCGCCACCCCTGCGCGGCTGAGCGCGCACCCCTGCACCATCTGCCGGGCGGGCAGATTTTGCCGGGCGCGGCCGCGACCCATGCGGCGAAAACCCGCCAGGCCAGGGCATTTCAAACCGGCACAGCGGTTGCAGCACCGCCGATGCGGCATGCAAAGAGGCTACGCGGAATGCGACAATCAGACCTGCACGGGGCGACGAAAAGCCCCCCGCCATTCGCCCGCGCCCCTGTGGCCGGCGCGGTTTTCGGCGGCCTCATCGTTCTGGGCTGCGTTGCCGTCAGCGCAAACAGCCTGCTGGCCTTCTTCAGCCTGGGCGGCCTGATCATTGTGGGCGGCGGCGTCATCGCTGTGGCTTTCATGAGTTTCCCAGCCGACGATGTCCACGCGGCGCTTTACGCCATTGCGGCGATGCTGCGCGAGCCCGACTCCACGCATCATCGCATGTACCGCGATATGCGGAACATCATGAGCTGGGCGCATGTCATCAAGGAGAAAGGCCGGCGCAGGCTCGAATCCGGGCTGAACACCACCGACCTCGATGACCCGCTCCTGCAATATGGTCTCAACATGGTGCTCGGTGACTACACGCCCGATGAAGTACGCAGCATGTTGACCACCGCAGCCGAGGCGCAATATGAACGTGACAGCGTGCCGCTGGATGTTCTGCAAGCCATGGCCAGCCACGCGCCGGCGTTCGGCATGGTGGGCACCCTTGTGGGCATGATCGCCATGCTGCGCAGCCTGGACGGCAATGTCGCCGGAATCGGCTCAACACTGGCTGTGGCGTTCCTCTCCACCCTCTACGGCGTGACATCAGCGCGCATGGTGTATATGCCTGCCGCCGCACGCCTGCGGCAGCAGGTGGAAAGCCGCAGTTTTCGTAATACGCTTGTCACTGAGGGCATGGTTATGCTCGCCAGCAACAAGACACCCACGTACATTCAGGACCGTTTGAACGGCTTTCTGCCGTCAGCCATGCGCGACTATTTCAATTCCCTGAGTAACAGCGAGCCACAAACAACGCCGCGGACAATGATGCCGCGGCTGAGGGCCGTCGGCCCATGAGGCGCAGCGCCGGGCGCCGGCCGCATGCCGCGCATACTGATGACTGGCTGATCACCTACGCCGATACCATAACGCTGCTGCTGTGCCTTTTCGCAGTCCTGTTCGCGTCAGCACTGAACAAGAATGATGATCGCGCAAAAGTGCCGCCCACGCCGGTTGCATCGGCTGCGCCTGCGGCGCCGACAAACCGCTTGCCAGTGCCAACCCAGCCGCCGGATATTCTGGAAGGCAACCTCCCCATGCACGGCATTGCTCACGCCAGCGAGCGAACCGCCGACCCCGATGACATCGTCCCGCCCCCACCACCGCGGCCGATACCGCGACGCCCAACGATGCCGCCCGCTACAATATCGTCCGCTTCACTGCGGCAGCGGCTCGAATCCCAAGGCACACCCATCCTCGAGCAATCCGGCGAGCGCATTCACACAATCCAGATCAGCAGCAATGCATTCTTTCCGCCTGGATCGGCAACCCTGAGCGACTCCGGCAAGACCGTGTTGCGGGAAGTCGCAGCCAACCTGAAATCGACCCGCTTCGATGGCTATCAGATCACGGTGGAAGGCCACACCGACGACGAACCGATCACCAGCGGCCCCTTCCCGTCCAACTGGGAACTCTCAACCGCCCGCGCCGCCGCCGTCGTGCGCGCCTTTATCGATACCGGCATTCCCGCTTTCCGCCTGCGTGCAGCGGGTTACGCCGATACATTCCCGACTGCGCCTAACCGCGATTCGTCAGGCCGCGCAATAAAAGAAAATCAGGCGAAAAATCGGCGTGTCGTTATAAGGTTGGATAAAGAAGAATAGAAAGCACTTCTTTTTGAAAAAAAGAAGTCCTTACTTCCCTAAGCCCAACTCCCCAAGCTTAATCTGAACCAGCATCGCCAAATCATCATAAACCACCCACTCATCCACGATCTTCCCCCCAATCAGATGAAAATGGCTCATGCCCATCACAAACAGCCGGTGGCCTGTAGGCGCACCCAGACTGCCATAACCCAGATGGTGCCCATCCATGATCCAGCGCAGCGCAATCTTCTCCCCGCCCTCTTCGCAAGGGTTGGAGCATATATGCTGCGGCACAAAAGCGCCGTCGGGGATCATCGCCACCAGGCGCATCGTCTGTTGCAGCACCGCAGCAACGCCGAACAGCTCTCGCATCATCGGGCCATGCCACTGCACGTTCGGCGCATAAATATCATGTATCTTGCCGAACATGCGCTTGTTATAAATATGGTGCAGCCATTCCAGAAGTTGCACCTCGCTCTCCGTATGAGCAATTGAAACGTCAGCCTTCGACTCCGGCGGATACTGGCCGAGCAGCCGGCGGTTTTCGCCGATCTCCACCATGGTCTGGCCTTTTTCGAATTGCTTTCGCGCCATATCCAGCGCGAACGCATGCGGATCCAGGCCCAGTTGCACGATCAGCGCCATATTGTCGCGCACCAGCCATTCGCGGAAAATCTTGTTTTCCAAAATCATGCAATCGGCAATGGTGCGCGCCACAAAGGTGCGCCCTGTCGGCTTGCCATACATGCCATATTCGGTATGGCGCCCGGTGCCGGTCACCAGGTGCGACGTGTAGAAACCATCCACATCATTGCCGCGCCAGATCACCTGCGTCGCCATGCCGCGCCGGTCCGGCAGTTCCACAATGCGCTGGATCGTCTCGCGCACCACATCCTCGCGATTATACACCGTGCCGAGCGAGGAATACGCCACGCAATTATGCGTGTAATGCGTATAAATCAGCCCCACGTCACGCTCATCCCAAATCTTGTGCGTACAGCGGATGATGTAATCGACGATATCCGTGTAGCACTCGTCGAACCCACGCATGCTTTGCACGCGCGGCCGGCCTTCCGGCACCAACTGAACGAAATCGCGCCGTTCCACTTGCAGCACTTCATGGTTCTCGGCCGGCTGCGGACGGGTCTTGGCGAAAGCTGCGTCGTTCATGTCAACTCCTGAGCTTGGTTGGGATGGGCGTGAAAAGAGAGGAGCCAGGCAGTAATCCCGGCGGCCACGGCGTCGGGCGCTTCGAGCGGAACGAAATGGCCGGCGCCGGGCACGATATGCAACATGGCACACGGCGCGGCCTCGACGATCTCGCGGTGCAGGTCAGGCGGACAGATGACATCCTCCTCGCCGCACAGCGCAAGCACCGGCATGGTCAGGGCGGCCAGACGCGGCAGGCTGTCGGCGCGGCTGATGGCCACCTCGGTCTGGGCGGCGAACGCTTCGATCCCGACCGCCTCGGCCATATCCAGGATCAGGCGCTGCAATGCTGCGTCCGGGCGGGCCACATAGCGCGGCCACAGGCGATCACGCACGAAAGCAGCCAGGCCGCGCGCCCTGGCGTCCGCGACATCGGCCCGCCGCACCGGCGCGTTCGCGGCACGGTCGGCCCGCGGGTTGGTGGCAATCAGCACCAGGCCCGCCACACGCGCCGGCGCGGCGGCGGCAATCTGCAAAGCCACGATGCCGCCGAGCGAGAACCCGACAAGCACGAACCGCGGCGGCGCCGCCGCCAATATGTCATGCGCCAGCGCCTCGGCCGTATCCGCACCGGTCACCGGCAGCACGCTGATGTCACAGCCAGGCAGGCGCGCGATGAGCGGCGCAAACACGCGCGCGTCGCACAGCGTGCCCGGCAGCATCAGCAGCGGCCCAGGCTGATCATCGGCCCGTTTCACAACCTCCAACCCTCGTCCTTGCGTTGCGCCGAAAAATGTTTTACCCATATTGCATTCGAATGCAATACCTGCCGTTGATGGAGTCACTCTGTGCCCGACACCAGCCAAGCCGCCATGGCAGCGCGTCTCGTGCGATATGCCGATCTCATCCCCTGCCGCACCGCGTTCATCGACACGAAAACCCCCGGCTCCACGGAGAAGGAGAATTTTACCATCATCGGCCGAGGCGTGTCCGAGAGCCCGGACCAGCACGTGCACATCACCGAGCCCCACGGTTTCAATATCGGCGCCGCCCGCCAGCCGTTCGGCTGCATCAATTCCCAGCACAGCCATGAAACGGCGGAGGTCTTCGTGGTGCACTCCGGCCACTGGCGCCTGCTGTTCGGCCCCAACCGCGAGGACGGCACGCTCGACATCCATCCGGGCGACGTGGTCTCCGTGCCCACGCGCATGTTCCGCGGCTTCATGAAAACCGATCAGGGCACCGGCTTCCTCTTCACTGTGCTGGGCGAGGACGATCCCGGCCGCGTCACCTGGGCACCCGCGGTCTTCGAGGCGGCGGCCGACTTCGGCCTGAAACTGGCCAAGGGTGGCCGCCTGATTGACACAGGGGGCGAGCCGGACCTCACGGACGTCGAACTTGAGGGGGTTCTCGGCGACGCCGAAGTCGCCGCGCTCAAAACCCCGCCGCCGGAAAAACTGGCCGAGTGCATCGTCGCCGCATCCGCCATTACCGGTAATCCCGCCTCGGCCCTCGCCGCCCCAGGCGTCTCCGAGGCCGGCGTCATCTCCCCGCGGCCGACGCGCGACTTCTTTGCCCCCGGCCCGATCACCGGCTGGTGGCCGCACGGCTTCAGCCTGCGCCGCCTGACGTTACAAACCGGCGCCTACATCCCGCTGCACACCCGCGCCGAGGCCGAGGTGATTTTCATCCAGGAGGGCACGCTGGAGGTGAGCTGGTCAGACGGCGCCATCATCATGGGCGCCGGCGACACGTTCAGCGTGCCCCTGGGCCTGGCTCGCGCCTTCCGCAACACCGCCTCCACCGCAATGACCGCCTTCATCGTCCGCGGATCGGAAGACCCCGCAGCGCCAATCTTCGCGTCAGCGCCGCTCTAACCCGTCGCTCCCATCAAAGCTGCGACGGGCCCATGGGTTGTGGTCATAGAGACTTGGTATTAGCCCGAGTTCGACCAGACACGGTATCTACGATGCCGCGCTTGAATCTGCGCTCATCTGTGGATCAAACATTCTGCGGAGTACGCCGCGCAGCACCGCCCGACGACAAGGTCAGCGCACTCGCCACCAGCGCCACATGCGAGAAAGCCTGCGGCATGTTCCCCACCAGGCAACCCTGCCCAACATCGTACTCCTCGCTCAACAGGCCGACATCATTGCGTAAAGCGAGCAGCCGTTCGAACAACGCCTCCGCCTCCTCCCGCCGCCCTTGCAGCATATAGGCGTCCGCCAGCCAGAAGGTGCAGGCCAGAAAAGCCCCCTCGCCCGCCGGCAGCCCGTCCGACCCGCTCTCCGTGCGATAGCGCAGCAAAAACCCATCCTGCATCAGCTCGCGTTCGATCGCCGCCACCGTGCCCAGCATGCGCGGATCGCGGGGGTCGATAAAACCGGTCGAGGCAATCAGCAGCAAACTCGCATCCAGCGCCTTGCCGCCAAAACTCTGCGTAAACGTATTACGTTCTATATCGAAACCATCGCGCATCACGCGCTCATGAATCCGCAACCGCAGCGCCCGCCATTCATCCACCGGTCCCGACAGATGAAAATGCGTCGCATCACGGATCATCCGGTCCACCGCAACCCACGCCATCACCTTGCTGAAGGTAAAATGCTGAGCCCCACCGCGCGATTCCCACATGCCTTCGTCCGGCTGGTCCCATATCTCGGCCAGATGGCGCAGGATCCCGCGTTGCAGAGCCCAGCCGTGCGGCGCCGGCCGCAGCCCCTGGCGGCGCGCCTGGTGCAGGCAGTTCAGCACTTCGCCATACACGTCGAGCTGGGTTTGGCCCGAGGCCGCATTGCCGATGCGCACCGGCTTGCTGTCAGCGAAGCCCGCAAGCCAAGGCACCTCCCACTCA
>Ga0116227_10015800_pt1 | contig 11081 bp, 5 predicted proteins | sample S1TSphgellanicum_FD_89693 | JGI IMG/M metagenome (GOLD analysis project Ga0116227, IMG submission 89693) | Host-associated microbial communities from peat moss isolated from Minnesota, USA - S1T2_Fb - Sphagnum magellanicum MG | ecosystem: Host-associated > Plants > Peat moss > Unclassified...
AAAAAAAAAAAAAAAAGGACGCGCGTGTAGAGAAGAGAACATGATGTAAACAATAGTCGAGATATGAAAGCCACCCAACTGATGACTAATGCGGTACTTTGTTCCATATAATTTTCCCACCAGCTGTATGGCACTAAGTAAACCATTAGGTAATCCCCAAAAAAATCCTTTTGTGATTCTCAGTTTGAGCATGAAGGTGCAGAAACACTAAAGTTTCTGGTGCAAATTCTGATCCACAACTGACCTCTTTGAAGGGGGGCCTTATAATGAGTAAGACCCATCCCATGACGAACAAAATTTTAACAAGTTTGGAGATTTAATTCTTTGCTCCAACACAAACTCTAGAACTGAACTTAGAATCCGTGTTTAGTTATGTAAAGATAGGATTGAATCTACTAGATATAGAGAGTTGCTGTGGGACAAAACTTTGACACAAAATCAGCTTAAAATGATGAGGTTATATAAATGTTGAAAAAGTATTGAAACAGTTATATGTTGGACATGGTTTCACAAGGTGTCCGATGGTGGCATCGGAGGCGATAAGTGAGGAGGCGATTATAACAAGGGCAACCCTTTTCTTCAACGAGGAAATGCACTGCAATGGGTAGCACTCATTATATCCTAGAATGGTATGCCACAACAAATCTCCAAATTGGTTTAGAGATCTGTGCTTTCAATCAACCAAAGAAAAAGGTTTTGATCATAATTGGTTAGTAGCTCAGAATTGGAATCCAACTCCGTATCATATACTCTAGGAGACTTAACTATAACAGAATGAAAGTCCCCTGACATAGTATTCTTTGAAAGCCTGTGATCCATAGACCCTTTTCAAGTTTTGGCTGGTCTGGCGGCCACTAACAAGAGGATTGACAGGGCTGGAAGTTGCTAGCTGCACTTGTCAGGCAGTTGTAGAAAGCCCTGACCTAAAGGTCAGATAAACAGAATTCCAGACCCTTTGGGAGATGGAAATTGTACACCAAATTCTTCTCACGACTTCAATGCTCCCTGAGATGTTAGTTAGCAGAAAGTGGCCTCTCAGAGACACACAAGTCTACCCTCAAAAGATTGGTGACATCACAAAAGCATTTGATCCACAATATGCACTCTTGGTATCAAGTAGAGTTTGGCATACATACATATATTATATGTTGTGCAAACAGTGATCAAATTTGGGTTTAAAGGAAGCACAGATTGTCCATTATATTTTGTGCACGCTCATGAGCTGGATCCAGGAACACTTGTGCCATGCTCTCTATTTGGGTGTGTGGTTGGGGTGCAAACAACATTGGGTGCGGTAGGTCTACTACATATGCACATTGTCACATGGTGTGCACATAACAATGACTGCCAAATGATTGCCACATTGGATGCCATTTGGCATCTTGAAGTGGCTACAAGTGTTGAGGAGCATGGCAGGATGGGATAGTGTAATGCTGAAATCATGTTGGACTTTTTTTTGTATCTTTTAACAAGTGACTTGATAATTGAAACAAACCATTTCCATACAGGTTTTAGGGCTGTGTGTGAGTTAGTGTGTTGATGTCAATTCTTCTACATAATGTCATGGTTTTCTATTTTTTTTTTGCTCATTTCTCCCACTTATTAGATGTTGGCTTCAGAATTATGTGGAGATTTTAGGTGTAGAACAATGGATCATGGAAATGAGAAAAACAGCAAATTTTTGAAGATCTATTATGAAAAGGTAGATTTGTGGGATTGTATCTGGACAATAATCTACAAACAGAATAAAAGATACAGGCAAAAATAGCTTGAAAAATGTGATGTGATACACAAAGAGAGACCAAATGAAACAAATTTGATTCTTGTCACATTCAATTGCAACTGCAAGTGGACATTTTGCCAAATTAAACACAGCAGAAGAGATGATACTCTTTTATGAGATTTTATAATGTTTTGAATTTATTTCTTGTGTTTATGTTGAAATTTGTCATATTTAAAAACTAAATTATGAGTGCACTATTTATTTGGTTTACTTTAGCATGCTTTCACTCACATTGTAGAATGTGAAATAATTTGCACAACTTAAAGCCTTAAATATCAACTTATAATACAATTGGTTAAATTATAATTTATAAAAAAAATCATTGATTCATCAAATAAAAACATCAATTAGAATGAAATGTGAATTATCAATAATAAGTGCTACCGGGCTACCCATTCCCAAATATATTAATTGCAACCCTTGTTGATATTAGAGTTATTTGTAAAGTCCCAGGAATAGGGGGTGAAAAGTGTCAGTTTCGACATATTAGGCCATCAAACATGTATCTGAGAATCAAAATTTTATCAAACAAAATAACTGGGACGCAGACTAGTTTTTGCAGCAATTTTGGTGGTAAACTGAGTTTCATCCTGTCTTTCCTTTGTCCTGAGCCACTCCATTGGTGCTACATATATTTTCATTGCTCCTACCTGTACAACTATTATAACTACTCTCGAACCTTCGGCATTAAATGTGAGTTTCAACATTTCATACTAAGATTTAATAAAATTTCCTTACTTTTCAGATACCACCGAAAGAGGGGATAGGGGGTGAAAATCCCCCCAACAGTCATTGCAAGCCTTATTTTCATTTAAACCTCCCTTCAAATGATATGGATTTCCTTGGTCAGCCTCCCATTTGGAGTTTATGAGCACACTCCAAATGGTCCTTAAAGGTGAAGCCTTTTTTGAAATGCCCACTACATTGCACAATATAGGGGAACTATCTAAAACGTGGCATTCTAGGATTCTTAGTTTTTGGTGTGCCTATGTTTTTGTCTCATATTGTTTCTATCCCATGTTTCCATTTAAATGATGCAGTGTGGTCAATGGTGCTCATGACTTGGGCCCATGTGCTCATGATACATTGATCATCTCATCTTTGATGATGTTAAACATCAAACATGTGGCCATAATTGTAAAGTCATGGTATGTGATGTGACCATAAATGAAAGTCATCAGGTGTGTTTAAACTTTAAAGGTTAGGGTTACAAGTCAAAACCAATGTTGGGAAATTACATTATTTATTGAATATCAAATACAATAATCATATAGAAAGCTCCAAAGGAAATTAATATGACAATGATATAAGTAAATGTTGCTAGGGCATGAGTATAACCAAATTCACAATTTGCAGAAGATGGTATGAATATAATAAATAATAATATTACTTTTAATGTCCCTTTTGCATATTTTTTCAAGTGCAAACTCAATTTAATGTTAATTAATGTTTGAATTTCATCTGAATGATTTGTTTAGAAGCCATTATAGTGGTGCTGGTGGAGCTGGACTAATTATGCCATCTAGTGATTCATGCTGGCCTGGTTAAGGCAAGTAGATTTCATGCACAATTTTTACATGCAAAAACTTTCTACTTGCAAATGCATGAGTACTAAGTAAGTAAGTAAGTAAGTAGTTCCTGGATTGTGGGTTTATGTAAAATATATTTACTGTCTCTATGGGCTCAATATTAAGATGCAGGAGTATTCTTTGGCTTTGTAAGTGCTGTGGCTGCTGAAAGCGATTCAATAATAACTTGTGCGAATGTGAGTTTTCACAACAATTAATTGACAGAAGAAGAGCCTAAATTTCAGAGAATTTTTTTATCTCATAAAAATTTACCAAATATTTGATATAGGTTGTGAAAAATGGTTCAGCTTATTCATGCTATGAACAAAAAAAACATGCTCAAATTGTTCCTCAAGACCTTTTCAAAAAAAAAAGTTTTAGTGTAATTGGAGGCCATGTTTAACCCTTCCTTTGTTGTTTGGGGTTGTTCCATTTTTTGAAAGAATGGGTAGAAAATTTGGAAAAAAAAACACAGCTCGTAGTAGGGGTCATTATACCTTGACAAAGCCTGTGGCCATGGCCATTTACCCAAAACAAGAAGAAGCTAGTCTTTCAAAGGGTCATTTCTAAAAAGGGCTCGTCAGGTAGTGAAACATCCATTTTTCAGATGTGAGGGGCAGGTCTGCCCTTCAACTCCACCTTGTTCAATTCATAGCCCTTCCCCCCTACAACCTGAGATCGGGATCGAACTCACGACCACCGAGTCAGATGAGACTGGCGCAACCAGCAACTCACTGAACCGCACTGTTGCCAGACAGCTTGAATTTTTTCTATTTATATTTTCTAGCTGCAACTGTCAAACTGAACAAGCAGTCAGTGGTCTGCTTCCCTGCGACTGCGCAAGAAAGTGTTGAGGAATTCTGCCACATCTTTCCCCTCAACATTTGTTTATTTTGCCAATTTTGTTGATGTAACTCAGGCAGTGATCATCCATAGGAAAGATGTAGCCAAATTTCAGTACACTATCCTTCAATGGAGTGGAGGAGCAAGTCTTTTGTCCAACTTGGTTACTCAAAGTAAAAGTTATAAATAAATAAATATTGTGGCTTATGGAGAAAAGTATGGAAATAAATAATTTAATTCAAGAGCCCCACCTTGAGGATCTTTGATTGGGGATGTAAGTTTGGAGTGATATGATTATAACTTAGTTCATTATTTTGGGTTAAAAATATAATTGTACATGATTTATGTGGGACTTGATTAGATCTTACGTAAGAAGGTTTCAAATGATTGAGTGACTTGTTCATAAGGAAGGATGACAATCTAAAAAAGTAACATGTAGCATAATATTAATGAATTGTAATTGATGAATGCAAAATAATAATTTATTTAATTTTCTCTTGAAGTATATAAAGGGTTGTGAGTGGAGCTTTTTTGAGCTCATCTTGCTTTGCATAATGTTTGTTGTTGTTAATTTGCATTAAGCTTTTTGTGTAATAAACTTATATGTCATTTGAATTATGAAAACATTCACAAAAAATAAACATTACATGTTTTTGGTGAGTATTCCCTATAATGCAAAATCCTTAAGCATGTGGGATGAAATGGACTCTTCAAGTGACTGGATGATCCAAGCCAAAACATATGGAAGTTTTTATCTTTTGTATTGTAAATATGGTTTGTGTGATGAGTGGGCAATGTATGTGAAAATTTTATTATGCAACTTACCCTATGTGACAGTAAAGACTTAATTCAAAATTAACCTTCATAGTAGAGCTCCAAACCCTTCCTCCTCGGTTACAATCCCATTGGAAAACCCCCAATCAATTGAGGTGCAAAGAAGCGATCTCCTAATGTTTAGACTTTAGACCTATGTTGCAAGAATTATTGAACATTGAACAATTTTTGAAACCAAAACCAAAGTTTGAGTAATTGGTATGTGCTTTTGGTATTGTTGAAAAATTCTCAATGAGTAAAATTTTTATAGAAGTGATTTCATAATTTTTAAACCTAAGATGCAGGAAATAATTGAATTTCAAGTAATCTTCTGTCATTTGAAATTCAATAAAAAAAATCAAAATTCAAATTCAATTAATTGAGGAATGAGTTCACCATTGAGCCAATGACATTATAAGTGATTTTGCACAAATTAGTTTGGTTGGTGTGTAACTTAAGTAAATAAGAAACACCTGGTTATGAGCAGGTAGGATTGGAACCTCTTGAATAGGACCACCAAATGACAGGAACCTGCCAGAAACCCCTGAGGGCTGCAGAAACACACCTGCCAACAATGACCTTTAAGGAGTACAACCAACTTGATGTCAATCTTGAAACCTGTGTGGCATTATGTACCCATGGTGTTGTATAGAATGAATGAACAACCTATAAGGTCTATACAAAATATGAGTATAGCCACTGGAATCTCAAACCTAATCTCAAAATCTATATCTCCCTCCAAGATGTGTCAACTGCCAACTGGTGTGTGTGTGCCTTTCAACATGTAATCCTAAGTGACTGCTTTGGAAAACCTAAGAGCACATTATCTAGTGTATTGCATCATTTCATGCAAGGAAAAGATAACATGATGGGCTGACATTTTAATCGAGCTACTGTAGACCTAAGTTTCTGTCAGAGCAATGTTGGCCACTATGATGTACTCTAGGATCTCTGGGAAGTTTGGAAAGCAGGCTCTCACCAAATGGTTGATTGAGATGTTAGAAGGCCTGCAAGTCGATCACAACTCCAGTAGTTATGGCCAACTCCAGTAGAGGTGGCCATTATAAAAGATGCAGATGCTATACCCCTAGTATGGAATCAAACTGGCCCAAAACATGCACAGGCGGGAAGATGATGCTTCTTCAGCGGCAAATCCATGACAGAGTCCACAATGGCTTTGACAGACACCGTAACTGCATTTTAAAAATCTGTATACAAGAAGACATACCCCTTGTTAAATCAAGAGCAGCAAACATATCCACCATCTAACAAATCTTCATTAAGATTCTATGCATTTCCTTGCTCCATGAACGTTCTTCAGGATTGCTACAGGTACTGCTGGTTCAACTCCATTCTGTTACTGTGGTCAGTGATAGGCTGGTAATGAAGACACTGAGGTGTGCAGTGATTTTTAGGCATACTACAAACTGCCACAAACCACTGAGAATGCCACCCTGCTTATGTGTTTATGTTTACTGAGATTATGCAACAAAAAAATGAGCACCAGTACCAGACTTTCTATGATTATATCAAGCCACTAGCAATATAGTTCATACCTGAAAAATCCTAGCCTCAGTGTTCCATTACATGATAGATTGCCTCAGACTCCAGTTTTTGCATTATGAGGAATTCATTGCCACAGCCTCCCTCCAGATGAGATGCTTGACATGCTCCACCTTGAGGTTAGGCAAATATGAGTCAAAATCAAATGTCAAGTGACAGTTTGGTTCATCACTTGGGTCATGCAGAGCAGAAAGGTATGGATGTGCCAAAGCCTCCTCAGCTGTGATCCTCTTGGATGGGTTGAAAAGCAGCATCTTCTCAGCCAAGTCACAAGCAATGGCAGTTGTCTGTGGGAACCTGGAAGCCAGTGGTTTTCGCTCTTGCCCTAACAAAGCACTCTGTATACGCAATCGAGCCTCTGGGCTTTGCAAAAATGATAGATCTGACTCATCGGGTGTTCCCAAGAGTTCAGTGATAAGCTTCAAGTGATTGACAGGATGTTCTTGTCGTGACTGGGTTGGAAACAAGGGCTGTCCTGTGAGCATCTCCATAAAAATGCAGCCAACTGACCACATGTCGACTGAAGCACTATATGATCTGCTCCCAAGAAGAAGCTCTGGAGCTCGGTATGGCCTTGTGACTACATACTCTGTGAGAAAATCATCTTCACATGAAGTGCGTGCCAGACCAAAATCACAAATCTTGAGCAAACAGTCACTGCAGTTGATGAGGATATTACTGGGTTTAAGATCCCGGTGCAGAATGTTGGCAGAATGGATATACTTAAGCCCCCGGAGAAGCTGGTACAAAAGGAACTGGCAGTGGTATTCATCGAGCTTTGTCGTCCTCACCACCTCATGAAGGTCTGTGTCCATGAGCTCATTTGCAATATAAGCGTCATGGAAATTCTCCATGGAAGCAGGAACAACAATATCCTTGATTGGAATGATGTTGTCATGATCCGTGTGCCTGAGGAGCAAAATCTCTCTCAGAGTACGCCTGGCTAAAGTGCTGTTTTGGAATGCATTCCTGATCTTTTTGATGGCCACTTTCTCTCCTGTTTCTGAATTGGTGAAGGCACATACATCACCATAGGCACCACGGCCGACAGGCCCAATGGGAATGTACTTGCTGTAGACCTCAAACACATCCCCTCGCACATTGTACCTCATGAGGTTGCAGCCTGCTGCATTCCCTCGCAGTAGTAACTCCCTGTGAGCCTGCCTGTCTGTCTGCTGGCTGTGGCTGCTGCCAATCATGCAAGGAGAGCTAACCTCGGTCTCTAACATTGCAAACTTGCCACACAGATGACACAATTGCCACACAGCTTTTGCTTCTCAAAGAGAAGCTCACTCTTGTTTTCCAGGACACAATCCTGTTTCCCAGGAGAATATCTCCTTCCCAAAATAAAATCTCTGAGCAACACTACCAACAAGACATGCCCTGTGTATCGAGATCCTGGATCCTGTATGTATGGGGGGAATACGACTATTGCTTGCAGCGCGTGCACTTTGCTGCTACGTGAAATGAGGAGGCATCAGAGGAGGAACAACCGCAATACAACAGGAGGTAGAGAAAGTCGCTCACTGGCTCGACAGATTACAGACGACTAGAGATGTTGTCCTTCTTGATGCGCCGCCATCCATGCGCAGGAACCGTAAGGAAGAGGAGTTTCTCGAGAAGAGAGTAATAACGGCATCCGGCGCGGCTCACACCAAAATCAAAGAACAGGAGGAAGGGGAAGTAGGAACAACGACACCTGTTTGTTGCTGTAAGAGGAATCGTCTCTGCGACAGCAAAACGCAGAGCTGATGCTGCTGCTGCTATGGAGTGAAGAAACACCGCCTACCTCTCCCCCCAAGAGCAAGCACCTCCGAGAAAGAGGCCGCAGATTTCTTAACAGCTACCTTGCATACAGAAAACGAAAAAGCCTTTGCAAGCAAGCAACTTCAGGAAGGAACACAGCAGTCGAAAAAGAAGAAGAACATTTTCCTCGCTCTTGCTTACAATGAACGACGACGCGGGATGTTTGGTAGCCGCTATCGTCACGCGAAAGACAAGAATATTGGCCACGGATTGCTCTTTTTCCCCGATGAGGTAGGTACTAGAGAAAACAATGAAAGAAGAAGAATCGGAGAAAGATCATGTCCTGAAACGATCCATTTCCTTGCTCTTTCGTCGTCAGACGCCAGGAAACTACACGCGGAGGCGGCTGCTCGCAGACCAAAATGACATCGTCGCAAACAGATGACGACTTCTGGCTGGGCCCACGAAAAACCAGATCTGACAAGAGAAACTCCTCGTCGTCGTCAACTTTGCAATGCGACGAACGGAATCCGATCCAAGAATAATCAAGCAAGATCGGTACCGATCAAGCTCGTAATCTAAAACCTCGTCGCTCCTTAGAGACAGCGAAAGAACTCCCTCATCCTCTTCCTCCTCCTCCTTGCAATGCTACGGAATCGGATCCAAGAAGAGCAAGAGAGGTAGGAGTCTCTATTGTACTCCTCTCGTCCACGAGATAGCTGTTACGAGAATGATGGACGTCCGTCAGGCTCTCGCTCTTTCTCTACGGATACTTTTTGCTTAATTTAGGGTAGAAGAAACTGCTATAAATCCACAGAAAAGAAACGTTTTCTTGCACGCACTCCGCCCGCCCGCCCGCCCGCCCTGCCCTTCGATCATGGCAGGACGATGTCATAAATATAGCAATGGCTGGAGTTCCGAGGAGCACAAGATGATGCCGGCATATTGCTGCTTCTTCCCCTTCTTGAACCTCTCTCTATCTCTGTTTCTGTGTGTAGGTATCATTTGAGAGCGTTGTTGTTCCGACACAACGGTTCTTGTGCCGATGCAATTATCTCGCAGCAATCCCAAAACCATTGTTGCACGGACAATCCGAATCCAAACTCTAACCGTCCACGCTCCCTGGCTAAGTGTACGAAACCCTAATCTGAACTCGCAGCAAGGACGACTGTGAGGTATATCCTTCTCTAAGCAATGTAGGATCCCTTGCCATCAGAGGACGAGCTTGGAAGCTAAATTCGCAAAGAAAAATATCTGAATCCACGATTCTAGAATTTATCAGAAAGAACATCATTGGCAGCATTAAGTGGGATCTTCCGAGAGCCTCAAGAATGAAGCTCGGAGTGTATGGAGAACTACCAAACCACACATGAAGCTTCACTCTGAAAGTGCATGCATTCTTTGAAAGAGCTTGCATTCATGTCTGTCATCCTAGATCCTCCTTCCTTCAAGCCCCTCAAGGTCTACAACAAGCTCCCACTCAAATGCATTGCATGTAGGTATTGATTTTGCAAACCGTTCTGAGAACTTGATATTCTGCAACTTGAGGCCAAGTGAAAACACTTGGTGTGTTTTGATTACATGGGGGGTGTGAAAGACTAGGGCTTGAAGCTCACAGGTTGAGGGCCTGTAACAAGAAGGTGCAGTAGAAATCCTTACTGAGAAAGAGGACTGCTGAAAACTCAAGGACCACAAGAAGAAAACATTCAAAGCAACAGACGCACAATGTGTGCTCACTTTGGAGTCAAAACCCAATGACAACTACAAAGGAGGAGTGTGCTGATTTATTTTATGGTGTGAAGTGATCATTGGGTGTTGAGCAAGCAATCACAGGATCAGAACAAAGTAAGCAATAATTCTCTGCATTGAGACAGAGAAGGATCAAAGCACATGCTAACAGGTTGGAGATGGAAGAGAACATGGAGGTCATGAGCACTATTCTACATACAACCCCCTCTGTCTGTGTCTTCTCTTCTGGCAGCACAAACTGCAAATAGATTTCTTAACTGTGGGAAAGGAACCCATATGGGATTGCCCTCATATGCATCTTCTTCCACTGGTGACAGGCTGATGATTCAGTCACATTGACCTCAACATATAAGTGAAGAAATCATCATATGAGAAAGGTTTGAGCATCTCAAGGATAATCATCATCACTACAAATTTGTTGCAAGACTAGCCTATAAAGCTACCAACATGATGGCCCCAAAATTTCAAAGTGCTTGCTCTGGTGCTGTTAAGAAGTGTTTGTTTGCTACCTAATAGACAAAAAGCAAAACCTACTTTCCAGGAGCTTTCTTTTTGCCAGCAATTGTCACCTTCTTGCCTCTCCTTGTCCGAGCGTTGCACTTTGTATGTTGTCCTCGGCATGGTAGACCCTGGATATGTCGCTTACCCCGATAGCACTGAATGTCTTTCAATCGCTTGATTGCCAAAAGGTTGAATCGCCGCTGTCATATTGGACACAAAACATACATCTTAAACAAACACTGCTAAACCCTAAATGTATGTCTCTTACAGAGAAACCAAGAATCACTATTTACAATTGCTTCCAATCAAAAAACACTAAAGATCGATGAAGTTCCAGAGAAATCTCCACAACAACAATTAAAGGTAACACAACATTGAGTGCAGTCATAACGTCATGAGAGTCGCTCACAAAGTGACAGACCATCACCTTCATCACGAACAGCAGTGACGAGCTGCCATGACTACCCACTGAGTTCATCAGCTCCCAACAGTGGGTGTAGATAAGCATATAATAA
>Ga0116227_10015802_pt1 | contig 11080 bp, 14 predicted proteins | sample S1TSphgellanicum_FD_89693 | JGI IMG/M metagenome (GOLD analysis project Ga0116227, IMG submission 89693) | Host-associated microbial communities from peat moss isolated from Minnesota, USA - S1T2_Fb - Sphagnum magellanicum MG | ecosystem: Host-associated > Plants > Peat moss > Unclassified...
GCGTGGCCGCGGTCAACTGCCAGGCGTTGTCACCCGCGTTCAGCCACGTCGGCGCTGCTATGTACGGGTTAGGCGCGTCGGCTAAAAACAACCAATCTCCCCCACTAGACGCTGCGAGAAAATGCAGAATTCGATGAGTTAGCGTATTCCGAGCGGGGAGGTCATGGCATTAGACAAGCGGCGAACCATGTGACCGATGCGTTGTGCATCTATCGCTGTCCACGCGGGCTTTCGGCGTGCTGACTGCGGCTCACGAACCGTACGCAGCGCACGGCCGGGCAAATTGGTGCAGAAATGAACAAAACGAACGTCGCGAAAGATTCGCGACGTTCGAGTCTTGTTTTTGACGGATGCCGTGCGTTGCGGTCCCAGCGCGGATATTCTCCGCGCAACCGGATCGCAGTCGCGAGACTCGAGGCGCTATGCGCCCGCGCACGCTCCGCAGTCGTGCCCCGGTGGATCTTGCGAGTTCAATCGCCCTCCTCGGTGGCTGTGTGCATTTTCATCTCGAGACGTGGGCGTATTATACCCCCCGTCCCGGGCGATGTAAAGCGCCGGCGACGCCTCGGGAAGGACCCGCCGCAGGGGCCGTTCCATAGCTCTCGCATGGCGAAAATCGAGGACCGTTCCGAGGCCGAACTGGACGCGGGCCTGGCGCTGACCTTGCTGCGGAACATGCTCGTCCAGCGGGCCGTAGACACCCGTGGATTCCAGCTCAATCGGCAAGGCAAGATCGCGATCGCAATGGGGTCCGAAGGCCACGAGGCGGTCCAAGCCGGCACCGGAGCGGCGTTCGTCCCGGGCCGAGACATTTTGTACCCGTACTATCGCAACACGGGCCTGATCCTGGCCTGCGGCTTCCCGCTCGTGGACCTCTTCCGCTCGCAGTTCGCGCGCGCGACCGACCGCACCGGCGGACGCTCGATCATCAACCACATCACCGCCCGCGATCTCGGCATCGCTTCGATCAGCTCGATCATCGCAGCGCAGTGCACGCATGCGGCCGGCGCGGCGTACGCGTTGAAGCTGCGGCGGGAAACGGGTCGCGCGGTCTTCTGCCAATTCGGCGAAGGCGCGACGAGCGAAGGCGAGTGGCACGAGGCGTTGAACTTCGCGGCCGTCCAGCGCCTCCCAGTCGTCTTCCTGTGCGAAAACAACCGCTGGGCGATCTCAACGCCGCAACGCAAACAGATGGCGGTCGACGACGTCGCGACGCGCGCCGCCGGTTACGGAATGCCGGCCGCCATCGTCGACGGTTTCGACCCGCTCGCGGTCCACGCGGCCGTCCGCGAAGCGCGAGACCGGGCCGCGACCGGCGGGGGTCCGACCTTGGTCGAGGCGCACTGCTACCGCTTCCTCTCGCACACGACCGACGACGACGACCGCACGTATCGGACGCGCGAGGAGGTCGAGGCTCAGCGTGCCCTGGACCCGGTTCCCCGCTTTGAAGCCCGCATGGTCGCCGCCGGCGTTCTGAGCGAGACCGACCTCGTCGCGCTACGAGCCGAAGTGACCGCGACCGTGAACGCCACGACCGACGCCGTGGAGCGCGAACCGCTTCCCGTAGCCGCCGACCTGTACGGCAACGTGTACGCCGAGCAAGAAGGCAGTTGGATTTAGGAATACCTAATTGGGTGGGGATGAAACGACATGAGCCGAAAAATCGTCTTCATATGAGGTCGACGTTCTCATCGGCTGCCTGGCGGCCAGTGCCGACTCGACCGCTTCTCATCGTCATCATCGAGGACTTTTGTGGATAACGACAACAACATGACCCGCGGCCGCGTGCTGCAAAAGCTCGCGCTCGCTCCCCTGGCAATCGGCGCCCTGGCGATGCTCAGGGTCGAAGAGGCTGAAGCGGCCGCGACTATGGATCCGAAAGCGGCCGGCTACGTGACCAAGCCGAACGGAAAAAAGATGTGTTCGAACTGTAGCCTGTTCATCGCAGCCAAGACCACGCCGATGAAGAGCGCCGGAGCGTGCCAAGTCGTCAAGGGAAAGATCTCGCCGAGCGGCTACTGCAACCTCTACGCCCCGAAGAGCTAACACGACACCTAGCGCCTGTTGAAGAGAGCCGGTCCCGCGTGGGCCGGCTCTTCTCTTTCTTTACGCTCGTCGAGTTCTTATTTCTCGTCGAGCCGCAGAACGGCCATGAACGCTTCTTGCGGCAGGTCGACGCGGCCCACGCGCTTCATCCGTTCCTTGCCCACTTTCTGCTTCTCCAGCAATTTGCGTTTGCGCGAGATGTCGCCGCCGTAGCATTTGGCCAACACGTTCTTGCGCAGCGCCCCGACCGTTTCGCGGGCCACGATCTTGCCGCCGATCGCGGCTTGAATCGGAACGTCGAACATCTGCCGGGGAATGAGCTCTTTGAGCTTCTCGACGAGATTGCGACCGCGTAGCGGCGCTTTCTCGCGGGCCACGATCGACGATAACGCGTCGACCGGCTCGGCGTTGAGCAGGATCTCGAGCTTGACCAGATCGCCCTCGCGATAGCCGATCACCTCGTAGTCCAGCGACGCGTAACCCTTCGTGCGCGACTTGAGCTGGTCGAAGTAATCGATGATGACTTCGATCAACGGCATCTCGTAGGTGAGGATCACGCGGCCATCTGCCAGGTACTCCATGTTGGAGAGCGTGCCGCGCCGGTTTTGCGTGAGCTCCATGATCGCGCCGACGTACTCGGGCGGCGTGATGACGGTCGCCTTAACGTAGGGCTCTTCCATCAACGCGATCTTGTCGCGCGCCGGCAGCTTCGCGGGGTTATCGATGTTCTCGACGGAGCCGCCGGTCATCGTCACGCGGAAAACGACCGACGGCGACGTGGCGATCAAGTCGAGGTTGTAGTTGCGTTCGAGACGCTCTTGCACGATCTCCATGTGCAAGAGCCCCAGAAACCCGCAGCGGAATCCGAAGCCGAGCGCGATCGAACTTTCCGGCTCGAAGTGCAAGGCCGAATCGTTGAGCGAGAGCTTCTCGAGCGCCTCGCGCAAGTCGGAGACCTCGACCCCCTCGTTGGGGTAGAGCCCGCAGTACACCATCGGCACGATCGGTTTGTAACCCGGCAGCGCTACGGGCGCCGGGTTGGCCGCTTCGGTGATCGTGTCGCCCACGTCGATGTCGCCGAGCGACCGGATGTTGGCGATGATGTACCCGACGTTACCGATGTCCAGCTCTTGGGTCTTGAGCATGCCGGGCTTGAAGACCCCGACCTCCGTCGCCTCGTACACCTTCTTCTGGTTCATCGACATGAACCGGGTGCCGGCGCGCAACGTCCCGTCGACGACGCGCACGTAGGAAACGACGCCGCGGTACGGATCGAACTGGGCGTCGAAGACGAGTCCGCGCACGTGATCGTCGACGCCTTTGGGCGGCGGAATCCGTTTGACGATCGCCTCGAGGATCTCGTGGATCCCGATGCCCTCCTTGGCGCTAGCCAGGATCGCGTCGCTGCCCTCGATGATCAGCAGTTCCTCGATTTCTTTGCGGACGCGTTCGGGATCGGCGGCGGGCAAGTCGATCTTGTTGATCACCGGAATAATCGTGAGGTTCTGCTCGAGCGCGAGATGGTAGTTGGCCAGCGTCTGCGCCTCGATGCCCTGCGCCGCATCGATGACCAGCAGCGCGCCTTCGCACGCTTGCAGCGACCGCGAAACCTCCGACGAGAAGTCGACGTGTCCCGGCGTGTCGATGAAGTTCAGCTCGTAGCGCAGACCGTCTTCGGCGAGGTAGTCGAGGGTGACGGGATGCATCTTGATCGTGATGCCGCGCTCGCGCTCGAGGTCCATCGCGTCGAGCAGCTGATCTTCCATCTGACGCTGCGCGACCGTTCGCGTGACCTCCAGCAGGCGGTCCGAGAGCGTCGTCTTCCCGTGGTCGATGTGCGCGATGATGCAGAAATTGCGCACGTTGGTCGCGGTGCGGTCGCCGCGCTTGGCGGCCTGGGGTGCGATCGCCATCTTACGGGATATACGAGCAGTAGGCGAACGATCGCGGCGTTTGATTCATCAGCCAGCCGACGATCAAGATGACCACCAGGAACGAGAGATCGAGGCCGCCGACCGGCGGAATGATGCGGCGGACCGGCATCAGCACCGGTTCGACGACGCGAGCGACGTACGAGCTCCAGCGACCCTGCAGGCTGGGAACCCAGGAGATGACCGCGTACGCGAGCATCGCGAACCAGAAGAGCTTCAGAACGTACCCGACGACGACCCACGCGTCGCATGAAAGAGAACTCACGGTTTCGTTCTTCGGTGCGCGGTGCCACGAAGCATTCGCGGGCCTCGCGGGCCGGGGGGCCGCCCTACTTGAGCCGGGCGAGGACCTCTTCCGGGACGCCGTTGAGGTAGGGCGTCGGGTCGACGGCATGACCGTCGAGCATGACCTGGTAGTGCAGGTGGGGCCCGGTCGACTCGCCGGTCGAGCCGACGAGTGCGATGTGCTCGGCCTTCATTACGTACTGTCCGGGCTGGACGTCGATGCGCGAGAGATGGCAGTACCAAGTGTGGTAGCCGTTGCCGTGGTCGATATCGACCTTGTTGCCGTATCCGCCGTCGTAGGCGGCCGCGACGACCGTGCCCGCCGCCGCCGCGCGCACGGGGTCGCCGTAGTCGGCGTCGAGGTCTACCCCTTGATGGAACTCGGGCCACGGATCGACCCGCCAGCCGAACGGCGAGCGAATTCCGACGCCGGCCCCGGCCGGGTTGACCGACGGAATGGCGGCCAACACGCGGGCGCGCGCCAGGTCTTCGAGCCGGCGCATGTTGAGCACGCGCAACGTGACGTTGCGTAGAACGTCGCCGTCGGTACGCACGAGGGCGGAATCGGCCCGTAGGCGCGCGATGCGGTCCGCGACGCGGGCGAAGGAATCGTCGCGCATCGATTGCCGGTCGTCCTTGACGTCGGCACCCGCCCCGGGCGCTGAAGCCGACGCCGGGGTGCCCTTGGCGCCCTTGGCGCCGATCATCTTACGGATCTGGTCGTTCTGCTGTTGGAGCCCACGCAGTTCTTCATCGAGTTCGGCCGCCTGGGCATCGATCTTCTGCAGGCGTTCCCGCTGGTCGTCGGTCAGCAGGCGGAGTTCGTCGACCCGGCTCTGAGCGTGATGGATCGTCCAGACGTAGTACCCCCCGATCGACCCGGTCACCAGCGCCAGGAGCACGGCCGCGAAGACGATATGGCGCCGCGCGAACTCCAGGCGGAAGACCCGGTAGCCGAATGGCGGCACGATCTTGACGAGGTAGCCGTTTTTCACGCGACGCGGCGCCTCAGCGGCCTCACGAGCCCGCCCCAGTCCGCGCCATGGCGATCGCGCTCTGCTCTTCCTTGGAGGCACCCTGTTGCGGCACGAACTTCCGCACCGACTTGCCGTACGTGCGCGTGTCTTCGCGCGAATAGATGCTCGTGACCACGACCCCGTCGCCCTCCGCATTCACCAGGGCCAGCGTGAACGAGAGATCGGATCCGACGTCGCTGAACGAGTTGTAGCGCAGGAACCCGACGCGGTGCACCTCGCGGTTCATCACCCGCTCGAGCTCGTCGAGACGTTCGTCGGTGCGCTTCGCGAAAGCCGTTTGCGCTGCACGCAAAAGCGCCAAAGACTCCACGTCGTCCGCGCCGCCGCCCTTGAGGATGGCCGAGACGGAACGCAATCGCGGGCCGACGATCGTCACGTGGTAGAGGCCGATCGACAGTACGGCAACGCCGAAAACAAGACCGGCTAAAGCACTGATGGGCATCGGACTGTGTATATGTCGGTTCAGGCGGCCGAGGACCTTCGGCCCTCGCTTGCAGACCCCGCCGGGAACCAGGTGGTCCGCGGCACACGCCAGGGCCTACATACCGTTGCTACCTTCCGGTCCTGGCGGGGTTGATAGGTTGGCGTTGCGCGAAGCCCAGCTCCCGGCAAGGCGAAGCCGATTATAGCACACTCGCGCGGCCCGGGCGGAGTGCGGCGCCGATGAGGCCGAACGCGATCCCGAGCCCGAAACCGGCCACCAAGCTCGTGACCGCGGCCACGACCGCGAACATCGGCGCACGCCGCGGCGGCGTCTCCAGGATGCTAGAGAGGCCCAGCGCCAGTTCGTAGATGCCGTAGAGCGTGCCGAGGAGCTGGAGACTCCCGAGCGGGGGATACGCCAGGAAGACGCCGCAGAGCCAGCCCGGCGTGAGCGAATAGACCGTAACCCGCAGCGCTCTGATGAAATCCGCACGCGCCTCGAAGAGCGGCGCGAGTGCCGTCACGATCGCGGCGGTCACCGGCACGCCGGCGAGCGCCGTCGCTAGCGACAGCCCCGCCTGCGTGAGCGCCGTGCCTGCCGACGCGTGCCGCACGCCGTGCGGAAAGGGAATGCCCACGAGCCGCAGCGCGATGAACGTGGCGACCGCACCGATCGCCGCCAGGGGTAAGGCGTAACCCAGCAGCAGAACCGGCACGGACGTGGGCCGGGCGGCCAGCGCGTACCACGTGGCGCGCGGCCGGAAAACGATTGCGAGCGCAGGGGCGAGGGAAGACAGCACGACCGAGTTCTTTCCCGCTCGGAACCCTTAGTGTCGCGTCACTAGCGCGACTCGGCCAGTGCGTCGCCAAGGGTCAATGCCGCGTACCCGAGCGCGCGCACCATTCGCGCCACGCGGCGCCGCACGCCGTGCCGCGCGCGCGGATGCCCCGCGCGCGCCTTCCGGTAGGCCAGGGCGTCGGCGAGCAACTGATCCCGCCGTAAGCGGGCCAACGCGCCGATCAATTCGACGTTCACGACTTCTCCGATCGTAAGATGAATAGGCGAAAAAAAACCCCCGCTGTCGCGGAGGTCACGCAGATATCGATGCTAACGCACGAGCGTTAGGAGCGAGACCTCACGCGCAACCGCAAGAAAAACGGCATGGAGCCGTAGACGTTTCGAAGGAGCGTGCCGGCCGGCAACTCCCACGAGGTAATGTTCGAAGACAAACCGTTCATCGCGCTCCTCCTTTCCGTCGAGTCAGGCAAATTGTTAGCGGCAAGGATACCATGCTCGCGCCGCGTGAGTCAACGAAACGGGGTCGGGGAAGCATATGGATTGACGGGGCCGCCCGGCGGATACGTCGGTTGCCCCGGGTAACCCGGCGAACCGGGATACGGCGTTGCGTACGTGCTCGGCATCGGAAACGGATTGTTGCCCGGCGTCGGATAGCCGGACTGCACGGGCGCCGGCGTCGGCGCCGCTTCATCGGCGTAAAGCAGTAACAGATAACCGGTATTCTTTTTCAACTCGATCGGTACGTCGCTTCGGCTCGATGCCACGACGTCGTCCGCGAGCTTCGAATCGGTATCCGAATCGATCAGCTTGTCGTGACGGTGTTTTCCGCTCTGGAAAATCGCGACCGTGAAACCGCGACCCGGCGTTTGCTCCGTGCTCGGAATCTTGAAGCGCACCGCAGCGAGCCCATAAAGCGTGAGGTCTTGCCCGGGCATGACGTACCCGCGCAGGATCGCGGCGCGTTTGACGAAGGTCTGCACCTCGCCCGTCGGCTGGGGGGTCGGCGCCTCCGGCGCGTCGTCGGGATAAATCGTCGTCTTGGTATCGAACTTGACCGGACTCGCGGCGGGACTGGGCTTCGCACCGGCACTCGGCTTCGCCGCCGGCGACGCGCCGGGGGCGACCGAGGCCGCGACGGTGACCGAGGCGGCGGCACTTGGGACGGCACTGGGGTCGCCGGAGGAAGCCGGCGCCGGCCGGCTCGCCTGGCGCTTGACGTGCCCGGACGGCGCGTCGACTTCGGCGCTGGCCTCGGCTCCCGGCGCGGGACTGGGGGGTGCGCTTCCCAGCGCCACCGTCACGCCGAAGCCCTCGACTTGCGGGAGCGGTACTTCCTTCGTCGACGGCGTCACATAGACGGCGCCTTCGAGCAGCTGCTGCCGGCTCTGCGCGCCGCTTCCGCCGCCGGGGCCGGGACCGCCCGGCTGCCCGTATCCGGGAGCCTGCGGGATGGAGAGGCCCGAACCACCGCTGCCAAGGTTCCCTTGGCAAGCCGCGAGAGCGAGCGCCAAGCACCCGTACAATCCAAACGCCGCGCGGCGTGACAGCTGAAACCCCATCGGATTTCGCGCTTCGCCGCCGGCGGGCGCGTATCATCGCCTAAGGAGATGAAATTCGCGTGAACCCGACGCTCGTTGCCTGGTCGGTTGTGTGCGCGGCCGGGCTGTTGCTCTCGCTACGCAGCGCGGGCGTGTTGCGCGCGCGCTCCCCGTGGACGTCCGCGGGCTGGCTCGCGACCGCCGCCTATTTCGCGTTGGAACTCGGGGCGGTCGTGCGGCGCGCGGCGACGCCCTTTCATCTCGAGTATGCGCTGCTTGCCGCCTTGACGCTGGCTTTCGTGGTCGCGGGCGTGCGCGACGAGCGCCAAGCGGAACCGTGGTGGTGGCCGGCCCGCGCCGGCCCCACCGGTCGCGAACGCCGCGAAAGCCGCTAGCGGCGGCCGCGCGGACTTCGAGCTCGCGACGCGGAAAGCTCGGCGCATGCCAGACGTCGACATTTCCATCCGGCCGAGCGGACCCTACCTGGTGCGCGGCCCGATCTCGCTGCACGATTCGGACGGCAACCTGATCGACCTCGGCGGCAAAGAAGTCATCGCGCTCTGCCGGTGCGGCGCCTCGACGACCAAACCGTTTTGCGACGGGACGCATTCGAAGATCGGTTTTCTCGCAGCCACGCAGGCCGCGAAAGACTCCGGCTGAGCGCGAGCGCGAACTTGACGCCGCCGTGTCGCATGTGGTTAACTCACCGCATGTTCGTTAGCCCCCGTCCGCGACCGCCCAGCGAGCCCGTGCTTCACGCATCGGGTGCCGGTACGCGCACGTAACGGACACCGAACGCAAGAAACACGGGCGCGCTGCATCGGCAGCGCGCTTTTTCTTTTGTATGTGTAAAGGACCGACGGTGATCGACTCCGCGACTTCCTCGACTTCATTCGTGCGCGACGCGACGCGCTCGGATGCCGCCGCGCTCGCCGGCCTGCGACGCGCGAGCCTGCTCGAGCTCGGCCTGCTCGCGCCCGCAGACGCGAGCGCTTTCGAGCGCTTGGCCGAATGCGAGTTCGCGGCGCGCTTCGCGGAGGACGCGGTAGCGGCGAAACTCCTGGTGTGCGAAGGCGAACTCGCGGGCTCGGCTTCGATCCTTTTCTGGCGTCGCTTGCCGTACGCGGACACGTCGCTGCACGCCGAGCTCGCCGGCGTCTACGTCGCGCCCCGCTTCCGCCGCAACGGTTACGCGAGGCTCCTATGTGAGGCGGCGCTCGCGCTCGCGCGGGCGCGCGGCGTGCGGCGAATCGTCGTCCACCCGAGCGAGGCGGGCCACGCGCTCTATCGCCGGCTCGGCTTCAGCGAAAGCAATCAACTGCGGTTATAGCTCGAGCGCCGGCAACACGCGGCCGCGCAGTTCGCCGAAGCCTACGCGCGCGCGGCCGGGACGCGCGGCGGCTCCGCGCATGATCACTTCATCGCCGTCCGCGATGAAGGCGCGCGACGTTCCGTCGCCCAGCGGCACCGGTCGCGTGCCGAGCCACGCTAACTCCAGCATGCTTCCGTACGAGCCGGCATCTTCACCCGAAATCGTGCCGGAGCCGAAGAGGTCGCCGGCCCGAACGCGCGCGCCGTTACTGGTGGCGTGGGCCAATTGCTGGGCCATGCTCCAATACATCGCTTTGAAGTTCGTGCGCGCCAGAACCGTCTCGCCCGCTCCTCGTTCGCGCATGAGGGCGGACTCGAGCGCGACCTCGAGGCCGATGTCGTAGCCTTCCGGTTCGTGCGTCGTCAGATGCGCTAAGGCGGGCGGCTCTTGCGCCGGACCGGCCAGCCGGTAGGGTTCGAGCGCATCGAGCGTCACGATCCACGAACCGAGCGTCGTTGCGAACGACTTGCCCAGGAAAGGCCCGAGCGGCTGCGTTTCCCACGCCTGCACGTCGCGCGCGCTCCAATCGTTCATCAGCGCCACGCCGAAGATGCGTTCGCGCGCGCGCCCCGCGGGAATCGAGGCCGGCGGCGGCGGACCATCGCCGGTCACGAAGGCCAGTTCCAATTCGAAATCGAGCGCGGCCGACGGCCCATAGGCGGGCGGGGCCTCGCCGGGCTTTGCTTGACCGCGCGGCCGCACGACCGGCGTGCCGCTGGCGACGATGGTCGCCGTCCGTCCGTGATAACCGATCGGCACGTACCGCCAATTCGGTGCGAGCGGCTCCGCCCCGGGCCGAAAGATGTGCCCGCAGTTCACCGCGTGTTGCAGCGACGAAAAGAAATCGACGTAATCGCCGACCTCGACGGGCAGCATCATCCGCACGGCGTCGCGCGCAACCAGGGCGCCATCGGCCAAACCCGCCGCGCGCAACGTCTGGTCGTCCGCGCGCAGCAGCGCCGACAGGCGCACGCGCAACGCCGACCAGGCGGCACGGCCGGCGGCCAACAGCGCGTTGAGATTTGGCGCGGCCATTACCGCGCGCGCGTTCGGGAAGGTCTCGTCGAAGATGCCGGCCTCCGCCAGCAACCGGAGATCGAGCACGGAATCGCCGATCGCCACGCCGAGCCGCGCCGGGCCCGCATCGCGCGCGAACGCGCCAAACGGCAAATTCTGCACGGGAAAGTCGCTGCCGGGTTCGACGGGCACCCACGAACGCAGCGCCGGATCGGTCGTGGGCAGCCCATCGTCCTTCACGGGCGACAAATGCCGAACCCGCTACCCGGGTCCTGCTTTTAAACGGGGGGACACGTCCCCCCGATCCCCCCGGCGCGGACTCCCGCGCCTCTCCATTTTCCGGCCACCTTCGCGTGGCGCAATGGCTTTTGAGACTGGGGGGACACGTCCCCCCAGTCCCCCCGGCGCGGACTCCCGCGCCTCTCCAATTTCCGGCCACCTTCGCGTGGCGCAATGGCTTTTACACGGGGCGACACGTCCCCCCGATCCCCCCGGCGCGGACTCCCGCGCCTCTCCACTTTCCGGCCACCTCCGCGTGGCGCAATGGCTTGGGACTCCGCGGCTCTCCACGCTACAGGACCGGGAAGCTGGGTTTGCCAAGTCCTGCGCATCGCACACGAACAGCAGCAGCC
>Ga0116227_10015803_pt1 | contig 11079 bp, 11 predicted proteins | sample S1TSphgellanicum_FD_89693 | JGI IMG/M metagenome (GOLD analysis project Ga0116227, IMG submission 89693) | Host-associated microbial communities from peat moss isolated from Minnesota, USA - S1T2_Fb - Sphagnum magellanicum MG | ecosystem: Host-associated > Plants > Peat moss > Unclassified...
ACACTGGCACATGCTTTCAGCACCCCCACAAAAGTAACAGAGTCCGGTTGCACACCATCCCATTGCATTTGTCGAAATAGTTCCAGTGCCTTCTGCCCTTGGCCGCATTGCACATGGCCCAATATCATGGTGGTCCAGGTAACCACATCTTGAGATGGGGTCTTGTTGAACACTCTCCAAGCATCTTCCATGCTCCTGCATCTTGCACACATGTCAACCAAGCTATGCCCCACAAAGACATCAGACTCCAAGCCACTTTGGATGATTTGCTGATGAACACACCTGCCCTCTTCAATTGCAACCACACTGGAACATGCTTTCAGCACCCCCGCAAAAGTAACAAAGTCCAGTTGCACACCCTCTTGTTGCATTTGTCTAAATAGTTCCAGTGCCTTCTGCCCTTGGCCACATTTCACATGTCCCAATACCGTGGCATTCCAAGTGACCACATCTTGAGATGGCATCTTGTTGAACACTTTCCAAGCCTCTTCAATGCTCCCACATTTTGCATACATGTCAACCAAGCTACTCCCCACAAAAACATCAGACTCACAACCACAACCAATGAGATGTTTATGAACAAGCCTTCTGTCTTCCAGTGTTCCTAAACCAGCACATGCCTTAATCACCTGAACAAAAGAGAATTTGTCAGGACTCACTCCTTCTCATTGTATTTGTTGGAAAAGCCGCATAGCCTTTTCTGGCTGCCCATCCTTCACATATTTTGTAAGCTTCTGATTCCATCCAAAAATGCTAAATTGCACTGTGCCTGGTGCCATTGCAGCCATCTCTGCTGCCACCCATGGCAGGTTTCGTGGGTCCCCAAGCCAAATTGATTCTTGTGTCTTCTTATGTTTGAAATCCGGGTACTTTCCATTTGTCTAAAATAAGAAATCCTAATCAAGCTGATCACCTGTATTCTCCACAACCCAGGCATAAATGGCATCATAAGAGCAGAGAAAGCCGCACTGACCTGCACTGACCTTCTCCATCAGCATGCTGCATTTACCTACCTTCTCCAGCCTACTACTAGTATCCCACTATCGCGAAGGATCTGAGAAAAAATTCTGCCAAGTTTAGACCAAGGCAGAATAGTAACCAAGAGAGGAGCAACAAGATTGACAGCTATGACTATATTGACATGTGAACTCTGACAGGATTGATGTTCAGTTACCTTCTCTGCTTGTGATCCCACCATTGTGAAGGATCCAAATAGAACTTCTGCCACAGTTTCTCTCTCTGACCTGCAGGGACTGCAGAAAAACTTCCTTTCAAATCATGTAGTTTGATCACATAGAAGGCACGATGAGGTGCTGCGTCTTGCATAGAATGTGTCCAATCTGTCGATTTGCCTCGGAAGATATCAGGTCAACATTTTTCGGCAAACAAACCATGAGACGAAGGCAGTAGACAAACACCGAGAGAGGAACAAGACAAGAAAGCTTACAATTTCCGTGATCTGTGATTGCCGCCACTGCTTGTATCCGGTATACTCTGAGAAGAAGTGCGGTGTTCTGCAAAAGTTGTTGCTGGGTAAAGTGGAATTGCGGTTGCACACCACGTAGCAGCAAGCTCTTCTTGGTCGACCTCCCTCTTCTCCATGTGGTGGTGGAGCTGCTGCTGCTTTTGTGGTCTACAAAAGAACAAAATCTTGCGCATTGCAAGTGCTGCACTGATGATGAAGAAGACATTGCTGCTTCTCAAAAACCCTTGGCAATTGCTCTCTCTCGCTCCTCACAATCCAAGAGCATCCCAAATAGACCCAATGAAATTCCCTCTCAAGCGTCCAACCCAAATGCAATCTCTCTGTCTGACGACCATCACCTGCGGTTTTGTTGGTGGGACAGTTCCAGGTTGAACGTCATCAGTCCGCCTGCAATGGTCCTAAAAAAAGCACCACTAACCCTACAAAGCTGAGCACCAGTAGTTTTGATGCTCTTGTTTCTTCCCGTCCTCATTTCAAACTCATCGCCAGTTCCGTTTATGTTTCTATTTCCAAACATTTTGCCTCAAATCCGCCCTTGAGTGGCTCCTGGTTGCATTGACACTGCCTGAAAGCAGCACTGAGGCATCTTGTCCTCCTAGTTCACATGCTTCGTTCGAGTCTCTGGAGCAGCAACAGCAGCATAAGCAAGAGGAGGAGGAGGAGGAGAATCAAGAGACTAGAAGAACAAGTCTAAGGAGGAGGAGAATCAAGAGACTAGAAGAACAAGTCTAAGTCCCAGGAGCAACTGCTTCAACATCATCCCTGATTTCGCTGCTCGTCTCAGTGCAGCAGCAGCAACAACTGCAAGGCACAACTTAACTCCCGGGCTGCCATCTTCAGGTATCTCCTGCACTTCCACATCTGTACCCACACGAGAAGCTCTCGATGAGTTTCAATGGCACTGATCAGGAGGAGGAGCTTTGCCCCTTTCCGTTTGCAATTGCAAATGCAGGTTCTTTGCCATCACCTGCAAACACAGCTGCTGCTTTGATTCACCATCACCTGCAAATGCAGCTGCTGCTTTGGATGCACCATCACCTGCAAATGCGAATGCAGGTGCTTGGGATTCAGCTGCTGCGGATATGACATCACCTGCAAATGCAAATGCAGCTGCTGCTGCTGTTGGTGCAGATGTGTCGCCATCGCTTGGAAATGCAGCTGCTCTGGATGCACGATTGCTTGCAAATGCAGACGCTGTTTTGAGTATTGCAGCTGGTTTGGATTTGTCATCATCATCTGCGAATGCAGCTGCTTCGGATTTGCCATCATCTGAAGCTGGTGTGGATCTCATGTGCCAAGCTTTGGGAGGATGCGAAGTGCCGGGGAGCACAAGATGGACAAAAGTTCGTCATCACAGAGTATACTTCATTGTGAGTGCACGAGATTTTCCTCTACATTTTCCTCTGATTTCTTGCTTTGTTTCTGATCTCCTGGGCCTTCTTTTTTCTCTTGCTCTCAAACTGTGCCATATCTCGGCAGTGCATTGTGGGTGATTTCATTTCTCTATTAGATTTCATTTCTCTACTCAAAAGCTCCAGTTTTGATGATTTCTGTGGTTTCTTCAACTTTGTTTGCATCTCTCTCTGTTACTAGCTGTTCCATTGGAGAATTGAGTTTTGTGTGGAAAAGGTTTAGATTTTTCTTCCTTATTTTTGCTTTTAGTTGTGATGAAATACACTGTGCTTTCTTTTTGAAGAATTGGGTGTTTTCTTTTGAAGAATTGTGTGGTTGGTTGTGAAGAATTGGGTGCTAACAGTAAATTTGTGTGTCTGTGATTTGATGGTGCTCAATTTCGTTAGCCTACAACAGTTTTCAATGTGCAAGGTTCTAAGCGTGTGCTCTTCAGACAGCGAAACCAGAAAGTAGAACTGAAGCAGTATTATCATGATGATATCTGTCTAATGGAATCTGCAATTCATAAAGGTTAGCAATTTGTTCCTTCATTCCTTCCTTTTGTTTATAATATCTCTCACAATTTCGCATGAGATTTGAGTCATTTGTTTTCAAAGAAGAAACATCCATAACTTTACGGACTTTTTCAATCTTGGGTCACAGTGCTTGAGGGTGACATTATTACTACTGAGGAGTCCCACTGGGGTTGTGAAATTATGCAGTCCTCATTGATTTCACTCTTCAAGGTGTAACAATTTCTCCTGTGTTTTTGGGTGTTTTGTACAGCCAACTCAATACTGATTTTGCTCTGAAATACAGTAAAATAAAGAGAGCAATGCCTGCAACCCAAAGAGATTGTCAAATCATGTTGGTGGTTTCAGCCAGATTTAGAGGGCAATGCAGATTCTTGCAGATCCTTGCTGTTTAGTGTTGTAGCAAAGCTTTGGCTTGGCATAGCAAACAAGCATTGGTGGCGTGTGCACATAGGACATTATTAACTCAAAGATGGATTGATTGTGATTTTTACCAGAGCTTTTCGATCTTGAACACAAGGATATAATAAAAAATCATATATGGTTAGGCCATTTGTACAATAGACTCAACTCACTGATCCTCAAGAATAGAAGGTGTTACCATAGGGAAAATAATCACTCCCAGACAATTGTGACACTGCCACACTATAAAAGACTCTAGCATAAATTCTATGCATTGCCTGTTACTATTTCAATGTTTGGGTTCGTATTTGCTTGTGTCTATTTTGCTGCAATTTACTTGCCTATTAATCTTCTTTGCCTGGTTTCATTTTCCACTCGGCATTTTCACTATCACAGATATGGGGTGGTGTTGTTGAGGCTGCATACATTGACATACATAATCACATATTCTTACTGGTTATAGATAATATTCACCTTATGCCTTGCACTGAATTAATGTAAAGTGGATTACAATGAAGGTCCACATGTAAAAACTGATGAAATCTTCACCCTCTGGTGATGCTGCCCTGAAAAAAGTGGGCAATTTGAGTGAAAGTTCCTCAAGGATGAAATCCTAAACCTGAAGAGAATATACAACTAAATGTGTGGTCAAAATATTATATTGTGCCACAAGGAAAGCTAATCAATGTGTAGGAAGATTTTCTTCCATGTACATTGATCAGGATTACAGCTTTCCTCAGTGAAAATAAGGCTTCAAATTTTTCATGTGTGCATATAACTTGGTTCCTAATTTTTTTGGTTTATTAATTAAATATGACTGTTTTGAAGTCCATAAGCCCTTCGCATACTTGCAAGAAGGTAGGCTGATTACCTGGGTGTGTATCCCAACATCTGATAATCAAATCTTGCAGAAGAACTGGGTAGTCCTCATGTGGTAAATGTGGTCTTACCCCTTGCAAAATTGTTCACAAGAGATCAGCCATCTGAAATTCAGAAAGTGGATATGGACACTTCACTGTGAGAACCTCTGCACAAGTTATGCCATAACTGTACACATCTGCTTTGCGTGCATCAATTTTGTTGCTTCTCCACTCCTCTGCCTCCTGTCTAGTGTACCCTGCAGTTACATACACATTTGAGGTGAACTGTAGTACAGACAAATGAAGTAGATGCCTATCTAGTTCCTTGATCAGGCCTAGTTCAATCTTGGACTATGTTCACCATGTCAAGTACTTGTGATATACGTACCTGTGTGCAGCAGTTGTTTGGAATTTGGAACAGCTCAGGTGCCCTCTATTGAGTTGTTCCAATGTTCACTACGTCAATTGTATTTATGGAGGAGCTTAGTGTGCTTAACACCTTGGCTTCCCTGAAGTCAGCCAGTTTCACATCAACATAACCCTGATCTTCCAGTTCTGGGACTGATCATGCAGGAGTTGCAAGAATGTTGAGAGGTTTTATTTCCAGATGGGCCACTCCCTTTCCATGCATGTACTTCAAGGCCTTTGCTATCTGAAGCATGATGTCCATTACTACTGACAAGGAGAATGGCACCTTGTGGTTGGGATGGTCTGACATTCTTTTGTACATCAATTTGCAAAGGTATGTAGACATGGGCTCCACCACTATGGAGCATGCTTTCATGTCCTTTGTGTAGCAGATCAGTTGCATAATGTTGGGGTGCTTGAGGCTTGTCCAAATGGCTGCCCCTTTTCTGAATTCTGTATACTACTAGCTGGGAATGTTTTCATTGCACAGTCTAGTTCCCACCATGACGGAGCAATTGGGACGCGGTGCTTTTGGAGAGGTCCACAAGACATCTGCCATCATGGTGTCCCACAGACACATGATCCACAGAAACAATATCAAGTCTTCCTCAACAGCCCAGTCACAAGCATGCCGGGAGTACCTCCAATAAATACTGTTGTATGGCATCATCATGCTTCTGGAAACTTGAATGGTGCTGCTTGGATTGTGTCAAGTTTTCTAAGAGCTCTCTTTTGTCTAAGTCAGCTTCCATTCCAAGGACATGATCTTCTTGCAACCAGTTGAGGTTTTCCCTGCTTCCTACAGATAAAATCTCCTAATCTCCTGGCTTGTGCTCATGCCGGACATAAGGGTCACATTTAGAATGTGTGTGCACCACTTCAAATCTTGGACAATCCCGAGAAAAGCCTCCTCATTGCCTGCTTGCAAGACTGCTGCTCTCAACCAGCTGAACTCACTCATGTAGGACTCCTGCACTGGTAAATTGGCCCTTTGTACTACCCATAGCAAATGTTGCAAAGTGAGGCAGTATGGTCTGATTCTGATGTTCTTGCAAAAGCCAAACCTTCATCTTTGATAGTTCATTCACCAGGTGACAACACTGCCACCTATTTAGTAGCACAAAGTTCTTCATACCACCACCATTGTTGTCAAAGTACTTGGTCTGATGCAGCACAGTATCTATACCATCAATAACAAGATGACCCATCCTCAAAAATGATTCCACACAATCTGTACTTTGGTTGAAATTTGCTCTCATATCATCCTGTTTTACAAAATCCTTGTCCTCTGCTTCCACTGAAAAGAATAAACACAGATGACCATGAAACCCATGAGTAGAAGAGTTTTTCAATTCATACACCATACCCATGTCAGAACATATCTTAAGATGGAAAGCAATTCTGGCATGGATAGAAGGAGAGATGACCCTCTGCAAGGTCAAGCACAACTAAGAGCCAATAGATGTTGCATTGGGATGTTCATTCCTGTTATTACTGACAAGAAATTGCAACACTTCTCCATTTTGCAGTGTTCACGTTGTTGTGAGCTATGTCCAATTTGTCAATAGCTTCTGGTTTAAAATAGTCTTGTCTGACCTCTACTCCCTCATGATCAAGAGATGCAAGTGGACCAAAGGGAGACACCTTTGTCCTTGTATTTTCAGGAGGGCTCAATGTTTCCAAAAAAAGCTGACAATGAGCCAATCAAAGTGGCTTCTTCTTCTTTTTCCAAAACAAAACTTTGGGTGCACCACCTAACTAATTAATAGAAGCAGCAATAGGTACTGTAATAGTAGATAGATGTTATGAAAAAGTCCCAAAAGTATTCCCATGGGTGGTAAGACTAGGCTATTATACATTGGGGGTACTTATCATTAGTGACAGGTGCACCCACAGTCTTTTTTTTTTTTCTCCTGAAGGAACCATTTGATTGACCCACCACCAATATTTGTAGGCGCTCCCCAACATAAAAGGCTAAATATTCTTCCCTCCCACTCCACCCCCCCCCAACTCTTTACAAGTTGAACCACAGCCAAACAATATGGACTAAAAGTGAAATGCTATTGGGAATGTCTTAGTGACATTGGGAACTTGGGAAACACTTTGAAAACCTGATGGGAACACATTGAGAACATAAAAAACAAAAAATCCCCCTACCCAAAACAAAAAAAAACTAAGCATCCTTGAGCCTTCTCATTTGGTTGCATGAAATTTCTATTTCCAAAACAACCATCATCATTTTCAACCTGGACCAATAACCTTAGTATAAACTGGGTGTACTTATTTATTCAATTATATGTTAGGTTATACAATGTTTAAAATATCATTTGAACAATTGACTTGTCAATCTATTCAAACCCTATTCATCTTTACAAAGAAGGAATGCTAAACATCATCCAAAGGCCTTACATGTTTTGTAAGGTCCCATGCAATCTGTCTTTAGAATATGACAAGATTTTATGGTAAATCCCAAAGATGGGGGTACTCCCAAAACAAAGGGCCTAAAAACAAAGCAATAGCAAGCTTGGCTTGGCACTTTAGGAATGTCCTCCTCCCCCAACCACGAAATTTCCTCATTGTAAAGCATGAGGCAAACATTATCATGAATGTTCAGACCTCTTCAAAATTTTATAGTTTAATTGGAGGGCACACTACAGTGCACAATTATTCCTCTACCTTGCAAATGGGCATTTTGTTTTCACAATGGGCTTTATGAAAAACATAAAACCCTCCAAGATTTGTATCAATCTTTATGTTGCCTAGGGGTGAGAACAATATTGAAATTGGGCTTTGGAGTTGACCCTTGCCTCATGTGCTTAATTTAGATAGTGCTTTCATCCTCAAGTTTTAACCTTGACTAAAGCATACATAAATCATGAGGCACAGCAAGGGAGAGTCATTTAGAGCATCTCCTATCATTCAGCTAGGAGCAGACCACCAAATGAGTTGTCTTGGCCAGAATTGTGGGCGAACTGGGAAAATTTGGCGAAGGGAGGAAAATTTCCCCTACCACAAAAATTAGGATCGTCATGTGAGGTCAAGGTGGTATAGTCTTGGGTGGCTCCCCCTAATATCACCTTGTGGCATTAGGCTGACTGTCTCCTTTGCACGCTCCAAGAGGCTCCAGCAACCTTTTCTCTATGCATCAGTGTTTTTTTTTCTTCATTTTTGCAAAGTAGCCTGTAGGGCTACATCTGCACTACATGTGGTGCTCAATTGGCTAACATTTAGATTTGTTGGGAGTTTTTTTTTCGGCCCCACTCCCAAATTATTGATCTCTAAGTGGCTGCCACATTATCGTGAAGATGAAATTTCTGGCCCCTCTTTGAGATTTAAAGGAGAAAAATTTGGCTATGTTTCAAATTAAATTAGAGTTTTTTGGCTACTCTGTTATTATATTTGGAGTGTTTTGGGCAATGAGTGAAAAGTTTTTGTCTAAATCAGGCAACTACTTCTTCCAAATAGTAAAATTTAAGGCATGTGAGCAAGCACTATGAAATGCATATTGCACACACATTGCAAAGTGCAAACAATTTTTTTTGCAAAGCACATCATATGAAGTTCTCACAAACACAAGCACTTGTGGGGGAATTGAACCCCTAGAATTGGCCATTCCAGCACAAATGATCTACAAACTCACAAGTTAGTACCCAAATACAACAAGCAAAAATATAAACCCATGGCATTGCATTGTGATAAGAAGGTAGAAAATGCCAACATCGTGGAAAGAAAGTTTTGTGGCTCACAAAACAATCATTCAATTTTGTAGCAATACATATATGCCTCTACAAAAACTAGCCAAAAATAGGCAGAAGGCATATTGCCTAACCATCATAACAATATCAATGGCAAGTTCCTCGCCATTGTTGAATATAGTTTGCATATGGGAAATTTTGCAAAGTATAGAATTGTTGTGAAAACATGTACACAACAAGTGATAGGTGGGTAGTAAGCCTATTTTGAAGCTTTGACTTCATAAAAGCCAAAGTAGAGAAGCATTTCTCATCCTCCACATTGCGAACTATCTACACCATTGCCAATTCAACCAATTTCAAATATTCTGAGAAACTAGAAGAGAGTACTTGAGATGTTGTCACAAGGCGAAGCATTTGATTAAAGGATTCAAGTCAAAAGGAGGTGCCATACATGTTGTTGCATTTGATTTCATTGTGAACTAAAACATGCCTTGTTGGCAATCAAGGTCATTAGCATTGAATAATTCACCCACCATCATATCTTGTCATCCACCTTGTGGTTTCTACCCAAATAGAAGTTTGATTTAATAACTTGAAGGTGTTTGAAAAATGTTGCATCACATTCCAATTGCATCCAATACTAGGGATACACAATCCCAAGAGCATCCATGACACCATGGGCTGGAAACCTAATTTCAAGCTCTTGAACCAAAGCTTCTCCAACACCTATCAAAACAGACAAAACCACAAACTTATTGCCTACATGGAAGTGAAAAAAAATCAAATTTTTTTATAGAAAATTGGGGGCAAAAGGATGAAAGGTAGAAAGTAACAAGGCTTACCTTTGCATTGGTTTTTCACCAATGATTTCAACAACAACAAATACATCCTTTGTTACCATAAAAATCACCATGGTTTCCAAATCCCGATGAATTGCCCAAACCTGCTGGCCATTTAGCTCAAAGACTAAATGTGGAATTCTAAATATCGCATCAACTATCCAACGCATGTGGATATTCTCATGCTTCAACTCCAATAATGATTTGAAAGTCGAAAAACTATCAGTAGTGAACTTGGAAGTCGAATCATAATACATGTTATAAACATCACCTTGACAATCCTTAATGGGTACCACCAAATCACACTCAAACACATCTTTAGATTGTGCAAATTTGATCAAAGCATGCACAGATTCCAACAAGGGCAAAATGCAAGCAAGTCCAAGCAAAATATGGATGTCACAAAGATGTTCATAATTCAACATAGCTTGTTGGTTTGTAGGGTTATCCAAGGTAATTTTCATAAGCAAAGTTTTGTATTCTACCATAACTCTTTTGGTAGGGCTCAACATTGAAATCCACCTTGTTTTCACATTCCAGATTATTTTGTTCCCCTTTGTTGCCATGAGTTCCATAATTTTAATGAACTCCAAATGCCTTTTAGGTGAATGGGCAAAATAAGAGTACAAACATTACAAAAAAATTTCAATCCACACCAGCAAAGGCAATCCCAACAATGTTTGGACAGCCAAATTAGTCTAATGGGCCATGTAATGCACCCCAATAGAATGAGGGGCATAGGTGTCACGAATTTATTTTACAACACCATTTTTTGTGCCCTAAAAAACATTAACACCATTTGCCCAAAAACAAATGGGCTTTTGGGCAATCTAATATCTTAACAACCCCCCACCAATTGTTAACATTTCCATAATAACCTTGGTCAAATTATCACTATCTAAACCTTCAAGCATTTTGTCCCAAGAAATGAGAATTGGAATCCTTACCCAATTCTACACCACATCACAATTGTCGCAACCCCATTTTGGCCAAGTGTGGGGGTGAAGCCCAACACTTGGAAAAGTTGGAGGTTGGGAGTCTTCCGGGACTCCCGAATGTTTAGAGCTCGACAGCAAGGGGAAAAACACCTCGCATAGGGGTGTTCTTGATGTCATTGGAAAGGTCTTGAAACGTAGATATCGAAAATACCCTCGCATTGGCAATTCAGACATCTGCAGCCCAAATTATGGGCAAAAGAAGGGCCGGGAGTCAAACTGGCAGTTTGACTCCCGACCACTAAAAGTCGGGAATCGACCTCTTCCTGACGTCCGATTTGAGTGTGCGACATGGCGTTGAAAAGGTCTCGACGAGGGCTACAACTTTGGTTTAGACCTTGTCACGATCCAACTCTGCAGTCGGGAGTTATGGCGGTTCAAAGTTCTGGGAGTCCCGCCGGGACAATTTCGGGACTCCATTTCGGGAGTCCCGGGAATTTGTGCCATTCGGATGTAGCCTCCGCGACCA
>Ga0116227_10015804_pt1 | contig 11079 bp, 9 predicted proteins | sample S1TSphgellanicum_FD_89693 | JGI IMG/M metagenome (GOLD analysis project Ga0116227, IMG submission 89693) | Host-associated microbial communities from peat moss isolated from Minnesota, USA - S1T2_Fb - Sphagnum magellanicum MG | ecosystem: Host-associated > Plants > Peat moss > Unclassified...
ATCCCGGGGCTCCCAACTCGACCCTCTACCCCTTTCTAGAGTTGGAAGCCGGGAGCGTGCTACCAAGTTCAACTTTCTGCAACTTGACTTTGTGAAACCCTCAAGTGGGTTTCACCCCGTGACTTGGGAGCGCGTCAGCAGACCTTTTGTGCCCCCAATTTTGGTATCAAAACAAATCTTTTATTAGGTTAAAGTAGTGATTTGTGTGTGTGGATTTGGATTGTGGTTTGTTATGATGATTTAAGGAAGGTGGAGCACAATCAACAACTAAATGGACCAAAATAGGAGAGATGTTTTGGAGGAGGTTCAACATTGGGAGGAAGTTTTTGTTGGAAGTGAGTTTGACTTTCCTTTTTCAAGGTTTGACATTATGTCCAAAGTTGGAGCCATCATCCTACAACTACAAAGGTTTGGAGTGGTCAACATTGTGGGCCTAGATCCAGATCAAGCACAAGTGGGTGATCTAGCCATTCTTGTAACATACTCAAGTTTTTATTCAAGAATTCAAGTCTAGCTAAAAATTGGTGATGGAGAAAGAAGCTAGATAACAATTGCGAAACAACACACCAAATATTTCTTCTCTACCCTATTTGCCAACCCACTAGCTATTGAATTACATGAAAGAAGTGAAATAGTCCCTAGAGTAGAAGATTTATGAATCCCCATTGTTGTTGTCTCACTTCATCACATAATTAGATTTTTCTCGCCTAGAATTGAGGAGTTATTTGTTGTTAGGAGATAAAGTGTTATGGGTAGAACATACATGGGAGGAATCTAGGATTTCAATTTGAAGGTTAGGCAAAGATTTTAAGGGGGAATGGATGTGGAACTTTGAACATGATGATAAAATGCACTATGGTATGCAACAACTATCTATTGGGTCTTTCATTCTATAAAATGATGACCCAAACCAAGATATAGAGTTGTACTAAAGTAAGGTAGGACTAGACTAGTCCCAAGGGAATGGATGAGTTATTTTAGGGAAAAGAATTTGAACTTTGAAGATGTGATTAATTGGATTGAAAGGTTGGAGATGGCTATAGAAGTTTGAAATTATGATGAAATCAAATTATTTAAGATCGTTCATCTCAATCTAAGGGGGAAGGCGAAGGAGTGGTACAAACACATTGAGCTTGCTTTTACATATTGGGCTAAAAGGCTACCATGGAGCAAAGGTATGAAGCTGTAAATTTAGAAGAAATCAAAATGAGGCTTGATGCATCAAGCCTCATCTTAGGCAACATGTGTAGCTATACTATGACAAACTAGAGAAATTGTTTACAAGGGGGAAAACTAAAGAAATGGAATAGAGAAGGGAATTTTTATCAAAATTGAGACCAAAAATCATAAAATTGTGTGTTGTGCAGGACTATGCCAACATGGAAGCTTTGTTGGTTGCTGCTTTGGAGGTGGAAAAAGTTTTGGGAGAACTAGGGGAAACATTAGTTGATCTTCTCATGGAGGAATAAGAAAAGTTGATGAATGTAATAGATGTGACAGTCGAAAAGTAGATCAAGGTGATGGGCAACTCTTTCGTCAATTTCTTCGAAAGGTAGACTGAATTACAACCAGTAGTTACGTTAAAAGGATCTTCCAATTTCAATAGCTGCCAAATTTACATTGCAAAAAATCGCCAAGTCATGATTGTCCAAAATATGGCAACTCTTGACCAAAATGCTAGAATTGTGGTCTAAGGTGTAATTTCTATGGTGGGATGGGACATATTGAAAACAAGCATTGGAAGAAAAATCCTAAAAATGGAACTATTGTTACAAAATATCTAAAGGTTTTTATTGATGATGAAGAGGCAACATTAACCCAATTGAATAGGATATGTGGTCTTAATTATGATGTGTTTTATCATGTATGGGTACCCAAGAGGAGGATACATATGAACGTGCTAGTTGATGCAGTACCCAATCTTAAAAATGAAAACCTTGGAGTTGGAATGATGGTGTTAATATATAGCTCGGGACTGATAGGAACAACAACATGAGGTCAAATATCATCTCCCATTTTATAAAGGAGAAGATATCTTTGAGCCCCATGGAAACCATCCTCATGATACCAAATGAGTTGGAGTATTTAGAAGGACTAGTGAAATTGGCCAAATGGAAAAGAAATGAGGTATTGCATTTAAGTCAAGTTACAACAATTGCATCAATTATTCCCAATCTAAGAAGAATCAACATAAATCAAAACTGTAATAAAACCATACATTTGTCGGTCAAGATGAATAACCACATTATACAAGGGTTAATTGATACTAGAGCTTCAATGTCAATCATTGCTATTAATTTGGTTAGAGAATTTGGAATAATGCATTTGGTTGCTAGTTTAAAATCTTATAAAATAGTTTCTAGAATGGTAACCTAGGCGATGAGAAGGATCAATGACCTTCCAATCCGAGTTGGAGAGATGGTATGCAAGATGGATTTCATGGTTGTTGACATAGACAGGTATGATGTGTTACTTGGACTGTATTTTTTCGTTAAAATTGGAACAATTGTTGAGATTGAATGCCAATTCATCCAAATACACCATGAGTTAGAATCTAATGTACAAGTGTTGCCATTAAACATGGTCAATATGTGTCAAAAGATGAACAATAACTTGGGATTTGAGTTCTAGGAATTACAAATCTAGGATGAAGATACTAAAAAGAAGGGAGATATGGAAGAACCTCATCAATTTGAACCTTTCCAGTTCTATGAAAAAATTGAATCTAGTTTTAAATCAAAAATTGACGATGAGGAAAACCCAGAATGAAGTTGCAAATGATAATCAACTTAGGCTAATTCTTTAAGAAGAAAGGAACATGGAGATGGAGCTAAGTGATCATGGACTAGAAGCTTTGGTCAGTAATGAAGCACATAGATAAATATTGGGATTATCATTTGAACAATAATCAAAAAGTAGAAACTACAAAGTAGAACTAACAAAAAAGGATGTAGTTTCCAAGTGGGTCCCCATTTGCCAAAAAGCCTTTGATACATTGAAGAAAGCACATTAGTTGAAGCCCTAATACTTTGTTGACCATATTTTAATAGGGTTTTCATTCTAGATGTAGATTGGTCCACCTAAGTGGTTGGAACAACTTCATCTCAAAAAGACAAATAAAAGGAACATGTTGTTGCATATGTTAACAAAGGCCTATCATCAATGTAGAAACATTTCCATCCAATGGAAGGAGAATGTTATAACATATTCATTTTGGGGATTATGCATTTTAGGCAATACATGTACAAGAACGATTTTACATTGAGAACAAATCATAAACCATTAAAGTGGTTAGCAATTGTATTAAATGCATATATGGGAAGCAAGGAAGATGGATAAATATGTTGTAGGATTTTGATTTCAAGATTACGCATAGAATAGGTGTTAAACATAGCAATGTTGATGTACTTAGTTGTAGCCCTATCAGCCCAACAATAAAGGATGAAAATTTTGTGGATGAGATATAAGACATAAAAATGGTTAAGGAGATGGGCATTCAGACATGGGTGGTGACGCACCCCCAAGCTCCTTAATGGATTCAAATGTGAGTCCAAACTAAAAACAACGAAAGAACAAAAAGTCGGGGCACGTTTCTTAACTCGCAACACTTTGAAGGGGTAGAGGGGCGTGTTGGAGCTTCGGGATGAGACTAAGAAAAGTGACAAGCATCAACTACTCACACAGACCTGCACAAAACCAACACAAGGTGGTTAATGCATAATTGGAGCATTTTTGGTGCTAGGACGAGCCACATGCAATTCAAACTCATAAGACTCATCACGAATTGGACTTGGGGGAAGCCACCACCTTCCCCCTTATAGTATATTCTATGCCTCTCCACGAGACCCACATCCAAATGACTTTTTGTCCCAGGACTCCCAAGTGGGAGTCCCAAAATTATCGAAGTTCGGATTTTCACAACTTTGGGGCCCCATAACTTTGTGTGCAGACCTTCGATTGAGATGATTTCTAAAACAAAGTTGTAGCCCTCATTGAGAGCTTTCCAGAAATATGTCGCACACCACCTACACGCATGGAAATCGAATCAATTCTTGACTTTTAGTGGTCAAAAGTCAAATTGTCAATTTGACTCCCGACCCTTCTTTTGGCCATAACTTGTGTTTTAGATGTCCAAATGGGTGATGCGAGCCCATTTTAGACATCTATGTTTCAATATCTTTTCAATGGTATAAAGAAGTTTTCGATCCATTGGGTTTTGACCCTTGCAATCGTTCTTTGAACATTCGGGAGTCCACCAGGACTCCAACTCCCAAAGTGGAAGCTCCTTTAAAAGTGTGAAGGTTCATTCCCTCACACTTTCCTTCACTCCCAGGCTTCCTTCTTGGCCCGCAACCTTGTAAGCCCTTGCCTTGGTCACGAGCCCAAAGCTAGGGTTGTGACAAGTGGACAAAAAAAGTTTAAGGCAAAATGATGCAACACCATATGGATATAAGATTCCACAATCTATGTGGTTGAAATTAAAGAAAAAAGCTTGGAAGAAAATCAAAAGATTTAAGGGATATGGAAACATTGAAATAACTCAAGTTCATCCTTCTAAGAAGTGACGCTTGTAAATGCCCTCAAAGAATTTTTCATTATTTATTAATGTTAAATTGCATTTGGAATTGGCCATGGCAATTCATGAAATGGTGGACATGGGAGATGCTTCAAATGGATCTACAGAAAAGGAGGATGTCAATGAGGATCAAAACAATGAACACCACGATGACATCTAGAATGATGTTAATTGTCTCACTATTTTAAATGGAAGGAGAATGCCTAATGAAGGTATGTCACAAGAATTAAATGAAGTCAAAAAGAGGATACAAAATTACTATTAACATGGGGGTGTATGCATTAATGAATGGCTCGTTTTTAGACAAAAAAAAATAGTCCACACAAAGTCCATGTTATAATGTTAAATTGAATTTTTAATTTGGTAACACTGAGGTACATTCATAGTATAATGTACCAAGGATTGTGTTGATTGTCCTTAATTTCTACAATTCTCAACTTTGAAAAATCATTATAAAAGTTTGAAACATCAAAATGTAATTAGGTTTGTTGCACCATGTTTTATTTTTAATGAACTTTCATCCAACAAATTTTATGTGAATCCCAATTGTTTTAGTGGTCATAAAATAGTGGAAAATCTGCAATTGAATATTTTTTTTCATTTCATTCATCCTTAATCCTATGTTAAACTTAACCATTCATTTTTCAAATTTATAAAAGACCATATATGGATGAACCAAAGGGCCCAGTATGAAAAAAAACATAAAAGCATGCCCTAAATTGCCCTTAAGTAGGTGTGTTTTGTTTACATTTAAATGTGTTTATCACCTTCAAAAACATAAAATTATAACAACTTCATTAAAAAATATTTTTTTTTTGTTGTTTAAAGGAAGACAAAGTTGCATTTTCATGAAAAATGATACCTAAAATTTAAGGTCATTGGTAAATTTGGCTTTATATATACAACATTACATTAGGAAAATGTAAACATGTTTTTTGTTATTCAAACCTTCATCAAATGTTCTCAAATTTATTATGGGTTCTAATATACTTCATAAGAAAGGCCACATGTGTTTATATTTTTAAATGCACATGTATTGAATCCTTTTAACGGATCTTGTTGATTTTGATTCTGAACATCCTTAATGATCAAAACAATTCAAAATGTGTCATCATGGTTAAAAACAAAATTATACATTTGACTATAACTAAGTCCTCATGCAAAAAATAATAATATGAATCATGTTTCGTTTTAATATTAATATCCAATCCTAAAAATTACATTTAAAGTACAAATTTGATATTTAATAGACCAATACATGTAAGACACATGTAAAATGTAGTCCTTGGTAAGGACTTCGACCTTGGTCATCATGATTCCTTTTACTATGTTTTTACCCATTGGTTAAATCATAATAAAGTCCATGTATAAAAAACAATAAAATCCATATTAATGGAAGCCCGTTTAGATACCTCAAGAACCTTGGCTTTGGTGAATATAAAATTCAAATCAATATATATATATAACAATTAAGGACTTATGAACATAAAAATCCAATATTATGAAATGGTTAAAGTTTTCAAGATAAGGTTTTCAAATGTGAGTTTTTTAAATAATAAATTTTGACATACTTAGTCACTCCAAATCATTTGGATTGGAATTCTATGTCAACATCATAATTTTTATAAACCTCCAGTCAACATACTAATCCCTATTTTTTAATTTCAAAAGTTCATAGATAGAAGTTAATGAATTTTTTTCAAAAAACGATTGTAAATATGTTTTCATAATCAAGTTGATAATTTAAAACCAAATTCTAATTGGAAAATTTGACACTATATGTCTTGCTAGGAGACAATAAAACAAGATGGGTATTGTAAAAACCAAAAAATGTCACAAAATTGAACCATTCATTTGTGTATCTACCCATGGTGATGTGTTTTTTTCTAAGGGATTCACCATGCCAAAACCAAAAGAAAGAAAGCAAATCATTAAAGACATACATATTAAGTTGGGCCACTTTAATGAGCAACACACTATGGTTGAAATTCAAAATTTAGGTATTATTGGCAACCGTGTTAGGTAATTAGAGAATGTTACCAATGTTAGCTAGTGAAAAGGACAGGATGCATTAGGTCTAAACATTGAAGAACTTAAGAACATGCCCATCCATGATCTATTTTACCGCATTTCTTTGGACACAACTAGTCCATTTCTTGAAACTAAATCTCGCAATAAATACATATTAGTTACCATTGACCATTATTCAAAATGGTGTGAAACCAAGGTAGTCCCTAATCATATTGCAACAATTTATGCAACTTTTCTGAAGGAAGGTGAATGCAACCTATAGTGGTTCACTTTTAGTGTCACAATGGTAATTTGTGTAGGGTGTTTGTGTTTAAATGCTTATGGTGAATAATTTAACTTTAAATACATTAAATGATAATTCATTTTAGATTAACAACTTGATTATGAAGACATTTGCATAATTATTTTTTGAAAATAATGCATTCATTATCAATAATGGACTTTTGAAATAAAAATATGGACTGGTTAATTAGTTGGATTGTTAAAAAATTCAAAAATTCATATTGAATTTCATTCCAATTTTTTATAGGGACTAAAAATGGGTTGAAAAATGAAATGATAAGGTGAAAGTGTACAATTAAAAGTACTTACTAGTCTACTTGTCAAGTGAACAAAAAGTAACACCAAAACCCATCACAAAATTGTTATACATTCAATCTTTTTAGTTGAACGATAAACAATGAGATATTTTTCATTATTATGCATTAATTTTAAATTTTGTATTGTAAAAGTAGGTTTCAAGTAAATTTTTTAAAAATGCAAGTAGCTTTTAAAACCTACTTTTTGCAATGGAATATTTGATTCAAGTATGTGTCAAGTATATTTTACCAAAGAGAAGGGAGATTTGTTTTTTTGTGAGACAATGGTCTTTGTGCTATAAACTTCATACATGTATATTTCATTAAGGTTTCTAATAAAAATGTAGGTTTGAACACCATATTGACCAATTGATTTCAAACCTATTTATTCCCTACTTTTATTATTCCAAAGTTTTGAAAATTTGTAAATGATTTATAATAAACACAATGGAGAGTTCAATAGTTTCAAAATGAAATTTAAATAATATTTGAATTTACTTTCTTTTGTTTTCATAAAAAACTGCCTCTTTTTGAACTTCATATTTTTTCGACAATTTTTTTTAATACTTTACCATGCTTTCACCCGATATAGTTAAGTGTGAATTTTTTTTTGTGAAACCTTAACCAAATGGTAGTTATGAACTTTTGAAAGGTCAAAATTGAACTTTATTTTAGAAAGTCTTTTTGAAATGAATGTGTTTGTGTTTGTCAAATTTCTATGCCCAATGGGTTCATAATTGAATATCTAAGTGGGATTTTATTTTTATGGATTTTATGGGTTTTTTATAAGATTTCCAAATTGATTTCATCATATTAGCTAATAACATTTTTCAATATGTATTTTCACTTAGTAAGAGATTTCATAAGTGACTGAAATTATAATAGTCAAGGATTACACTAATGAAATCTTATAATTTAAAACCATATCCAATGGATAATATATAAATACATGTTAAAGTCCCACATATATCTAAAATGAACCATTATAGTTTACATTCACCCATGAAGAAATTACCTATCAATATGGTGTTCCAAGATTTTTGTTGACTAACAATGGCAAAGAATGGGGTGGTGAAATTGACTATATGTGCACAGGTTATGGGATACAACACTAGTTCACAACACCTGAATGGCCAAATTGTAACAACAAGATAAAAGAGATGATTAAAACCATCAAACATGGCATTACTGTGTTATTTGGATTTCTATAATATGCAAACAAATGGGACTCACAATTATGACGAGTGTTGTTTGGATACAAGTGTGGAATGTAGGCCAATAATAAGTTTTCGCCTTTTATGATCTTAACTAGACAGACATTTAGGTTGAAGGTGGACAAATTTTTAAGCATGTTGACATAGGAGATTGATGATGAGGTTGGGGTGGAAAAGATGGCAAAATAGACGATTGCTAAAATGGAGTTGATTGTTGGCATACACAAAAACATTCTTGGGAATGTGGAAAAGGCACAACAAAAGCAAAAGAGGACTCATGATCTAAGAAAAGAAAAACAAATGTTTTAAAGTTTTGTTGTGGGACATGGTGAAGTTGAGGATGCTAGGAAAAAATAAGGTTCTTGATGCAAGTTGGGAAGGACTATATTTATTTATAGGGTATGTTGATGAAAGAAAGTGGTTGAGTTTGATGAAGGAGGATGCATATGCATCATCAAGGGATTTGATGAAGATCAATGGCAATGACTGTGTAAAGAGATCTTCAATTGTTTTATCCTGAAACATGATTTGATGGAAGCTACAAGGTTGTAGCTAAACCAAAATGGGAGTAGTTACATATGTGACCTAAAGGCATGTCTTTTGGGTTACAGGACATAGTTAGGGTTTTACCTTTTTAATGTTTTGCTGCATGGTGATTTGACTATCATCTTGGCAATTTGTTCTTGAATAAGGAACAATGGCAGCCAACAATGGCATTCCAATTACTCCAATTCATCTATACCTGATTTGTTGTTCAATATGTGTGTTAGTTGATAAGTTTTTTGCGAATTCTATGTGTGGAGGAAATGCAAGAAGAAGGATGGATCTATAAGAAGCTGGAAAGAGTATTTAAGGGGAGTAGTGTTCTTGGCAAAGCATGACATATAAAAACTACATACAATGTTTTTCTTTGTGAGGTTCATGTTTTTCTGGTTGATTTTGTTCGCTACAAGAGAGGTTGTATCCCACATAAGTGATAATTCCCACCCCATATGGGTGCAATTGGGTTGGGAATTCATCATTGAGGAAATCAAGGTTGGACATTTTCTATTCTACCTTTGGATCATTAGGATGATACTTGTTGATACACATGAGAGGTGACCAGAGAGTCTAATATCCATTTCCTCCAGTCTAATATTATCAAGGATTTTAAGAAACAATTTGTGTTGATTTGGAAGGAGTATGTGTGGATTCTGGGGTTAGTTGTTGATCACTGAAAAATGTCCCCAGGATGATATGAATAGGGTAGGTGGGCCTATTCCTAAAATTTATTAAGTGTTTGAATGATCTGTGTGTGTATGGGAGTGAGGATGCAATTAGTATAGTAGGTTAGATCTTCTGTTACAGCCCTTCTTTCCAACACCGGACGTTTCCACTGGCTATCAAAGAAAAGAGATCTGCGCAATCAGAAAGAAAAAGAGCGCTCTTTTTGCCTTTTATTTTTCATTTATTTTCAACTCTGCCAAAATTGTCGACAATGGGTTCCGTTTCTTCCCCTGGGAAAAAGAAAGGAAAGGGAAGGCAAAGAAAAGTAAAGAAAAAAACAGCATTGTTCAACATCAATCACTTTTTCCCCATTTTTTCTGCCTTTTTTTCTTTTCTATTCCTTTACTTTAAAAGGCCCTTTTGTTGTATTCTTTTACTAATTTTTTTTCAATTTATGAAAATTTGGGATAATTATATTAAATTTTTTTGTTGTGACAAATTTTATCATTTTTTGTAACAAAAGTTTGGAAAAGCTTTGATTTTCTTTTCAAGTGTAAATTGGACTAGTTTTGCTGTTTTGTTGGAAAAAAATTGTCAATTTTTCTAATATCACAAAATTGAAAAAGAAAACAAATGGTTGTAGTTCACAATTTTAATAAGTCCATTGCCACCAAGGTCTTGGTTACAACATTTGAAGGCTTTTATTGGGGTATAATGAAATGGGTAAATTTTACACCATGGATTCCTTCCATAAATCATTAGGTAGTGGGCCCTTGTGTTGTTGGCCAAAGCATATCAAACTTCTTGTAAAGTCACCCTTCCCAATATCATTCCAGTTGAAGTGGGCTTAACTTCAGAGTTTATAAGACAAAATCACTTTTAAAATTTTAAATATAAATTCACTTGGTCTTCCCGTCTGTCTGTGACGTGACGTTCTGCTGCATAATCATTTTTTCTGTTTCTGCTGCGGAACCGGCCATAGGGAAAAGCATTTTCGTCTGAAACTGGCACCCCCGGGAAACCCGTTTGATTTCTACACAACTGTCCGTCCGTCCGTCCATCCGTGACAGGGCATTCTGACCCTTTAACGGTCTCTGCAATGCCGATTCTGCAACCCCCCAGAAATGAGCCGCAGAGACCGATTCTGCTACGTACTTGCTTCTTTTTTTATCTTTTTTTTGGATTTGTTTTTTCGGAAAAATCTAAGGCTACGTATTTGCTTCTTTTTTTATCTTTTTTTTTGGATTAAAAAATAAAAAAAACGAAATGGGCAGCAAAATCTAAGTCTACATATTTGCTTCTTTTTTTATCTTTTTTTTTTGGATTTTTTTTTTCGGAAAAATCTAAGGCTACTTATTTGCTTCTTTTTTTATCTTCTTTTTTTTTGGATGACGTCTGGCCAGCAGCTCCGGGGAGCATTCACAACAACCGTGCAGGAGGAGAGGTTGCTTCCGGTCCGAAGTAAGTAACGGCG
>Ga0116227_10015806_pt1 | contig 11078 bp, 14 predicted proteins | sample S1TSphgellanicum_FD_89693 | JGI IMG/M metagenome (GOLD analysis project Ga0116227, IMG submission 89693) | Host-associated microbial communities from peat moss isolated from Minnesota, USA - S1T2_Fb - Sphagnum magellanicum MG | ecosystem: Host-associated > Plants > Peat moss > Unclassified...
AGGGCGGCCACCAGGAGAGCGGATTTGAGGCCGATGACGTTGAACGCCTGTTGCAGTTTTTCCTGATCATCGGGTTTGATATGGACATATCTTGGCGCCGGCGGCACCTCGACCAAAGTTGGGTAGATATGGCCGACCGGCGGCGACGGCGGTGCGGCGGCGACCACCGGCGGCTTGGCGCAACCGGCCAAAGCGAGGGCGGCGATCAGTGATGGGATCGCGGAGAGTTTGAGGATGTTTCCAAGCATTTTTGAATCAATCAGCTGCAATGTCTAAAACCTTGTTGTGGCGTCATGACTGCATAGGCCAGATACTCCGAATCGCGGCAAGCCCCAACATGATCAATTAATTTATCAGGATCGCGCGAATATCATTGACGTTCGTGAGAGTGGGGCCGGTGATCACCAGGTCGCCCAAGGCGGCGAACAGGCTGTAGCTGTCATGGGTGGCGAGCATCGCCGACGGGTCCAGGCCGGCGGCGGCGGCGCGGGCTAGCGTATCGGGGGTGATGATGGCGCCAGCGGCATCCTCGGTACCGTCAATGCCATCGGAATCACCGGCGATCGCGTGAATGTGGCGGGCCCCATTCAGCGCGATGGCCAGGCTGAGCAGAAACTCCGTGTTGCGGCCGCCGCGGCCTGGCTTGCCGGAACCGATGGTGACCGTGGTCTCACCGCCGGAGAGCAGCAGCATCGGGCCGGTGGTGGCCAGCGCCTTGGCCGCCATCTCGCGGCCGAGTTCGGCGGATTCGCCTTCCAGCGCATCGCCGAGGATTTCGGAACGGATATTATGCTGGGCGGCAAAGGCAGCGGCGGCATCGAGTGCCATTTTCGGTGTGGCGATCAGCCGGTAATCAGCACCCTCGTACCAGGTCGGGCCCGAGCCGATGATGGCGGGGGAATCGCCGGGGACGTCGCTGATGGCAAGTGTCACCAGCTTGGCGGGGGCGCAAGCGGCGGCGAGCTTGCCGCCTTTCACGCCCGAGAGCTGTTTGCGGATGCGGTTCATCACATCAATGGGCGCCCCGGAGGCGAGCAAGGCTTTGGCGACGAGCTGCTTGTCGGCCAAAGTGAGGCCGGGGGCGGGCAGGGCCAGGAGCGCGGAGGCGCCGCCGGAGATCAAGGCGATCACCTGGTCTTGCGGCGTCAGGCCCGCCACCGCCGCCATAATCTCGCGGGCGGCGGATTCACTCGCGGCATCGGGCACCGGGTGCGCGGCTTCAAGCACCTTGATTTTATGGGTCGGCGTGGCGTGGCCGTAGCGGGTTACCACCACGCCCTCGATGTTTTGATCGGGCCAGGCGGCTTCCAGGGCCGCGGCCATCGAGGCGGCGGCCTTGCCGGCGCCGATGACGATGTTGCGGGCCTGGCCGGGGGCGGGGAGGTATTTTGCCAGCATCTGGTGCGGGTCGGCGGCGGCGATGGCGGCGGCAAATATGCCGCGCAATAAATCTGGGGTAGGTTCCGTCATGGGGACTATATGCCAAGGGAGCAGAGTTATGACCAGCAAGCCCGAGATTGACGCCGTCACCACCGAAAAACTTGAGGCCGCGGCGTTCCGCGCGCTGGTCAAGCATTTGCGTGCGCGGCCGGATGTTCAGAATATCGACTTGATGAATCTCGCCGGATTCTGCCGCAATTGCCTCTCGCGCTGGTATCGCGAGGCCGCCGAGGCCGATGGGATTGCGCTTGCCGATCCGGACGCGCGCGAGATCATCTATGGCATGCCCTATAAGGACTGGCAGGCGCAAAACCAGAAACCGGCGACGGCTGAGCAGGCCGCTTCATTTAAGGCGCCGAACCATTGACCGGGCGGCTGGCCCGGCTCTATCCGATGGGGCTCTCCAACAAGGATGGCTGCCATGGCGCTTGATGCAACTTCGGATGAAAAACCCACCAACATCGCGGGCGACCGGTTGCGCAGCATCGTCGACCGCATCGAGCGGCTGGAGGAAGAGCGCAAGGCGCTCGGCTCGGACATCAAGGATATTTATTCCGAGGCGAAATCTGCCGGGTTTGACGTGAAGGTGCTGCGCCAGCTGATCCGCATCCGCAAACAGGAGCCAGCCGAGATCGAGGAGCAGGAGACGCTGCTCGATGTCTATCGGCGCGCCATTGGGATGTAGACTGATTGGCGGATTTTGATTTCTCCGAGGCTGAAATACATCGCTATGCACGGCATATTCTGCTCCGCGAGGTCGGGGGCGCCGGTCAAGCAAAATTAAAGGCCGCACGGGTGCTGATCATCGGCGCCGGCGGGCTGGGCTCACCTTTAGCGCTGTATCTGGCGGCGGCGGGGGTTGGCACCATCGGGATCATCGATCCGGATGTGCTGGAGCTTTCGAACTTGCAGCGCCAGATTGCCCATACCACCGGAAGGATTGGCGCGCTGAAGGTGGAGTCAGCGGCGCGGGCGATGCGCGAGATCAACCCGCTGGTCGATGTGAAAACCTATCCGTTCAAACTTGACGCGGCGAACGCCGCCGGGCTGATCGCGGATTATGATGTGATCTGCGACGGCACGGATAATTTTGAAACCAGGTTTCTCCTGGCCGATGCCTGTGTGGCGGGGCGGAAAACCCTGGTCTCGGCGGCGGTTTTGCGCTTCGAGGGGCAGCTTTCGACCTTCAAGCCGCATGCCGACCCGGATGGGCCATGCTATCGCTGCCTATATCCCGAACCGCCGCCGGACGGGCTGGTGCCAAGCTGCTCTGAGGCCGGTGTGCTGGGGGCGGTGACTGGCGTGATGGGCACCTTGCAGGCGACCGAGGTTCTGAAAGAGATTATGGGAATAGGTGAGTCACTCTCTGGCCGGCTTATCATTTGGGACGCGCTGACTATGTCATTCCGCTCCGTGCGATTGAAGAAAGATCCCGAGTGCAAGCTGCACCACTGAGGTTTTTGGCCGCTGCTTTGCTGCTGCTGCTGGGTGCATGGAGCGCCGCGCCTGAAGGCGCCGGGCCGGGCCCTGCCTTGGGGACGGTCAGCAAATTGCCGGTGCCGCGCTTTGTCAGCTTGCGCACCGACGAGGTGAATATGCGGGCCGGCCCGGGGTTTCAGTACCCGGTCACCTGGGTCTATCAGCGTGACGGGCTGCCGGTTGAAATCATCGGCGAATTCGATGTGTGGCGGCAGATACTCGCTCCGGATGGCGGCACCGGCTGGGTGCATATGGCGACCATCCGGCCGCGGCGCGGGTTCATCATCACCTCACAACAAGCGGCTTTGCGCGATGCGGCAAGCGGCAGCGCAGGCGTGATCGCCATACTGGATTTCGGCGTGTCCGGCGTGCTGTTAAGCTGCGACTCGGGTGCGGACTGGTGCAAGGTCACGGCGGGCCAGATTAGCGGGTTTCTGAACCGAAACGATTTCTGGGGTGCTTTTGCCGGTGAAAGGGTGAAATAAAACGCCGCCGGAAAAGTTGTCCACAGAAAAGACTCGGGCGCGGGTGATCTACATATTGAGGTTTTAAGGCTGTTTCTCTACTGTATGTGGTAGAGAAATTTAAGGGGGCCTTGATATGGAGTGGTCGGACGAAATCATCGCGAAGCTCCGGGCCTTATGGGCGGAAGGCTTGTCCACCGCCGAAATCGGCCGCCGGCTGAACATTTCGAAAAATGCCGTGGTCGGCAAGGCGCACCGGCTGAACCTCGCCCCGCGCCCCTCGCCGATCCGCCGCGGGGCTGACGGCCCGGCCCGGCCGGCGGCGCCGCGCCGCACGCAAGGGCCAACCTTGCCGCCACTGGCAGCGTCCTTCGGAGCGCCGGCACCAACGCTGCGCCAGGTGGTGACCCCGCCCAAAAGCAGTTTCCGCGAGACACCCTGCTGCTGGCCGATCGGCGAGCCGGGCAAGCCAAGCTTTCATTTCTGCAATGCAGGCTCGGTGCCGGGCAAGCCTTATTGCGAGGAACATGCCGCCATCGCCTATGTCCGTGTCCGTGACAAGCGTGAGGACGCCGCCTGAAACGTCCGCTGGCGGGTCATTTGACGCGCCTTTCTGTGCTTCCGGTGCTCACGGACCAGAACGCCCGCTCCGCTACGGTTCTCGAAAGCCGAGCCAATTAACCTACCATAGCGCGTTTCACTTGCGGTCTTGTTAATAGGCAGGCTGAGCGACCTGATTGATTATTTATTTGGCTTTGCGGACCATTCGGGTTTAACCTGCGAATCCGGAACAAAATCCGGTTAGGGAAACAACCAACGCCTGTTTGATTTGCAGGCGACATAAGGTGGTTCGCATGGAAACGGCTCAATTAGAGAAAACATACTCGGACTCCGCTCAACCCGACCAAACCCTGCCGCCACGCATTGGCGTGGTGAAATGGTTTAATCCTGGCAAGGGCTATGGCTTCATCGCGCCGGAAGCCGGCGGGGATGATATTTTCGTCCATATCAGCGCTGTGCAACGCGCGGGCTTGCGTAAGCTCAATGAGGGTGAGCGCGTCAAATTTGCCCTGCAGCAACGCGAAGGCCGCGTCGCCGCGGTGGATCTGGAGCGTACCAACTAGACGCAGCACCGCGTTCTCACCGATAGTCCGGTCAGGTTTGGCCGGGGGTGAGGGATGATAGGGTTAGCGTCTGACAATGCGGCGGCGTTGCCGCTTTACGCTTTGCGGCCAGCAGGGCTTGCGGCGTTTTTGGATGCTCTGCCGGCAGGGCAGGCGGCGGCGTTGCGCGCCCGTGGCTTTGATGCTGCTCCCCGCAAAATCGAGCTTCTGACCGACGAGTCAGGGCTGACTGGGGCGGTGATCGGGCTGGGGACGGATGGGTCACCTTACGCGTTCGGCGATCTGCCAACCATCCTGCCACCGGCCAGCGTTTGGCGTTTCGTACCGGGCGATTTTGACTTGGACGGCGCCGCGCTGGGTTTTTTGCTGGGCGCCTATGCCTATGACCGGCTGAAGCCGCGCAAGCGGGCACCGGCTTTGCTGGCCCCGGATGGCGTCGATACCAGCGTGATTGCAACCGCCGAGGCGGTGTTTTTGGCCCGTGACCTGATCAATACGCCGGCAAATTTGCTGGGCCCGGCCGAGCTGGCCGACGCTGTGCTGGCCGCGGCGGCAGAATTTGGCGCCGCGTCTGAGCTGGTAACGGGCGATGCGCTGGCGGCCCGCTATCCGGCGCTGGCCGCCGTCGCCGCTGGGTCGGACCGGCCGGGAAAGGTCGCGATATTTTCATGGGCGGGCTCCGCCGCGCATGACAAATCGCCCTTTATTTCGCTCTGCGGCAAGGGCGTTTGTTTTGACACCGGCGGGTATGACCTGAAGCCCAGTGCCGCCATGCTGAAAATGAAAAAGGATATGGGCGGGGCTGCGATTCTCCTAGGCCTTGCGCGTCTCATCATGGCGCAGGATTTGCCGGTGCGCTTGAAAATCCGCGTTGGCTGCGTCGAGAATAGTATTTCAGGCCACGCCATGCGCCCATCTGATGTGCTGCAAACGCATGCCGGCAAAACCGTCGAAGTTGGCAATACCGATGCCGAAGGCCGGCTGGTGCTATGTGATTTGCTTTCCGAGGCGGTGGCAGAACAGCCCGCCTGGCTGATCGACGCTGCCACTCTGACCGGTGCGGCGCGGGTCGCTCTCGGCCCTGATCTGCCCGCTCTGTTCAGCAACGATGATAAAATGGCGGCTGCTATCCTCGATGCGGGCGCGTCATGTTTTGATCCGCTCTGGCGGCTGCCGCTCTGGCCAGGCTATGATACATGGCTCGATAGTCCTATTGCGGATATGAACAGCGTATCGGCTAAACCTTTCGCGGGCGCCATCATCGCTGCATTATTCTTGCAACGTTTTGTTGCAAAGCCTGGCTTGCAGGTTTCGTGGGCGCATGTTGATGTCTATGCGTGGAATGATCAATCGCGCCCGGGCAGGCCGGAAGGCGGAGAGGCGCAATCTCTGCGCGCGTTGTTTGGCGCAATTTCGAATCTCGCTCACGGATAATTGAGATAAACGGTTGGCTGCCTTGCCGAAATTCATGAGCGTTCTCAAACATTACGTGAAAATATTGAATTTCTTCGACCGTAGTTGCAATGTTTTCATGTTTCAGTGACTTGTCGAAATCATAATTCATACATAAATGAAGATTTATGGTGTCGTACCTTGAGATCGCCATTCGCACATTGGACCGGTTTGTTACCTGCCGGTTAATATGTTGATGTTTGAATCCAGGGGATATGAGACATTTAGGTTTTCAGGGAAAGCTTTTGAATAAGCTTTCATCAAGTTAGAGGAAAAAATAATGGCAACGCAACTTTCTTCCGACCAGCTCGTAGGCATTCTGCGCGACACGGTCGTCTCTTTGGTCCGCCGTGACGGTGTTGATTTATCGGCGCGCCAACTCGGTGTTTTCTTGACCTGCTATCTCAATGAAGGTGGCCATACGGTCCGCGGTCTCGCGCATGATTTGAATGTTTCGAAGCCGGCCATTACCCGCGCACTTGACCGTCTGACCGAGCTTGATTTTGTCCGCCGCAAGGTTGACCCGTCGGACCGCCGCAGTGTGCTCGTGCAGCGAACCGTCAAAGGTGCGGCATTTCTGCGCGAAACCCGCCATATCATGAATGAGGCCTTGGCCGCGAATAAAACCGAAGCCGCCAGCCGCCGCGCTGCTGCGGCCTAAAAGGTTTTCGGCTAGTCTCACTTCATGGATAGACGGGCTCTTCTTGGCTTTATCGCCGGCGCGGCGTTTGCCGCGCCGGTTCATTTTGTGTCCGCCGCCAGCTTGAGCGCTGATGATCAAACGCTGGTCACTCAGGTGCAAACCTATCTGAACGGGCTGACAGCGTTAACCGCGAATTTTCTGCAGGTTGCCGCCGATGGCTCAACCCGTACCGGCAAGGCCTGGCTGCAGCGTCCGGGCAAAATGCGGTTCGAATATGACCCGCCCGACCCGCAATTATTGGTCGCGGGCTTCGGGTTGCTGGTTTATCACGACCCGCAGCTCGACCAGACCACGAATATTCCGCTGAGCGCCACGCCGCTTGGAATTTTGCTCAGCCAGCATGTGCAATTATCGGGCGATGTGACGGTGACGGATATCGCCCGTGAGCCAGGTGAAGTGCGCCTGACGCTGATCCGCACGGGCAAAGCCGCCGAGGGAAGTTTGACCTTGGTGTTCGGGACCGGCCCGCTCGAATTGCGGCAATGGGTGGTGACCGACGCGCAACAGAAACAGACGCGCGTGAGCCTCTATGATATCGCCCCCGGCGGCCCATTTGCCGACTCGTTGTTCACCTATCAAGGGCAATCACCCATTACCTCCGGCGGTTGATTGCGCCGCGCCGCCGTGGTGAAACCAAGCGATGAAAAAATCCCTCACCATCGCGACCTGGAACATCAACTCGCTGCGGCTGCGCCAGGGGCATCTGGAGGAGTTGATCGCGCAACTCAAACCTGACGTGATATGCCTGCAGGAAACCAAGGTGCCTGACGAGCTGTTTCCCGAAAAGCTCGCTGCCACCATCAAATTTCCGCATATGCTCAAGCGCGGCATGAAAAGTTATAACGGTGTTGCGATCCTCTCAAAACTGCCGATGACATTGGTGCCTGACACGCCGGATTGGTGCGAGAAAAACGATTGCCGGCATATCGCAGCACGGATTGAAACCGGGGCCGATCCGATCATTTTGCATAATTTTTACGTGCCGGCCGGCGGTGATATTCCGGACCGGGCGCAAAACGTTAAATTCGGCCATAAGCTGGATTTTATTGCCGAGGCAAAAAACCATTTCGCGCTTTATCCGCCGCACCGCGCCGTGCTGGTGGGGGATTTGAACATCGCGCCGTTGGAGCATGATGTCTGGAGCCATAAGCAACTTTTGGATATTGTCAGCCACACGCCGGTGGAAACCGAAGGCCTTAACGCGTGGATGCGCCAAGGCTTTACCGACGCGCTGCGCCACTTCGTGCCGGCGGAGGAGAAACTTTACACTTGGTGGTCATACCGCAACCAAGATTGGCGGGCGTCCAACCGCGGGCGGAGGCTGGATCATGTTTGGGTATCGGATGATTTGAAAAACGCCTTGCTGAGCCACAAGATTTTGATTGAAGCGCGGGACTGGGTGCAGCCGTCGGATCATGTGCCCGTGAGCGTGACGTTGAAACTATAAACGTTATTCCTGCTTTCGCGGGAATAACGTTGGTAAGCGGGGAGGGTCAACCCTGGCTAAAATTAGCCTTCCGTTTTTCGATAAACGCCGCCATGCCTTCTTTCTGGTCGGGTGTTCCGAACAAAGGCAGGAAATGCGCGCGCTCAAATAGCACGCCTTGCGTCAGCGTCGTCTCGAACGCCGCGTTCACGGCTTTTTTCGCGACCGCCACCGCAACCGGTGAAAGTTCGGCGATTTTGCTGGCAATTTTCAAAGTCTCGGTGATCAGCTCCGCTGCCGGAAAAATCCGGCTTACCAGATTGGCCTGTTCAGCTTCGGCGGCATCCATCATCCGGCCAGTCAGGCACATATCCATGGACTTTGATTTACCCACCGCGCGGGTGAGGCGCTGCGAGCCGCCGGCGCCGGGGATGACGCCGAGATTGATTTCCGGCTGGCCGAATTTGGCGTTATCGCCGGCGATGATGAAGTCGCACATCATGGCGAGCTCACAGCCGCCGCCGAGCGCGAAGCCGGCAACTGCGGCGATGACGGGCTTGCGGATGGTGGTGACGATCTCCCAGGGCGAGATGAAATCATCCAGCAGCGTGGCAGGATAAACCCTGGGCTGCATCTCCTTGATATCGGCGCCGGCGGCGAAGGCTTTTTCCGAGCCGGTGAGGATGATGGCGCCGATCGCGGGGTCAGCATCGAAGGCGCGGAGCTGCGTCCCAAGCTCGCTCATCAGTTGGTCGCACAGCGCATTCAATGCAGCCGGGCGGTTGAGCTTGATGAGGCCGACGCGGCTATGGGTTTCAACCAGGATCATTTCAAAGGACATTTTTAACCTCCGGGGTTTAGCCTTGTGTTTGCGGGCAATAGAATGAGGCCCGGCCGGTTTGCACAATCCTACGAATGCCGGAACAGGCCGGAAGTTGGGGGCAGCGCTCGCAGAACTCGCCGGCCCGGTCATACACCTTCCAGGCATGCTGGAAATAGCCAAGCTCGCCCGAAGGTTGGACATAGTCACGGAGCGAAGAACCGCCGGCGGCAATGGCCTCGGTGAGCGTGGTTTTAATCGCTGGCACCAGCCTGTCCACCCGCTTGGCACCCAGTTGCCCGGCCAGGCGCCGCGGGCTGATTCCCGCGCGGAACAAAGCTTCGCTCGCATAGATATTGCCGATGCCGGCGACCAGGGTTTGGTCCAGCAATGCCGCCTTGATTGGGTTTTTGCGGCCTGTGAGCGCTTCCAGCAGCATCGGCGCATTAAATTCATTGCCCAGCGGCTCCGGACCCAGGCCCGCCACTAGGCGGTGCGTGTCCTCATCATTGGTGGCGATTAGATCAAGGGCGCCGAAGCGGCGGGGGTCGACGAAGCCGATGCGGCAGCCCTCATTCGTCTCCAATGTCAGATGCTCATGTAAGGCAAATGGCGCGTCGATGATCATGCGGCCGGACATTCCCAGATGAATCAGAACCGAGGCGCCGGTATTGAGGCGCATGAACATATATTTGCCGCGGCGGCGGAAGCCGGTGACGGTCGCACCGGTCAGAGCGGCGGCGAAACCGGCGGGGATGGGCCAGCGCAGGTCCGGCCGGTTCAGGCTGGCGGCCGTGATCACGCGGTTGGTGAGTTTCGCATCCAAGCCGCGCATTACGGTTTCAACTTCGGGGAGTTCCGGCATATCAGTAAGTTAGGCTATAGATTGTGCATGAGCAGCGATAGTACCCCCCCAGAGACCGTCGATTTCGGTTTTTCCTCCGTCGAGAAGTCACAGAAAAGCCGCCTGGTGCGGGATGTGTTCGATTCGGTGGCGCCAAAATACGATATCATGAACGATCTGATGTCATTGGGCGTGCACCGTCTATGGAAGCGCGATTTTATTGAGGCGCTGGACCCGCGGCCGAACCGCAGCCTGCTCGATCTCGCGGGCGGGACCGGAGATATCAGCTTTGGCTGGCTGCGGAAGGGCGGCGGGGCGGCGATTCTCTCTGACATTAACGCCTCGATGCTGAGCGTCGGGCGGGACCGGGCCACTGGCCTTGGATTTATCGGCGATTTGGCGTTTCTGGTCGCCGATGCCGAGGCGCTGCCATTGCCCGATAAATCGGTGGACCGGGTCTCGATGGCGTTTGGCCTGCGCAACTGTACGAATAAGGACCGTGTACTGGCGGAAGCACGGCGGGTGCTAAAACCTGGCGGCAAATTTTTGTGCCTGGAATTCTCGCGTTTGCAGGTTTCGGCGTTTGAGAAAATTTACGATGCCTGGTCCTTCAAGGCGATGCCCGCAATCGGCCGCGTGGTGGCGAAGGATGCCGCGAGTTATCAATACCTCGCCGAAAGCATCAGAATGTTTCCGGACCAGGAGAGTCTGCAAGGCATGATGGAAGCGGCCGGGCTGGAGCGGGTGAGGGTGCGTAATCTCTCCGGCGGCATCGCCGCGATTCATCAGGGCTGGCGGCTTTGAGTCTGGCCGGTAAGCGCGTCCTTCTGATCGTCTCGGGCGGCATTGCCGCTTACAAGGCACTCGAATTGGTGCGGCTGCTGGTCAAAGATGGTTGCGGTGTGACCAGCGTACTGACCAAGGCGGGTGCGGAGTTTGTCACGCCTCTATCGCTGCAGGCGCTGACGGGCGCAAAAGTTTATTCGGATTTATTCTCGCTGACCGATGAGAGCGAGATGGGGCATATCGAACTCTCCCGCGCGGCGGATTTGGTGGTGGTGGTGCCGGCGAGTGCCAATATCCTCGCCAAAATGGCGGCGGGGATAGCCGATGACCTCGCCACCACCTTGCTGCTGGCGACCGACAAGGCCGTGCTGGTGGCGCCGGCGATGAATGTGCGGATGTGGGAACACGCTGCCACCCAGGCCAATTTGGCGCTGCTGGCAAAGCGCGGTGTGATTGTGGTGCCGCCGGATGGGGGCCCCATGGCCTGCGGCGAATATGGGCCGGGCCGTCTGGCGGAACCGCCGGTAATTCTCGCCGCCA
>Ga0116227_10015812_pt1 | contig 11074 bp, 9 predicted proteins | sample S1TSphgellanicum_FD_89693 | JGI IMG/M metagenome (GOLD analysis project Ga0116227, IMG submission 89693) | Host-associated microbial communities from peat moss isolated from Minnesota, USA - S1T2_Fb - Sphagnum magellanicum MG | ecosystem: Host-associated > Plants > Peat moss > Unclassified...
CATTGGCAGTTCATCAATTTGATCTTATGCTATAAAATTCAATTGATTAAATCTTCTCGAAATGAGTTATAATTTAATAGGATACGGCATTTTTATAACGGTTATTGTTTTGATCATCGTTATCGTAGGGAAGATCTGCTATAGAAATGGGAATATATTTGTCGGAGCACTCATTCCTCACCATTTAGATTTGTGTGCGCAAATCAATAAGACACTTTTAATTTGCTATTACCTGGTAAATATAGGCTACTGCGTGATGACACTTGCCAACTGGGAGATAATTACTTCGCCTTTGCAGTTGATTGAAATATTGGTGATGAAGTTGGCTATTATTATATGCTTATTATCAGGTCTTCACTATATCAATATTTTCTTGCTTACTAATGCCATTCATAAATTAATTAAATAACAATCTAAAAATTTAATCATGGAAACTTCAAAAATTTTAATCGGCTATGCTATTTATCTTCCAATAGTGCTTTCTTTAACCCTTTATGTTTCAAGAACATTATTTAAAAATAGTAAAATATATATGCTTGATATTTTTAAAGGACGGCAAGAAATCGCTAACGCGACAAACAAACTTTTTGAAACCGGTTTTTACTTGTTGAATATTGGGTTTGCCTTGTTAATTATGAAAATTACTGCTAGTTTAAACAGTTACCAGCACTTGGTAGAGGCTTTAGGAACCAAAATAGGTGGATTTTCTATTTATTTGGGCATCATGTTATTTCTTAATCTTTATCTCTTTTTTAGGGGTAAAAGAAAATCGAATCAACCTTTAAAACCTGAGTCATTCCCTCCAACTTTTGTAGGGCAGTAAACAAAAAAAGCTTTGACAGCTTCCTGGCTAAATGCTAAAGAAAGTTGTCAAAGCTTAACGTTAATATGAAATAGGGCTTATACTTATTACCTCAATTAATCTAATTTTTTATATCTGATTCGTTTTGGCGTAACATCACCCAAGCGTTTTTTACGGTTTTCTTCATAATCAGAATAGTTTCCTTCAAAGAAATATACTTCTGAGTTACCTTCGAAGGCAAGGATGTGCGTACAAATTCTATCCAGAAACCATCTGTCGTGACTAATCACCACGGCGCAACCACCAAAATTTTCTAAAGCTTCTTCTAAAGCACGTAGTGTATTCACATCAATATCATTAGTTGGCTCATCCAGTAAAAGTACGTTTGCACCTTTTTTTAAGGTAATGGCTAAGTGAACACGATTTCGTTCACCACCAGATAATACCCCAACCTTTTTCTGTTGATCGCCACCATTAAAGTTGAATTTTGAAACATAAGCACGGCCATTTACGGCCTTTGTACCCAACTGAATATTATCCAACCCATCGGTAATATTTTCGTAAACAGTCTTGTCTGCATCTAAATCATTGTGCATCTGATCTACATAACCCAGTTCTACAGTTTCTCCTACACGGAAAGTTCCGGCATCAGCTTCTTCCTGACCCGTAATTAAACGAAACAGTGTGGTTTTACCAGCACCATTCGGGCCAATGATCCCTACAATTCCTGCTGGAGGTAGCGAGAAATTGAGGTTATCAAATAAGATTTTATCGCCGTAGGCTTTGGTTACATTAGTCGCTTCAATTACAACATTCCCTAAACGTGGGCCAGCTGGAATAAACAGTTCGAGTTTGTCTTCTCTTTCTTTGCCATCCTCAGAAGCTAATTTATCATAGTTTGCTAAACGGGCTTTAGATTTCGCATGGCGTGCTTTTGGTGCCATACGTACCCATTCCAACTCACGTTCTAGTGTTTTCTGACGCTTGCTTTCGGTTTTTTCTTCCTGAGATAAACGTTTGGCCTTTTGATCTAACCAGCTGCTGTAATTTCCTTTCCATGGTATACCTTCACCACGATCTAATTCCAGAATCCAACCTGCTACATTATCTAAGAAATACCTATCGTGGGTTACCGCAATAACAGTTCCTTCGTAGTTTTGCAAGAACTGTTCTAACCAGTCGATACTTTCAGCATCCAGGTGATTGGTTGGCTCATCCAATAAGAGTACATCAGGTTTTTGTAACAATAAACGGCACATGGCCACCCGGCGGCGTTCACCGCCAGAAAGTACACCAATTTTAGTTTCAGGATCCGGACAACGTAATGCATCCATTGCTCTTTCCAATTTAGAATCAAGCTCCCACGCACCCATTGCGTCAATTTTATCCTGTAGTTCACCTTGTCTGGCCATGAGTTTATCCATCGCATCAGGATCAGAATAGTTTTCTTCCAATCCGAAAGCCTCATTAACCTCTTCGTATTCTTTTAAAGTGGCAATTACGTTCGCAACACCTTCTTCAACTATTTCACGAACGGTTTTTTCTGGATCTAGTATCGGCTCCTGAGCCAAATAACCAACCGAATAACCCGGAGAGAAAACCACTTCACCTTGGTATGATTTATCAAGGCCTGCAATAATTTTTAGTAAGGATGATTTACCGGAACCGTTTAAACCGATTACTCCGATTTTTGCACCGTAGAAGAAGGAGAGATAGATATTTTTTAAAACCTGTTTTTGTGGAGGGTAAATTTTATTTACTCCCGCCATAGAAAAGATTATTTTTTCGTCAGACATATATATTCTTGTATTAGAGTGTTTAAAAGCTAATTTGTTTTCTTTCAGGAAATTTAACTAATAAGTTTGATCATCATACTGAAACGAAAACGGGTGTGCTGAAACCGGGTACAAAGATAGAAACAACGAGACCATAACAAAATGGTTTGTTAAGTATATCTATTGTTACCTATTGGTTAATGGTGCTTGACTACTTCTAGCATGCATTATTATAGCTCTTATGTGCTTTCGAAAAACATACATTTTGATAATAGTGGCTTGTGGTTATCCTTTTGGCCAAAAGAAATATCAGCTTATTATTGTTGTTACGGTAATATGCATAGGCACAATGAAGAGGCAAACAAAACTTTCGATTTGATCATTTCCTTTAAGCCTGTTACAAGCCTTATAATGATTAGGGAATAACAGGCTCGAAATTCTTTTGCAATAAATATTACACTAATTATGGCAATTGCGGGTTGAATGGGGTTAAACGGCTAAACCAAGAATTTCGAAACTGTTCCTGAGTAGGGTGTTGTTTGATGATATTGATATAACGTTGTTTTCTCAGTGATATAACCTGATTATAAACTTCTTCTTGCGGGAGGCCATTTACCGCAGCGAGGGTTTCCGGACCAATTCTGCCATCAACTGTAAGTTTATCTGGAATGATATTATTTACTGCCTGCTGTAAAGTACGTGTAGCGATACCAACGCCCATATTTACAGCCGTATCAAATAGCTGGTTAGCCAACTGTTGCCCGTTTAAATGATCCAGGCTAATGGTATCCCAGAAATTCTGTTTGTAAAAAGCTTGTACCTGAGCTTGTAATTCATTATTCGCTGCAAGCGTAGTGTTGATGTTTTGTGGATGAGTTGAAATAGCTTGATCTACCGCAGTCCAACCCTCCCAGTTTGGCCAGTAGTTTTTTGCAATGCCTTTGTAGGTTTCACCGCCACTATCAGCGGGGTTATTTGCATAACCACCTTCGTTACCCATTGTAATTTGAAATGCTGAATTGAAAATTGCCATATGTAGATATCATTAAGTTTAACTTTTATTATCCATACGTCAATGCTCCTGATACATCACCAAATGATGACTATAATCAAAAATTAAAGATTGTTGAGAGCGTTAACGACCTGTTTTTAAAAATGAGGATTTGAAAATCCCTATTCAATAAATTTTCATTTATGCCAGGTGATTCAAATATAACCTTTCATTTTTAGTAAAAAATAAAAGGGTAAGAAAAATTTTATGAGTGAAACCTTTGGTAACTTATCAATAATGAAAGTTAATTTTGATGTTTTAATTGATAACAACAAAACGAAAAATATTCTAATATTTTAAATCAGCCGGTTGATAGTTAATGTACTGAACAAAGCGGGGCTTTAATGACGTATTTGGGCGGCTTCCATGAGGCAAAGCCTGATGCCAGATAATAAAATCTCCTGCATTTGCAGCAATAGGCAAACTGCCGAGGGCATGCAGGTTTTCTGTTCTTGGGTTGGTGCCTTCAGGAAGGGAGAGAAGCCACTCCGTAATACGGTTATGAAAACCTGGAACTAATGTAAAAGCGCCTTGGTCTGGTGCAGTGTCAACCAGATAAAGTATACCCTGTAGATTAAAGGGAATAGGCTGATCCAGATTACAATCCCAATGTAAGTCGGGGCCAGGAAATTTCCAGGTATCGGTTTCCGGAGGGTTAAAACCCACCCGGTCTGTACTTACCCAAAGATCAGAGCGTTGCCATAATTGTTCATAAGCCATTCTAATAAATGCTGACTGCCTGTTCTTTTGTAATAGTGGATGCTGAAATAACTGTACCATAATACCTTGGCGTGAAGTATGAGGCCCATACCAGGTATTAGCATCATTGAGTTTAATATTCAGAAAATCACAAATCACATCAACAGTGGCTTCGCAGTCTGCTTCAGGAACAGCATTTTTAAGAACTAAATAACCATTTTCTTCCCAAAAGGCAATCTCCTCATTGCTAAGTACGGTTGGTATGGATTGGTTAATTGCAGGGATATTATTCAGTAAACTATTAAACTGATGAACTTGCTCTAATGGCGGGATGCCAGAAGTAGCAAGGATCCATTTTTCAAATTCTTCAAATGCGGGAGCATACTGAAATACATAGGTTAGCGTTTGTTCAAGGCCAAGGCCCAACACACTTAATAAAGTCTTATCCAGTTGCCACTCTTGTTCCCATATCCCTTCATTAAGCTGGTTTGTTCTCTTCAGCATTACCTTGCTCCAAAAACGCTTCAAATGCATCAGGCCTAAAGAGCTGGTTTGTATTGATGGTGATAATGTAAAGTCTGTAGTCATCTTTATTCTTCTATTGTATCACTGGTATACCTATTTTGTCTGCAAGTCCAGTTCACCATTTTAGGAAATGATAAATTTGTATGATGATCTGGTGGATAGGTCATCCCATTCCATTGCAGCAGGGGAACACCGAAAAACCTACCTTGGGCAAAGTTCTCAGTAAGGCTTTGGCCGCCTCCTTTGTATCCGTTATCATGAAACACAAGGTTAGGATCAATGTCAAGATATACGGTTGCAGCATATGACCATGCAATAGCCATTAGTTCACCACCTTCATTCAAATTATCATTCGGTAAAGCATCACTCATATTCATGCGTATTTCTGATGGCATGCAAGCAAGATGTCCCGCTTCATGTAAAATATCACCTGGGTATAGCAGTTTTTCAGTGTCAACAATTAATACCCCATTTCTTAGTTTAATACCAGGCAAAAAGGTCTCTTCAGTTATTTTTTCTAATTGGTAATGCAAACCTATCTCAGAAATAAAATCAAGAAGTTTCGCAATCAACAGATTATTGTTTAATTCCTTTTCCATCTGATTTGCCAATTCATTTGAAGAAGTTGTATTTGCCATTCTAAGGCTTGTAACGATCTGGTTTGTAGCATCCGGATCCTTTTTTATAAAAATTGTTTTCTTCTCGCCTTCAATAATCACTTTCGTTAACCAGTCATTCACCTTACAGTCAATCACCAGGTGTATTCTGTCAGTCTTGCCTTTGTTAGTTACACGATGTTTTATATTGGCATTGATGTACCAGCAGTCACCTTCGTTCATCACAACACGGTCTTCATCTACATAAAACTCAACATCCGGATTGGTAAATATGGGGATATGTAAGCGGGCCTCGCCCTGTTCAAAGGCAAGTTCTATGTCTCGGTGTGCTTTTATGACTGATCCCGCCTGTAGGTTGAGCAGCCGAACAGAAAATATTTCGCATTTAAGCTTTTCTAATAATATGCAAGTTTGCGGAAGCGTATTTAATAATGCGGTATTTTCAAAATGCTTGTGGCTAAGAAGGTCAGCAAAGGGGTTATCACTATTTCCACCGGGGGTACGCAAAGGCAAAACATGCCAATTGCCAGTATAATCGGCAGTGTTGTAGTGAGGCATCCATTTATTGCCCGTTAATAGATCGTTCAATTCATGCTGTAGCAAATGAACGTTAATGTTGAGGTTTAATTTAGAGAAGCAAATCATGACACTTGCAAATTAATGAAATTATTTAATACCAATATAACTGTTGCGCCAGATAAAAATAGTGATAAAGCCTTTATAGGAATTTCAAAAGCAAGAAAAGATACTTTTAGTCCATACTCTTCATGCAGATAATAGCACAGTCATCATTAAACCATAAAATTGAAAATGGCCACGATATTTAACCGTGGCCATTTTACTTCAACTTATTGTGCTTGATTTAAAAACCTAAACCCAAGGCAAAACTCCTTGCTGAGTTGGCAATTGTAGCGCCAGCTGTAGCAACACCGGTTGTTAAGTTTATGTTATAGATTTTCTGTACGCCACCAACGGTAAATAAGCCATAAGCCATGCCGCTGGTTCCGCCAATATCAAAACCATTATTAGATTCTACATTAATGCCTAAAGCGCCAATCTCAACTAAAGTGCCCAAATTGGGGTTATCTTGCCGAACCAGTTTATCCGTATTTGAATCAATATCAAATAGCACGGTACTGGTTGCTCCAGCAAAATTATTGGTATAAGCTGCACCAGTGATGCCCGTAGATGCAGGGTTAAGATTTCCATCAGGAATAACACTACCGTCAAGTGGATTAAACCTTAAATTCTGGCCCGTATTACTTACAATCCTGATTCTGTCTACAGTAGGATTAAAATCAAATCCAAACTGTGTTCCAGCCAGTAAAGTAGAAAGGGGAGTAGTGCCCACTATTGTTGCAGCACCGTTGGATGTATTTAGCGTATAAATACGGCTACTGCTTCCCAATGCATAAAGCTGTCCGTTCAGCGGACGAAAATCAACACCTAAAATACTTTCACCAGCCTGAATCCCACTTATGTTTTTAACGCTGATGGCAGGAGTTGTAGCCAATGGGTTGAAAATTAATAATTCATTATTATTTGATACTGCATAAGCTACCGTTTCTGTGGGAATGGCCAAACCTGTGATGTTAAGTGGTAAATTGCCAACTTTGGCTGCTTTACCAGAATTGGTATCTATAGTATACAATCCTGAAACACCACCTACACTTAATGCAGCGATTGCTGCAGTACCATCTGGATTGATGTCGAAACCACCCATTTCATCAACATCAAATCCAAGGCTACCCACTTCCACTAATTTCCCATCATTAGGTGGATCTTGTTTATATAATTTATCTGTTGCGGCATCAATATCGAAAAGTACGGTTGTGGTGGCACCAGCCTTATTTTGTGTATAAGCTACAGAAGAAACTTTTGCATTGGTAACACCATTGATAGCGCCATCTGCTGCGGCAACCGTACCTGTTTCAGGATTTAAACGAAGATTTTGCCCCGAATTGGTCACTACCCTTATGCGGTCTACTATTGGATTAAAATCAAAACCAGCCATAGTTCCGGTCAATGCTGGAGAAAATGGCGCTGTAGAGATGGATCTCGCTACGCCCGTTTTTTGATCAATAAAGTATAAACGACTGGTACTTCCTAAGCCATAAAGTTGTCCGGTAGCCGGGCGAAAATCAATCCCTAAAAGGCTTTCACCGTTTTGCAAGCCTGAAATATTAACGGTAGAAATAATAGTGGCAGAATTTTTAGCATTAATGAAGTGTAATTTACTATCTGCGGTTAGCGCATAAAAGTTAACATCTGGTCCGGGAGTAAATACTTCTTCATTCACATTTCTGTCTTTCTTACAAGCTGTGAATACAATAGGCGTCATTATAGCACATAGGGCTACAACGATTAAATGTTTAATTTTAATCATGTTTTTTAATGTTTAATAAAGGAATAATTTTTTTAAAAGATGGAAGCAGGTACTGCTATTTAGGAGGTTGTTCAGGAATCTGAACATGGCAATGAACTAAATTAAATCTGCCAGAGAATTGGCCTTTCTCTGAGTTATGAAAATAACCAAAGTCAAAGTTATTAATGCCTGTAAATAATAAGTCAGCAGGTTTATCCTTCTCCTCCAGTTGATTTTGCTTTTCAGAAGACTCAGATTTTTCAGAATCATCATTTGCATCACTTTTATAAATCTCTTTAGAAATTTTCACCAAAGGCATAGCACTTATAAAAATTCTGCCTGTAAAAACAGTAAGCAAAATCAATATAATGAAAAACCTTTGGTAAAGTAAAGTCATATAAACAGCAATTTTTTCCGATTTGAAAGCATTTACGTAAATACCATAGAATCAGTTTTAAATTATTTTGGCAGATCTTTGAAAATGATTGAAAACAGGTTAATAAGTAATCGGTCAAATGAAATTGCTTTTGCAAAACAAATTCATTTTAAATAAGGTTATTCTACATAGATATATAGTTTTAGAGGGATTTTAAATTCAAAAAATAATTTTGGCGATTATTTGTAAAAGGATGTCATAACGCTTTGTTTTTCTGTCAAAACTTGTAAATTGCATGAGTTAAATGAAACAATTTGTCAGTTTTGCCTATCGAAAAAATCCTTACACTAAACCGACAAAGATTTTATGGTAAGGAAGTACTCCATTTAAAAGTACTTTTAAAACCTTTTAAACAGATATTACGTAGATACATATCAAATAAGCCTCCTGGAGGCAACAATATTCTTACATAAATTTTAGGTTTCGCATTAGTTTAAAACGCTGTTTATCTACCCACATGGCGCAATTGTTGATAAAATAAAGAAAACGGCACCATCTCTTTTATAATTAATTTTATAGTTTAGGGACGTAGCTGTTAAGAAAGGTATTATGGAAGCAAAATTTTCACCGCAGGTTAAAGATGTAATCTCTTTTAGTAGGGAGGAAGCGCTCCGTTTAGGGCACGATTACATTGGAACCGAGCATTTATTATTGGGCCTCATCCGCGAAGGCGATGGTATGGCTATTAAAATTTTAAGGTCGTTAGGAGTTGATACAGGTAAATTGCGCCGCTCAATTGAAGATGCTGTTCGCGGTACTTCGAGTGTTACCGTAAATTTAGGTAACATTCCTTTAACAAAACAGGCAGAAAAAGTTTTAAAAATTACTTATTTAGAAGCTAAAATATTCAAAAGCGATTTAATTGGTACCGAACATTTGTTATTGTCGGTTTTGAGAGATGATGATAATATTGCCTCACAAATCTTACTACAATATGGTGTTACCTATGATGTTTTTAAACAGGAGGTTGAAGTGAATAAAAATGGTTTCAGAGATGACATCTCAAACAGTGCCTCTACCGGAGGAGATGATGATTATCGTGAAGAAGAAAGTTTTAGTACACCTAAAAAAGTTTCAGATATCAAATCTAAAACGCCGGTTCTGGATAACTTCGGTCGTGATTTAACCAAGGCTGCAGAAGAAGGTCGTTTAGATCCAATTGTTGGCCGTGAGAAAGAAATCGAAAGGGTATCACAAATTCTATCCCGTAGAAAAAAGAACAACCCAATTTTAATTGGAGAACCGGGTGTGGGTAAATCAGCTATTGCAGAAGGTTTAGCCTTACGTATTGTTCAACGTAAAGTATCGCGTGTACTTTTTGGTAAACGGGTAGTTACACTTGATTTGGCATCTTTAGTGGCTGGTACAAAATATCGTGGTCAGTTTGAAGAACGGATGAAGGCCGTTATGAATGAGCTGGAAAAGTCTACAGATGTCATCCTTTTTATTGATGAGATCCATACGATTGTAGGGGCTGGCGGTGCATCTGGTTCACTTGATGCTTCAAATATGTTTAAACCTGCTTTAGCAAGAGGGGAAATTCAATGTATTGGTGCTACCACTTTAGATGAATATCGCCAGTATATTGAGAAAGATGGTGCATTAGATCGTCGTTTCCAGAAAGTAATGGTTGAGCCAGCTACTCCTGATGAAACTGTTGAAATTTTAACCAGAATTAAAGACAAATATGAAGAACACCATGGTGTTACTTATACAGACGAAGCGATTTTAGCTTGCGTTACTTTAACGAGCCGTTATATTTCTGATCGTTTTTTACCTGATAAAGCAATCGATGCTTTAGACGAAGCAGGTTCGAGAGTGCATTTAACCAATATTCATGTACCTCAGAACATTATTGATATCGAAGCTAAAATTGAAGATATCAAATTAGAGAAAAACAAAGTTGTTCGCAGTCAGAAGTATGAAGAAGCTGCAAAACTTCGTGATACAGAGAAAAATCTGATTGAAGAATTAGATAAAGCCAAAGCGGAATGGGAAGCTGAAACTAAAACTAAACGTTACGAGGTTTCAGAAGATAATGTAGCTGAGGTTGTAGCCATGATGACTGGTATTCCGGTACAACGTGTTGGACAGACTGATAGCCAAAAGCTATTAAACATGTACGATAAAGTAGCTGAGAAAATTATCGGTCAGGATGATGCCATTAAAAAATTAACCAAAGCCATTCAACGCACAAGGGCTGGGTTAAAAGATCCTAAAAAGCCAATTGGTTCCTTTATTTTCTTAGGTCCAACCGGAGTAGGTAAAACAGAATTGGCTAAAGAACTTGCTCGTTTTATGTTTGATAGTGATGATTCACTAATTCAAATTGATATGAGTGAATACATGGAGAAATTTGCTGTATCACGCTTAGTGGGAGCGCCTCCGGGCTATGTGGGTTATGAAGAAGGTGGACAATTAACCGAGAAAGTTAGAAGAAAACCTTATGCAGTAATTTTACTAGATGAGATTGAAAAAGCACATCCCGATGTATTTAACATCTTATTACAGGTTTTAGATGAAGGCCAGTTAACAGATAGTTTAGGTCGCAAAGTTGATTTTAGAAATACCATCATCATCATGACTTCAAACATTGGTGCCCGTCAGTTAAAAGATTTCGGTCAGGGTGTTGGTTTCTCAACGTCAGCAAAAACAAATCAGGCAGAATCTCATAGTCGTGGTGTAATTGAAAGTGCTTTAAAACGTGCTTTTGCGCCAGAATTTTTAAACCGTGTAGATGATGTAGTGGTGTTTAATAGTTTAGGTAAGGATGAAATTTTCAGAATTATTGATATTGAACTAAA
>Ga0116227_10015813_pt1 | contig 11074 bp, 13 predicted proteins | sample S1TSphgellanicum_FD_89693 | JGI IMG/M metagenome (GOLD analysis project Ga0116227, IMG submission 89693) | Host-associated microbial communities from peat moss isolated from Minnesota, USA - S1T2_Fb - Sphagnum magellanicum MG | ecosystem: Host-associated > Plants > Peat moss > Unclassified...
ACCAAGACGTGCGAAAAAGACCAAAAAGCAGCTCCTGCGAAAAAAGCTTCCTAATTAAAGCCTAACACTACTTAACAGTCCCGGAACCCCGGGACTGTTCTTATTTTAGCCCAAGTATATCGACCAGTTCGGGAGTATTTGCCCCATACCATCTCACTTCAGTATCTTTTTTGAACCAGGTCATCTGGCGCTTGGCGTAGCGGCGGGTATTCTGTTTTATCTTTTCAATAGCCTCGGGAAGGCTGTAAAGACCATCCATATGGTCGAATAGCTCTGCGTAGCCTACCGTCTGCAGGTTCTTTAATGCTTTGTATGGATACAGGCTTTCTACCTCAGCAAGCAGCCCCTGTGCCATCATCTGGTCTACACGCTCATTAATGCGCTCATAAAGCACCACTCGTGGCAGTTCTATACCAATCTTAATGACCTGGAATGGCCGTTGTTTTTTCTCACCCGTGCGGTAGTTCAAAATGCTTTGGCCAGTAGACAGCTTAAACACCAGCGCACGTATGATACGCGCGGGGTTCTGCATCTCTCCTTTTTCGAAGAAGAGGGGGTCAGCGTCCTGAATAGATAGTTGCAGCCAGCTTATACCCTTCTCTTTGTATTGTTCGTTCACATGATGGTCTATAGCTGCATCCACCTGCGGCATATCGTCAAGACCATCGCAAAGCGCTTTTATATAGAGGCCAGTGCCTCCGCATACTACTGCCGCGTTGTGCTGTTGAAATATCTCATCGAGGTAACCAAGTGCCAGTTGCTCGTAGTGTGCAGCCGTAATGTTTTCCGTTACGGGAAACTCATCTATAAAGTAGTGCTTTATGCTGGCCTGCTCGGCTGCTGTGGGCTTAGCTGTGCCAATTGTCATACCTTTGTAGCACTGGCGACTATCAGCCGATACAATAGCGGTATTTAACTGCGCAGCAAGCTGCATAGCGATAGCAGATTTACCAACTGCTGTTGGCCCGCAAATGACATATACAATAGGTGTAGAAATGGATAGTGCTTTTAAAAATGATACTTTATGTATTGAAAAAATTACCTGTTAAAATTACTGTGTGTTTTTGGAAACCGAACCCCGGGGGCGCAATTTTTATTAATTAGTTATAACCGTTATCAAAACCGATCTTATGTGGGCATTATTATTAGTGATCGTGGTGATCATAGCCGTGATAGCGAGTAGCATCATTAAGCGCAGGCGTATACAACAATATAAATTACCACCTACTACTCACGATTACCTGCTGGAGCATGTTAAATTTTACCAGGACCTTGCAACAGATAAGCAACGGGCATTTGATGAGCGCGTGCGCGATTTCCTGGCCCGTACTACAGTGACCGGTGTGGGCGCCGACATTACTGATACAGATAAAGTGCTGGTGGCCGCCAGCGCTATCATACCTATCTTTTCGTTCCCAGACTGGCGATATAATAACATCTCTGAAGTGCTGCTGTACGAAGGCACTTTTGATAGGGAGTACCATACCAAAGGTGACGGGCGTGATGTGCTGGGTATGGTGGGTAATGGCGCCATGCAGGGACAAATGATACTATCGCTGCCAGCATTGAGGATGGGATTCAGTAACGCAAATGACGGGCAAAATACAGGCATACACGAGTTCGTGCACCTGCTGGACAAAGCCGATGGCGCAACAGATGGCGTACCTGAATACTTGCTGCCCAAGGAGCACATACAACCCTGGATAAAGTACATGCACCAGAATATACAGGCCATGAGAGAAAGCAGGGACAAGGATATCAATATCTACGGTGCTACGAACGAGGCTGAATTTTTTGCAGTGATCTCGGAATACTTTTTTGAACGACCAGAGCAACTGAAAGAAAAACATCCCGAACTATATGGGTTGCTGAATGAGATGTTCAATCCATAAGATACCGTGGAAAATATTTTATTTGCTGTTACTTTTATGATCGATGCCAGATCTATTTATTATTGCAGGATGTAATGGCGCAGGGAAGACAACCACTAGCTTCACTGTGCTGCCTGAGATATTGCAGTGTAGGGAGTTTGTGAATGCAGATAATATTGCAGCGGGTTTGTCGCCTTTCAATACTGATAGTGTTGCTGTGGAAGCAGGAAGGATCATGCTGCAACGAATAGATCAACTTATTAGTGAAAATGTAAGTTTTGCATTCGAAACTACTTTGGCAACCCGCAGCTATGTATCCCTTATCAGAAAAGTGCATGAACTGGACTATAAAGTAACAATACTTTATTTCTGGTTGAAGTCGCCAGAATTTGCCATACAAAGGGTGGCTAAGCGAGTAAGTGAGGGTGGACATAACATACCAAAGGATGTTATTGAACGTCGGTATTACAGAGGTATACATAACCTTGTGAATTTGTACATGCCTGTTGTAGATAAGTGGTCTGTAATTGATAACTTAGATGCAATACCTAATTTGATCGCAGAGGGTAAAAAGAATAGTGAAAAAATTATTGACAATAACGAACTTTGGAACATATTTATCGAACAAAGTATTTATGGAAAATAAGACTCCTCAAATAAGTGAGTTCTCTCAACGCATACTTTTGGGTATGAGAATAGCCATTAAGAAACTGGTAGAAAAAAGTGCAGCCAATAATAAGGAGCTTATCATCGGAGACAAAGATGGTAATCCCATAAGTGTTCCTGCTAAAGATCTGTTAGATACCGTAAAGGATTATGAAACACATGCGTAACTATGCTAGTTACGCTACGCCTTTATTTTTGCGCCAGCATGTGTGTCACTAAACGAGTGATGCAAGCCAAGAGGCTTGCATCAGCTTTTTTTTTGAGTAGTATATATTTTAATAATTAATTACCTGCTCTTCCATTACTTCAGGCATTTTGCGGAATTCGTATTGCTGGTTGCGGAGCTGAGGCTCGAAACCCGCCTCGCGGATAGCAGCCTGTATGCCGCTGGCAGTGAACCTGTGTGGTGCACCGGCCGCGCTCACTACATTCTCTTCTATCATGATAGAGCCAAAATCGTTGGCACCAGCATGCATGCAGGTCTGTGCTACCTGCTTGCCGACCGTGAGCCATGAGGCTGCTATGTTATTAATGTTAGGCAACATAATGCGACAAAGAGCTATCATGCGGATATACTCTTCGGCAGTAGTGAGGTTCTTGGTGCCACGTATGCGTTTGAGCAGCGTATCTACATCCTGGAATGTCCAAGGGATGAAGGCAATGAATCCTTTTGATGTGGCTGGTTTCTTAGCCTGTACTTCACGTACACGCACCAGGTGTTCCATACGCTCGTAGATAGTCTCTACGTGGCCAAACATCATTGTGGCTGTTGTAGTAAGTCCAAGCTTGTGTGCTTCGTGCATGATGTCGAGCCACTCCTGAGCACCGCACTTACCTTTGGAGATAAGCCGGCGTACACGATCATTCAATATCTCAGCGCCAGGGCCGGGCATACTATCCATACCGGCCGCCATAAGCGCCACAAGAGCTTCGCGGTGGGTAACGCCTGATGTTTTGCAGATATGTGCTACCTCTGGCGGGCCCAGTGCATGCAACTTGAGGTTAGGATACAGGTCCTTCAGTTCTTTAAAAAGTTCTACATAGTACTCTAAACCTAAAACAGGATTATGCCCCCCTTGCAGCAATAGCTGTTCGCCACCATAGCGGAAGGTCTCGTCTATTTTTCTTTTGTAAGTGGCAATATCTGTAACATAAGATTCCGGATGGCCGGGAACGCGATAGAAATTGCAAAATTTACAGTTGGCTACACACACATTGGTGGTATTCATATTACGGTCTATGATCCAGGTGACCTTGCCATGTGGCAATTGGATCTTGCGCAATTCATTGGCCACGAACATCAATTCGGCAAGTGGCGCGTGCTCAAATAAGTAAACCCCTTCTTCAGCACTCAGAAATTCAAATCTCAGCGCTTTGTCATACAACTCGGATAATTGCATCAAAAATATTTTATACCCTGCAAATTTACTGCAAAACAGCTAATTACTTGGTAAGGTTATATTCATTCATACAATAAGGCGATAGGCAGGCACTCATAAACAAAAAAAGCCTGTCAAATCGAATTGACAGGCTTTCTACTAAGCTGAATGGCTTATTTCTTTTTTTCTACTTCTTTAGATTCTTTCACCTTTACACCATCATAATGCTTGTGCTTGCTGAAAGTGTTATGCACTTTTTGCCCAGGAGTGCTTGTTTTCTTGATCTTTATCTCTTTCTTTTCAACTTTTTCCTGTGCTGTTGCAGCAACAGATAACGTACCAGCTATCATCAGGAAGAAAAACATTTTTTTCATAGTACACTTTTTTAATTTAGTTTATAGCTATAATACAATTAGTGTGCCATGTAGTTGTAAGACCGAATCGCAAGCGCGCTAAGGGCGCGAATCGAACGTTAGTCTTTCTATTGTATAAATAATTTATTGTCTTTGGCATGTTTGCGCAGTAGTGCACTAGCGCGGTACCTATCTTCGTGGTAAGTATTGTACAGATCGTCAAGAATCGCTAAACATTTCGCGGCGCCCCATTCATCGCACCATTTCAGCAAGCCCATAGGATAGTTTACACCTTTTGTCATTGCGGTTTCCAGGTCGGCGGCCGTAGCGACATTCAGGTGCAATGCATCTACTGCCTCATTGATGAGCATGGCAAGTACACGCTTCACTACTTGTTCACCCCCGTTATTATCAACAGACAGGTTAGTAGGGCCGTTGTAATTGTAAAAGCCCCTTCCTGTTTTGCGACCTAACCACCCGGCCTCTAGGAGTCGCTTCTGAGAGAATGACGGTTTGTAACGCGGATCGTAAAAGAACGACTGGAATATAGTTTCAGTCACTACATAATTGACATCGTGGCCTATATAGTCCATAAGCGCAAATGGCCCCATTTTAAAATTGCATACCCCTACCAAGGCATTATCTATTGCTTCCATGCTTGCTATACCCTCTTCATAAATGCGTATGGCCTCGCCATAAAAAGGGCGGGCCACACGATTAACTATAAAGCCGGGAGTATCTTTTGCTACAACTGGTGTTTTGCCCCAGCGTTGCATCAGTTCTTTTGCAGGGTTGATGTGCGTGGGATCTGTTTGCACAGCCGGTATCACCTCAACAAGCGCCATGAGTGGTGCAGGGTTGAAGAAGTGCAGTCCTATTACGTTCTGTGGCCTGGTACATGCCGCTGCTATAGAAGTAATGGATAGCGAAGATGTATTGCTGGCCAATATACACGTATCGCTTACGTTCTTTTCTATCTCTGCAAATACCGCTTTCTTTATCTCCAGCTTTTCTACAATGGCCTCTATCACCAGTCCGCAAGTAGCAAATGTGCTTACCTCACTCGTAAAGGTGAAACGATCCAGTATCTCATCGGCTTTGGCTATCTTGCCCTTCTCTTGCAATTTCTGCAAGGTTTGCACCAGGCTGTTCTTTGCTTTATCGAGGGCTGCAGCGTTGTTATCATACAACACCACCTTATGACCCGCAGTGGCCGCTACCTGTGCTATGCCTGCGCCCATGGCGCCACTACCCACAACACCTACTATAGTATACTGATCCATATATTTACTTAAAGATGGACAAATATAAAAATAAACGCGGGGCGACAAACCATTTAGTAGCCGACAGTGAAACGTTTGCGTATATAATGTCCTTTCTCGAGCTCATCAACAATAGCTACAGCGAGGTCTTCTACGGATATTTCGCACTTACCGGCCGCATCAAATACCGGCTGATCGGTACCAATACGGTATGAGCCAGTGCGCTGGCCGGGACGCAACATGATAGCAGGGCTTAAAAATGTCCATTCCAACTCCTTTTCATTTTTAAGGATATTCAGATAATCTCGCGCAGCAAGCGCCCCGCTTTTCCACTGTGCAGGAAATTCAGGTGTATCTACAAGTTGCACACCGGGTGCTATTTCCAGGCTGCCTGCCCCACCTACTGTCAACAATCTTTTTACGCTTGCCTTTTTTGTTGCTGCTTGTATGTCTTTTGATGCAGCAATGAAATCATCGTAGATGTTGGGATTCTCCCATCCGGCGTTGTAGGCACTTATGACCATATCGTGCCCTTTTAAAAGGTCTGCGGTTTCATCTACATTACTAACATCGCCCTTTTTAACGATAAGAGCATCGTCCTGCTGTGTTACTTTTTCAGGGTTGCGCACTATGGCAGTTACCTGGTGGCCACGGGATAATAATTCTTTTAAGACTTGCGTGCCTACGAAGCCTGAGGCCCCGATCAATGCTACTTTCATAATTGGTGTATTTAATTGTAATAAAATTTGTTACAGTTTAAAATAAAAAAAATCATTCGAACTTATCTACAAAACTTTGAAGAGTTTGCTTCTCCAGTTTCTTTACTAATGTCTGTTCCACATCGTCGTATAAGTCGATGAGGTGTTTATTTATCTGACGGCCAACGATACACGAAGGATTGGGTTCGTTCTTAGACCGGCCAAGCAATGGACCACTGCGTACCATACTGTATACATCAGATAGCTTTATCTGTTTTGCCGGTTTTGCCAGTGCACTCCCCCCCTTCTTGCCCTCTCGGGTGGTTATGAAACCCAACTGGTGCAGGTTGCTGATCTCCTTGCGCACTAGTGCCGGGTTGGCATTGATACTACCGGCAATATACTCCGACGACAACAGCTCATCGGCCTTGGCCAGCAAGGTGAGTATATGTAAACAAATAGGAAAACGGCTGTTGTTCATTCTGTAATAATTATAATTACAGTATAAAGGTAAGGAGAAATATAATAGTGTAAAGAGAAAAAAATTATCGGGCTATAGCTATTTTGTATTTCTGGCCTTTCATTTTCTCGTGCCCAATTTTTTGTAGCAGAATGCGAACCCCATCGCGCTTTACGGCTACGTAAGAGATGTAATCCTTGACATCGATAAGGCCGATGTCGCTTTTTTCTATGCCGCCTATTTTACAGAAAAAACCTACGATATCCACTTTGTTCAGCTTATCCTTTTTACCACCGCTTATATACAGTGTCGTCCAAGGCGTGTGGGCAGGAAGGGGACTATCTGTAGGGATCTCTACCTGCTCGGGGATATCAATAAAGTACTCTGGTAGTGTGTCGTCGTTGTGCAATATGATGTAAGCATTACCCGTTGCATTCATGCGTGCAGTACGGCCATTGCGGTGTATGAACTCCTCTTGGGTGGTTGGCATGTGGTAATGAATAATATTGCGCACCTGCGGTATATCTAGGCCACGGGCGGCAAGGTCTGTTGCTACCAGGAACTGCACGCTACCATTGCGGAATCGGGCCAGTGTTTGTTCGCGTTCTATCTGCTCCAGGCCACCGTGGAAGTACGCATTCTCAATACCTAATTCCTGCAATGCATGCGAGGTACGTTCTGTTGCTTCGCGGTAGTTGCAGAATATAATAGTCGGCTCTGCACCTAAGTAGCAAATAAGCTGTCCTAATGTCTCCAGTTTGTCTTTGTCTTCTGACCTGACAATTTTCAATTCCAGCGACTCTTCTGTGGTGTGCCCAGTAATAAAATCGAGCACTACAGGTTTTGTGACCCTTGTAAACTCCGGTATCTCTACCGCAGCTGTTGCAGATACCAATACCCTTTTATTTACCTGGCGTAGCTCGTTCAGAATAAAGGACATTTCCTTCTCAAAGCCAAGTGCCAACGATTTATCAAACTCATCGAGCACCAATGTATGAATGCCATTGGGAGAAAAACTGCCGCGGGTAAGGTGGTCGGCAACACGGCCAGGCGTACCCACCAACAAAGCAGGTGGTTCGCTTAAATTTTGCAATTCAGTTTGCAGCAGGTGACCTCCGTATACTGTATTCACTTTGTAGCCAGTACTCATCTTCTTCCAAACATCTTCTATCTGCAGCGCTAGCTCGCGAGACGGTACCAGGACAAGCGCCTGTACGCCAATTTGTGTCTCCTTTAATATATTGAGTATGGGTACCAGGTAAGCCAATGTTTTGCCTGAACCTGTGGGTGCCAGTAGTAAAGTTTCTTTTTGGTGCTGTATGGTATCGTGCGCCTTTACCTGCATGTCGTTCCACGCTGTCATGTTCAGGCTGGTCAATACCTGTTGGTTGTTATCACCTTTTTGCATAGGCGCAAAGGTACATAGTTGCGGGTTAGTAACTGCTGAATAGTACGCTTAATGCGGTGGCTGGTAAACGCGAGATGTAATAAAGTTGCCCAGGAAGTTCTTTTCTAAAGCCAGCCTGTAGCCATGCTCTTTGAAATGACGATCCATATCGGGCAATTTTTTTGCTTCGATGCCACACAACAGGCGGAAGAAAATATACATTATGCTCAACAGCATCTTTTGACCCAATGATATACCATCCTTTGAGTAAAAATCGCTGTACAACCACAAGCTGCTGTCCTTTACATGCAAATTTATCCTTTCAAAAACCTTTTTTGCATTGTGCCCCGAGAAGACATCGAAAATAAAGGGGGTGATGACAACGTTGTAAGTGCCGTAGAGATTGGTGGTGAGTATGGATTCGTTGACGAATTTTACCCTGTTGTTAGCAGCGTATCTTTTCTTGGCCAATGATATCATTTTAGCAGAGCTATCGACATAGGTGATACGCAATCCGGTGCCATGAACAACCGACAACTCTTCAAGTATCCAACCGGTGCCACCGCCTACGATAAGTACGCGACTACCAGGCGGTATAGCCTGGAGCATCTGAGTTTGGGCCCGCCTTATTGTTTTGCCAAACACAAGCTTTACCATGCTGTCATAGCCCCACGCTATCCTATCAAAATTACCTGCCATTAGTTACAGGTATTTTTAAAAGATAGTTCGATATACATACAGAATTTGGCCACATAGATAAACAAAGTGGGTGCAATTTCTGCATAAAAAACATAAGACCTCTCGTTATAACCGCCGTTAACTAAGCGAAAACGATTGACCTACTTTTAATATGTTTTATTTCGTCATCCATTTAAGGAATGGGAGGCTTTTTTTATAGGGTGGGTATTTAATGGCAAGATCAGGAAAGGCAGCAGTATGCAAAATAGCTTTAGGCCGTGTATATGCCTGGTAGCTATACTTGCCGTGATACTGCCCCATACCGCTATTGCCAACGCCACCAAAAGGCAGTTTGGGATTGCCCAGGTGCATGAGTGTATTATTGATGCAGCCTCCGCCGAACGATACCCTGTCCTCATAGAACTGCATCAGCTTTTCATTTGTAGTGAACAGGTACAGCGCCAGTGGGTCGAGGTGTCCTTTTATTGTTTGTATCGCATCCTCATGTTCTTTAAAAGTAAGGATAGGTAGTATAGGACCAAATATCTCTTCCTGCATCACCGGATGTGCCCCATCTACGTTATCTATGAGCGTAGGTGCTATATAACGATCTTCGCGTACGTACTCTCCCCCACATAATACATTGCCCTGAGACAGGTAGGACACCAGCTGATCGAATCTTTTATCGGAAATAATGCGCCCATAATCTGGCGACCGGTATGGATCCCCACCATAAAATCCATCGAGGTATCTTTTCATCAGTTCCACCAATTCGTCTTTGCGGCTTTCGTGGACCAATACATAGTCTGGCGCCACACAGGTTTGTCCGGCATTGGTGAATTTGCCCCAGCATATCCTTTTGGCAGCTACTGAGATATCTACGTCCCTATCTACTATACAGGGGCTTTTACCGCCCAGTTCCAGAACCGTGGGTATCAGTTTTGCGGCAGTAAGCGAAGCCACCTTCTTGCCCACAGATACACTACCGGTAAAAAAGACATGATCGAAATGTGAGTTGTTGATGAGTTGCGGGATAATGGTAGCCCCATCGCCCTCCACAACGGTAATGTACCTGGCATCAAACGTATCCTTTATCAGTTTCGCCAATACAGCGCTGGTGTGGGGGGCTAACTCTGATGGTTTGAGCACCGCGCAATTGCCGCCTGCAATAGCGCCTACCAGTGGCCCCAGTAGTAATTGCAACGGATAGTTCCATGGCGCTATAATGAGCGCTACACCCCATGGGTCGCTGATCACTTTACTAGAAGAGCAAAAGGTCATTAATGGACTTGACACTTTAACGGGCTTCATCCATGAAGAAAGGTTGCTGAGTGCGTACTTTATCTCGGCCTGTACAAATCCGGTCTCTGTAAGGTATATTTCTGCTGCAGACTTGTGCAGATCCTGGTACATGGCCTGTGATAGCTCGCCTACCCACCTGTCCAGGGCTCGACCCAGTAATATCAATTGTTTTTTGCGAAAGTCATAGCTGCGGGTCTCACCATTATCGTAATACTGGTGCATGATATCTACATTACTATCTGCCATATGCTGCTATATTCATTAAATATACTTAAATATAAATAATGCCACAATACCCAGCCATTTAAAAAACGGGAATCGACCAATAAATAACATATAAAATCGTGGCCCATTAAACCTAAGACGTTAGCCAAAGTCAAAGGCTATGATTTTTTTACATAGATACAACTGTAGGGGCTATTCTTAGCCTCTTTTTTTGTGCCTATGTAGCACGTTCGGAACAAGAAATTGGTTCGATCTTCAACAAGATCAAACTGCTGAAATACTGAAATTGGTACAAGTTGGCATAGTATTTATTGGTATTGATCAGAATAAAAACACTTTCACCATGAGATCACTATTGTATATTATCGCAGTTATCCTGATCATAGGTTGGGTACTTGGAGAATTCGTATGGAGCGCAGGCAGCATTATACATGTATTGCTTGTACTTGCGGTCATATCCTTGCTACTAGGCTTTATCAGGAGAGGCTCTATTGACTAAAAAACACTTTAGTTGAGATAGGTTCAGGATACACTCCATGGTGTATCCTTTTTATTTTTTACCTATAGCAACTCTACAATTGCGTATGTCGGGGTCATTTATGATACTGTCTACATGTTCCAACGCATCTGTTTCGCTGGGATATTTCTTTACAACTTTTTCGAGTACGCAATCGCAATAAGTTTTGGCATCAGCATCACTCCCTGCCCAGCCTTTTGCATCGTCCATGCACGACTGGTAGAAAACCTGCTTATCATCACTGTCCCACTGCTTGCACGATGCAAGGAGCAACAG
>Ga0116227_10015814_pt1 | contig 11073 bp, 10 predicted proteins | sample S1TSphgellanicum_FD_89693 | JGI IMG/M metagenome (GOLD analysis project Ga0116227, IMG submission 89693) | Host-associated microbial communities from peat moss isolated from Minnesota, USA - S1T2_Fb - Sphagnum magellanicum MG | ecosystem: Host-associated > Plants > Peat moss > Unclassified...
AATGTTGGGGTTCCTCAAAAACAGGTAGATGTGGCCATATCTGAGCCAATCAGAAGGGGTAGAGGCAGTAGTGAGAGGGTACTTAGTTTGCCTCAAAAACAGGCCAAACATGCCATAATTGAACCCACTGGGAACCTTGATGTGATTGAGACAGAGGAATCAGCACCAGATACCTCTGCTGTGGAAGCCACTAATGCAGGTGAACAATTTCTGAATAAGACTGTTATGGTCATTGACACACTGGAGAAGGCCAAGGTGGTCCTTGAGCAGCTGATGGGAGAGTACAGACACTTGGTCCATGCTTGTGACACTGAGGCATGTTACATACCTTGTACCTTGCTATATGCCATTGCAGAAGACTACATCTGATTATCCTTCTGTGTGGAAGATGATGTTCATGCCCAGTGTGTTTTTCATCCTGGGTTAGTGGGAGGACTTCCAGTTTAACTTTGTTGGCATAGGAGTATGTAGCTTTTCTCATGTGCTATGTCAAGCAGGTTGCAGGAATTGATGTGAAGAAAGAAAGCCCAGTTGGCCATGGATGCATTACTTGTCTCAGCATTTATTGTGGACCAAGTGGCAACTTTGGAGAGGGGAAAAATTGCCTCTGGATTGACGTTCTGGATGGTGGCGAAGATGTTTTAAGGGCCTTTAAGTGCTACTTTGAGGATCCCTCAATCAAGAAGGTAAAATAGTATGTTCTCCTTGTAGGCTTTTGAGGATGAAAGTAATTTTGAAATAAATACTTTTGTAATTTCTTGGTGGATTTCTTATCCATATTCTTTTAATCAATTGACTGCCGTGTGCTGTATGAGGAGGTGGCATACCTCATTCTGGTTTGTCAATTGAGTAAGGCTGGGTTATATGTCATGGCTGCTTAACTCTAGTGAGAAAAGGCAGGACTGTGTTCTTGTAAAGGAAGGATGTTTTCACTGCTGTTTTCAGGAGGGTTTTTGGTGAAACCTTGAACACTCTTTAAGCATTGTGCACAGGTGTGATAATTCTCTCTGGTTGGATGCAGGTGTGGCATAACTACAGCTTTGACAAGCACATTCTAAGCAGGCATGGGATTCATGCACAAGGCTTCTATGCAGATACCATGCACCTAGCACGCCTGTGGGACTCAGCACGTCGTGGTACCCAAGGGGGTTACTCACTGGAAGCTCTGACATCAGATGAGAAAGTTATGGATGGCCTTGTAGGAGTCCTGGACAAGAATGGGGAGATGAATGCTGGAAAGAGGTCAATGAAAACGCTTTTTGGAAAGGCAAACATACGCAAGGATGGTACTCCTGGTAAATTGAGGGTCATTCCTCCTGTAGAGGAGCTGCAGAGGGCAGAGGATTCAAGAGAACTTTGGATTCACTATTCTGCATATGATGCTGTGTGCACATTCAACCTCTGGCAGAGTCTGCAAGAAAAACTGAAGAGAACACCCTGGAAGGTGGTTGGTTTAGGAATGGAGGGGTCCATGTATGACTTCTATGAGGAGTATTGGCGGCCATTTGGAGAACTTTTGGTCAAGATGGAAGCTGATGGAATGCTTGTGGATTGCAATCATCTAGCTGAAATTGAGAAAATTGCATTGAGTCAACAGAAGCTGTCGGTTAGTCGTTTTCGGAAGTGGGCAGCAAAATATTGTCCAGATGCTGCTCTTATGAATGTTGGGAGTGATGCTCAAATTCGGCAACTACTTTGGGGAGGTGTCACAAACAGGTTAAAATCATGTGCAACCCTGATATTCTGTGAGTTTTGAAATGTTGTTTTCTTGCTCGATTTCTTTGTTGTCTCAAGTTGAAATTCCAGCTCTTTGGTTTCAAATATTTTTCTGGTGCCTAATGAGTCATGAGCTCATGTGCATTGTTGAGAATTATGAAGACCTCTGTAAGAATCATGAACTTTTGGTGGCTGCCAAGTTTTATGATGGTAGACAGTAAGTTGGGGAGTTTTGCCAACTAATGTCTGGGAAGTAGCAGCAGTTGCTGACCTATGTATCAATTTCATTGGCTGTGGGTTGGGAGTGTGGTCATAACTTGTGATATTTCTGTCTATGGTTCACTCAGGATGGTCTAGACTGGTATTATGCTGTTGCTGTTGTAACAGGAAAGATGCTGGAGAGATGCTGCCTAAGGAGCGAGTGTTTAATGTGCCCAATACAGATGGGTTCATAGAGGAAGGCAAGAAGGTGCCCAAAAAGACACGCCCCATATGTATAAGAGGAATTGATGTAGACATTCCCATTGATGCCTACACTGCTGCAGGATGGCCAGCTGTTGGGGGTGCTGCGATGAAGGTGAGCATAAATCAGTAGGTGTTCTGTGGAGCAACTGCCTCATTTTGTAATCCTATGTTGACAATTGAAGGACTTGCTCATGATGATAAGAAAGACGTACTACTTGATGCAACTTGTAAGAAACCTCACACAAGAAGGAAACAGCAGAATTGTGCCTAGCATATGGACTTGTAGCATAATCCTGCTGTTTTGTTCTTTGCTTTTGTTGTGCACTGTTGTTTATGTTGCTAGGGTGTGTTGGGTGGAAGGCACTTGCAGGGAAAGTTGCAATCGAGTATTCTGATTTGGACAGTGACTCTGACCTGGATTTGCCTGAAGATGTTGTTGAGAGTGAAGCTCTGTTGACTTCAGCTGGTGTTGAAGGAGAGCAGGAGGAAGATATATCTGTGTATGGAAAGGCATATGCTGCTTTTGGAGGTGGTCAGGAAGGCAAAGAAGCTTGCATGGCATTAGCAGCACTGTGTGAAGTTGCATCAATAAACACTCTTATTTCCAACTTCATTCAGCCTCTGCAGGTGATGACCTGTCCACTCTTTCGGGGTTACAAGGTTCATTTATTGGGAGCAAGGATTGTTCAATTGGTGCTTTCTCCTATGAAGGTAGTTTGCTATGTCCTAATTGGTTTGGTTTCTGCAGGGAGGTGATATCAAAAGTGTGAAGGATGGACGGGTCCACTGTTCTATAAATATCAATACTGAAACAGGCCGTCTCTCTGCAAGAAGGCCAAGCCTGCAGGTTTTATGTGAACTCAGCTTTGTGGGGTCATTGATCCAGATGTTAGACTGTACTTATGTGTTGGAAGACAAATCCATAATAGTTAGTAATACATGATTTAGGGACTGCAGATGTCTATTTGTTTGCAGGGTTCTTTGTGTTTCTTGCAAATACAGAGTCTATGGTGCTCACTCTGAGTGTGTGACTTAGCTACAATTTCTGTTGTTATGCTAAGAAGATTGATGATGATTCACGGGTTGGAAGTAAGCCAAGTTGTATTAAGTTGCAAATGTCCCAGCCACCTTGGTTGTGCAATGTTTGTCATGTTATTGCTTGGACACAACTTCTGGTGTCTGATCGTTTGTAATGATTCTGGTGCTCTGTAGAATCAACCAGCCTTGGAGAAGGATCGTTATAAGATACGGCAGGCCTTTGTAGCATCTCCTGGAAAGTCTCTCATTGTTGCTGACTATGGACAGGTATTTATTTTGTGTGAAGTGAAGTTTTATTTCCTGCATTCTATTTTCTTTGCACTACTGGAGACATTAGATTTTTAGATCTGTTTTGCCACTCTGAGACCTGTTGCAGGTGTGTCCACTGTCTGAGTCTGCTGCTTGTGGTTTGACAGTTGGAACTCCGTATCTTGGCACACCTGGCTAAGTGCCGGAGCATGAAAGAGGCTTTCATAGCTGGTGGGGACTTCCACTCGAGAACAGCCATGAACATGTATACCCATGTCCGTGAGGCTGTGGAGAATGGGAGAGTGTTGCTGGAATGGAAAGGAGAAGACAAGCCCCCTGTTCCCTTACTCAAAGTGTGTTTTCTTTTCTGCTGCCCAATAATTGTAATCTGGTGTTTCTGCATGGGAAAGCATTGAAGCATTTAGTTGCAAGGACTTATTGACTTATGCAGGGGTCAAAACTAGTTTGTAACTCATTAGTTTGTCCCATCTGGAACTTCGGAAAGACAGTAATTTGAGTGGCAAAATCTGATAGTATCTGGATTGGCCTTCAGGATATGTTTGCATCAGAAAGGAGGAAAGCTAAAATGCTCAATTTCTCAATTGCTTATGGGAAAACAGCCATGGGGCTATCAAAGGACTGGAAGGTGAGACTGGTATCATTTTGCATGTCTTTATGTGCAAGGAGTGACAGAGTCATATCTTAGTGGGAAGAGGTCGGCTTTTCTGTCTTGCCAATGGTTTCTGAAATATTGGTTTCATGCTTGTGCTTCTATGTTCATATGAATTGATCTTCTTACCAGTCTTTCTGACAGCTTGCATGTACTTTGAGAGCTCTTTGGCATGTAGTTAACAATTTGAGATTTGCAAAATTATTTTTCTGGCTAAAAGCATTGTGGGATTTGTTGTTGCAAATGCTTTGTTGATTGCACAGGTGAGTTTAGATGAGGCAAAGCAGACACTCAACTTGTGGTACAGTGATCGGCCAGAAGTGTTAGCCTGGCAGCAAGAACGCAGAGAGGAAGCTCACCAAACTCTGCGTGTGCACACATTACTGGGTCGAACTCGCCATCTACCTGATGTGAACTCCCACAATAAACTGATGCGTTCTCATATGGAGCGTGCTGCAATAAACACACCTGTTCAGGTAGCTCATGACCTTGTTATGTTTCTTGACCCCCCACCACTTCTATTAGTGCTTCTATCATTGCTGCAGTTCAATTTGCTTAAGGAAGATCTGTGTTGTTTGTGCAGGGAAGTGCAGCTGATGTCGCCATGTGTGCCATGCTCGAGATCAACCGGAGTGAGGCTCTTCAAGAACTGGGTTGGAAGCTACTCCTCCAGGTGTGATGTCTGTTCCTAGTCCTTTCTGTAATGAAGTTAGCACCTTGTGTCTGAACACAATGTTGTGCATGTGTGTACACTTTTCCGCATGTTCCCTGTGCTATTTTGCCATACAGCTTCGGGTTAATAACAAATGAAACTTATAAATACCAGGTACATGATGAAGTGATTTTGGAGGGACCTGAGGAGTCTGCTGAAATTGCAAAGGACTTGGTGGTGCATGCTATGATGCACCCTTTCAATGGGAAAAACTTTTTGGATATCGAACTTGCTGTTGATGCCAATTTTGCAGGGAATTGGTATGCTGCAAAGTAAAAAAAAGTGACTCACAATTTTTGTTAGTTGACACACAGTTGCTTGCATTTTAAGTCTTAGAAATCTCTAAATGTACATGTGCATATAGGTGGGGATGATGGAGTCCACTGCAAGCAAGTCTCCAGCTTTGTTGGTAGCTTGAGTTGGACTTTGTATTTGAGTGCACAATTGGATCTTTTGTTGACCCTCTAGCCACAGCTTCCCACACACCCTGAATGGGGAAATGTGTTCACAAGTATTGAATGGGAAAGTCGATTTCTTTTGAGTGTGTTTCATGCTCTATTATCCTAGTGAAACAACTGGGATTGCATAAGTAGAACCTGTAGTTCTTCTACTTGTGATCATTCATGACCCCGACAAGGTTGAATGGATGGGTGCAGCATCTTCAGATCTCGGGCACAAAGATGTCCTACAGAACTGTCTTTTTTGACTTGTAATTTTTGAGTTTGTCCATTGTAACAGTGCAAATTGGAAGTAAAGAAATTCTTATAGAAGGCTTATACCATGTTATAAAGTCGTAGAAATTTTATTCACTAATCTTTTTTTTCATACCATTTTATTTCACTTTGATGAGGACTGAGCTGCTATTTCACCATTTCCGAGTCTTGCAGTATTTCTTGCTGTTGTTATATGGTTGTATTATTCATAGGTAATGTTATTTGGTTGATTATGGCATTGTTATGTTGCTTCCTCATTTATGTATGCAGGGCCTTCGTTCCCCCCCTCCCAACTTTGTGATGTAGCCACACCAGTGATCATTCACAAGAGGAATTAGCCAAAAAAACGCAGCCAAGTTTTATGCTGGTTAAAGTCCTTGGCGTTTAGGGTTTATCAGAATTCAGGCTCCCCTCTCACCAAAGGGGGGCCCCTTATTCTGGAAAAGCCCTGGCCCCAGGGCTTTACCTTACACTCAAAGGCCCGCTAGTTTTTTCTTAGTGTTTAATTTTTGGGAACCCCTCCCTAACATAAAGCATTGCTTGGATTTTTCCTTCATATGTACAGCTCCCTTACCTGCCTGACGAAACCTGTTTTCAGCAAGCAGGATCTTCTACCATGGAAGGTAGGACTTTTAAGAGGATTTTTATGGCATTTGATACGTATATAGTTGGTTGTTGAAATAGAGAACTCTCTTCGAGAAATGTGTGGTGTAGCACCAAGAGGGGAGGAGAAAATAGTGGGAAATGTATGTGTATTTATGTGTTTATGTGTGATTTTAATGGAAAATGGTTGAAGAATCTCTACGTGTTTTGTGTCCATTTATTCTATTAAGATATGTGAAAAATAGTATAATTTTAAAAAATTATACAATGTGTTGTTCTTTTTCATAGCAGTTTTGTGTTTCTTCTACAAAAGGGATCAAGATTGCATACTAAGTGGTAGTCTTTATAGTAGGAAACTATTGGTTGCCATAAGAAGGTAGCAACAAGTATATGGAAGTAGGAAGAGGGGGAATATTTGAAGCTTGTGAAGTTTACAAAATAGGTGGGACTACTATAAAAAGTAGGCAACAACCATGAGTGGGTATCACTTATTGTTGATGGTAGGTAACATTGGGAAGGCGTTCCGAGGATGCTAAAGACGATTATCAAAGGTCTATAAGCGTTGTTAAGGTGGGATAATAATTGTGGAAGGCAAGCATTTGAACATTTATAGCTCCCCAGTTGAAAGAAGCCTAGGATGTTCTACTAAAGAAGGCCAAAAAGCTGTCAATATGGTTACTCAACATTTTTGCCTAGCCCTTGGTTTAGCCATTTGAACTTTCTAACATTGTCCCCATCGTATTGATGAATTGTAGATGATTTAAACATTAAAATGGCATGCCTTGGGGATGGGTGAATATGCGTGTTAAAATATCAATGCAAATTTCAACAACGCTAGACAATTATGGTGTGGAGAATGTGCAACTTACTCTAGAAGGGAACATTAGCAAATCATTGCAACCCTAATTGTTGCACTCTATAGTAGTTGGGCTTATTGTAGCCGTCCCTTTAATTTTATGTACCAACTATGCTAGATGACTTTTCCAAACGTCATGGGACATGTATTGCAAAGGTCTTATTTGTTAGTACATGGCAAATCTGGTTGAACATTCTTTTCGCATTTACAAGTTTGAATCATGTATGTGCTTCTATGATAATGATGCTCATAAAAAATTGTCTCTTTTAGACCTTGAATGTACTGGATTTTTTAAGAATGTCAAATAGATGAGTACCTTGCATGAATATCTAACAAGTATGCCTAATTGCCCTTTCCCAATAACTTCCATTAGTGATCAACTTTTTAGCATGCCATTTCATGTATGTGGCAAGGTAGGAAGACAATTATCTTTTATCTAGGAATGATGCTCTAGTTGAAGATTGAACTTTGTGTTTCTAATATAATGTTTGCAAAATACCATAATACAAAATTTTAATTCAAGAACCTTTCTTTCAACTAGATATGTGGACAGTGAAATGTTAGGAAGAAAATGAAAGATGAACTTATAGTAAGGATTGGGTGCACATGCTGAAACATATATGAAATATGTGGTGGATCTTTGGAAATATAGTTCTTGACTACTTTTCATTTGTTGATTATGGTGTATAGAACTTGTGTAGAAGTTTAGGAACAATATGTTGAATTGTTTTGTGATTCTTGTAGGTGTAGGCAAATAGCTTAAGTTGTAGGGGATATAGACAAAAGTTTAGATTTTGAACTCTCATGGCATTGCTATTGAGCTCACTGACATTGGACAAGTTACGAAACACATTCCAACTATTCAAAACATTAATTCCAAAGCTCCCGAAGCACATTGAATGTCTTCTTAAGAATACATCAAACCATGAAATGTGTTAGAAATGCAGAACATATGGAAGATATCATCGTCTTACATTCTAGTACATGGAATTCTTGTGTTCCATGGTTGCTCGCTATATTTTGTGAATTTCTTAATAAAATTATGCATTTTTTTGGTTTTGTTAGCAAAAGTAAGAGTTCTCACTTCCTTCACATGTGAATGTATTTTAAAATTTAATTTGTAAATTTTCATTATGTTTGTAATGAAATTTGGGGATCTATATAGACTACATAGGCTAGCATACTAGCTAGTCTAGTAGTCTATGTTAGGTTTTGGTAAGGTAGGTAATTAAATATTCTAGGTTACCTACCTAGCTTACATAAACTATGAATGCTTACCTAGATAGGTGGGTGGGTAAACTAAATTAGGCTAGGTACATACATGAGAATGTATGTGTATAGTAGGCAAGTAAATGGGTAATAAACCTACTTACTTATACATTACGTACCTATCTCTAACCTGCATTTTACCCACCTACCTACATAAGTATTGGACATCAAAATGTGAAGTAAATAGATTGGTAAGAAGTTATCACCATTACTTATCATCATTTGAAGTTATGATTCATTATTTAGAGCTTGGTTTATTTTTGTGGAGGTGAAAAGTTAAACTCCTTGTATTTACAACCTATTGACATGTTTAATGGATAGTTTAATTAAGGTAGGGTAGGTGGGTTGAACTAAGTTTTAAAAGAAGGTAGGTAGGAAGGTAGGTTCTAGTTACCAACCTTTTTATTTTCAACCTACATGTTTAATTATTATATATTGATCCACCTACCTATCCATGTACTTTTGTATTTTTAAAAAAAATGATTGTCAAAATTATTTTGGAATGTGATAATAAAAATATTTTATCACACATATTGAATTTGAAACAACTCGCAAAGATTTTGTTATCCAAATTTCACAAAACAATTGAACATGTTAATAATCAAAACCTTAGTTGGAAAGACATTGATCAAAGTGATTGTGTCAAAATGAACTTGTCCAAAATGGTCATTTTGTCAAATTAAATGAAATGATATTTTTATTGATGTTTCTATTAAAAAACACCATGATTTCTTATAATAATTCAATAAATGCAACAAATGAAACATTTGAGTATTCCACAAAAATAATTCAAATAAAAATTCATTGATATAAAACTTTTTCCACCAAATCAATCTACATTTTAATTATTAAAACTCACATTTAGTTCATTTTATTCATTTGGTTGGAATTTTTTTCAAAGCCTTCACAAACCATGTCTCCTTTTAATTTCTTTGGGCCTCATTACAAGTTGTTAATATTCATAAATAATAATAAAAATTCATGGAAAAAATGACATAAATTCAAATTTATGCTTCATTTTTATTATAAGTTTTAGTAGGCAGCAAAAAATATAGAAGGATTTTGGTTTTTTTCGACTTCCATTTCTATTATGTAACCAATTATGGTTAAATCTTTTGATGGATGATTGTCACTTCAACAACATCACAAATGGAAAAAAAAACCTTGTTCAGAAGGTGAGTCATGGTTTGACACAAAAAAACCCTTCACATAATGCTTTCATGATATGTATTGAATAAAATTATTTTAAACTTAAAATTCACAATTATAAAAAGTTATTTTTTCCATGATTACATTTCATTGCCAACATTTGTGTACAATAATTAAAACTTAACAATTCCTAGCCACCAAACTTAGTTATTTAGGTAGCCTACATGTGTAGCTAGTCTAGGTAGGTAGGTTGTAAATTATTTCATTAGATAGGTAGGTAATCTAGGTTGTAAGTTAGGTTATTGAGGTAAGCAGGTATTTTGAAAATAAACATTTGTAAGTAATGGTAGGTAACAAAGTAGATAGGTTAAAAATTACATAGTTTAAGGGTTGGTAATAAGGAAGTAAATAATACTAGTGTGAACCCTATGCATAATGCACAGGTGTGTTATTTCAAGAAAAAGAAAAAAAAGAGAAAAAAAAAGGCCCAGGAAAAGAGTGAGAGCAAGGAAAAAAAAAAACATGATAAGAAAAAGGCTCAAGGGAAAAAAAAAAAAGCTACTGACCAAGTAAACTGACCCCTGGGGGGCAGTTTCACCCCATCCATGAAATCCCATGAAATCCCAGTTTCATCCCATGGTTTCCATCGGATCACACTGGGCCAGAGTGATTCAACACCCGCCGGCGCACCATCCATACATTGGATGCCTGAACACCAGTTTCCATCGGATCACACTGGGCCAGAGTGATTCACCCACCAGCGCACCATCCATCCATTGGATGCCTAAACCTGAACCTCTCCCGAACCAGGTCCATTAGCTGTCAGTTGGGTAATAACTATCCCTGAACCTCTCCCGAGCCAGGTCCATCAGCTGTCAGTTGGGTAATAACTGTCACAGAGAACGAAATTCCCAAATCAAGAAATTCCTCAACTTACTCGGGCCTTCCCCCTTTTACAAAACACACCACAGGGAACAGGCAGTGTCGTAACCCTAGCCTTGGCTCGCGACCAAGGCAAGGGGGTTGCAAGGTTGCGGGCCTATAAGTAGACCCGGGAGTCATATCACATGCTCCCAGGAATGCAAAGAGTGTGAGGGACTGAACCCTCACACTCCCAAGTGAACTCCCATGTTGGGAGTTGGTGAGAGTTGGAGTCCCAAAAGGACTCCCGAAACTTCAGAGAGCGTTTTGAAGGGTCAAAACTCCATGGATGGTTGCGCTTTTTATATCAATGAAAAGGTCTCAAAGTGTAGATGTCCAAAATGGGCTCGCATTGCTCATTTGGACATCTGAAACACAAGTTATGGCCAAAAGAAGGCCCGGGAGTCGAACTCTCGGGATTCCGCTAGTTTTGACTCCCGACCACTAAAAGTCGGGAATCGACCCGAAATACTTGTCTGCAGAAAACGTGCCACATACCGAAAATGCGCGATTTCAGGACTCCCACGCGGGAGTCCCGGGACAAAATGGTCATTTGGATGCCACCCCCGCGGCGAGTCACAGAGTATACTATAAGGGGGAAGGTGGTGGCTTCCCCCAAGGTCCAGGCCGTGGTGAGTCTTGTGTGTCCGTGTTGCCCGTGGCTTGTCCCAACACCAAAGGGATCCAGAATGAGTTCTAACCACTTTGTGTG
>Ga0116227_10015815_pt1 | contig 11073 bp, 9 predicted proteins | sample S1TSphgellanicum_FD_89693 | JGI IMG/M metagenome (GOLD analysis project Ga0116227, IMG submission 89693) | Host-associated microbial communities from peat moss isolated from Minnesota, USA - S1T2_Fb - Sphagnum magellanicum MG | ecosystem: Host-associated > Plants > Peat moss > Unclassified...
GATGAATCATCATTAATTAATCATTGTTTCAATTAATGTACATGACTCAAACATGATAACTTATTAGAAAAGTTTTTGCACATATTAATATGCATGATATAAGGATGATGATTCATTACAAAAATCTTTGCACAAATTAATCCACATGATTCAAATATCATGTGATGTGTAAAACATTAAAAAATTTCTTGTTTAATTTCCTTTTGTTTAGTATATAAATAGGTGTTTGGTTCCTTTGAAACACCTTCACTTCAAGAGAACAACTTGTTATAAGAATAAAAAATTTCATAAAATAAACTTGTAAAAGTAATTGAAAGATTAATTTTCAAAGGTTTTGGCAAAATGTGTAAAATCTATGGTAGGAAAATGGTTGTGGCATAATAATTATAAATGAATAATAAATAGTTGAATAGATATTTGTGCAAACAAGAACATAAATCTTCATAATTATGTAATAAAAATACATAATTTTGGTCCTATACCCATTTATCTTTTATAAAAAAACATTTTGTAATTAGGATTCGAATCTATGTTTTTTGTGTTGTGAAACTTAGTTTTGTTATCAAAAGTTTGGCAAAAATATATATCATTTGTTTTGTTTTAAGATGTCAAATATAAGGTGATTTGTTCATCCCCGAATTATGAATAAAAATGAATACATGGATTAACGAGGTTCAACTTGTGACGATGGAAATTATGAAAGGCAAGCTGAATCAAATTTTGTACATAATTGAACATGTAAAATAACATCATAAAAACCATAAGCATGAATCATTATGTTTGACCCCATGTTTTCTTTTGGATTTCGCCTATAATCCTAAGCACCAACTAGAATTAAATTTGTGAAATTTTGACAATTTTCACATAGAAAGGTTACATGTACAACGTGATAATCTATATGAGAAAATGTGAATAAAAAGTCCACAAATAATAATAAGCATTCATTGCACATAAATAAGTTCATATTTGTTGGACCTTGTTGAAACCTTATTTTTGAGACTTTTGAATTTCCAATGTAAAAAATGTTTTAGGTTTTTTAGAAAGAAAAATAAATAAATATATGTTTTAATGTTAGGACTAATGTTTTGAGCAGAACACTAACATCAACATTAAGAGATGTTTCCAATTCTCCTAGCATGTAGATTTCGAAAGATAAGCATTGTCCATTATTGACATTGGGAGTTAATGGGCCAAGTTTACCTATTGAAAAACTTGTTGAGAGACTTGTTGAGGAGCTTGAAATTATAAATGAACTAAAAGTGTTAATGTTGTAACTATGTAAATAATGGGAAAAAATTAAACCCCAACCTGACCTTGAACTTGTAAAGCAATGCCAAATGGTGATCACATTGAAACAACATTTATTTGTTTGGTTTAACAAGAAGGATGCAACTCTAGGCTATATTAGAACCAATAATTTGCATGTCATGTGAAGTGGAAATGTCATTGATACTCTTGATGACTATGATATTGTAAATGTTATTTTTTAATTTAAACATTTAAATAAGATAATTGCAAGGTTGGAAATGTTTGGTCCTTTTTTAAAAGTTACATTGAAAGGATAAGGAGAATTTTATTATGAGTGTGGTTCAAGCTATTGAAAATTTTTGGATTCATGAAAAGAAACTATGAAAATAAAGTGATAATTAGTCAAAGGGAGTTAATTAGTTTGATGCGTGTTTTATTTTTTAAAAGAATTTTTTTTAATCAACATGGTTATTCCAATTTTTAAAGGAAGCAAGGGTGAAGACCCTAAAGTATTTTTAAGGGAATATAAGAAAGCTTGTATTTGTACTAGGCTTAAAATAGTTGTAGAATGGCTAATTAATTTCTTTCCTAAATTCACATTCCTTTGAATAATAGACAAAATTTTTGAGAGGATCATCGAATGGCATAACTAAAGCCCTTGTGAAAAAATTATCGGTGAAAAATATATATTAAAACTTAATACTTGAATTGAGTCAACTAATGTAGGGGGCTTTAGAGTTGATGAAAGAATATAAAGATAAAAAAAATGAATTTACATAATAAATTTGAGGGGTGTCTTAAAGCACAAGGCGATAAATGAATTACTCTAATTTTTACTAAAATCAATACATTGGTGTTAAAACATTTCACCACTGGGTTTTTGTCAAAGATGTAACAGCAAATGAAATATGAACAAGTGGAGACATTCAATGAAATGACAGAGGTGGTTGAAAAGAATTGAGAACATGGAAGAAGTTCCACAACCAATTATGCAATCCATGGCTAAAACAGTTCATTTTTTGACTAACCTAAGTCATGATGGAGGCATAAAGAGGTGAACTCTCGCATGGAGTTAGCCATGGAACAAATGATAAATCAAATGAACCACTTCAACCTCCATTTACTACAACCAAGGGCTAGCAAGAACAAAAACTTGGAAAAGGACTTGTCAATAGTTCAATGTTACAAGTGTCAAAAGATGAAACATTACTCAAAAGAATGTCCAAATTTGCCCACCTTGCCTAAAGAAAATGTGAATTCTTATACTTGAAAGTTTTTTGTAGAAGAAAAAGGTAAAGTTCAAGTACTAATAGTTTTTTCTAAATAATAAAATTCTTGTAGCTTTAATGAGGAAAATCAATGAAAATTTGATAAGACAAAATTTGACATTAATGGAACAAAAATTAATGAGGGATGTGATCTTGAAAAAAAATGTTTTCGAAATGTGTGGGAGTATTTTTGTACTAATTAAAGACCATCTTCAAGGCAAATTGAAAGAATGCCCACACATTTTAGCTTGTGTTTAAAACATATTATTTGGTGAAAATTGGAAAAAGGAAGTTGGAATATTAAAAATTACCATATAGTTTGCAACAACTTTGAAGAAAGCTAGCATTCAAATCAAAGGAATCGAAAGAATGTTGGATAAAGTGGAATTTTGTAAACATTGTTCATTGCTCCCAATTGTAATCTTGTAGGCCAACATAAAATCTTTTTTTCACAATCTAGCAATGTATGAGACAATTTATGAATACCTTGCTTCCAAGAAATGTGCATTTCACAGATATCTACAACTCATGGCAAATTTTATCAAGGGGCTAAAAGATGTGACACATCTAATCAATTGTGGTGTGATCAAAAATGACTTTTGCACCTATAATTATGCTTTTCAAATGTGGAATACTTTGCAAAGTGGAATGCCCTTACCATTGTGTTCAAAAGAATATGAAGACATGGTGTCCAAAATCAAAGCAATGTAAATCCTCACTATTAGTAATGAGAATTGAATTCTATCAGTTATGTTGTTCAAGACTATGGTGTGTGATAAGTGTTATTATAGCCACCATTGTAACAATTGGCACTTGCGTCCAAGCTTACACATATGTCATTGGTTTTGAAAAAATGTATCCCCATTTTCCACCTTAATAAAAACATTTGTATTGCAAATGTTAGGATGGTGTATTTTGTATGACATATCCATTTATACTTTGCATCATGTTTTGATAATGTCCATATTATTCTAATAAATCACACCCAATCCTCAAAATGGAAGTGCTTAGGGAAAATAATTTATAGTATGTTTTCTTAATAGTAGTTTTGGACATATATTGTGCAAGTTTGTATTTTACAATTAAAATGTTTTTTCAAAAAAATCAGAAAGAAAATAGACTTTATTTTAGAAAATATTTTCCACTTTTGTGAATCAATAGATTGGGGAAAAAACAAAGACTCTGATGATACATCAAAATAGTCATTTTACATCAAAATAAAAATAGTTGGTAATATCTATTTTCAATTATAGAATATTACATCACAAGTTTTCAGTTTACAATAATTTGTTTTTTTTAATGTTTTGAATTTTCTTGAATTTGACACATTGAAATTGTGGGGTTTTTTTTCAATTTGTGATGTAACCACACTAGCCATCATATTTCACAAGAAGAATTACTCAAATTTAGTGATTGAAGAACATTTTTTTCACAAATCTCCTTTGTGTGAGTCATTATGGATTTTTATTTAGTTTCCAAGAAAAAAATTTGCTAAAATAAAACTAATGGTGGGAACCCATTTCTTTTGGTGTTAAAGAAAATATTTCCACATTTTGGTGTTATGCACATGGGTGTCAATTATAATTTTTGATCCAATTAAGTTAAATAATGAATATCTTTGTTTCATGGAATTTGTCAAGGAGATGAAATGGGATATATTTGCATATGTATTTAAAACCCTAAAACACATGTGGGGTTAGAGAACGATAATTTGATAAATAACTACTAAAAAATATGGTTTTTTTATTATAAACAATTCATATATAATTTTGGTTCAACAAAATCCCACTAACAAATATAGGGAAAAAAAAATTAGATTAAAGGTACATTTAAATATGAAGATAATGTGGTTGATAAAACAAATGATAATTAACTATGTTCAAATAGGGAAAAAAATATTTGTAAATAGCTAATGTTGCAAATGACATAACACCATTATCATATATTTAACTTTTAAAGTTAAGTAAGGTTTTAATTTATTATAATGATGTTTAAAAAATTCAAAAAATGAAGATCTCAATCCTTAACAGCACCAATCATCTAATAGTTTTGAATCTTATTTAATAGTTTATTGACAATGGCATTTATTGATAATGGTTGTTTTCCCACACCTCACCATCAACCTTGAATTTTGCATTTGCGCTTCACCCACACCTTAACATCGTAATTTGTATCTAAGTTTTGCACTTGTGCCTCATTTGTGTTTCATCACCATCACAATTTGCATGTGAACTTTGCACTTGCACCTTTACACCTATCTCTTTGTGTTATAACATTGTGTTTGTTTCTTTGCATTTGTCATTTTTTTAATTATATGCCTTTCACAACATTAGTGCACTCATTTCTTTACATTTGCCATCTTCATGTTGACATCTTTCCCAACGCCATCATCATAGATTTTGTAGCAAAAATGGACAATTCAACAAGAGTTAATTGAACACCAAATAATAGTAGAAGATGTGGTAGAAGCAAAGGAGGTGGAAATACCTCATAGCAATGTAAAAGAACAAAGAGGAAATGGATGTAGTGGAAAATTCAAGAGACAATTCATTAGATAATGTGAAAAATAGAGGTAGAAGAAACAAAGGTTCTTCTTGCTAGCAAATTGACATGAATTGGAATCATGAGAAAGTGATGGCCTTGATTCGTTGTAAACACAAGGAGCACATCATTTTGAAAGAAGTTGTTGATCCACAAGCAAACACAATTCTTACAATGTAGGAGTGGAACAAATTATTAGAGGACCTACAACCAATCACACACTCAAAAACTCTAGGAATTGACAAGATGTGCAAGGACAAATGGAATTGCAATAATGGCAATCACAAGAAGATATTTGATAACTACAAAGGCATTGGTCATAACACTTCTTATTAGGATTTGGCAATGGAAGAGCGGGACAAACTTCATTTGCTAAAATGGTTCAATGCAGATTGTCATAGTGTAATTAAGGTTTTCGATGGGGATAAAAATATTAATGCTCCAATCCACTTGAAGGATCTACAAATAGAAAGTGATGGAATCGATGTACAACATAAATGAGAGGAGGAAGACCATTTTCCTACAAAATTTAATTGATCTTTGATGTGCCAAGAGGCTCTTCAATTCAACTAAGACAATAATCATGGAATTATAACAAATAATGCAATCAACCTAAATAATTTCTCACAATCCTTTGGAAGTCTAAGTAATGTTGAACTTTCATAATGTATGTCATGCATTTGTGAACCTTAGTGATTATGATTCTATGACACTTGATTGAGACCCAAGACACATCCAACACCTAAAGCAACAAAACCTATAACTTTTGGAATCATTAGAGTCAAAAGAAAAATATCATCAATGTTCCTATAAGTCATTGAAGCCACTAAAACAACATGATTATTGTGGATGCCATGAACCAGATCAACACAAATCAACTTGAAATTGATAAGAACATGACCAAGCGTCATGAGAAGACATTCAAGCATCTCAAGTATGTGAAGAAAAGAAGTAAGAAGGTTCATAAGATGAATAAGAATATGGTAAGTGTTCTATCAAACCTTAGCTTTGCAATGTATCATGCCTTCATAAAAGTACAATTGCAAATGCCTCCACCAATCATCATGTTTGAATCCCTATCTGATGATTTGGCATCGTTAAATAGTTAAAACACAAATGAAGATCAATCAAAAAACATTACTTTGCCACAACTCAAAAGTGGATGCCTTGATTTTAGGAACAAATTTAAGTATTCTATTAATTTCAAGAGATAGAAACCAATTTTGTAGTTGGTATTAGGTTCTCTTGCGATTTTTGAATATGTAAAAAATATTAGGTAGTAAATGATGTAAACATTAACATAATATAATGGTTGTTATATATCATATGTTTTGTGAACCATGCAATCGTCATTTGTGACCAATATTTGTTTATTTTACCCACATTTGCAATACCTGTGTATAAGCATTCAAAATAGTGATTGGATTTTTGCCATAAAGCAATGTACTTGCACATGTGTCCCAAAAGAACAACATCACAACATTTGCCAAATTCTGTAATACCCACATATAGGTCCGCAAAAGAGGGACTTGTTTTTTTGAAGAAAATGCAATACCTGCATTTAGGTCTATAATCAAATAGGTAATGACTTACATGTTTTTTGCACTTGATATATCATATTCAGGTATTGCATTTTGGGATTGGGTTTTGAACTAATCAATATTGGCAGACCATTTACCAAATTATGCAATACCCAAATATAGGTTCATAAAAAAGGGACTAGTTTTTTGTGAAGAAAATGAAATACCTGTGTTTAAGTCAATAATCATATATTGACTTACATGTTTCTTGCACTTGATATATCATTTTCATATTTAGGTATTGCATTATGGGATTGGGTCTTGATCTAGTCAATCTTCGAAGAACATTTACCAAACTATGCAATACCCCCATAAATGTCTATGAGATAAGGATTGGTTTTAGGTTATAGGTTTTAATACCCAAATAAGGCACCCTAAATATGCATTGGTCTTTTGTGGTTTAGGTTGTGATACATGCATGGGATCCATAAAATGCCCTCTTGCTTTTTGGTCAGTTCATGCAAATTGTGCACTTGAAAGTTTATGATCATTAATTTGTAACTTGGAAATCTATGAATTTTCAAAGTTACAAAGTTGGTTTCTTGCAATTTCAAATTTACAATTTTTTAATTTACAAATGTGCACTTGCAAATTTCAATTTTACAATTTGTAACTATGTAATATTGTCATGTTGTAAATTTCTAAATTTGAATTAAAAATTGTAATATTGTAATTTGTGAATTTGTAATTTGTAACTTGCAAATTTGCAAACTTGTAAACTTGCAATTTTGTAATTTGCAATTTGTAATTTTGTGGAATATGTGCATGTGTTTTTATTAATTGTAAAGTTGGAAACATTGTTATTTGTAGGTTGCAGTTTTTCATTTTTCATTTGTAATTTTTTAATTTCTAACTTGCAAACGTTGCAAATTGGAAATTTATATGTTTATAATTTAATAATTTTGTAGTACATGCAAGTATGAAAACATGCAAATTTAGCATGTGCAAACTTGTAAATATGCAAAAATGCACCTAAAATTTGTAATTTTGGTGATTTTGGTAATTTGGTAATTTTGCATACAAGTGCAAACTTGTGAACTTGAAAATGCAAACTTGCAATTTGTCAAATTGTAAAATTTTAATTATTAATTTGTTATTATGGTAATTATGGTAATTTGGTAATTTTGTATATTTGCAAACATGTACTTGCAATTTTTTTATTTAATTATAAAATTGAAATTTAAAAATGAGCACATGCAATTTGTACCTTTGTAATTTTATATTTGGTAATGTGGTGATTTTGCATATTTGCAAATGTGCGCTTGCAATTTGTAAAGTTGTAAATTTGTAATTATTAATTTGCAATTTCTAGACTTTGTAAATTTGTAAATTTGCAAACTTGCAAACTTACATGAATTTGCAAATGCACACCTGCAATTTGTTAAGTTGTAAATTTGTAATTTCTAGATTTTGTGATTTTGTAAACTTGCAAACTTGTGAACTTGCAAATGCGCACTTGCAATATTTAAAGTTGTAAAATTGTAAGTATTAATTTGCAGTTTTCTAGATTTTTTAATTTTGTAAATTTTCAAACTTGCAAATGTGCACTTGCAATTTGTTATGTTGAAATTTTATAATTATTATTTTGCAATTTCTAGATTTTGTAAATTTGCAAACATGCAAACTTGCAAAAATTTGCAACTACAAACTTGCACAAATTTGCAACTGCACACTTGCACGAATTTGCAACTATGCACTTGCAATTCGTTAAGTTGTAAATTTGTAATTTCTAGATTTTGTAATTTTGTAAACTTGCAAACTTGTGAACTTGCAAATGTGCACTTGCAAACTTGTATACATGCAAACTTGCAAATGCCCACTTGCAATTTGTCAAGTTGAAAATTTATAATTATTAATTTGCAATTTCTAGATTTTGTAAATTTGCAAACTTGCAAACTTGCATGAATTTGCAAATGCACACTTGCAATTTGTTAAGTTGTAATTATCAATTTGTAATTTCTAGATTTTGTAATTTTGCAAACTTGTGAACTTGCAAATGTGCACTTGCAATTTCTAAAGTTGTAAAATTGTAATTATTTGCAATTTTCTAGATTTAAAAATTTTGAAAATTTTCAAACTTGCAAACTTGTAAATGTGCAAACTTTCAAATGCACACTTGCAATTTGTTATGTTGAAAATTTATAATTATTAATTTCTCATTTGTAAATTTTGTAAATTTGCAAACTTGTGAACTTGCAAATGCACAATTGCAATTTGTCATGTTGAAAATTTATAATTATTAATTTTTCATTTGTAAATTTTGTAAATTTGCAAACTCGTGAACTTGCAAATGCACACTTACAATTTGTACAGTTGTAAATTTGTACTTATTAATTATTAATTTCTAGAATTTTTAATTTTTTAAATTTGCAAACTTGTAACCTTGTAAACTTGCAAACTTTTGAACTTGCAAACATGCACACTTGCAATTTGTTAAGTTGTAAAATTGTAATTATTAATTTGCAATTTCTAGATTTTTTAATTTTGTAAATTTGCAAACTTGTAACCTTGTAAACTTGTAAACTTTTGGACTTGCAAACATGCATACTTGCAATTTGTTAAGTTGTAAATTGTAGTTCTTATTTGTAATTTCTAGATTTTGTAAATTTTTAAATTTTTGCAAACTTGCATAATTACAAACTTGTGAACTTGCAAATGCACACTTGCAATTTGTAATTATTAATTTGTAATTTTTAGAGTTTTTAATTTTGTAAATTTGCGAACTAGTAAACTTGCAAACTTGGTCATCAGTTGGTATCCTAAATTGTAGGTAGTTGAGGATAGGGGTCTACACCTAGGTAAGTAGGTAGGTAGGTGGATAGGTAGCCTAAGTATATAGGTGAGGAGGTAGGAGGGTAGGCCACTAATGCAAGCCCCCAATCCAGCCCAAAAGAAAACAGTCCAAAAAAACAAAGTTTGGGCAAAAAAAAACTTTAAAAAAAAACTGGGCAATCAATGGATTTTTTGGGGGGCAGTCCGAAAATTTTGGGCAAGCCGTAAAATAATGTAAACTTGTCAACTTTGCAATGTAAAGTGGAGATGTGAAAATGGTGCTTTGACAATGTGAAGTTGTAAATTTGGCAAGGTGCCATTGAGAATTTGACAATTTGTCAATGTTGAATTGGCCACCTAGCAAAGTGCACTAGGCATTGTAGCATTTTAGCAGTGTGCACCTAGCAAACTTACCATTATGAGGATGTTAACTTGGAAAACAATAAATGGGGAATTGATAAAAGAGTAAATGAGAAAGTACAACATGACAAAATAAGCGCCCGTTTGATATTCCATAGCCTAAATAATTCGTTGCAAGAATCTATTGACCTTTTTTGAAGTTAGCATCAATTATCAAACCTAGTCGTTTCATATATTCTTGCATTAAGCAGTCAGACAAATCTTCTATTGGATATGGAGGGCACCTTATATTTGTGAATATCCCTCCTGCAAAAGAGGAAGGATCTTAAGCCTACTATTTAAAAACACAAAGGATCTCAGGCCTACTTACATGTGGTAAGGTCCCTACCACTCCTGAATAGTAAGTGAAAGATCCATCCCACTCCTACTTTGGTCATTACCTATGTATGTTTAGGCTTATCATGATTTTCACCTTGTGCTTTATGGTGGGTAAGGCACACAAAGTTGTGGGCGAAGGGGGGGGGCGGGGGGGGGTGCATTTTCAAAATAAGGGGCCTACCTTGTCATCATAGGCCCTTATTTGAGTACGCCTGACAACGGGGCTCAATTGTACATGTAAGGGGTTTGGGTGTCCAATTCAGGCACCATTTCATGTTTCTTCCTATGTGGGAACAGACAGCCAGCTTCTGTGCTTCAGTTGTAACTAGTGGGTAACCCGTGGCTATGCCACTCTAGCCACCCCAAACGCTCTGTTAAGCTTTATTGTTTGCACGATCATGTTATAACACCTCTGTGTAAACAACATTTTGAGTATACACACCGGCAGGTGCATCTTCATGAGCATTCTCCCACCCATCTGTAACCAGCATTTTCACGCCCTTGGGGCACCCAATGCGCGACATGGCCACATACAACTGGCCATGTGTAAATACAGGTTTGGGCAGGAAAATGCCAACCATTTTCAATGTCTGCCCTTGCGCCTTATTGATGGTCATGGCAAATGCAGGGCGCACAGGAAACTGGCGTCGGCTGATCGAAAGCTATATCCTTGTAACTTTCCTATAACTTTCTCTTTGCTGAAGTTTCCATGCACTTTGTTGATTCCAAGAGACAGCCACTCTTCCACCCACCCATTAATCTCCTCTTATTATTTGTGCATCACATTCATTTCCATCTGCAATAATTCCCATTCACCATTGTTTCATAAATTCTCTCATAAATTCTCAGCAATTTCCCATGTATTTTTCTTCTCTGCCCAGAGAGAGAGAACTCCCATTCAATAACTCCTGTCATAACTTCTCAGC
>Ga0116227_10015818_pt1 | contig 11072 bp, 6 predicted proteins | sample S1TSphgellanicum_FD_89693 | JGI IMG/M metagenome (GOLD analysis project Ga0116227, IMG submission 89693) | Host-associated microbial communities from peat moss isolated from Minnesota, USA - S1T2_Fb - Sphagnum magellanicum MG | ecosystem: Host-associated > Plants > Peat moss > Unclassified...
AAATAAAAATGGCGTTGGCGATCCCGATAAATATTTCGGGAGATGTGGTGGGTGGTAGTCCGTTCATTTCCATGAGCAGCACATCGAGTGCTTTGGAGGAAATATCTGACTTAATATCTTCCAGCCAGGAATAATCGGTCCGGAACAAGAAGGTACCTTCTTTTACAATTTTTAAAAGAGACTGTACCCTATCCATACCCGGGGTACCGGATTTTACCAGGGCGCTGAACGCGGCCAGGTCTACCCAAAACAACGACGGATCGTAGGTCATCTTCCAACGACCTTCTTCCCGGAGAATAACCCCACTACCCAACTTCTCCAGTATCGCCTTCAGCTTTACCATGTTTACGGAGCGGTTGTTTCGTGCGTCGCGCTCCGACTTATCATGCCAGAGAATCTCATAGAGCTTTTCTGAAGAGATGCCCTTACCTGACCAGGCCGTATGGATCACGATCAGGAGGAACATTTCCTTCAGCAATGGTGAAAACAGGTGGGTGAGTGAGTTTTTGTCCTTATCGAGTACCTGGAACTCCCCAAACAACAACAGCTGGGCACGTTCGGGTATCACTTCTTCCCTAACCTCCGGTGCTTTTACCGGCACTTCGGCCACTGGTACGGATGGCGCCACGACCGGCACCACCAGCGGCTGCTTAGCCGGACGTCTATATAATATATAATATACTACAGGCACTATAATAATGATCAGGCCCAAGAGCCATGCCCACCATTTTATATTTCCTGCCGCCATATTCTCCGGGCCGGACAAGGTTAGTTGTCCCGGTGGAAATGCCAGTGTATAAATACGGATCTCCGTTTCCTTATCCCGCTCCGTGATCTGTGTAATGGCCAGCAGCTGATGACTGCGGGGACAATAGTACAGATCCGCCGCGGAACGGTTATCGAGGAAAGCATAAGGAATGGTATCCCCGGCCAGCTGGAACTCCGGATGCGACAACGAGCCTTTGATCAGCTGTAAACGTGACCGGTACCGGTCGTTCGGAAACGACAAGGCATAATAGCTATGATCCGTACTATCAATCACCATGCTCGACGCAAACACAAAAGGTTCCGCCGGCTCGGGTAAACTGTATAGCTTTTTAATACTGTTGTTTTTTACATCGAACTGCAACAGCTCGTAGTAATACCTGGGGTTCAGCATCTGTTCCCCATTGTCGCTGCCATAGCCACCCAGCAGATACGCCGTATCGCCGCCCGGCGTAATACCCAGCGCCGACAGGTACCGGGGCTTGTAGTCGCTCTGTTGCACTTTTACGGCTTCCCACTTCCGGGTGTCAAACGAAAAGCGCTGCACCTCGTTCTTATATTTCAACTGACCGTAGCCACCCATAATATACAAGGCGTTGTCCCGGTTATGGATAAACTTGTTCGTTTGCCAATACTGCGTGATGTCCACCGAATCGAACGGCAGATCCCAGCTACGGCTACCCGGCTGCCAGGCCGCCAGTTCCTTTTGATCCACATGCACACTATATAAAGTACGATTGTCCGGATTATACACCGACTGATACCCGGCAGACAAATACGTAGGTCGGCTCAAGGCCTCTGCCCTCAACGAGCGGTCGCGCAGCAGGAAATGATGGATGCTGTCCTTCGCCACCATATGCACCTCCTCTTCCGAAGGATCAAAAGCATAACTTCCATTCCCTTTCACCCTCACTACCTGCAACAGCTGCCACTGCTGGTGCAAGGGCGTAGCCCATACCGGATTACTCACGGTAGCCACGCGGTGATGGATACTGTCCATGGCATTATCGCCCGACAACTCCTTCAGCGGCCAGAACCCATCCAGTTTTTTATCTCTGTACAAAGCAATGCCCTTTACCTGCATGGGCGGTACGTCGCTCGTCTTGAAGCTATGCAACTGACAGGCGCCGAAGAAAATCCGGAAGCATTGGTCCTTCAGCGTTATTTTTCTACTTCCGCAGTCCTTCCCGTTGATCCTGAGCCCCAGCATCTGCTGATCATAGCTCAGGGTACAAGTATTCCAGCGATGGAACAACGTAGCACTATCCAGCTGGAAATCCAGCTGCGCAAAAACATCTCCGAAAATGACACTGAATTTTCTGTCGCGGTGGTTATATATCAGATCGATATTCTGGTTGTTGTTATTGATGAGTCGCACTAAATAGCCGTAGTACACGGCCCGGTCGGGGAAAAAGGTAAAATCAAACGACAGTCCGAAATTGCCTTCCAGGCAAAGCGGTTCGTTTCCGTTCAATACCACAGAGGTTCTTTTCTCCTGTACCTGCTCATAGGAAGAGAAAACTAAACCTTGTGATTTTGCTGACAAGCTAAAAACTGTAATTAACACCCCGACAAATAACAGGGCTTTATAAGCGCACATATTCATGGTGGAACACTAAAGGGCATCGATCTGAAATGCTTCGTTTGCGTATTCTGGTTGTTTATTGAGCGGGAAGATAAGTTGTTTTGGGAAAATTCGGGAGAAAAAAAGGGGGGATGGCTTTTTTTTGGGGGATTCGGATGGTGGCGGGTGCCACGGGATTCTATGAAGTTCAATTAGTGCGTTCGGATGGCGCTGTATTCCAATACTCGTCTTTCAATTCAACTAAGTTCAATTAACACGAGGAGGATATCGCCCCATATCGAATGTCACTGCTATTTCAATTCTGCCAAGTTCAATTCACTCCTTTTCAAGAGTGCATATACACTGTCACTTGTGAGATTTCAATTCTAATAAGTTCAATTAACACACCGGCATTTCGGGGGCATACGTTACTTGATAGCGATTTCAATTCTACTAAGTTCAATTACGACAACAAGTACCCAGAATAAAAGCCCACCATTATCTACACTATGAACTACTACTCTTCTTGCATTTTATCAAAAAGAAAGGGTAACTCTCGACAATCTCATTAATTTCAAATAATCCAGCAGTGTCAAATTCGGCATGAATTAACTCCCGATCATAAAAAAACATCTTAACGCCACCGAACATTTCATAACGGTCTTTGCCTACAAATTTGCCTTGACCATATGTTTTCGCCTCTTTTGAAATAACGGTGAATACCATATAGCCACCCACTGAGAGTTGGTTATAGCAGTCACGGATAAGCTTTTCTCTTTCACTACTATCCAAAAGGTGTATTAAAGCATAGCAAAATATCCCGTCGTATCGGTTGTTGTCAAAAGGCATATCAGTTACAGAACCGTGGTAAATGGACAGATCGGTACCATAATGCTTTTTCGCCATTTCGATGGCCGTTTTCGATATTTCGATTCCGGTTACGGACATTCCGGCGTCCCGGAAGATTTTTGCATTCCGGCCGTAGCCGATGCCAGGAATGAGGACGCTGCGTACTGAGTTTTGTACAAAAAAGTCTTTTGTCAGTATGGCGGATTTTGCGGGTTCGAAGCCCCACATTTCTTGTTTTTCGTTGAATGCTGATTCCCAGAATTCTGACTTTTCGCTTTCACTGATCATAATTTTTAATTAGAGGGATCAAATTAAGCGATTTCGGAGGATTAAACAAATGAAGGATTCCTTTTTACTTTAGATGAAGGTCGTAATTTTAATTCTAAGAAGTTCAATTGACATTGTATCGGAAATAATCCACAGAAGCAGCAAGTGTAATTTCAATTCTACTAAGTTCAAGTAACACCCTACTGGGAGGAACGGCACATACAACAAGAGTAATTTCAATTCTACCAAGTTCAATTAACACTTGTATAAAGTAGGCTATCGCTGCTGCCTGTTTCGGATTTCAATTCTACTAAGTTCAATTAACACACCAGTAATGATAGTGATAGCACAAATCCAGCAGGATTTCAATTCTACTAAGTTCAATTAACACTCTTTGTAAGGGGTGATCATTTTGACAACAGGAAAATTTCAATTCTACCAAGTTCAATTAACACCCGGTTTACCAACCAGTATCTAACCACATTAGACACATTTCAATTCTATTAAGTCCAATTAACACCTGTATGAATACACCTTCTTTTGCTCCACTGCCATCATTTCAATTCTACCAAGTTCAATTAAAACATACATCTAAACTGGATACAAAACAGCGTATTGGATTTTCAATTCTATAAAGTTCAATTAATACCATTCACGGCGATTCACCACCAATCTGCTTATTGAGGTATTCCTACCAGTACATTTTAGTAAAACACCAACGAGAGGTCATAACGCTTCATTCCCGTGAAGTTCAATAAAAACACAAATGATATGTAAGTAATTGATGCCATTACCATAGTCAAAATTCTAACCAGTTCAATTAACAATCTCGTCAACAATCTTAGAGGCGATTCCACCAACGAAATTTCAATTCTAATAAGTTCAGTCAATACAATTGTTAAAGCAGCGAATGCACTAACAAAACAGATCTTCCAATTCCATTTAGTGCAATTAACATATTTGTGGCAGATGGAAGACCTTCAATTCTGCTAAGTTCAAATAAGACAATGCGTACATTTAATCTCATGATGCTGGCAATGTTATTTCAATTCTATCAAGTTCAACTAACACTGGAAAAACCAAATAATTGCGGTAATCAGATTGATCTTTCAATTCTATTCAGTCCAAATAATACGATCAGGAGACCAGCAAAGTGGCTGCGGCATGGTTCTTTCAATTCTATTCAGTTCAATTACAGCAGACTGATTGGATAGCCGAATGATGAAGACACTGTTATTTCAATTCTGCATAGTTCAATTAATATGTGGCCTCTGAATACAGAAGAACCACGGAGTCCCATTAATTAGAACAGCACCACGAGTCAATTCCAGCTGATTCCATTAAAAGACTAATTGGGCAAGATCTGCTGCAGTACGTAAACGCATTTCAATTCCATCAGGTCCTGATTAACAACTCAAACTACTATTCTACCCACATCAAATCTGATGCTCATAATCAAACTCACGCATCATTTCCACTAATCTCTCTTCCGCCTTCTCCAACGCATCCACGCTCTCATTAACCGTAACGATATACCCGGCACATGGTAAAGTGACAAAAAGCTCTGCCCCTGCTGTTTCATCGATAATCGGCTTTGCTTTCGGTTTATCACCGTCCTCAGATAATTTAGCCCGTATAGCACCAGTGAGAGAACTGGCATTGTTACTGATCGCGATGGCCAGTGTTTCAAGTAGGCTAAAGGTACGGGCCTGGTTGGAGGTAATTCTCCAATTCACCAATGCGTGTGCGATAGCGGGGATAGCGATATCTCTTTCTGCTTTAGGCATGATAAGACATTTCCCGAAAGTATTCGACCCTTCTATCCAGCCACTGGCCTTTAACTCCGCCATTTTCTCTTTCGTCAATGCAGGTTCATGTTGATTAGTAGATACCGCAAATAGCGTTCTCAGGTCTATGGCAACGTCGTACACAAAAAGCCCGTGCGTTCTTCTGTGTTCGGGAATCCAGTTCCGGCGGGGCAATGTACGGTTATTGGTCGTTAGAAAAATATCAATTTCTTCTTCCGTTAATAACTTCTCACTTCCGGCTAATCTTACATTGACAGGATGTATATCCGGCCGGTTACTTCTGTCAAATGTCAGATTTTCCTTGACTGTTCCGGAAAGCAATGGATGTAACGGACGCATAGCGGAAATCGATAACGGGCTGCGTCTTTTAAGCGTAAGGCCGCTTCCTGCTCTCATCCATCCTCCAATAAGCTGATCGATATAATTCGGATCACAGGGCGACCACGGCTCCTTATTTTCAAGTTGCTTATCTTTTGTGATGTTGTAGTTAAACGTTACCGGCGCCATCTGCACATTCAAGACAGATGTAAGTTCTTCAAGAATAGAGCGTTTTACCTGTTGCCCGCTTGAATAAGCACAGTACTGCCCAAACTGAGTGTCGTAATACGTTTTCTGACCGTCCTGAACACCAAAAACGGTATGTTCTGCATGTTTTAATCCTCTTAAATAGATGAATGATTTCATATTTTACAATTTATTTGCTAATGGTAGCGAATTGAAAACGAATGAGGGTAAGGAAGTAAGGAACATTGTCCAGTGGCATTTCATGGACTAATTTCCCCATCTCTGTATAGCTTGTTTTATCTGCGGCCCCTTCTACCACAGTTATCAGGCTATCGAGGAATTGCTTCTTGTTTACGGAAGACAATACGGCAACTACATGATTCGCCTTATTCGTCTTTCCTTTTTCGCTGCTAAGTGCATACTGATTCAGGGATTGAGCAAACTGTTGCGCATTCTCCCAAAGTTGTTCATTGTTAAGCATGGCTAATAACCAGATTTGATATGTATAAAAACTGATGCGTTTCTGTTCGTCTTCTTCTTTATAGACGGGCATTTTACCTTTGTCGATATACTCCCTTAACCCTTTTGGCTCCATAGCATTTATGCCGATAGCCCCCATCTGGCAAGCCTTTTCAAAACCAAAGGCAGTGCCGAATAATTCTTCCGCCTCTTCTCTTTTGAACGTGCCAAAATATTTCTCATACAAATCAATAGGGCGCTTTATTTGGGGCAACCTGAAAGGAATAAAGCCGATAGTGGTGTTTGTATTACCCAAACTATAAACATAACCAGTCAACTTTGATTCGGGATACTTGTAGGCGATACCACACATTAACGGCACCCAGGGTTGCATCACGACTTCAAAGCCACCATCTTTTGCAGCGCCAATTCCCCTAAAATGCACGGTAGGATCACGCTCATCATACACCCGCGAATTGTAGCGATGCGCCATCCATTTCCCATTCCAGCTGCCGATCTGATTCCCTCTCAGGGAGGGCTTCGTATTCAGGTACTTCCGATAGATTTCCCATCCCTGGAAAACATCCAGCAACAACTCCGGTTTGTCAAACAGAATACAAAGACCGCCCTGAACACCAATACCCAGGCCACTTCCAATCCAGGACAGATAAACATCTTCTTCAGACTGGGGAAGCATCAAATCGGTCAACTGACCTGAAGTAGTAGCCATTATATCCAGTGATGGGAATCCAATAGCAATACTTGCGTCAGCTGCACTGTTGGAAATTTTACCCATTAACGTCTCCAATCGTTGTCGGCGCTCGATGGACCCCGGCAAGGAACCTTTCTTGATTCCCTGAACAAATGGAGAGTTCGTTACCCATTGCATGTACTTTTCACAATCGAAGAACAAAGGGAAATATTTCTCTATGAAAAAATCCTTTGCCTGATAAGAGCTTTCATACTTCTTATTGTAAGCTTTCAGGAATGTCCTCCCTGTATTAACTGTCATCATAATTGTATGCTTTTTAAAAACGGAGCCACCTGATAATATCCAGGCTTCATTTTCCTTTTTATTAATCCTAGTTCCACATCATAAGCATCAGCGGGAATTACATAGGGTTTTGTACCTGTCTTTAATTTCCGAAGATGATTATGGGCAATCGAAGCATAGGGAACAGGAATTTCCAACTTAGTCTGCTCTGCATAGTTAGAGGACTCATACAACGCCACATCTGATTCAACAATACAAGTCACCGCCTCTATCTCTAGCTTTTCCAGCAAAGCAGACTTGCTATCATGGCACAATTCCCGGATACGCCAGCGACCATTCACAAAAACGGCATCGAGATCAATATTGGCAAATACAATATCCGGATACACCTTATCAATCAACCCCTGTATGTCTCTTTCGCGTAAAATGTCTCCATCGGGTAAAACATCATAACTCTTTTTTATAATGTCCAAATCATAAGGGGCCGCATTCCATTTCACCTTTGATGGAGCCAGCACATAAACAGATTTATACTGCTTTATCGATTCTTTCGTCCTTGTTCGGTTTATTCTTCCAAATCTTTGTATTAACACATCGATAGGCGCCGCTTCGGTGATCATCATGTCAAAACTGATATCCAGACTCACCTCTACTACCTGTGTTGCCACCACGATACATGGTTCATCGCTCTTATTAAATGCCTCCAGCCTGGCTTCCAATTCCGCTCTTACTACCCGCTTAAACCGGCTATGAATAAGCATTTTCTTTATACCCGGATATTTTCGTTTCAGTTGCTTAAATAACCGTTGCGCCCTGATAACCCTGTTGCACACAATAAGGATCTTACTATTTTCCACCGCGTTTTCTATCACCGGTTCAAGTTGATCGAAATCATTCGCTTTATGGATGATGTGTCGGTTAAAACTATCCAAAACGCTATCTGGCAGGTCCACCTGATAAACATGTTGCTCCCCACCCAATACTTGCAAAAGACGATTATATAATACGGTAGGCATAGTAGCACTCGCAATATGGATGCGGCAATCCAGCGAACAAAGGATCTCCACTATTTTAATCACAATTTCCTGCGTGAAGGCTGAATAGGTATGGATCTCATCCATGATGACATCACAACCACTAATATCAGCGATCAACGCCTCATATCCTTTCGTTCCAAATACCAGCGATACCAGCTGATGAGGGGTAAGCACCTTAATGGACGCCCCTATATGACGCTGCAGGATATGCTCTTCTAATTTCCCATCTTTCGTATTTACCGCAGAGGAACCATGCAACAAATGAATCTCTGCATTTGTATTCCTTAAATCATGCTTGAATCGCTGATGAATTGCATTGAGGGAAGCCTGATTAGGAAGGGTATAAAACACTCTTCCAAGACACCGTCTTAGCAAGAAGTCCGTTTTCCCCGAGCTGGTAGATGCCTTTAGCATCGTGTGTCTCCGCGGGTCCGTCACTGGCACATCAGACAACGGGTATAGCTCACTTTTCCTATTGTAGTATTGTAAATCAGGCTTTATAAAAAGCCGGTTCACTATGTCAGACGCATCACGACCATACCCCGATGCCAGATGATCTGCCGCCATCAACAATCCTTTCCATGGCGAATAGCCATAGGTTTTGGCCTCACAATGACTGACCACCATTTCAAAATTACGTCGGGCCTCCGCCAGGGTAATCGGTCTAACTTCAAATCCAAAATGTCCCAGCATATCCAGGGCATCAGATACCCATGATTCAAAACCGATGGCATGTCTTTCAAAACAGTACTTCTCCTTATCAATCATGTCAAGAATCCCTCTCGACCGGGCATCCTGATAAACCGACTTATGATGAGCCACTACCATGTCTATGACGGCCCCTCGTTCTGCCTCCGGTATCAGGGAGATAAAGAATAAAGAAGCGATTTCATGGCGGAACAAATAACGAGGTGGACGTATAAAGTCCGCCGCCAAGGTGCGTTGAAACAGAAAGCTCACCTTTCCTATGTCATGCAGAATGGCGCCCATAAAAGCGGTACGTTTATCTAATCTCATATTTTCGGCAATCCGCATAGCAATAGCTGCCACATCAAAGAGATGTTGTACCAATTTGACACGCCTGTTTGCCATTAAATGATCAAATCTTTTCATCAATTGCTTTTTACAGGATTGCCAATCACTTCGAGATGACCATACATCGGCGCGGTATGATCGAAACGGTTAAACCCTGTAATGAATGCCCCTTCCATTTCGCCAAAGCGGAGTTCAAAGCCGTCGAGGGAATTAAATACCGTTTCTTCTAAGGTTATGATTTCGGGATCCGGGATTAAAATATCCTCATTGCGACATAAACAAATATGCTGATCTGCGGCTCTTTTGGCGACCTCTTTATCCCCGAAAGCCAATTGCAATACAGGTTCAATCAAAATCCCCCTTTCCAGAATGGCACGAGGACGAACCATCAGGCCCAACTGTTTCTTGTGCTCCCACCCTCTTGTTTGCGTTACTTCCTGCTGCACACTAATAGAAGAATAGGTAAGTTTATGACGTGCAATTCTATGAATACCGGACAACAGCAATGTTTCCGGGAATAATTTCTTCTCCATTCCCTCTACAATAGATGCCGTTAGAAATTGCTGGCTGAAAGTTTTACTATCCCTTACTGCTGTCCATGGCTTGATAAATCCAAATGGACCAGTATACTTAACGATATGATATGTCATATTACATTTTCATTTTAAAGCCCCAAATCCAATACCAGTGCAACTTCCAACACCGACCTCCCAGGCAAAGCCAATCTGTTCCGGCGTTCCCTCAATTACAACAGGGCAAATATTTACCCGGTTGCCAATTTCCCTATAGTAAATAATCTTTGTTTTGGCGCCTGGATAGTTGTCCAGGAAACTAACCTTTACACCATCTTCGGGTAACCCTGCTATTCTGAGTTTGGTTTTTAGCGTCTCGGTTAACAACGCACCACTTTCTTCCCTATCATAGGTATAATGTATGTCCCTGCCATCCACTGATCGTTTGATAAGCACCGGACTTGCCACGAACATCGTTTCCTTTTCCGAAAACACAGGTGTTTCCTCAATAGCTACATCTGTCACTTCCAGACCAAAAGCCAATTCCGGATCGTGCTGAATTCCTTTGACAATCCTTCTGATAAAATCAATTTCATAGGCGGAGATCTGCATGGTGGCCCCTTGCGAGAATGAGATTCCCTTTTCCATCAGCCGACCTTGCTGCAACCAGGAGAAAGAATAGAGAGAAGTTGCATGATGCCATTCATTTTTATCTAACCACTTATGAATGGCGCCTGTAAGTTGTTGTTGGTGGTTAAATGGTACCGTCTTTTTTGTCGGTTTAAGTTTTAAATGTATCCTCATTGTTGATAATTATGCTAAGCAGCTTTTTATGATTATTTACACCTACTAAAGGAAAAACAGGCTACTTAAAGGGTACACGACATTTGCTATCAGGGTACTATTCCTCTTTATTTTTCACCCCAAACCCCACCCCTCCTCCCAAAAAAGCTAATTTCCTATCATCACTAAACACTTTTTGCCTCTATCTTAGCATCAGCTTATGCGAACACCTGTAACCCGTATTATCTAACGCAACCAAAATTGTAGTGAACCAAAATCTGTAATCTAAACGCGCCTATAATTATTTCAACCAAAAAATAAAAACCCGAACATGAGAAAACCGCTACGGCTACTCGCGATATTATCGCTGGTCCTGCTATTGTTGCCTAACGTCCTTTATGCACAGGATCAAAAAACCATTACCGGCCTGGTGCTGGCCGACGACGGAAATCCCCTACCGGGTGTCACGGTCCGGATTAAAGGCAGCAACCGGAA
>Ga0116227_10015820_pt1 | contig 11071 bp, 12 predicted proteins | sample S1TSphgellanicum_FD_89693 | JGI IMG/M metagenome (GOLD analysis project Ga0116227, IMG submission 89693) | Host-associated microbial communities from peat moss isolated from Minnesota, USA - S1T2_Fb - Sphagnum magellanicum MG | ecosystem: Host-associated > Plants > Peat moss > Unclassified...
GAGACGTCGCCCTTGTTGCAGTCGAAGCCCTTGTCGCCGCATTTCGGCGTCGGCGGAGTGGCCGCCGGAGCATCGGCAGCAGCAGGCGCGGCATCCTTGGTGTCGGCGACAGCTTCTTTCGCCAGAGCGGCTTCGGCTTCCTTGGTTGCCGCAGGAGCGGGTTCAGCAGCAGCGGCGGGTGCCGCAACCGTGGCGGCAGCGGCGACTGGCGCAGCGGCTGGCTTCGGCTTCTTTTTCTTGATTACTTTTGCTGCTGGCGCGGGCATTGACGATACCGCTTCCGACGAAGTTGAGTCGGAGGCCGGCGGATCGTCGGCTACAGCATTGAGACAGAATGCAGTGAGGCTGGAGAACAGCATCACACTCAGATAACGTGACCACGATGTCATTTTTAGAACTCCCTAAGCAATTTTCTGGGCAATTTTTGGGGCAACTTTTTGAATGATCTTCAACGGTAATTACAGCGCTTCTCTGCCGGTTTCCCCGGTTCGGATGCGGATCGCCTGTTCCAGCGTGGTGACGAACACCTTGCCGTCACCAATTTTTCCGGTGTGGGCAGACTTCGTAATGGCTTCGATCGCGGCTTCCAGCTTGTTGCTGTCCACCGCAACTTCAATCTTCACTTTCGGCAAAAAATCGACCACATACTCGGCACCCCGATACAGCTCGGTGTGACCTTTCTGGCGTCCGAAGCCTTTGACTTCGGTGACGGTTATGCCTGCAACCCCCACCTCCGACAGTGCCTCACGGACCTCATCAAGCTTGAACGGCTTGATGATGGCTGTGATTAATTTCATTTGAGGCAACTCCTTGTTCAAGCAGCGATAGTTACAACTCGTCTAATTTCGGCTTTGCCAGTTTCCCGGTCGGCGCTGGGTAAGGATGCACGGACTATGCCATCGATATATCATCGGATTGTCAGTCGAATCGAAGCCTCCGGCATCGCATGAAACTGTTCCCGAAATTGCGCTGATGCTGCCTCCAACCCACGATCGAATCTGCGATCCCGGCGAAATCCCCGGTCAGCTTGGTTACACTCACGGACAAGCCTGCTTTTTACTCTTGTGACGGAGAAGAGGATGGTCAACCCGCAACCGCTCGAAGAACTCGCCGCCCGCCTGGCACGGGCGCTGCCGCCCGGCCTGAAAGGCCTGCGCGCCGAGCTGGAAGACAACTTCCGCGGCGTGCTGCGCGCTAATCTCGATCGGCTGGAGCTGGTCAGCCGCGAGCGCTTCGATGTGCAGGCGGAATTGCTGAGCCGCACACAGGCGCGTCTGGCACGCATGGAAAAACGGCTGCAATCGCTGGAACAACATTTGGCCGCCCAGAAAGCCGGACAGACGGCCGGGCAGGATCGCGCCGGATCAAGCGAAGGCAGCGCCGTTTGACATTGTCTTTCGATCGCCCCTGTCGCGGGACGCGCTTCGATCCGGGTTGTCATTAACGTGGGATTGGCGACCGTTTACAGCCGCGCGCAAAACGGCTTGCAGGCCGATCTGGTGACGGTTGAAGTTCACCTTGCGCCCGGTCTGCCGCAGCTTGCCATCGTCGGCCTGCCGGAAGCGGCCGTGCGCGAATCGCGCGATCGCGTGCGTGCCGCCATCGTCAACAGCGGTTATCAATTCCCGAACCGGCGCATTACGGTCAATCTGGCGCCGGCCGATCTGCCGAAAGAAGGCGGCCGCTTCGATCTGCCGATCGCGCTCGGCATTCTGGCAGCCTCCGAGCAGATTCCGGATGCGCAGCTGCCAACGCTGGAAGTGCTCGGCGAACTCTCGCTGACCGGCGAAGTGCGGGCGATTCGCGGCGCGCTCACCGCTGCGCTCAAATGTGCGCTCAGCGGTCGCCGCTTGTTGCTGCCTGCGGCCAACGCAGCGGAGGCGCAATTAGCTCGCAATGTCGAGATCATCGTCGCCAACCGGCTTGCGGAATTGTGCGGCGCGCTGCATGCGGGCGCGTTGCCGGTCACGCTTGCCGCACCGCCGGGCGTGGTACTGGATGCGGTGCTCGAACTGGCCGATGTGCGCGGTCAATATCAACCCAAGCGTGCGCTCGAAATTGCCGCCGCCGGCCAGCATTCATTGTTGATGGTCGGCCCGCCGGGCAGCGGGAAAAGCATGCTCGCCGCGCGCTTGCCCGGCCTGCTTCCGCCGATGACCGAGGAAGAAGCGGTGGAAGTTGCCGCGGTCGCCTCGATCGGCAGCGGCGGCTTCGATCCGCAGCATTGGGGGCAGCGTCCTTACCGCGCGCCGCATCACACCGCGTCCGGCGTTGCGCTGGTCGGTGGCGGCGCCAATCCGCGGCCGGGCGAAATCACGCTGGCGCATCGCGGCGTGTTATTTCTGGATGAACTTCCGGAATTCGATCGCACGGTGCTGGAAGTGCTGCGCGAACCGCTCGAAAGCGGCCAGATTACCATTTCGCGCGCGGCGCGGCAGGTCGATTTTCCGGCGCGATTCCAGTTGATCGCCGCGATGAATCCGTGCCCTTGCGGCTATCTGGGCGATTCCGGCGAACGCTGCCGCTGCACACCCGATCAAGTAGCGCGTTACCGCTCGAAAATTTCCGGCCCTTTGCTGGACCGGATCGATCTGCAAGTGTTTGTACCGCGGGTGGACCCGGATGCGCTGGGCCGCAGCGAAAATCGTGCGGCCGGTAGCAGCGCGCAGGTGCGCGAGCGCGTTGGCGCCGCGCGGGGGCGGCAACTGGCCCGAGCCGGCAAACCGAACGCGCTGCTGACGGTAAAAGAAGTCGAACGCGATTGTGTGGCCGATGCGGAAGCGCAGGCTTTGCTGCGGCTGGCGATGGCACGCATGGGGCTCTCCGCGCGCGCTTACCATCGCGTGTTGAAAGTGGCGCGGACGATTGCTGACCTCGCCGGGCTGGATGCGATCGGCAGCGCGCATATTGCCGAAGCGATTCGCTATCGTCAGCTCGATTCAGCGCCCGAGCAAAGCCTTGGCTGAATCAAATCATGGCCCGTTCGATATGGCTTTAGCCACAGCGATCAGGCTCAGAGTGAGCAGGCACTAACGCAGCCTGCAAAAGCCATTCGCATCAAAAATCGAAATGCCGGCCGATTTCCAGCAGGATTTTCGGTTGATCACCATCGCGCCCGCGACCGTTGGTGATGTCCAGCGTGGTGCCCGCAATGCCTGCGGAGATTTTGAAATCGTCCGGCAGCGAGTAGTCGAGCATCATCGCGTAATTGAAGTAGTCGCGGCCGCGTGCGTCTTTGGTCAGACGCGCGGTGTGCAGCTTCGCTCAGGAGCCGAGATTGAACGTGCCTTCGACACGAACTGCCAGGTTCTTCCGTAGCGGCCAGCGCAGCCGGCCATTCAAGGCTGCGGCGACTCCGCCCGCATTCTCGTAATTCGGTGAGAAATAGGCTTTCACCGATGCCGGACCCAATCGAAATCACGCATAGGTTTCGACGAAATCGAGAGCGTGGCGGGCGCTGCCGTCGCGCTCGTTGACCGGGTAAAGATAGGCGACCAAGCCGCTATCAACATGTAGGGGATAGATGTCCTGCACAGTTATGGTGCGGCCATAGCCCGCGTAAGTATCCACTTCGCTGCCGCCGACTGCGCGTGCGTTGGAAGCCCAGACACCGATATAACTGCCATTGCTGGCCGTGTAGTCGAGTTCGCCCTGCGCGGCCGGGCCGTTGGTTCGATCGATCCCGCGAAACAGATAATCGCTGGTGGCTTTGAGATTGCCGCTGAACGCGCCATCGAATGCAAACGCGATGGGCGCAACAACAGCAGTAGCCAGTAGCAACAGCGACGCATACAGGTTTCGAATCCACATGCAGCCGCACTCAAGGTGGCAGTTTTGAGGCAGCTTAGCGGCTTGCCGCACCACAAAAAAGGGCCGCTCGAAGCGGCCCTTTTACTTAAAACTTGCTGACGATCAGGTCGTCGGCACCGGCGTGCCGAATTTCCAGATGGCTTTCAGCAGAACTTCGCCCTGCGACTTCTTGCCGTCATACGCTTCTTCGTCTGTAAAGCCCGGATTCGGATAAATCTTGTGGTTGGAGAAGTCGTAGCGGAGCTCGCCGAGCACATCGAAGCTGCTGGTCAGTGAATAATCACCCGTGAGCGTGATTTCTTCCAGCTTGCTCTTGGGGTTTTCATCCGCGTTGAACGCATAGTTCTTCGTGCTCAGATATTCGCCGCGCAGCGAACCTTTGAGGTTATCGCTGATCTGCAAATTGGCATACGCTGCAATGCCTGCGACATAAAGATCCGTACCACTGCCGACCTGACGGTTATAGTCAGCATTGACTGCCAGCTGTAACGCTTTGGTGGCCTGCAAGCTGGCGACGATATCGAACAGATCGGTGTTGGTTGCAGCGCCATCGACGCCGTAATAGTTGGTCACCGCAACGGTGGTGGCCGTGTTCGGCGTGAACACCAAACCGGTTTCCGCCGTCTTGTGCTTATCGGTATCGCTGGCATCGCCGCTGAGCGCGCTGTTGGAAACGCCCAGGTATGCGGTGAAGGCATCGCTAAACTTGTAGCTACCACGAACACCGGTATGCACCAGCGGCTCGGCGTTCTGGAACAGCAGCGAGCGCGAGATATTGGTGTTCTTGGTGTCGTCGATCACTTCCTCGCCGGACAAGGTCACGAAACGGCCACCGATCACGGTGAAATTGCCATGCGCCCATTCCACATAAGCTTGGGTCAGCGCGAAGTCGCTGCCGCCAGTACCGTAGGAAGTGTTGATGACGCCTGCGTCACTGCCGGCAATGACGTTGACCAAGCCGCCGAAACCATCAGTCGGCAGATATGAAAGCGTCAGCGCAGCCTGGTTCAGCTCGAAGCTGTTAGAGTCCGTATCAAAGGCGTGGTAAGCGATGCTTTGGCCTTTGTTGAAACCAGCCTCGTAGGAACCATCGACGTAACCGGCCGCCGTAATGCCTGAGGAAACCAGTACATCGCTCAGGCTCGGCGCAGCGGCCGATGCGATTGCGGGAATGCCAGACGAAACGACAGACAGCAGAAACCCTGCAGTTTTCTTTTTCATTTCAAGCCCTAAGTTATATTTTGGATGTGCCACTTTTGAAGCGGCGCCTTCCCCGAGCACAGAATATGCCAGAGCGGCGCTTTACCGATGTGCCAGACCGCCGCTTTGCCATGCCCGACCAAAAACCGGATTAAGACATCCGGTCACAATTGGTTGAGAAATTCGCGTAGCGCCTATCTGGAAGACGATGCAATATTACATATTTATTAACGACAGACCAGAGGCTAGGAATCAGCAGCTAGACGCCGGTCTGCTTGAGCATTTCCTGAACAGCGCCCTTGATTTCGTCATCGCTCAAGTCGGCGCGGCCACCGCGCGCCGGCATGCTGTTCTTGCCTTTCTCCGCAGACGCCGCCAGACCCTCGACGCCGCCATCGGCCACCTTGCGCGCACTCCACGCGGCCTTGTCGCCAATTTTCGGCGCACCAAGCACCCCGGCGCTGTGGCAGGCCGTGCAAACCTGTGCGACCACCTGTGCGCCGCTCAAAGGCGCATGCGGCGCCACCGCGGTGAGCTTCTTGAATTCTTCCGGATCGGTGATTTCATGGCCGATCGGATTCAGCCGCGATTCCAGTTTCTGGACCGCCGCCGTATCCACCGGCTCCTTGCCGCTCAGCAGCGTTGCGACGATCAGGATCACCACGGTGAGCGCAACCAGCGCGACGATCACGCCGAATACGGTCTTGACGAAATTTTGGTCGTTGTTGGCACTCACAGCTTGAGGCTCCGGATCAGTAAGTTGGACGGCATTGTCGAAACGCAAACCGCCGTGGCGTTCAACGCCTGGCGCATTATTATGGCCGAAGCGCGCCGCTGGATCGAGACCCACATCCGGCTGCAAAGCCGCGATCCGCAACGCAAGCCGAGCCGCCATCCCGGAATGAAAGATCGCGTCATGCGCCGCCATCAACATTCATTACAGAGTGGGCGCGCTCCCAGAGTTCGGCCTTCGCCGCAGCGATGATGATCCCGCGCCGCGATTCGCCCGACGCTCGAATGCCGCAGAAGACTATCGCTCGTTCGTTGGATGCGTGAGCAGGCCCGCATACTAGGCTTGCACTGGCCTGATTAAAATATGCGCGATTTCAGCGCCGGCCACCATTCCTTCCGCCACTCATGAGCGACGCCCCTCCGCCCGCTGCGACGGTTATCGATGCGGCGAATCTGCAACCGGTGCTGCATCTGGATTCGATCGGTGGCGACCGCTTCGTCGCCGCGACACTTTCGCCGAACATGAATGGCGATATCTTCGGCGGCCAATATCTGGCCAATGTCGTCGGCGCGGCCATGCTCACCGCGGAGCAGCGCCGGCCGCACGCCATGCAGGCGTTTTTCCTGCGCGCAGGGAAACTTGAGCTGCCGCTCGAATACACCGTGAGCCGGGTTCGTGAAGGCCGGCGATTCGCGCACCGGCACGTCGAAGTTCATCAAGCCGGCCGCCTGCTGATGACGGCGGGTGTGTCGCTGTACAGCGGTAGCGGTGCGCTCACGCATCAAGCCGATCCGCCGCGCGTGCCAATGCCGGAACAACTGGAAAATCTCGACCAGCTTGCACAGCGGCACATCAACCGCATGACGCCGGAAACGATCCAGCGGATGCTCGGCAAGAAAGCGATCGAGGTCAGGCCCGTCGATAGCGAAGCGGGAATTTTCCGCGCCGCAGACGAGGCGCGGTTTTCGGTCTGGCTCAAACCGGTTGCGCCGCTGCCAGCGGATGCTTTTCATCAATATTGTGCGCTGACTTATTTATCCGATTACTGGATCGGCGCGGTTCCCACGGCCCGATATGCGGCCAGTATTTTTGCCCGCGAACACGCTGTGCTCAGCCTCAATCACAGCCTATGGTTTCACGCAGCACCGTCGACTGCGGACTGGCTTCTTTACGACCTCGACAGCCCAAGTTCAGGTAGCGGACTCGGCCTCGGACACGGGGCGTTTTTCGATCGCAGCGGCAAACTGCTGGCCAGCGCGCAACAGGAAGTGCTGCTGAGTTGAGCGCGCGTCGATACGTTGGCTGAGATCGACTCGAAACACTCTGGAGCCATGAACGTGCGGGCTGAACGCGAACCTTGGTCATCGCCGGCGAGGAAATTTCAAGCATCCCAATTCTATCCAGTAAAAATCGCGGCCGCGTAACATTTTTCCACTGCCTTGCTGCGCAGCATCGACCGGCCTATTTATGCGAACTCTCCACCAGCAGGCTTGACTCAAAACCCTCAAGTTCCGGATCGGCCTCCATCACTCGCAGCGCTACCGTGTAAGTGCCTTTGTTGAAAGGCAGCTGTTTCACCTCGAAACAGGCTTTTCCGGTGTCGCCCTGTTTCAAGGTTTTATTCGAGGGTTCTTCGTAGACCTCGAATTCTTGAATCACCCGCAGCGCCTTGCCGTAAACCCCGGTCACGGTCAGTAACAGATGGACATGCACGGTCGCCGGTTGAGCGGAGGCGCTGCCAGCCGGCGCGCTTGTCTGCAAAACGCTTTCTGCGAATTGCTTTCGCAGTTCGCGCGCCGTGTTCGATAGACGCATTTGAACATCCCAATTGCCCGGCCTGGGAACCCGGATGGTTTTGGACGCCAGGCTGCCGTCCTGGCTGGGATCGAAGGTGATTTGATCCGCGGCAACGCTGGACATCGAAGCGCCCAGGAATGCGCACAGCAGAATGCGAATCGCTACTCTGACCAATCGCAATCGCTGCTTCGAGGCGATCTCGAACTTCAAAAATTCCGGCGCAACTGGCGCGATGGCCGGCGCGCTCACGCGCGCATTGGTCTTCAGGATTTTGTCGCTCATGATGAAATTTTCTTTGCGCCAGGCCGCTACACCGAATTTCCGGTGGATGCCTTTTCAACAGTCGAATCCAGCCGCCCAGGCACCCCCGTTTGCCCCATCGAATCCGTATTCCCCATTCCGGACCAGACTGTACCTCAACTGTCCGGCAATGACGCGATGTTCATCGACTAAAGCGGATGGCGGCGAGCGCGAAATCCTATCCGGCATCAGGCAAAGGCTAGACCAGGATGGGCGTGCCACCGAACCCATTCTGCGAGAGGACAAAAAGCGTGTCTCGCTGCGGCTTGAGTTGCGGGACAATCGTCACGTTCGCTACAGTAGAGAAGCTTCAGGTGTCCCCGAGAAACTTTTTCCAGATTCAAATTTCGAGGGGATTAAACGGGAAGCCGGTGCGCGATTTTCTTCATCCGGAATCGCAATGCCGGCGCTGCCCCCGCAACGGTAAGCGAGAAGTCTGCGGCATCAAGCCACTGTGTGCGAACACGGGAAGGCGTCGCAGACTGGCGGAATCCTCGAAAGATTCCCGCTCGCAAGCCCGGAGACCGGCCTGGAACATTTTCAAGATGGCGCGCGGAGGGCGCGCCGATCCGGTGATGGGCTTTCGCGTCCTGCAACCGTTTCGGCACTCTCTTTTCGTCATCTCCACAGCCTCGCCTCGAGTGCGCAGGCCCGGTATCGGAGGGAGAATTCATGAATATCGTCAACGACAAACGCTTCTTGCTGTTCCTGGTTCTGGCTTTGGTGATGGCGGCAACGCGCTTTCATTTTCCGACGCCGGTTTTGCACCTGGCCGATGCGTCTTGGGCAGTCTTTTTCCTCAGTGGTTTTTATCTGGCGAAGGCTTGGCGCTGGGCGCTGCCCTTGTTGATCCTCGAAGCGGTGGCGATCGATTATGCGGCGATCCAATACCTTGGCGTCAGCAATTTTTGCGTCACCGTTGCGTACTGGTTCCTGCTGCCCGCGTATGGCGCACTCTGGATCGGCGGCGCATGGCTCAATCAGCGCCAGACCCTGAATTTGCAGGGCTTCACATGGCTGGTCATCAGTCTGTTCGTATCCGCAAGCCTGTGTTTCGCCATCAGCAACGGCAGCTTTTACTGGCTCGGCAGACACGCAGACACCGCGACCTGGTCTGGCTATACCGCCAATTTCAACCAGTGGTATTTCAGCTTCCTGCGCGTACCGTTTGAATACGTAACTGCGGCTGCGGTGCTGCATGTTTTGGCCGTCAAACTGCGCGCAGCCGGCAGCGGAGCGCAGCCCATCGCAGGCTGATTATCGCGTGACCGAAGACGAAGCACTCCAGGCGCGCCACCGTGCGCGCATGGAGCGCAAGAAGGCGGTGGTCGATGGCAAAATCGCCGCCGCGGATGTCGAACGCGGCGTGCTGCTGGTACTCACCGGCAATGGCAAAGGCAAGAGTTCCTCGGCTTTCGGCATGGTGGCGCGCGCACTCGGCCATGATCTGAAAGTCGGCGTAGTGCAATTCATCAAGGGCCAATTTTCGACCGGTGAAGAAGCCTTCTTCCGGCGTGTGCCGAACGTCACTTATCACGTCATGGGCGAAGGCTATACCTGGGAAACGCAGGATCGCACGCGCGACATCGCCGCTGCGCAAGCGGCCTGGAAAATCGCCTGCGACATGCTGCGCAACGAGCAGCTGGCAATGGTCGTGCTCGACGAACTCAACATCGCTTTGAAGCATCGCTACATTGCGGTTGAGGACGTCATCGCCACCGCGCAGTCGCGGCCACCGATGCAGCATCTGGTCATCACCGGTCGTGGCGCGCCGCCGGAGTTGATCGCCACTGCCGATACGGTGACGGAAATGAATGTCGTCAAGCATGCATTCCAGGCGGGCATTCGCGCGCAGAAAGGCATCGAGCTGTGACGATCGCCTGCCGTGCGCTGCTGATTTCGGCAATCGCATCCGGCCAGGGCAAAACCACCGTTACCGCGACACTGGCACGGCAGGCGCGGCGTCAGGGTTTGCGCGTGCGGGTGTTCAAAACCGGGCCGGATTTTCTCGATCCGATGGTGCTCGAACGCGCCAGCGGCGCGCCGGTTTATCAACTCGATTTATGGATGTGCGGCGAGGCGAATTGCCGCGCCTTGCTGGCGGAAGCCGCCGCCGAATCTGACCTGATCTTGATCGAAGGCGTGATGGGCTTGTTCGACGGCGCACCTTCGAGCGCAGACCTCGCACAGGCGTTCGGCATCCCGATTCTCGCTGTCATCGATGCTTCGGCGATGGCGCAAACTTTCGGCGCAGTCGCCAGCGGGTTGGCGCGCTATCGGGAACAGTTGCCATTTCACGGCGTGCTGGCGAATCGCATCGGCAGCGCGCGTCATGCGCAGATGCTGGCGCAAAGCCTGCCGGGCGGCCTGCATCTTCTCGGCCATTTGCCGCGCGATCCCAAACTCAGCCTGCCGGATCGGCACCTCGGTTTACTGCAAGCCGCCGAGATTGGCGATCTCGATACGCGCATCGATGCTGCAGCTGATGCGCTGGGTGATACGGATTTTGCAGCCTGCAAAATGATTTCGTTCGACGCCGAAACTGCCGAGCCGATCGAACCCCTGTTGCGCGGCGTGCGCATAGCGATTGCACGCGATACGGCGCTGGCATTCTTGTATCCCGCCAATCTGGCACTGCTGAAAAAACTCGGCGCGGACTTGAGCTTTTTCTCGGTGCTGGATGACGATGTGCTGCCCGCGGCCGATGCGATTTATCTGCCTGGCGGCTACCCCGAACTGCATGCCGCAAAGCTCGCCGAAAATCGCACATTGTTTGAAGGCTTGCGAAAACATCACGCTGCGGGCAAGCCGATGCTCGCAGAATGCGGCGGCATGATGTTGCTGTTCGAGCGCTTGATCGATCTGCAAGGCCAGCCTCACGCGATGGCCGGTTTGCTCGCCGGGGAAACCACAATGCAGCCGCGGCTGCAGGCGTTAGGCTCGCAAGCGGTCGATTTCCCCGACGGCAAATTGCGCGGCCACACGTTTCATCATTCGCGCCTCAGCACTTCGCTGACGCCGCAATTTCACGCGCGCGGTGCAAATGGCAGCGCCAGCGCCGAGCGCGTGTTCCAGCAGTCGCGCTTGACCGCTTCTTATCTGCATTTTTATTTCCCCTCGAATCCGCGCGCAGCCGCGCAATTGTTTCTGCCGTGACTTCGCCAGCCGGCCCGCAGCGCATCGTCTGTCTCACCGAAGAAACCTGCGAAACGCTGTATCTGCTCGGCGAGC
>Ga0116227_10015821_pt1 | contig 11070 bp, 5 predicted proteins | sample S1TSphgellanicum_FD_89693 | JGI IMG/M metagenome (GOLD analysis project Ga0116227, IMG submission 89693) | Host-associated microbial communities from peat moss isolated from Minnesota, USA - S1T2_Fb - Sphagnum magellanicum MG | ecosystem: Host-associated > Plants > Peat moss > Unclassified...
GATTGGATCAACCTCTCTATTGATAATATCATATCCTGATATGTATTTACAATTGTGGAAATATGGAATTCAGTCGTTTTTTAAAAATGAAATTTTTTTAAAAAAAAAGAAAAATAATTTTCTTTTTTTTTTTTTTTTTTGGTTTTTAGGGGTTTTTTTTTTTTTTTTTTTTGTGTTGTTTTTTTTTTTTTTTTTTGGTGTTATTTTTTATTGTGTGTATTATAATTTTTAGTTATTGTGATGGTTGGAAGCCACAATCTAAAGTGATTGGAGAAGCTTGCAAATGGTAAATGGAGTAAAAATCTATGGTATTAACAAGCATGACAATGGTCAACACTTTTAGAAGGAGCCTTCAAGCACCTCGCTTTTGAGAGGTAGTTGTGAAACACCTCCTTGATTATCCTAGAAACCCTCAACGTCATAAAAGAAATTACATGATGTGCTTATTATACATTTAACAATTTTGCACCCCAAATAAATAGGTATGCTTGTGTATCATCATAAAACCTTCATATAATCATGTAGAATGTCTTCCTTTGATCTTCATAAGACTTTTGGTTGTTTCCTTTCATATTTTGTATGCTAAAACTATAAGGTGAATTTTCTTCACTTATAAAAAACATTAGAAAGACATAATCCCATAACCATGGAAAATGTTTGTTCATTAACATCAAAATTGGAATTATGATTGGAACAACAAAAATGAAACCTTTGTTATTCACATTTTTCAATTGGAACCAAAACCAAAACTGGGTTGCAAACAAGAAAACAATAACATATGTGTTTTTGCTAACAAGAGGAAAATCATAGTATATGTTTTCAGTTGATTGTTTATGTTTCAACTTTGATTTTTGGTTTCAAATGATTGGTGTATTTGGATGTAATCTTGGTTACATGTTGGAGGTGATAGACATGTTCAAATCTAGGAATAGAAATGTTGATGCAATCCTAATCTTCAATTTTTCATGGCAAATTTAAATGTTGATGAAGGCATCAACCCCTTTTAAAGTGGGGGAGAATGCAAATAACAAATAAAACAAACAAACCTCACGAATCTACAAGGAGATTAAAGGTTTTTATGAACTTGGTCAACATTGAAAAGGGTAAGGTTCATAAGAGAGGAAGCAACTAGGAAAAGCAAGGAGGTGGTAGTTAACAGAAATGGACATAGGGTTGAATTTTAATTGAAAAACTTTAAGGTTTGGTCTTGCTTGGGTAAAAGGGATTGAGTCGTAAAGCTCAACTTGACATTATTTATTGGCACATTTGTAATCGTCATTTGATGTGGCAACCATAACGTCGAAATTGGACTTGAAGTTGATTCAAACAAAAGAAAGGCCAATAAAGGGAACATGTGAAGTGAAAATGAAAAAGACATTAAAAGAAAACGCATAGGGTGGAAACAAAGGACACACCCAAAATGGTTTTTCATGTGCTAAGAACACAAAGACACATCACAAATGGGTTCTTCGAATCACGGATGTAAATAATGCCATGATTGTTGATCAAAGGAGGAAAAGTGGCAAAAGTGTCCAAGGGCGTTCATCCTTGAGTAATGTCAATGAGGATGTTGACATCTCTAAAGTGAGGGTGAATGACAAACCTTTCAAAGTGGGAGGGGTTCATTTAGTTGAGGCCCAAGTCCAAACCATTGCAAGGTGCCCTTCCTAGCATATTGGGTTACAAATCTAAGTGTTCGGCTAGGTTCAATTTTTAGTTTGACACCATTCATGACTTGCATAGGTGTGAGGAATGAGGGTTTGAGGATGGCTAAGGAGATGTCCTTGGCATGCTAAGTCTTTGAAATAGACAACACTGTGGTTAGACCATGAGACATGAATTGGTAATCTCAAGTGACAAGGCTTTTAATTAGTTGGGAAGTCTATGTTGGGTTTAGTCCCACTTGTCTAAAGGTCGAGGTTAGCCCAAATATCTATAGATTCATGAGACGAGATGATTGTTAGAACTAACCCAATGCATGACTTGCTATGTGTAGGTAGTTTAAATATTTAGTGAAGAACATGGTTAAAGGCATGGACACGAATTGCTAAGACACATTTGGATGCAAGAGTGAGGATGTGATCATTCATAAGTTGATTCAAAGCTCAAATTTACCCACAAGTTCTGGCAAACTTTTAAAAGCACACATGGTTTCTTAGTTTTTTGTGAAGAAGATAAGTGGGTGCAAGGCCATTTCAAATTCTTCCTATCATGGTTTTTGTGATTGAAAAAATGTTAAATAAGTTTAAGCATTTAAAAAAAGTTACATTAAAAAAGTTTAAGCCTCATTCTATGTTGATGGTTACCTGCTAGAACCTATTATGAAATTCTGACACTTTCTTATACAAACTTGGGCCATCATTTAAATTGGAAAAAACCCTTAGTGTCGGTCGAAATTAGTTTTTCCACATTAAAAAAATAATGCAAGAATTCATCCAAAATATGCACGGTGTTAGGTCATGTATTTGGCGCTTGGTTGAATCTTACCTGTTGTACGTCTATGTGGGTCGCCGGCCTACATACTTTACAAAATTGCAAAAAAAAATCCCTACTAGGAGCAGATCAATTGCAAAACCCATTTAGCTACTGTTGACAGTAGTTAATGTCTGATAACTGCAGCATCTGCTTAGGGGTATCCTATTCAGTGAAATTATGCATGGAGGTTTTTGCTTTTTCTCGAATTAGGCTAATCAACACATGGGACTTGGAGTTTTTAGGGTGCATGTATATTTTAGCTTCGACATCAGAGATTTAAGAGTACAATGAGGATCAATTTTCAATCATTGACATTGTTAAGTATGTTGTTTGATCCACTTTTTGTTTGTTGAAGTTTAAAAAGAGTTGTGCCCACATGGCATCATTTTTTACATAGATATAATGTTTTAGGATTCATGCTTAAGGTGTCAATGTGCACTATTCATGCTTTGGCCCTTGTTAAAAAGTTGTAGTTTACTAGGGCTTCAACAAAAATTTGAAAAGTCTAGGCAAATTTCAGGCAAATTTTTTGAGAATCAGGCACAGGTAATTATAAGCACTTTCCTTTTAATTTACTTGGGGTCTAACTTGGTAGGCAAGTAGGGCATACCCACAGAAAAAGAAGGGGGTTCCTCTACCCTGTATGGAAATGGAATCTGAAATTTTGAGCCCTAACATTTCGGACATGTCTGGAGCACACCCACATTAGTATCATGTATGATTCCTTCCAATAAAGTAATGCTTTTTAAAAAATAGAGAATTACTGACGAAATTGTGGGGAGTGCAGTGCAGAGATGGTCAAGAAGTCAGATGCCCTTGACTGTATCAATAATGAAGGCGGGAAGCAGCTGGCATAATTCTCCTACGTTATGGACATTTCACTGTTTCATTTGTTGGGACTGGGGATTTTTCACAGGGAACTCAACTCACTATGCCTTTGTAAACACAGCACCATTGGCTGCAGTAGTGACTTTGAATCTGGACTCTTAATCAGTGTTTTCATTTAAATGATTAAAGTTTTGTGATGTCTAGGAAGTGACAATCATCCATTAGAAGATTTAGCCCAATTTGGCTGTAAACCAGATTCAAAAGTAAAAAATGCGCACCCTTCTATATTTTGGATACCTGCAGGAACATATCCTAGATTTCTGGTGACTTTTTAATATTTTGTTCCACATCTGGTCCAGTTGGAGTGATGATTTTTTTGGCAGGTTTTCACAAATTCTCAGCCTGAAAATTTGGATTTCAACCTAAATGAATGATTTCTTTGTTGAAAAAATGACACAAATTTGCCAAATGTGGAACAGATTATATAAATGTCACCACAATTCAATAGCAATGAGACCACTCTCCTCATGAGTCAATATCAGGCCATTGACAGACACCACACATGAGAGCGCTTTGAGCAATAAGTTTTAAGCATCTGATTGGGTTTTTTATTATGGGCCCCACAGGTCACAAGCATGCTCCTCAGACTCCAGGGCCTGTGGAAATCTGGCACATTCAAGCATTGGTACCTAAATGAATGTTTGAGTTTGGGGGATAAAATTTGTTCTTAAATTTGTCACCCTAGTGAAGGCAATTTACTTCAATTACTGATGTTTAACCAATGTCACTTCCATGCAGGTTTGGAATTGGTGAGCGGCAAGGAGGTAAAATATCAAGGGACCACGGAATTTGGCAATTGAACAAGGAGTGAATAGTGAGCAGGAAAATGGCTGCAGTTGCCTTCCATAATTGGGTATTAGGCTTTCACTAGGCCTCATCAATGTATGTAGTTGCTCAATTCACAGTTTTTTTTCGGTACATAGTGCCATCTTTCAGATGCTTTAATAGGGATTGAGTCATTTAGCTTACTGTGATTCATACTGGTAATAAGTTATGCGGACCCCAAAGTTTTTTCTTTTTCTTTTGTGATGGCCTCTTTGATTGGGCAATCAAAAATATATATTGTAGTTGTCGCATTTAGGATGCATATATAAGTTACAAGAATCAAACTTTGCACAAAGCATATGAGATAAAATGTGGTGATATTGGGAACTTGGTGGGAACAATGAAACACATTGGGAACAACAAAAGTTCAAACCCTCCCCACTCCCTCTGTCCCTCCCTACCCCCAATGGAATCCTGGGCTTCTTGGATGCATGCATGCTGCCTCACCTCATTGGATGGGTAGGATTTCTATTCCTAACTGTTGTCAGTCATCATTTTGGCCCTAGGCTAATGGCCAGGAAATGAATTGCACAGATACAGTATTGCAACTGTTAAATGTGAATTGTACATAGCTGTGTAGTGTTGGACTGCTGTATGAGATAGATAGTTAGTACAAGTGGATCTGATTGCTTTTGAAAAGCTTTGAAGAAAGGGAATACATATGACTCCTCTACGGTGGAATTATCAAGATGAATCCTCCTCAAATACGTAAAGAACAATCTGACAAAAGTCTAAATGTGCTTTAAAGTGCAGAAGTGAAACAGCCATTTGTTACAAGAGCAACTTAGAGCTCATTCTAACAAATTACTAGACATGAACTCACCTATGAACATACACTTTTTCCAAATGATGTAAGCAATAGCTGTGTTGAAACTTTGTAGGTTAGGTTACCAATTAACATTACAAAACAAGTACTCTCACTCAAGGTAGTCAACATAGTGTGGTGCCTGCAGTATTGCACTTGGTTGCATGATTCTGGAATAAATTAGATGGTCTACCTGAGCTTCAATTTGGCATCTTGTCCAATCATCATTTTGCTGGAATGATCCACTCAAAGCCTTTTGGTTTGGAGGCATTTTTGGCTTTGATACACATTTTCCCCTATTCATCTTCTTGCTCAGTGACCCATTCAAAACCCTTTGGCGTCTGGCGGGTGTCTTAAGATTGATACTGCACATCCTTGGTCTGTGGTGGTGTGGCATAATTGTGAATCAACAATCCGATTCCTGCACTCCTCTTCTGCTGTAGCTGGGAAAGGAAACCTGTAAGTTATCCACACAACATGATGCATCTGGAAAATGTTGAGAGTGATGTCAGAAGAACGTTTCTCAAATATAATGAGACTCATTATAACACAATGTGAGCTCTGGGTTTGGGGCTTTGGAATAAAGGGAGCCCCCAGCCTCCAAGGGTTGTCAAAAAGACCATGACAATCAACAGATGACTAGCAAAATGCTCTAATTTATTTATCTCTTTGGAAAGGACATAGATTCCATGCACCTGCAAAGACAATGAATGCCCCTTTCACAATTTGATAGATGCTTTCAAGTGGAGGCCTGGGCCAAATTTTCGACATCACAAAAATGAAAAAAAAAACTGCTGAGTGCAATATTTTGTTATATCAAAAATCTTATGTTCCCCTCATGAGAGAAGATACTAAGTTCATCAATCCTCATTAAGGGAGGCTAATGGCAAATTAAATTTGGGTAGATCTCTATGGGTAAAGAACTAAGAGCTGAGGTTATAAACTAAGGTAGCCATGGCCTGCAAGGAAAAGCCAAATATCACAAACAGGAGTTCTAGGAATTAGTCATGCTATTCAGCCAACTAAAGATGTTGCCAAATGTCTTGTACTTAAACTATAAGGGATGTCCTCACATGAGTCATGATCAACTAATGTCAATTATCTCTTTCCTAGTCTTAGATTACTTTCAATAGCACCTGCTCTCATATTTACCAAGTGATGATTCTGCAAGTTTGCTGTTTTCCTAGGCCCCTACCAGCCTTTTTTTTAAGGTTTTTGAAATTTTGAACCAGTGGCTGGCTCTTACTTATAAAATATTGTTACATATTTGGTGATATTGCCAAAGTACAGAACATTTGGTGATACAAAAATTGAATAAAACATAAAATTGGCTACATGCAGTAAAAAATAATCAATACAAATTGGTGATAGTTCCAAGTTTATAGGAGCAAAAATTGGTGAAATTTACAAAGAAAAATCAGCAATATGGCTATGCAGCCTATGTACTACAAAGTTATTTGGTGATGCATTCCAGAACTACCTCACAAAAATCTCTTAGGCATGCATGAAAACTCTTTTTCATTGCTAGGTGGTTGTTTCACAACAGGAGTCAGGAGATTGGAGGAGTCTAGACTCAGGAGTTACAACAATAGATACTAGACACTAATGACTTGAAACTACATATTACATAGTAAGTAAACACACACACTCAAATTCAACTACACAATGCACATAGACTCAATGGTTCATGTGACATAGTACATACACAAATTACAATGCACATAGACATGTATTACAAACTTAGATAGATACACAAAAGAGGCATAGACATCGGTATGAGACATTCAAATTATCAAACATAGTGAATAGACACATAGACACCAAACACTCAAACATAACATAGGATTAGACATCAAACACAATGGGTTAAACTTTGGACATGGGACAAAGATCAATCATTCAAACTAAAGGCACACTCAAATTCAAACACAAATATATACTTAGAAAACAACATTCAAAGTTAGACATTCACATAAACAAGATAAACAATGGACACACATGATCTTTCAAGCAAGAATTCAATTACATGCAAACCATCGGGCATAGGACAATGGCTCAAAGGTAGAAATGGATAGTGGCAGAAGGCAAAAACAAAAAGTGGTTAAAAGGAAAAAATAGAAAATGGCAAAAGGCAAAAACAAGTAGTGGTAGAAGCTAAAAAGAGACAATGGTAGAAAGCAAAAACAAATAGTGGAAGAACTTTTGACTCTAAAATGTAAGTAAAATTTTGTAACTTTAACAAAACAACAACCTAGTTCTGGTGAAAACCTATCATCATTAAGATATATGGGACAATAAACCAAAAATTCTAATTCAATCCTCTTTGAGGTTTTTGCTCCTTCTAATCATCAAAGCATGCATCATAAGAGAATGTATCCAAAGTTTAAAAAGTTTGAAAAACATCCTAACAACTATGTGTAAATGCTCATTGAGGCGGTTCCTCAACTTTGATTCATGAAAAAAAGGGTGGAAAAGGTTATTTCGTCTTCCATAGATCCTAGGACTTGCATAGTTGCAATTTATACTAGCTTGAAAAATTTAGGGAATGAATGTCTTTAAATGCAGGAAGCTTCCAAAGTGTGCCAAAGTTGAATTAAAGGTTGACATGAAATGGAACCTCCATTGAAGTAGTAGTATTGGATTTTATGGTAATTTTGAAGAGGTTGGATTACCTATCCAAAGCACTTGCATTAAATAGAATGGATGGACAAATCTTGGTTTTTTTTAAGGATGTTGTATTTGCCTTTAAAATTCTACCAACTTTCAACTATCGTTCAAAGCAATATTGAAATTTGATCAGTTCACAATGATGATAAAATTTTTTGCTTTACGTCACCTTGAAGCCAATATCAAAGATAACAAATCCCCATAATGTCCATCAAATGAGATGTCGAAAACCTACAAATTAATTTTTGAATGAATGATTTTACTGCAACTATAATATGTACATGAATGAATCATTATAATCATATATAAAAAATGAATAAATAGTGGGTAGTAGACAAAAATCATTAGGTATTCAAACATAATAGTGAGCTATTGTTACTAAGCAAAAATTAATGTTGTTGGTTAAACTAGTGTAATGAGCAAGCAATGACCAATGGTAAAATATGACAAATATGGAAACAAAACATGGTTGAAAATAAGAAACTTGAGCAAGATGTTTTTGCATAAATGACAAGAGTAGAGAAGATCTTTTGGGTCAATTGGATCTTTCACCATTAGATTGTAAATTTGTAGCCCATAAAATGAACCCATAGACTCAAAACACAAATAATCAACATTGGGCATGTTTAAGTCCAATGAAGTTGCCTTCCATTTTAGATGCATTGTGTTATGAATACAATCAATTAGATTGTGGAGCTTTTTGAACACATTGGACACATACTTCGTGGCACAATTTGAATAGCAAGAGTAGAATTGTCCTTAACAAAATTTGATGGTTGCACATAATCACAAGCAAATATGTCCCATTTTTGTGAAAACTTCATTAATCCATGGATTGTTTCCAACATGGTTAGTAAACAAGCAAGAAAAATCAATAAATTCACATCACACAAAAGTTCATAATTAACTTTGGTAGTAAGGAGAGATGGACCATTTTCAGCCATTTTTGCAAGTAATGGCATGTACATGGACATCACTTGCTTAGCTGGATTAAACATGTTGATCCAATGTGTTTTGACATTCCATAGAATCTTGTTTCCATTTGCCCTCATTAAATCTGCAAGTTTCAAAAACTTAAGGTGTTGTTTTGAATTTTGAATTGTGAAAAAAATAAATAAAAAATAAAACAAATCCTCTATTCATCTCACCATAAGGAATTGAAATGATGTTTGCACAAATAAATTTGTGCAATGTGCCACGTAGTGGATGCCTTCCAAATGAGGAGCATTCAAAATAAATAAATAATAGGTAATCCCATTGCACACCCATTAAAACACATTAACACCATTAGCCCCAAATGACATAAATTTTGTAACATTTTGATTAGAAACACCCCCATGTTTTTTTGAGGGCTTCAATGATAACTTTAGTTAGATTGTTTGCCCCCTTCCTTCAGTGACATGCTCCAAAAAATTAATATAAACAACTAACACCAATCTTGAACAATGTAACAATGGATCAAAACTCAAGATTGATTATCAATCATGGTGACCTCATCACAAGATAAAACAAGGTACCTTGAATGTGAAACAACTTGCTTATGTAAACATTCTGCCATTACCCAACTACTAGAATCACTCTAGTGATTTCAAGGTAGCATAAGGACATTGAAATAAGAAAACAAAGGCTTTAGAACTTCAAACTCTAACATAGGTTTGCCTTGCTGTAACAAATGCATAATTGTTGCAAATTGTTGCCTTTTTCTTCCCCTCTCCCCTTTCAAACCTTTTTGAATCACTTGTTTTGCAATTGAAATGTGGCTTCGTGAGAGAGATTACCTCATTTTTGGCATGACTACATTTGTTGCTAATGTATAATTCATTTGCCTTGCCTTTATGTGGCATGTCATGGATTGCCTTTGTTTTTCTTGCATGGTTTCAAGTACATTAAATTTCAACACCAAAATAACATCCTTACCTTTCACAAACAAGCATACAATGCATTTCACTTTATGTATTTATCCATATTCATTCTTCAACATTTCAGCCCATGAAAATTGTGTAGCCCAAATCTTTCGAAATTTATAGGAAAAATTGTAGTTCTTATTTGACTTCTTCAATTGAAGCTCATCTTCTTCATCTTTTGGCAACACATGGATTTCAAACAATTCAAGAACAACATGAATGAAGGTTGGCAGTCCACTAGGGCACACCAATTTGACTATAGGATTGTTACATTTTGATTTAGAATTTGAGTTGATTTAAAACTTGTTCCCGTTCAAGTTTGCTTCAAAAGATGGCATTAGTCGAACTTTGGGAGGAATCACAAGAGAAGATTCATCATTGGGATTTTTGTTAGATTAAAAAAATTGCAACAACACATTATTTATTTTTTGTTTCTTGGTTGGTGCCATGGTGTTCAAACAAGTAACAATAAAATCCAAATGCACACAACATAACAAAAAACTTCAACTCACAATAACAAATGCACATACATTAAAGCTGCAAGCAACAAGTTACAAATTTGTAATGGAACAAATGTAGAAATTGTAAAACTATGAGCGTTGAATAGTGAGCTATAGATTCATAGAGGTGATTGTTTTTTTGAAAACATATGAACACTAAAAACTCAAAAAGAAAAGTTGGTCAAAATCCATACTTGATTCTTGATTTTTACGTCACGATGACTTGTTATGACACATTGCAATTCACAATGTCACATTCAGCAAGTAATGAAACTTGCAATCCCCACTACTAGCTACCACTAAACTCCATTATGTCAAAGGTCCTTTATTTGTTACAAGTTTAGTTCCTAGCATTAGCACTAATTATTGGAAATGGCCATTGGCAATAGCGTACTCCATCATGATCACAAGTAGTGACGATAAGATAGCCTAAACTTTAGTGCTATGTTGGCGAAGCTTCCGACATTTACTATGCTACTAACCGATTAACCTAAATCAAACAGCACAAACTAGCAATATGTGTTATGTGGATGATGATGATAGTTGGCAATCCAATTTAGGGTTTAGGGTGCAAGGTGGTGATCCCACTCAGTGGCACCAATGACATATGGTGATATTGTAATTTTTTAAAAAAATTCCTTTAACAACTTTCACACCACATTTTTTTCCTTAGCTTTCTTTCTGGCAAATTTTGGCCAATAAGAAAAAGGCTGGCCACTACCCTCTTGGGATCCCCCCATACTTTTATGAACCATCATTGCAAGTCTTGCTTGCATCCGGAACAAAAGAGAGTTTGACTACCTACACAGCTGAAAAAGCCACTAAAACTGAAATTGATTCTTTCCTTCACAGTGCTTGGTTTGAACTATGAACCTTGCTACTCCAAGTAGAATTCCTAAGAAAAGTTATTCCTGCAGAGCAAGAAGTGAATCAGTAAGTGAACAAACCCCCCCCCCCCCCCCCCCCCCCCCCCCCCCCCGAGCAACGCCACAGCCGCGCCACAAAC
>Ga0116227_10015822_pt1 | contig 11070 bp, 11 predicted proteins | sample S1TSphgellanicum_FD_89693 | JGI IMG/M metagenome (GOLD analysis project Ga0116227, IMG submission 89693) | Host-associated microbial communities from peat moss isolated from Minnesota, USA - S1T2_Fb - Sphagnum magellanicum MG | ecosystem: Host-associated > Plants > Peat moss > Unclassified...
GAATCCCGCGACGGGTCCGCGGCGTCCGGCGTGGCATAAAATCCCTTTTCTAAAGTCGCCCTTCGACAGGCTCAGGGTCACAACGGCCCCCGACGGCCCCCGGGCCCGCACGCGCGGGCCCACCGGCGCGGGTCGGGGTTGGGGTTTGGGGGTTGGGGTTAGGCGATTTTGGCTTCGCGCATGACGGCGGAGGCGAGGAGCGTTTTGTAGCCGACCGTTGGGAACAGGACCGTGACGAGGTCCTTCTCCGCACGCTCCACCGTGCCTTGCCCGAACTTGGGATGCGAAACGACGTCGGCGATCTTGTAACCGCTCGTCGCCCTGGATTCGAAAGCGGTCACGGATTTCGCTCGCAAGCAATTATCGCATTGGCCGCAGTGCTCCTGATTGAACTCTTCGCCGAAATAGTTCAGGATGAATTTGCGGCGGCAGCCGCGCGTTTCGGAATATTGCAGCATCATCGCGAGTTTGCTTTGATCGTACGATTTCTTCGTATCGTAGTTCGTCAGGCTCAGCACGAGCTCGCGGTTTTTCAGCGCGTCCGGCGTCAGCCCGTAGCGGGCCCGCGCGCGCATCTCGATGAAGCCGGCTTTCTTGAGCAACGCGAGGACTACTTTGAGTTTAGTCAGCGGCAATTGTGAGATCTTGCGGAGGTCGGCGAGCGAGACGCCGTCGGCCTGGCCGCCGAAATACTCGAGCGTCCCGAAGACCTTTTGGACGTCCTCGATATCGGGATATTTGCCCGTCAGAAAATAGTTTTGCACGCGCGTGTCGCTCATGCGATAGAGCAGAATGCAGCGCGAGAGCGCGCCGTCGCGGCCCGCGCGCCCGGCCTCTTGGGTGTACGCTTCCACGGAGCCCGGCAGATCGTAGTGGATGACGAAACGGATGTTCGGTTTGTCGATGCCGAGGCCGAAGGCGTTGGTCGCCACGACCGCGCGGATCGCCTCGGACATGAAGAGTTCGTGGACCGAGGTCCGGTCGTGCTTCTGGAGCTTGGAGTGATACACCGCGGCCGGTAAGTCGAGCTGATCGTGCAGGTGCTTCTGGACTTCGAGCGCGTTCTTGATCGTCGCGGTGTAGATGATGCCCGTCCCCTCGAGCCCGTCGTCGAAGAGTTTCTTGAGACTCTTGAGTTTGGCGGCTTCGTTCTCGGCGCGAATGACCTCGTAACGCAGGTTCGGCCGGTCGAAGCCCTTGACGATCGTCGCCGCCTCGGGGATCCCGAGTTGGATCAAGATATCCTCGCGCACCGCGGGCGTCGCCGTCGCCGTGAGCGCCAGCACCGTCGGGTTGCCCAGCGCTGCGAGCACCTGACCGAGGGCGAGATATGCCGGCCGGAAGTCGTGACCCCACTGGCTGATGCAATGCGCCTCGTCGACGACGAAGAGCGGTATTTCGATCGATCTCAGGAGTGCGAGGAAGCGTTCGTCTTCCAGCTTTTCCGGAGTCACGAAGACGATCTTGACGGCGCCGGTCGCGATCTTTTCGCGCGCCGCGGCCTCCTGGTCTTCCGAGAGCGTGGAATTGAGGGCCAGGTTGTTGTGAAAGCCGCGCTCGGAGAGCATATCGAGCTGGTCCTTCATCAAGGCGATCAGCGGGCTGACGACGATCGTCGTGCCGTCGAGCAACAGTGCGGGCAACTGATAACACAGACTCTTGCCCGCGCCGGTCGCGAGGATTGCGAGCGTATCTTCGCGCCGCAGAACGCGTCCGATGACCTCTTCTTGGCCTGGGTTGAACGTCGCGAATCCGAACAGGTCGTGTAACGCCTGCTCGAGCTTCGGAGCCGCCGATGTATCCTGCTTGCCGCGCCTCGCCACTTCGCTCTCCTGCGACGACTCTCGGCGCCCTTCCGTAAGCGGAAGGTCGCCCGATTTTTTTGGTAGTCCGCCATTACCCGGCGGAAGGTCTTCCAAAACAGGGGCGCGCCGATTTACGGGACGAATGGGCTCGGGTGTCTCTCTACCGTACGTGGCGGCCGAAGTCGTTCACCGATTTGGTCGGGCAAGATGCGGTCGTGCGCACGCTTCGGACCGCACTTTCGTCCGGAAAACTCGCCCACGCCTATCTCTTCTCCGGGCCGCGCGGAAGCGGCAAGACCTCGGCCGCCAAGATTCTGGCACGCTGCATCGACTGCGTCCGCGGGCCGACGCCCGAACCCGATAACACCTGTGAGAATTGCCTCGCCATGCTCGCCGGCACGGCGCTCGACGTGATCGAAGTCGATGCCGCATCGAATCGCGGAATCGAAGAGATCCGGGCGCTGCGTGAGTCCGTGAAGTTCGCGCCGGCGTCGATGCGGATGAAAGTTTTCATCATCGATGAGGCGCACATGTTGACGCGCGAGGGCGCCAACGCCTTCCTAAAAACGCTCGAGGAACCACCGCCTCACGTAATTTTCATCTTAGCGACGACGGCGCCCGAAGCGTTGCCGGCGACGATCCTTTCGCGCTGCCAACGGTACGCGTTTCGACGCATCCCGATCGTCGTGATGATCGCGCGGATGCGCGAGATCGCGGACGCCGAAGGCATCGTCATCGACGACGGCGCGCTCGGGGCTCTGGCCTATCGCGCCGACGGCGGTCTGCGCGACGCGCTGACCATGCTCGAGCAAGTCGCGTCCTATGCCGGCGGGGCGGTCGACACCGCGACGGTGGAAGCGGCGTTCGGCGCGACCGGACGCGAATTCGCGCGGGCGCTGGTCGCTGCTATCTTAAATGTCAACGCCGCGACGGCGCTGCGCGTCGTCGACGAAGCGAGCGACGCCGGCGCCGATATGCTCGGCTTGATTCGCGGCGCGATCGGCGAATACCGTAACCTGCTGGTCGCGCGCATCGAACCGGAGCTGCTCTCGCGCGATCTGTCGCAAACCGACGCCGCTGCTGCCACGGCGCTCGCTGCGGCGACGCCGCAGCCCAAGGTCGTGCGCGGCCTCCGGCTGCTCGCCGACGCGCTCGCCGCCGGACGCTCGTCGGGCAATCCGCGTCTGGAACTCGAGACCGCGGTGCTGCGCTTGATCGTCGCGAACGAGGATCCGAGCCTGGAAGCGCTCGCGGCGCGCGTCGCGCTGCTGGAGAGCCCCTTCGCCCCGCGAGCGGCTCGGGATGAGCGGCCCAGCGTGAAACAGCCGGACCCCGCCCCGCCGCCGCCCCCCCGCGAACCGCCCGCCTCCGATCCCGTCACCCCGAGCCTGTCGAAGGGCGCGTCCTCGGCGTCTTCGGAGCCGCCCGCGCCGCCGCCGTCGCTTGGCCTCGCGGAACCGCCTGACGCCCCCGTCACCCTGAGCTTGTCGAAGGGCGCCCCCTCGGCGCATACGCCGTCGCCGGAGCTGACGGTATCGCAGCCGCCGACCCTCCAGCAGGTGCGCTCGCTGTGGAAGCAGGTGCAACTGCGCGTCGAGGAACGGTCGAAGCCGCTGCGAGGTCCGCTGTCGGGCGCCACGATCGACGCGGTCCACGCGAATGCGCTCACGCTGACCGTGCGCGATGAGGTGACGGAGGCGATCCTGCGTCCGCACTTGGCCATCGTCGAAAGCGCGGTCGCCGCAGTGGTCGGCGTGCCGCTGCGCTTGGTCCTGCGCAACCGCTCGGCTTCGCGCGGTGCGGTGGCCGCGCCGCTTCCGCTGCCGCCGCTTGAACCGGCTGCTTCGGAACCCGCCGCGCCGGAAGTCGCGCCGGAGACGGCAAGCCCCGAACCCGGCGACGGCGAAGTCGATCTCTTGGCATACGCACGCAGTAAGATCGGCGGGACGGACAAGTCATGAATCAAGCGCAGATGATGGCGCAGGTCAAGAAGATGCAAGCCGACATGGCCAAGGCGCAGGAAGATCTCGCGTCGACGGTCGTGTCGGGCTCGGCCGGCGGGAACGCGGTGACCGTCGAGATGACCTGCGACTATCGCGTCACCTCGGTCAAACTTTCGAAGGAAGCCATCGATCCGGACGACGCGGAGACGCTCGAAGATCTCCTGGTGGTTGCGATCAACGACGCGGTCGCCAAGGCACAGGATACGTCGGCAAAACGCATGAGCTCGGTAACGGGCGGGCTTCGCATCCCCGGACTGACGTAGGCCGACACGGCAAACGCACTCGCCGGACCCGTCGCGCGTCTCATCAACGAATTCTCGAAACTGCCGACGGTCGGCCCCAAGACGGCGGCGCGGCTCGTCTTCTATCTGCTCAACCGTCCGCGCGCGGAAGCGCAGGCCTTGGCGGAAGCGATCCTCGCCGTCAAGGATCGCGTCAAGCTTTGTTCGCGCTGCTTTTCGCTCACCGAAGAGGATCCGTGCGACATCTGCACGGACGAGCGACGCGACGCGACGCTGATGTGCGTGGTCGCCGAAGCGAAGGACATTTACGCGATCGAACGCACGTCGGCGTATCGCGGCCGGTATCACGTGCTCGGCGGCGTGATCTCGCCGATGGACGGCATCGGCCCGGCCCAATTGCGCGTCAAAGAACTGATCGAGCGCGTCGCGAGCGAGGGATCGCACGAGGTCGTCATCGCAACGAATCCCAACGCCGAAGGCGAGGCGACGGCGCTCTATCTCTCGCGGCTCATCGCGCCGAGCGGCGTCGTCGTGACGCGTCTGGCCTACGGGCTGCCGATCGGCGGCGACCTCGATTACGCCGACGAGGTCACGCTCGCGAAAGCACTCGAAGGACGCCGCACGCTCTAAATGTGACGCAGCCGCGAGCGGAGCGCGCGCGCCCGGGAGCGAACCGCCAGGGCGTGACTCCGTCCTTCCCCGGCACGCCGCTCCGGCCGCTCGGCCTCGGCGAACTCTTGGATCGCGCGGTAACGTTGTGCGTGAAGTACTTCGTCCCGTTTTCGCTGATTTACGTCGCGTATGCGATTCCGCTCGGCATCGTGACGTTCTTCGCTTCGGCACGCAACACGCGCATGATCGAAGCGCTCACCGATGGATTGCGATCTCGCGCGACGGGGCAAGCGCAGGCTCCGGATTTGTCCGCTTTTTACGCGACCTCATCGGCGAGCGACGTCTGCTGGACGCTCGCGCTTTTCGCGTTGCTGATTTTCGTCGGTCCGATCGCGACCGCCGCGCTGATCGACGCCACGTCCGAAACGTATCTCGGCCGCGTCGCGACCTTCGCTCACGCCTATCGCGTCGGCGTGGCGCGGTGGCTGCCGCTGATCGGTATCAATCTGCTGTACGCGGTAGCGGCGTTCGTGCTGTACGCGATCGCGATTTTGGCAACCGTCCTCGTCTTTCTCGCGCTCGGCTTGATCACGGCGTACGCGCACGTTTTCGGGATCGTGCTCGACGTCGTGATCGGCGCCGTCATTTTCGTGGCGCTGATCGTCTTCATGCTCGTCGTGCTGCTCGCGGTGCAGATGTCGTACTTCGCGTGCGTGGTCGAGGGCGCGGGCGTCGTCACGTCGTTCTCACGCGGGATCGGGCGCGTCTCGAACGGCATCGGTTTCAAGCGGGCGGTGCTCGTGGGTCTCGCCTATCTTGCGATCACGATCGCGATCTCGCTCGTGTCGCTCGCGGGTCAAGGCATCATCGTCGGACTCTTGCGCAGTCCCCTGGCGGGAGCCGTGTTCGCAACGCTCGTTTCGGTTGCGACGGCGGCGTTCCTGACGGCCTTCATGACGATCTTTTATTTCGATCTCCGCGTGCGCGAAGAGGGGTTCGATCTGCAACTCGCGGCGCAGGCCACTTTTTCGCCGCCGTTCGAGGGGGCATAACCGTCTCGTGACGTGGCCGCACGGCGACCCGGATGCGGTCGTCGCACGGATACTCGCCGACCCCGCATATGCGTCGGCTCGCCGGACGACGGCGCAGAAGCCGCAGGAGTCGCTCTGGCAGATCGCTTGGGATTGGCTGGTCGACCACGTGCTCCGGCCGCTGTTCCACCCGGTCGCGCACGCGCTCGCGTCGTCGCGCGGCGTGGCGACGGTCGCGGGCTTCGTGCTCGTGGCGCTGGCCCTGTGCGGGCTCGGCTACGTGGTCTTCCGGCTGCTCCTCGCGTTCGTGCGCGATCCGAACGCAAAGCGCGCGGCGCGACCGGGCGCGGCGACGTCGCTCGATGCGGAACGCAGCGCGCGGGAGTGGCGGGCGCTCGCGCGCGCGGCCGCCGCACGCGGCGATTTCGCACACGCCATCGCCGCGCTCTTCGGAGCGGCGCTCGCCGAACTCGACGAGCGGGCGCTGGTCGCATTCGATGCCGCGCGCACGCCCGGCGAATACCGGCGCTTGGTGCGGCGCGCCCGGGCGCGCGCCGAGGCACCGTTCGACGATTTGGCGGAGCGCTTCGTGCGCGCGCTCTATGCGCCCGAAGCCCCCGCGCGCGCCGAATACGAAGCGGCCGAACGCGCCCTCGCGGCGCTCGAACCCGCGCTTTCCACGTGACGCTGCTCCGGGCGCTCCGGCGCCTGCCTCCGCTCGAGACCGGGATCCTCATCCTCGCGGTCGCGATCCTCGCGGGCCTCGGTTTCGCGCGCCAAGCAAATCCGCAAAGCGGCCCCGCGCTCGATTCGTTTTCGTCCTTCGATGCGGCGAGCGGCGGTTATCGCGCGCTTTACACGTTGCTCGAACGCGAGGGCATCCGGGTCGAACGTTTCGAGCAGCGGCCGGCGTTCCTCGACGCGAACACCGATACGCTCGTGTACGTCGAACCGTTCGCGTACGATCCGCGCCAGAACGTGCCGAGCCGAGCCGACGTCGCGGCGCTGGAAGCGTGGGTGCGCGGCGGCGGACGTTTGCTCTACGTCGGTCACGACGACGTAGCCGCGAAGCGCGGCATCCTCAATTTACCGGCGTCGCGCGATGTGACCCGCGCGGGTGCGCGCCCGTTCGTCGCGCGAGCGCTTGCGGATGCGGGCGTCACGCGCGCTTTCGTTCGCGACGCGCGCCGCTGGATGCGCGGGAAGCATCGTTTCGCAGAATTGCTCGGCGACGCGAAGGGACCGATCGTGGTCACGTATCCGTTCGGCCGGGGACGCGTGACCGCGGTCGTCGACGAAGGTCAATTTCGCAACGATGCGATCGCGTCCGGCGACCGCGCGCGGCTCGCGTACGCGCTCGCGCAGCCCGGGCGCCCCGGCGGGCTCGTCGCGTTCGACGAATTCGTGCACGGCTACGCGCTTCCGAGCCGCTGGTGGACGCTCGTCCCGCGCGCGTTTGCGATCGCGCTCTGCTTCGCGCTTGCGACGATCCTCGTGGCCCTCGCGGGCGCCGCGACCCGTTTCGGGCCCGCGCTCGTGCCGGTCGAGCGGCGCGACCGCTCGAGTGCGGACTTCATCGACGCACTGTCGTCGTTGCTCGAACGCGGTCGCGCGGTGCGCGAGGCGCTCGCCGCGGCGGCGGCATCGACAACGCACGTGGTCGCGCGCTCGCTCGCGCTTCCGGACGCCACGCCTGCGAGCGAGTTCGCCGCGCGAATCGAACGTTCGCAAACGCGCGAGAGCTATCTCGCGCTCGTCGCGCTCGCGCAGAACGAACGCCCCTCCCACGCGGATTTCGTGCGCGGTATCGCGCTCGCTCAAGAGCTTCGAAAGGAATTCGCCGCGCATGGCCGTCCCCGCAACTGACCTCGCTCGGCGCCTGCAGGCCGGCGTCGACCGCGTCATTGCGGGGAACGAGCGCACGTCCTACGCGTTCCTGATCGCGCTGCTCGGCAACGGTCACATCCTGATCGAGGGCGTGCCGGGAACCGCGAAGACGCTCTTCGTGCGCACCTTCGCGGTGCTGCTCGGCGCGCCGTTTCGGCGCATTCAATTCACGCCCGACATGATGCCGGCCGACGTGGTCGGGACGACGGTCTTCAATCCGCAGACGGCCGAGTTCTCGCTGCGCAAGGGGCCGATCTTCACGAGCCTCCTGCTGGCCGACGAAATCAACCGGACGCCTCCGAAAACGCAATCGGCGCTGCTCGAAGCGATGGAAGAACGGCAGGTGACGATCGACGGCGATACGCAGCCGCTGCCCGCATTGTTCGTCGTCTGCGCGACGCAGAATCCGATCGAGTTCGAGGGAACCTATCCGCTTCCCGAAGCGCAACTCGACCGCTTCTTCGTGCGTGCGCGCACCACGTATCCGAGCGAGACCGAGGAGCGCGCGCTCCTCGCGCGTAGCGCGGCGGGCTTCGACGCGCGCGATCTGACGACGGCGGGACTCGTGCAGGTCGCGACGCCGGGCGACGTCCTCGCCGCGCAAGCGGCCGTCCGGAAAACCTACGTCGCGGAATCGCTGCAAGGTTACGTGTACGCGATCGTCGCGCGCACGCGCGCGTCGAACGATCTCACGCTCGGCGCGAGCCCGCGGGCCGCGCTGGCACTGCTCGCCGCGGCGCAGGCGGCGGCCGCGATCGAAGGCCGCGAATTCGTTACGCCCGACGACGTCAAGAGCGTCGCAGCGCTCGTGCTGCCGCATCGTCTGATCGTGCGGCCGGAAGCGGAGATCGAGGGCGTGTCGGCGGAACGCGTGCTCGCGCGCATCCTCGACACGGTCGACGTGCCGGCCGACGTCGCGCCCAGAACGTCCGCGGCGCCGTAAGGTCCGCCGCATGCGGCCCGTCTTCCCCGCGATCTGGCCGTCGCCGCGCGCGATCGCGCTTGCGATCGGGCTCGCGACCCTACTCGCCGTCGCGAGCGCCGTGCCGGCATTGACGCTCGTCTTCTTCGCGTGCGCCGCGGTTTTCGTCGCCGCCGTCGTGGCGGACGCGGCGCTCGGACCGCCGCGCGACGCGCTGCGCGTCGTGCGCCGGCCCGTGCCGCCGCTCGCACTCGCGCGGCCCGCGACGCTCGATTACGACGTGCGCAACCGGGGGCCGGTCGCCGTGCGGTTCGCGCTCTTCGAGACGCCGGTCGAGAACGTCGCGTTTGCCGCCGACTCGGTTGCGGCCCAGGTGCCCGCGCGGTCGGAGACCGCGGTCTCCGTCGGAATCGTTCCCGCGGAGCGCGGCCGGGCGCCGTTCGGCGCGATTTACGTTTCCGTCGAAAACCGGCTGGGTTTGCTGCGGCGCCGCTATCGGGTGGACGCAAGCGAAGACGCGCGCATCTTTCCGGACCTCGCGGCCGTCGAGACGTCGGGCCGGCTCGCGCAGCGGAGCACGCTGCTCGCGGCGGGTTTGCGGCGGCTGCGACTGCGCGGCGGCGGGAGCGAGTTCGAAAGCCTCCGCGACTACCTTCCCGGCGACGGCTTTCGGTTCGTCGATTGGAAGGCGACGGCGCGGCGCGGGCGCATGATGGTCGCGCAGTACGACGTAGAGCGCAGCCAGACGATCGTCGTGGCCCTGGATTGCGGGCGCTTGATGACCCCGCGCATCGGTCGCGCGCGCAAGTTCGACTACGCGCTCACGGCCGCGCTCTCGGTCGCGCGCGTCGCGCAAGCCGCGAGCGACAACGTCGGACTGATCGCGTTCGCGGCGCGCACGCTGCTCGACATCGCACCGCGCCGGGGTGCGGCGCACGTGAACGCACTCGCCGGTGCCTCGTTCGATCTGCAGCCGCGTTTCGAGGAACCCGATTACGAGACGACGTTTACGGAGCTACGCCGCCGCCACGCGAAGCGCAGCCTCGTCATCCTCTTCACGGATATCTTCGATCCGGTCACGTCGGCGGCCGTGCTCGCGGGTCTCGCCACGCTGGTTCCGCGCCACGTTGTGATGTGCGTGTTGATGAACGACGCCGCGATCGAAACGGCGCTCGAGCGAACGCCGGAGAACGTGCACGCCGCGTTCCGCACCTCGGTCGCGATGACGCTCGCGGACGAGCGCGCGAAGGCGATCGCGCTCCTGCGCGCACGTGGCGTGATCGTCGTCGACGTCCCGGCAGATAAGCTATCGGTCGCGCTGATGGATGCTTACCTTGACGTCAAGGCGCGCGGGATCATATGAGGTCGTAAGCGAGGCATTTCGCGGCATTGACATTTCGTCACTTTGCGAAATATAATCGGGCATGGCAAGTGCAGAGCGGAACTTCACGGCAAACGGCATCGGTCACTTCGATATCGGCGGGCCGGACGTCGGGGCGCTCGGGCGCTTTTACGCGGGCGTCTTCGGCTGGGACGTGCGCGAACGCGGACCCGGCTACGCCTCCGTCGAGACGCCGGGCAGCGCGCCGAACGGCGCGATCGTCGAGAGCGACGAGCCGGCGTTCACGGTCGGCGTCGTGGTCCCGGCGCTCGCCGCGGCGCTGGATGCGGCGGTCGCGAACGGCGGAACCGTCGTCCTGCCGCCGACCGATAACGGATGGGTGACGAAAGCGCAAGTGCTCGACCCCGCCGGGAACCGCCTCACGCTGATCGCCGGCGGTTAAGGATCGACGACGAGCGGCTCGACGCGATCTTGCGGGCCCTCGCGCATCCGGAACGGCGCCGCATTCTGCGCGCGTGTCTGCACGAGGCGCGCGCCGCGGGCGATCTCGCGGAGCCGTCGGCACTGGCGCTCGCGAGCATTTCGGAGCATCTGCGCGTCCTGCGAACGACCGGCCTAATCGTGCTCGAGCGAGACGGACGCTTTCGCCGCTATCGCACGGATCGCAAACTGCTGCGCGAGTCCTTCGCCCGCGTGCGCGACATCGTCGAACGCTCGACGGCCGATCTAGGCGCTCGAACGGCTCCGGTCGCCGACTGAGAATCGTCTGCCGCCCTTCGACAAGCTCAGGGTGACGATGTTCGATTCCGTTGCACTTCAAGCGCACGATCGGCGCGCGACGCCGGCGCGCCGCGTCCGCAAAGTCCGAAATAGGCGATGAGCGCGACGGCGGTCAGCGCGCCGAAGCCGAAGCGGAAGATCTCCGTCGTGCGCTGCGGCGTCACGAAGCCTTCGATCGTCCCCGCGATGCACAAGAGGCCGGCGACGCCGATCATCAAGGTGCCGGCGCGGCGTGCGTTCGCCTTGAGCGCGTCGATGCGGCGCAAGCGGCCGGGCATGACGATCGCCTGGGCGAGCAAGAGTCCCGCCGCGCCTGCGATTTGGATCGACGTCAACTCGATCACGCCGTGCGGTGCGATCGTCGCATAAAAATCGCTGCCGAATCCCTTCTGCGCGAAGAGCGCCCCGAGCGTGCCGACCATCAAGCCGTTGTTGAGGATCGCCCA
>Ga0116227_10015823_pt1 | contig 11068 bp, 13 predicted proteins | sample S1TSphgellanicum_FD_89693 | JGI IMG/M metagenome (GOLD analysis project Ga0116227, IMG submission 89693) | Host-associated microbial communities from peat moss isolated from Minnesota, USA - S1T2_Fb - Sphagnum magellanicum MG | ecosystem: Host-associated > Plants > Peat moss > Unclassified...
CCGCTCGGTGTTCCTTGGTCGCCCAAACAGGGGATTTTCCGCTCATGACTGCCCGCACCCGTTCCGTCCCATGAACAGAATCAGAACAACATCCGTTGGTCAAGCCGCCAATTTCTGCTTAGTCCCGGCACCCTGGTAAAGTCCAGATGCGCCACCCCTTGCGGCGCCACACAGCCTTGCAGCGCCAACCCAATTTAGGACGTGTGGTGACTCAGTGGCTGACTCAGTGAATAGCCACTCCAACCACCACCAAAAAACACAACTATCCTACTGTATTTTAAGGGAAAATTGGCAGGAGTGGAGGGATTCGAACCCCCGGCCCTCGGTTTTGGAGACCGATGCTCTACCAGCTGAGCTACACTCCTGCATCCGGCTGGCTTGCCGCCGGAAGAGCGTCGCCCATAGTGGGTTGACGGATCGGATGCAACGGGAGAGATCATTAATCTGAGACAGCCATGGCGCGCGAAGAACCACAGCCCATTCCGCCCGAGCTTTTGCTGCGGGCTTATCGCGCCGGGATCTTCCCGATGGCCGACAGCCGGGACGATCCCGAAATCTATTGGGTAGAGCCGCGCATGCGGGCGATCCTGCCGCTCGACCGGTTTCACCTGTCGCGCTCGCTGGCCCGCACATTGCGCCGGGGGCGGTTTCGCGTCACCTGCAACGCCGCATTCGACGGAGTGATCGACCATTGCGCTGCGCCGCGTCCCGATGCAGAGGAAAGCTGGATCAGCGCGCGCATCCGCGAAAGCTATCGCGAATTGCACCGATTGGGCGCGGCGCATTCGATCGAGGTCTGGGCCGCCGGCACGGACGGCGCGGAACGGCTGGTTGGCGGCCTGTACGGCGTCGGCTTTGCCCGCGTGTTCTGCGGCGAAAGCATGTTCAGCCGGCAAAGCGATGCGTCGAAAGTGGCGCTGGCGTGGCTGGTCGCGGCGCTGCGCATGGGCGGGGCGGAATTGCTCGATTGCCAGTTTACCACGCCGCACCTCGCCTCGCTCGGCACGCAGGAAATTCCGCAAGCCAAGTACCTGGCGCTGCTTGCGCAGGCCTGTCGCCCGTGGCAGCCGGGCGAGCCCTCGCTTTATTCGGGGTCGGGCTCTTCCACCGGGGCCGCGTCGTCGCCGGCGGTATCGGGGGCGGGCACGCTTTTGACTCTGGGCTTTGCCGCTCTCGAAGCGGCGGCGGCGGCATCGTCCTCTTCGCCGGGGAATTTCATCGCGCAGTCCTTGACCCACACGTCATAGACCGGGTGCTCGACGACGTTGAGTGACGGCGCGTTCTTGAACAGCCAACCGGAAAACACTTTGTGCCAGGCCAGCCGGTCCTGAATGCTGGCGCGTTCTTCAACGAAGACCTGCACGAATGCGCCGGTTTCCTGCGGGTCTTCCCACGGCGCGGTGCGCTCGCAGGTCGCCAGCTTTACAATGACGTTGCCGATGCGGCGCGATTCGCCCGGCTTCAGCACCACCTGTTCGGTGATATTGTTGCGCTTGTTGATCAGGCCCAGTGTCGCCACGCGGTCCTTGACCGGGGTGCCATAGTCGCTTTCGACCACGCCGCTGGCCAGTGCGGACGGGCCGGCGGCCTCGGTCGCTTCGGCCGGCGGCGGCGCTTCGGACTGGCGGCTGCATCCCGACGCCATGACACCCCAGACGCACAGGGCCGCGATCGAGCGGGACGCCGGCAAGACCACGCGCATGATCGGATGCAAACGCAGCGTCAGAGCTGGTCGGGCGACCAGGCCTCGTAATCGCCGGTTGCCGCGGCACGGTGGCCACCGCGTTCAAGTGCGCCCTGCGGGCGATAGGCGGCCGACGTGCCGGTGGCGTTGGGGGTGAATTCCACCTCCCACACACGCGGCGGGGGCAGATTGCTCTCGGGAATGCCGTCGAAATTGCCGTGCAGCCAGCCGTGCCATTCGGCCGGCACGCGGCTGGCATCGTTGGCGCCATTATAGATCACCCAGCGCCGTTCACGCCCTGCAAACGGATGGCCCTTGGGATAGGGCTTCTTGGCGCGAAAATAGACATTGCCCTGCGCATCCTGGCCGACGCGGATGCCGTGACGCGCGCTGTCGAGCGAGGTGCCGATGGTGGCGCCGTTCCACCAGGTGAAGATTTTGCCGAAGATGCTCATAGCAAATGCGCTTAGCCCTTTCCGGGGGGTGGAGGCAAGGTGGTCTTGCTGGGTTTGATCGGCGTTGCGGATCGCTTACCAGGTGACTTTGTCGCCCGCTTTCAGCCCGATCTGGGCCGCGCGACCGGCATTGAGTTCCAGCACGCCCGCAGCATCGCCATCCGAAGGCAGCGGCGTTTCGTCCAAAGGCACCGCGTTGGCGGCGATATTCAGCACTCTGTGATCGGCACCGATAAAAATGATGTCGAGCCCGATCACCGTGTTCTTCATCCAGAACGCCGTCGCGCGCGGCGGGTCCATCGGAAAGATCATGCCTTCATCCGTGCCCATGCTGGTGCGGCGCATCAGTCCGTGTTCCTGTTCGCGTGGCGAGGCGGCGACTTCGACCTGGAACGTGTGTTCGCCCTTGGCCGTCACGACCTTGAGCGGAATGATCGCCAGTCCGGAAATCGGATGCAACCGGGTTGCGCTGGATGACGCAGTCCCGCCGGGCGTGTCACCCGCCGCGACCGGCGAACACCCGGCAATCCCCACCAGCAGGCTGCCGGCGGCGACCAGCCCGGTCAATCCGGCGAACGTCTTACGAATCATCAGCTTCATCCACCCATTCCTGTGCTGCCACGTCGTCAGTCGCATCGATCAGCGCGCTTGCCGCCGTAAACGGATGCCCGGCGCGCAGCATTGCCGCCACCTGCCGCCCGCGCGTCGCCGGATCAAGCCTGCTTTTGCCCGAATCGCCGGTTTGCGCTGAACCGGGGCCGAACGGACCGAACCGACGCCGCCGGGCAAACGCCAGCGCGGCCATGCGGCGTTCATGGGCGGTGCCGATGGCCTGCGCCACCAGCGGCGCCTCGATTCCATCGCGCGTCAGCGTCTCGGCGATCCGCCGCGCGCCAAATCCGCGCCGCATCATCCCGGCCCCGCGCGCCTGGGCAAACCCGGCATCGTCGACATAACCGCACCCAACCATGCGTTCGACCACGGCCGGCACATCGGCCGTACTCTCATCGTCCCAGCCGCGTTCGCGAATCTTGCGCTTCAGGTAATCGGACAGCCGGCCGCCGCTGGTTGCAAAGCGCGCGACATATGCCAAGGCCAGTTCATCCAGCAGCGTTCTGGTCAGCGGCCTGACCACCTTTCGGCGCGGGCTTTGCCCCCGATCATCATCATCTTTCATCGTCACGCCTTATTCGTGCCACAGTCGGCGATATAGGAGGAGTCTGGCCGGATACGCCAGTTTGTGCCATCGGCCCGAGACAACACAACGAATACCACAAGAACACCGGGGTAGCAGATGACCGTTTCCGAAGCCGTTCGCAATGCGACGGCGCTCGTGCCGACACCCAATGACGATGCTCGGCCGCGTCGCTTTGCCGATTTCGCCACGTTCTGCGATGCGCTGGACTTTGCTGCTGCGGGGGCAAAGGGGTTCAATTTTCACGACGCGCGGGGCACGCTGACGCGGGCCTATCCTTATGCGGAACTGCGCGCCGACGCACTGGTCGCCGCGCACCGGCTGATCGCGCTGGGCATCGTGCCGGGTGACCGCGTCGCGCTGATCGCCGAAACCGGCCCCGAATTCGCCGCCCTGTTCTGCGGTGCGATCTATGCCGGCGCGTGGCCGGTGCCATTGCCGCTGCCGACCAGCTTTGGCGGCAAGGACAACTATATCGACCAGATTGCCGTGCAACTGGCCAGTTCGGACCCGCGCTTGCTGCTCTATCCCGACGAAATCGGCGCGATGTGCGCCGCCGCCGCCGCGCGCCAGAATTGCCCGGGATACAGTTGGAATGACATTGCCGCAGTCGAACCGTCGAGCCACGCACTGCCCGCCGCCGATCCCGATGCAATCTGTTATCTGCAATATTCCAGTGGCTCGACCCGGTTTCCGCACGGCGTTGCGGTCACCCATCGCGCGCTTATGGCCAATCTGGCAGGCCATGCGCATGGCATGAAATTCGAGCCGGGCGATCGCTGCGTCAGTTGGCTGCCATGGTATCATGACATGGGACTGGTCGGCTGCTTCCTGTCGCCGATCGCCAACCAGTTCTCGGTTGATTACTTGCGGACCGACGATTTCGCGCGGCGTCCGCTTGCCTGGCTCGACCTCATCAGCCGCAATCCGGGCACCACCGTGTCCTATTCGCCGACCTTCGGCTATGACATCTGCGCGCGCCGCATCTCCAGCCAGACGCATGTGTCCGAACGGTTCGACCTGTCGCGCTGGCGGGTTGCCGGCAACGGCGCCGACATGATCCGCCCCGATGTCATGCAAAGCTTTGTCGATGCCTTTGCACCGGCGGGCTTTCGCGCCGGGGCGTTCCTGCCCAGCTATGGCCTGGCCGAAGCGACGCTGGCGGTCACGCTGATGCCGCCGGGCGAAGGCATCCGCGTCGAACTGGTCGAGGAAGAACGCCTGTCGGGATCGCCGCGCGATCTGTCGCGCCCGGCGCGGTATCGGGCGATCGTCAATTGCGGGCTGCCGGTGCGCGGGATGGAAGTGGAAATCCGTGGCGAACACGGCGAAATCCAGACACACCACCACATCGGCAAAGTGTGGTGCCGTGGGTCCTCTGTCATGCACTCCTATTTCCGCGATCCCGAATCGACCGCCGCGGCGATGGTCGGCGGCTGGCTCGACACCGGCGACATGGGCTATCTGAATGCGGACGGATATCTGTTCATCGTCGGCCGGGCGAAGGACATGATCATCATCAACGGCAAGAATCACTGGCCGCAGGACATCGAATGGGCGGTCGAACAATTGCCCGGATTCCACCAGGGCGACATCGCCGCGTTCTCGATCGAAACCGAGTCGGGTGAAGAAGCGCCCGCCGTGCTGGTCCATTGCCGCGTATCCGACCCCGACGAACGGCTGCGCCTGCGCGACCAGATCCGCGACAAAGTGCGCGCAATCACCGGCATGAACTGTGTCGTCGAACTCGTCCCCCCGCGCACCCTGCCCCGCACCAGTTCAGGCAAGCTGAGCCGCGCCAAGGCCAAAAAGCTGTACCTGACCGGCGAGATCGAGCCGTATCAATTGGCGGCGTGACCACCCAAGGCTGTTCCCATTTGCTGGTCCGGCGTTTATAAGCAAAAGTCCGGTCTGGGTCGGAGATGGCCTGTGAACACGTCCAGCCGCAATTTGCCGGGTCGCCTGGCGATCATTCTGCTGCTTGTGGTCGGCATCGACGCTTTGCTGGTGGGATTGCTTCCCCATCCACGCCCGTGGGTCGTGCTTGCCTCGTTTCTGCTGCCCATGCTCAATTCGATCTTCGTGATCGGACCGGTGATCAGGCAAAGCGCGATCGAGCACGCCGATTGATCACAACGGAATTTGATCAGAACGGGATTTGATCAGAACGGGATCGTCGACCCGTCCCACCCGACATCATCGCGCGCGGCCAGTTGACGGACCAGGGCGGCGCCAATCCCGCCCGAAGCCCCGAACGCCGCGCATCGCACTATTGTCGGGTCACTTTCCAGGCGACGGGATCGGTGGCAATCCGCATCACCGCCGCCAGCACGGCTTCGTCCGCGTCGCGAATCGCATCGAGCGTGCCGGCGGGCTCGTAATAGGCCGTCACTGCCAGCGGCGCGGCGAACCCGCTATCGCCCGTCGGTGCCAGCACCAGGGCAAGGTCGTTGACCCTGACGGCGGATTCGCCGCCAAATTCCGAACCGGTCTTGTCCCCCGCCTGCCAGCCGGCGGGCACCCCCGCGCGCAACCGCGCGAGGCCGGTCGACGTCGCCTTCATCCAGCCCCACAGCCGCGCCCGCGACGCACCCGACAGCACGTGCCCGGTCAACAGGCGACCAAGCGTGGCGGCCATCGCCGCCGGGGTGGTGGTGTCGTGCACCGCGCCGGGCGCGACGCGGTTGAGTTCCGGCTCCTTGTTGTCCAGCCGGCTGATATCGTCACCCATCTTGCGCCAGAACGCGGTCACCGCCGCCGGCCCGCCAAACCGTGCCAGCAGCAGGTTCGCGGCCAGGTTGTCGCTGCGTTCGACCGCCGCCTCGGCCAGCGTCAGGATCGGCAGGCCTTCCTTGCCGGCCGCCGCCTCGGTCACGGGCGAGGCAGGCAGGACATCGATCACGGCATAAGGCAGCACTTCGTCGCCTGTCACGCGCCCGGCGTCGATTTCGGACAGCACCAGCGCGGCGAGCGACAGCTTGAACGTCGAACAATGCGCAAAGCGTTCGTCCTGCCGCCAGCCGAACCCCCGACCGGTCGCGGTGTCGCGCACCGCAACGCCCAGCCGGCCGCCCGATTGGCGTTCCAGCGCGGACAGCAAGGACGATCCCGCCGGTGTGCCGACCGCAAGGGCGGGAACGGGGACGAAAGCGGCGCCGAGAGCGCCAAGCAGGGTACGGCGATGCATGAACGCATGGTTAGCCGCAATTCCGACCAACCGCCAAGGCCCATCGACAACACGCCCTTGCGGCGAGACGCGCATCGGGCCATCTTGGCGCAATCAGCTTGCCTCCAGCCGAGTGAAACCATGGCCACGACCGCCGAGACCGCGCCTGCCCTGACTTTGACCCCGCCCGACCCGGTGCCGGTGGTCGCTCCGCAAGCGGCGGCCGGACTGGTTCCGATCGCCGAAGGTACGCGCACCAAGCTGGATGAGCGCGCCGAGGCCTTTGTCGCCGACCTGATTGCGCAAGATGCCGCCAGCCCGGAATTCGGCACCCGCGTCGACCAGTTGACCGCGCTCGGGTCCAAGGAAATCGCCGCCGCCGCCGGCATGTCGAACCGTTTTCTCGACCGCCCGGTGCGCGCAATGGACAAGGACAGCGGCGTGGGGTCCGATCTCGCCGCGCTGCGCCACACGGTCGAGGATCTCGATCCCGGCAAGAAAGGCGTCACCACCGGCGGGCGCAAGATCCTGGGCATCATCCCTTTCGGCAACAGCGTAAAGCGCTATTTCGACAGCTATGTCTCGGCCCAGGGCCATATCAAGGCGATCCTTGACCGGCTCGCTTCGGGCAAGGACGAGCTGTTGAAAGACAACGCGGCGATCGATGTCGAACGGGCGAAACTGTGGGAAGCGATGGGCAAGCTGGAACAGATGATCCACATCGCCCGCACGCTCGACCAAAAACTGGAAGATGCCGCCAACGATCTCGACCATACCGATCCCGCCAAGGCCAAGGCGGTGCGCGAATCTGCGTTGTTCTATACCCGCCAGCGCACGCAGGACCTGCTGACGCAAATGGCGGTGACGGTGCAGGGCTATCTGGCGCTCGATCTGGTCAAGAAGAACAATGTCGAACTGATCAAAGGCGTCGACCGCGCCGGCACGACCACCGTCGCAGCGCTGCGCACGGCAGTCACCGTGGCGCAGGCGATGACCAACCAGCGGCTGGTGCTGCAACAGATCACCGCGCTCAACACCACCACCGCCAACATCATCGACGCGACCGGCACGATGCTGCGCGACAACACCGCCAAGATCCACGAGATGGCGGCATCCAGCACGATCCCGGTCGAAACGCTGCAACGCGCGTTCCAGAACATCTATGACACGATGGATTCGATCGACACGTTCAAGATGAAAGCGCTCGATTCGATGAAGCAGACGATCGGCACGCTGTCGAGCGAAGTCGAAAAGTCGCAGGCCTATATCGCCCGGTCGCAAGGCACCGCGCCCAGCGGCGGCACGTCGCAGCACCCCGCGCTGACTCTCGACGGCGCAATCTGATCATGGCCGGGGAAGCAGGCGATCACACCGCGATCATGCGCGCGGCCAGCGCATCACTGGCGTTCCAGCAGCAAGGCGGACGGCGCAGCGGCCGCTCGATCGGGCAGCGCTCTGCCGAACTGAAACGCCAGCACGCCTTGCGCAAACTGATCCGTGCCAGCCTGGCGGCGGGCGTGATCCTGCTCGCGGCGACGGTGGTGGGCGTCTTGATCGGCGGCATCGGCCTGGGCGGATTCGTGCTGACGCTGTTGGCACTGATCATCGCGGTCGGCTTTCTGGCTGTGTTTCCCCGGCTCAAAGTGCCCGATCTGGGCGCGCTCAACCGCGGCGATGTGCGCGCCACAGTCGGCCGCACGCAATTGTGGCTGGAGGCGCAGCGGCCGGCGCTGCCGCCGCCGGCATCGCGCCAGCTCGATGCCATCGGCCTGCGGCTCGACGCGCTGGGCACACAACTGGCAGGGATCGATCCGGGCGAACCCGCGGTGGGTGACGTGCGCCGCCTGATCGGCGAACACTTGCCCGGCATGGTCGCCAGCTATACCCGCATCCCCGCCCACCTGCGCAGCGAACAGCGATCGGGCAAGACCGCCGACCAGCAATTGACCGAGGGACTGTCGCGGATCACCGACGAAATCGACGCGCTGTCGCGCAAGCTGGCCGAAGGCGATATCGATTCGCTGGCGACCGAAGCGCGCTATCTCGACTATCGCTATGGCAACGCGCTGCAGGACCAGAGCGGACAAGTCTGATGCGCATTGCCATACCCCATGCACTCGGCAAGGACGAAGTGCGTCGCCGCCTTGCCGCCAAGACCGATGTCGCCGAGGCAAAGGCCGGCGCGCTGATCGGCGGCCCGCTGACCCTGCAACTGACCTGGGTGGACGAAGATCACCTGTCGGTCGACGCCAAAGCCATGGGCTATACCGTGCCAACGACGATGGAGATCACCGAGACCGCGCTGGTGTTCGAAGTGACCCTCCCCCCCGGGCTCGGCTTTGCGCGCAGCATGATCGAAAGGCTGATCCGTGAACGCGGCCAAAAACTGCTGACCTAGAGCAGCGAACCTTAAATCGGACGCACCGTGACGGAGCCGATTTTGGCCCAGCGCGAGGAGAGACGAGGGCGCAATGCGGGCCCATTGTGCCCGACGATCGACGCTGCGATGGGCGAAGAGATAACCGCGATGTTTGAGAGGCCGCGCTCAACGTGCAAAGGTGACAAAGGAACGCCGACTTGAGATTGACCTTGCTCCCGCTCCTGCTGCTGGCCGGCACCGCGCAGGCGAAGCCCGCCCCCGATTTCGACGCGACAGCCTATGCCGCAGCCGTGGCCAAAGCCGCGTCCGGCGACAAAAGCGTCGATTACACCTGGCTTCGCATCCAGACCTCGGCGCGGCTCGGCTATGCCGAAAAGCCGTGGACCGATTTCGACCGCGCCAGTTCGCTGGTTGAGGCCGCGCCCGATCAGGCGCTGCGCATGGCCCAGGCCCGCGCGACCGACGTCTGGACCGACTTTACCGCGCATATCATTGCCCAGCTCGCCCTGAAAAAACTCGGCCGCGATGCCGATGCCGCGCGTGAAGGCGCGATTGCCGGCGCCATCACGCGCTCGATCGCCGGCGGCCACAAGGGCACCGTTGTCGACGATGCGTTCAACGCGGTCAGCACGGTCGAGGAATACCGCGTGCTGTTTCTGCTCCATCTAAGGCCCGACCGTCAGGCACTGGTGTCGCAGGGTGGCGAACGGTTCGACGTGTTCGACACCCGCAGCAATGAACCGCGCAAGGTGTGGTTCAACATCGACGCCTTTTACGGCAAGGATTTCAGCCCCTGACGCAGCCTGTCGGACAACGCGACAGACCTATTTCCAGAAGAAACGCTGCTGCCAGCCGAACGTCGCCTCGATCGGATCGCCATGCTGGTCCGTTGCAGGGCGGAAGCGAAAGCGTTCGAGCGCAAGCTTGCAAGTCACCGCGTCGGCTTCGGGATCGCCGCTTGGCTGGTGCACGCGGCAGGCGGTGACATGTCCATCGGTGCCGACCGTCAGCACGACAGTGACGGCCGTGCCAAGGCGCTTGGCACGGCCCGCCCTCGAATAGTCGGTTTCGACCAGATCGCCGGCAACCTTGACCGGTTTGGCCGCTACATAGCGCCCACCACTGCCGTCGCCGGTGCCCCCGCTGCCGGGGCCATTGCCGCTGCCGGCGCCGCCAGTGCCCTCACCGCCCGCGCTCGCGCCGGATTGCGTGTCGCTGCCGGTGCCGGCAACCGGCGCAGCGATCGGCGCCTGCACCGGCAAGCGCGCGGGCGGCGCAACAATCTGGTCGGCCAGTGCGCGCTTGCCCGCCGCGCCGCTGGCGCCTTGCCGTGCCTTGTTGTGCGTTGCAGGGCTTGGCGGCGGCCCGTCGGGAATGATCATCGCGGTCACCACCGGGCCGAGATTGACCGCGTCGGCCAACGCCCGCACACCGCCGAACGCGCGGATCAACCCGACCGCAAGCACCACATGGACCAGCACGATCACCACAGCAAGTCCGGCACGCGCACGCCGTGACAGCGCGGGCACGTCGGAAAAACGGGCAGACGACGGGCGAACCATCCCCGACCCCTATCAGGTTTCGAGCAGGCTGTCCTCGCGCGCCAGACTGTACAGTGTCAGGCCGTTGGCATGCGCCTGATCGATCGCCATTGTCGACGCGGCGGATATCGTCACCAGCACCGGCACATTGGCAATCACCGCCTTTTGCACCAGTTCAAAGCTGCATCGCGCGGTCAGCAATACGAACCCGCCGCCCGGATCGGTCCCGGCCAGCGCCATTGCGCCAATCAGTTTGTCGAACGCGTTGTGGCGGCCGACATCTTCACGCACAAGGCGGATCGTGCCGTCGGGATCGCAAAATGCTGCGGCATGTGCCGCGCGTGTCGCGCGGCCGAGCACCTGATGATCGCCCAGCGCGGCGACCGCCCGGAACACCGCCGCTTTGGCAACTGCCAGTCGTGCCGTCACCGGCGCCAGCGGTCGCATGACCTGCTCCAGACTCTCGATCCCGCACAACCCGCAACTGCCCTCGGCCAGACGCAGGCGGGCCCGGTCGATCAGCGGCCCGGCGGCCGGTGCGTCGAGCAGCACGCGCAGCATCCAGCCGCCGCCAGAGACCTCGAACGCGTCTGCCGAGACAAATTCATGCTGCGCGGTAATAATCTGTTCTGAAAGGCAAAAACCCA
>Ga0116227_10015827_pt1 | contig 11063 bp, 9 predicted proteins | sample S1TSphgellanicum_FD_89693 | JGI IMG/M metagenome (GOLD analysis project Ga0116227, IMG submission 89693) | Host-associated microbial communities from peat moss isolated from Minnesota, USA - S1T2_Fb - Sphagnum magellanicum MG | ecosystem: Host-associated > Plants > Peat moss > Unclassified...
GCTAAATTATTATTGAAATAAGCTTAGTCTTTTTCAATGGAAAAAAAAAAAAAAAACTTTGAATTGGATGCAATTCATGTTCAAAGTCAATTTGGTGCAATTTCGTGATTTTTTTTGGGTGGGCTCTGCAATGAGAATTGCTTGATTCTCTGATGGAGCTAGAGTGTTGAGCATCCTTAGACATATTTCCAATTATTTGGCAACTTTTCTCAAAATAAAAACCTTTCGAATGTGTAACCAATAAACATGAATGTGACAACATCTTCCCCAAAAGAAAAACATTTGTTGTTGCAATTTAACAATTTAGTTTTTTAAAAAGGGAATTTACAACCAAAAAAAAATTCAAAAAAAGTGTAACCTTTTGACAAATTTTTCTCAAGAAAAAGATCAATAGATTGTTTGGTTGATTAATTAATTAATTTAGTTTTGTTGGTTTTTTTTTTGTTTTGATTTCTTAATTAAATTTCTTGATTTTGATTTATTAGTATTACAAATTATAATGTATCAAGGTTGTGACAAGAACCTTGATATGTTCTTAATCTTATATTCCATTAACATGAACATCTTTGTTTGAAGAGTTTTGGTTTCCTTGTAATAAAGGTTATTTATATTTTGCACTTGTGAATTGCTTGTTCTTAACATTAATTCTTTTCATGTTGGCCTCCCCTTTGAAGTGTTGCATAACCTTGGGACATGGTGCTAAGGCTTGGGCAGGTTGAACCAGCACCCACCTTTTTGAGTGGGGCCTCTTGTTAGTCACCATATTAAGCTCAAAAATGTTAGATTTGAACTCAGAGACCCTGATTTTAAGTCTACTTATTGGGAATTTTAAAAATTATTTAAATAGAATTTTGGATATTTTTAAAATTATGGGATTATTGGATTTTTTAAAAAAATATTTAAAAATAATTTAAATGGATTTTGGGATTTTTACCATGGTACCAACAAGGGTGCTGATTCACCCAAGGCGGGTAACCTATTCCCTCAGGCCATACTAGTCTGGTCGGATCTTTGATACCAGGAGCAATACCAATCCGTATACCAGGGTTCGAACCCGGCACCCGCCCAACTGGTTTGAAGCTGAGAGAAGATGAGAGCCAGAAGCGTGAACAAAACCCTAATCTTGCGTTTTGATGCCTTAGGGTTTGCGGTGAAAGAGGAACTCGTGCATGCACCGCATGTGCGATGAGGTGGGGAAGATGAGGAGACCGAGGAGGAGGACGGTGATGAGGGAAGTTCGGGTATGGCTTACAGGATGTCTCATGTATCTGCCGCAACGTTTCCATTTCGGCGGCAGTGGTGGCAGTAGTGCTCAATTTCAGTTTGCTCGTGCACTGCTGGCTTTCTTGCTTTTCTGTTTGGCTTTCGAATGGTTATTCTCTACCCCGTCTTTGCCGCGATCTCTCTCCAGGAGTCTTGTGTCGCCGCAATCAGCTTGTGGGAAGGAGGAGAACAATTATCAGCAGGATCATCATCATCATCATCATCAGCATCATCATGGCCGTCGTTACTCTCTTCAGAATTCCTCTTTCTGTATTGGGGATTGGACGTCTGATTGCTTCCCGCGTGTCCAAGGAATCTGCTTCTCCTCTGACAAGGTTAGGTAAGACCTTTAGCTTTTGTGTGATTTCTTGTGGAAGAAAGATTGTAAGGCTCTGGTTTCAGTCTAGTGATCCGGATTGAAACCCCCATTTGTAATCATATTTTTTCAGTCTTTTCTTTTTCTAGTGTACGTTTTTGTTTTGTTTGTAGAGATGCGTGTGAGCTGCTGATTAAGGGAAGATCAGTTTTCTCAGATTGCTACCTAGTCTGTGAACCTTTAGTGGAGGAGATTCAAGGAGAAGGCTTCAGAGTCTTCTCTGTGTCGCTATTTTGTGGAATAGCTGTGGATACAATGATGAGATTGTGGCTAGAATCTGGCAATCTAGTAGACTGTGAACAATGGTTTGGTTAAACCCTAGACCTTAGGATCTGAATGGTTTTCCTTCTTGAATCTTGGTTTTGTGTATGTTTTTTTTTTTCTTTCTTTCTTTTTAGGTCAGAATATGTGGCAAACAGCCAAATCACGGAGGACAGAAGCAGCAGGAGCTTCCAAGATTCATGCGCTTCAATGGAGAGCAGCTCACAGTGCCAGTAGTAAAAGCAAGCTGTGACAAGGGGTGGCACTGGATCTCTGGTACACTAACAGCTTCTCTCTTTAAACATTATATCTGTCAAATTTCTTGCTGGTGGTTGTGGCAAGAATTTGATGAACTGCTACATGTTAAGTACTTAGGTAGGAATTAGATTAAGTTTAATCAAACTTATGAGAGTGTCATGTTCAGATTGCTTCAATGTACTTCTAAGTCTTGTTCATGCAAATTACGATTTGTCACATTCTGTCATCCCTTCTTGACAACTCCTGCAGTATTCAAGTAGGATTCAAGCAGAGGACTGCATTTGCAGTGTGTGCTCACATGCAAGTTTTAACTCAGCTTATTGGACACTGCAGGCCTGTCACTAGTGGCAGATCAGCGCTTCCTTCCAGAAGGAAAACCAAATCCACACCATGAGGCCGAGAAACTCATACCCGCACTTCTCTTAGCCCAACGCTATAAAGGCCCAAATGTGAGTCTTCATTGGTTTGCTGCCAAATCTGATGTTTCCGTTTGGGCACAGGGGTTTCTGGATGCATTCAACTTGTTGGACAAGGTCCGATACCATGTGCTTCCTTCAAGGACAGATGATTCAATATGCTTTGAGGATGCTGTCTTGTTCTCAGGCCCAACTCAGGTGTGCTACATTCCTGACATGGAGACCAATGCCTGGTTACGTGCCCGTGTGCTTGACCACTGCTCCATCCCGTCAGTGAATGCATCTTGGCCAGTAACTCAGGCAGTGATAATGGATCGGAACAAGGGCCCAAGGCAGCTTGCGAATAAGCATGAGATTGGAGATCTCCTAGGAAAAGTTCTCCAAGTTCCTGTAAAGCACCTGTTGGCTGGTACAGGCTCCTTCTGTGATCAGGTGACCTAAACCACAAACCTATTGTTCTCAAATGTGTTGATGGAGCTTACATAGTCCAGTGTTGGCACTGCTGTCCTAAGGCTACTTTTGGAAAGGAGAACAGCCTTCCAGTTGCAATCTTATGTCTTATCTGGGTTTGGGAGAATTTAACCAGAATGCCAACATTTCTTTGAACACAGGTGGAGGAAGTTTCTCAGGATGACTTCTTTGTGGTGCCACATGGCTCTCAAAATGTCAATTTTTTGTTTGCTCGTCCTGGGGCTATTGTCATTGAGGTTTTTCCATACCTCTTCTACAATGATGCTCTTCGTAATTTCACTCATGCAACTGGCATAGAGGTGCATCCTCTCTTGGGAGTGCTCCCCCCTGGTAATATGATGATGCGATTCTATTCCATGTTTGGATGGGACATTTGCTACAATTATGTGCGTTGGTGCAAGAATTATGCACGTCGTCAAGCCATCTATGGTGACAGGTTCAAGTTAGAACAAATCATACAGTCCATTCAATCTCAGCGATCCCATGGCTTAAACTGATATTTCACTTTAAGCTACACTGTTACAACATGCTAGGTTTTGAGATGCAAAACAGCTTTTCTATTCTTTTCTGAAAATTGCAAAGATGGCTGCAAGCCTGAGAGAAATGAAGCTGTTTCCTATCTCAGAAAGACTACCATACACGCTTCCTAGTATGCCAGTTGCTCTGACTAGAGCTGTATTCAGCCAACTGTCCACCAATCTGTTTGCAGAACCAGACGTGGTGTTTTGAAGTTAACTGGTCAGAAGTGTGAAAAAGACAAGGGATTTTGCAGTTGAGGAGATTGGTTTCAGCTAGAGATTATACTCCTACGTTTGTTGGTGGCCTCATGGCAGAGGGTTTCTTTGTGGACCTGTGCCGCTGGCTTTATCATTCAGTATATCTCTGTCTGTACTGGAGTATTAGAGTATTCTGTACATCTAGGTCACCATTTTTTGTGAGCCTGGACAGTTGCATACATGGATTGGTTAATTTAGAGGAATATGTACCAGTTTCAATGAGTTGGAAATCTCATACAGTGAGAATGATGCGTAGATCTGGGCCATTCTAAGAGAGCAAAATCTACTGAGCTCAAGTGAATCAATGTGTATTTCTTTGCACTAGAATGTTGAATGTGTCAATGGGTTGTCCCTTGAATGGATGCATTCTGGCTTTAAATCTTTGGCTGTGGTTCATATGCTAGGCACCTCCTTGCTTTTTTCCCCAGATCTTATTGTTAAGGATTGCTTTTGCATGTTGTGGCCTTGCTGTGATCTATAGGGACAAATGTAGTCCATATGGGTAACTCTCCTTGACTCTGTGAAGCTCTGTATGTCTCTGAAGTCATCAATGAGATAAAGAAGTTGAGGAGCAGATTGACTCAGATGTCTGAAAGCGGCACAATTCTTCACATGTTACTTGTAATTCTGAAGGTGGGAATGAACCCATTCTTTCCTTATTTTGTGTTGCTTGAAATTCTGTTAAGGTGGGAGTGGACCCATTCTTTCCTTACTCTCTGTGTTGATTGAAATTCTGTAAAACCTCTTAACGCAAGACTACACCAATTCAATCTTCTGTAATTGAATTCTTGCTACTTTGTTTTGCTTTCTCGCAACTACCTACCTACTAACAACCTGCTTTGTGGGTTGGTTGTTAGTAGGTAGGTAGTTTAAAAAAGCAACTGCAACTAATCACCATGGTTAGCTAAGAAACTGGAACCCAACAGAAAACTGTTTCCTGACCATTTATCATTCATCCTTCCTGGTGCACAGCTGGTGGTGGTTCACTGTGGCCTTTCCTGAGCTCACCACCCCCGTTATTGAATTCTCAAAACCCTAATAACCTACCTGGATGATCGGAAGATCATCCAGGCTCCGATCATCCAGGTAGGTTATCAATCATAAAACCAAGGCACCAGCCGGGTACGAAAGCTGCCTACATGTTTAGTTCATGAGCTAGCTGAGTTCCCGCAACGCTTGCTTGCAGTGCTAGTGACGCGATGCTTTGCTCCCGGTGCGCACGACATCGCTGTGTCTCCTGCAAGCATCCGGTGTAGAGACGAAGAAGAAGAAGAAGAAGAAGAAGAAGAAGACGATACCAATCGGGTGGGAAAAGGGGGGAATAGGCAGTAGTCGTGATAGTAGAAGAGGTGGTGGAAGCCATGGACGAGGTTGCAGTGGCAGCAGATGGGCATGCAATTGCGGCGCACGCAGCGCTGGTTAGTTCCACCTATGGTGCAGCTTCCATGTTCACCAACAAGCCTCTCGTTACCGCCTTCGTTTCATTCGTTGTGGCTCAATTTCTTAAGGTCTTTACTACTTGGTATGTTGCTCTCTTAGCTGCTGCACAGTTTGTTGGCTCTCTCCCTTCAGGGCAGAGACTAGGGACATTGTGATGCACCCAGAAACAATGGGCCCAAGTTTGGCATCCCTACGTCCTAGGGTCATGTGGAGTCCACTATATGAAACATTTCCCACATACCTAACTGAAGGATCCACTTGGGCTTCACCATGCTATAGCCAGCAACATGTATTTCCAATTTAGATACCTCCTACCCTCAAGGAGTAGGCATAAGATCCTAAAAGAGGAGGGATATTCATGAATTTAAGGTGCCCTCCAAATACGCTAGGAAATTTCTGAGTGCTTTGAGTTTGAATGTCTGAATGTCATCTTTCGCTCCGGTGAGTACAGGAGTTTACTTCTATTCCTACCAGCTGATGATGCATGGTTACACAATTTACAGTTGAAGTTTTTCTCTCTGATCCAAATAGTGGAACCTTTGCATTCAATGCAACAGCAATATTTGACCTAATAAGCAAATTGAAACAATCTCTGGACTTAGGGTTTGAATCCATTCTGGCATCTGCTTGCTGGTGGACATCTGTCATTTTGTTTCTACAAGTTAGAGATACAGAGTTCCTGAACTTAGGAAAGAATAGCTCAAGAAATTACCTCTGGTTTGTCATGTTCAATGCAATAGCATTGGATACTTTTGATTTCATCAATCATTTTTCATGGCATTCTTGTGTCATAGAGGTTTGACACTGAATAGTGGCCTCCAAGTCCATGATTTCCCTTGGAATGATGTGGAACCAGAGTGAACCATTTGATACAACATATTTTGACCTATTTTTTCCTGAGCTTTCAGTTGCTTTATTCTGTCATTTCATGCCCTCGTTACCACCTTCGTTTCATTCGTTGTGGCTCATTTCATGCAGAATTTCATGCCAGCTCTGTCAACTCTTCATCTTCACAGGTTTAAGAGTTGATGGAACTGAGCTTCCATACAGAGGATGCAACCTTTTTGCTTTGATAGTTTGACCAAAGCCAGGTGCAACTGTTGGCTAAATGAAATTGACTTTGCACAAATGAGCAGGTACAAGGAGAAGCGGTGGGATCTGAGGTGCTTGTATAGTTCAGGTGGTGTGCCATCATCTCACTCAGCCACTATCATGGGCCTTGCTGTTGCAATTGGCCTTGGAGATGGGCTTGGTGGACCTCTTCTTGCTATTGCATTTGTGCTGGCTAGTGTTGTATGTCTCTTCAACCTTTCACTTTTTGTCCCACACACAAAAGGCGTTCTTACATATTTTTATGGGGTGATCACTTCAGAATTACATCTTCTGACATGTTTGTATCTTGATAGATCGGCATGCTAGGAGATCCAGATAGCTGATTGTTTGAGGATGGGATTGCAGGTTATGTATGATGCCTCTGGTGTCCATCTGCAAGCTGGTCGACAAGCAGAGGTCTTTTAAGCCTTCCATTTCTCTCTGTCTGCCTTCTGCTTCTAAACAAAACTGTTATTAACAAGGTGCACTTAGCCAATTTCATATTATGATTGAGCAGAGCTTTGCAGCCTCCCCCTTTCTATGCCTATGAAGGCATTGGTGTTGCAGAACTTTTTGACAATTTAAATAGATGTGCAGTTCTGTTTTCCATGACACTATTGCGCATAACTTGACCCATGGGATTGTGGACTAGGGTAGTTTTTAGCAAGAGGGGTTTAGTTTGTTTACCTTCAGCACTACAGCTTGATTCTTTTTTTTCTGTAAGTTTGTCTTGAAACCACCTACAAATCTTGGTGTGCTTTGATGGATGTTATGAGGCTAGGTTGCAATGATAAGCATCACTCTCAGTTTAACCAATGGTTGACTCTTGTGAGATTGTCTGTATGAAGTGGCTGGCAGGCTGTTTGTGATATGTGAATTAAGTCAATGTGAGGTAGTGCTTTGGGAGTCCTTGTAGATGTTTCCTAGAGTATCAACATGCCCGCAGGAGAATCCAGATTGAGCAAAAACCTGAATATTGTAGTGTTCTTTGGTCAAAGCAGCTTAGACAGGAAAAAAAATCAGGTTCTTTCACCTGCAGGACACACAGGTCTGCAATGACTGAATTGATGTTTGTTTCCTTTGATGCAGGTGCTGAATCAAATAGTTCATGATCTGCCATCAGAGCACCCATTATCTGATATGCGACCTTTTCGAGAGTTCCTTGGACATACTCCCCTGCAGGTGCAATACAATCTGCTCTCTTTCTTCAACATGCCCATTGTATTCATGAATTTTGAATGTTGATAGCTGAGTAGCAGCTAGTCATGGGTCACCCAGTCATCTGCTGAAACTTGACATGTGTAACCGAGTTTCTTTTCTAGAATAGCTTTATGGAATGATAAAACCATGATAGTGTTTTCTTCTACCAGCCCCTAGAATTGTTGTAAGTTTTTCTTTGTAGTCTGAGATTCGTGATTTTGTCAGGACTGTTGAGAGTGTTGTTATGTTTTGCTGCTGCAGGTGCTTGCTGGGGCCCTCTTGGGAAGTTTGATTGCATGCACATTGCACGTGCTCTCCTTAATATGTGCTGGAACCTAATTTGCTCTTCTCTGTGGGACCTCTAACATTTCAACAATTGTAGTGTGAACAATTGCATTCTACATAGATTCTCCATACCCAAAACTGCCTGTTGTAAGATGTCTTTAATTTAGCTCAAGCTGGATTATGACAGAGGCCTGCTGCCACTTCCTTGAGTATTGTCGATTTATTTTTGTACACAAGTGGTGTAATCATAGCACACAGCAAACATAGATCAGCTTTGGCAGTTCATGGAATTGAGTGACAAGCCATAGCAAAAGGATGAGGACAAATCAAGGAGGGAAGTTTTGAGTAGATTTAAATGACCCTTTATATTCATCATCGTCTCAAAGCTGTAGTTATCATTAGGGGTCTCTCTGTGTGCTGCAGTGCATATTATCAAGTTGGACCCTAAATTGGACAGGTAATTGCTACCTTGAAATTGCCATCAAATCTGTGTATCTGGATTGCAATAGCTTTCAACAAAAGAAGGATGGATACAAATTGAAGTTATTGATATTGAAGTAGGATCTCTTTGAAAAATAGTTTTGACAAATGATTTGAGGTTTAAGGAAGGTTGTTATTGATGCAACTACGCGATGACATTAATTTTTCTCGTTAGCAAGTTGTCACGTAGTAATGGATTGCAATCCAAAGCTATCAGAGGGTTTGGAATTTGAGCTTTCTTAATTGACAACTAAGTGGTTATACTTTCTTTCTTTTTTAAATGATACAACAAAATAAACCCTAAACGAAAAAATTTCAAAATTCAATAGCAAACCATTAAAAAGTGTTTTTCTTGCATATATCTCTTGTTTGAAAGGTTTTAGTCTCATGGGAAGGGCAACTTTTAGAGGAATTTGCTTGATGAAAGGTATATTGTGAATGTTGGTCTGATTGTCGAGTGGATCCTAGATTCATTATGTGTTTTTTTTGTTCATTACATCGATTAAATATAGTATTTTGAGGGGTATAATGTGAAAGAGATTTATTTGTTCCCACCTTATTATTATTAAAAAAATTAATATTCACATGTTTAAATCACCTTAAACTTAATTCAAATTTTATGTTTGCATTGAATTTTGGCATTATATATATATATATATATATATATATATATATATGTATGTTTGAATTTTTAGTTTTAGTTGACAATGTGATGAATGATGAAGTAGGTAAGGTGATTGTGTGTGTGATTAAAAAAAACATCATGTATGAAATATTCAAGTTTAATTTTAGAAACACATCAACAAACATTTCAATACCAAAATCACATTTCAAATTATTAAGATTATGTTGGGTACTCAACAAAATAATTATATGCAAGAAACAATTGATTGTTTCCATGGGAAAAAAATAAAAATAAAAAAAATGATGTTTTTAAATTCTAAAATCAAAGCAAACAATGTGTGCATTATGAACAACTAAATCAATCATGAAGTAAATATCACCTCATTAATGTTATCTCTTCTACTTTGAACCTTTAGTATGAAATATACTCTTTCCATCTTATTAATCAAGACCTATTAACAACCAATAGTTATTATAAGTCCTTTCTACATATGTTATATTTTTCTAATGTTTTTCTAATACCTAATATTAATGCATATCTTATATGAATTATATTTGAATTTTGAAAGTAAACATAATAAGCTTGTTATAAAAGTAAATGAATTATATTTTTTACTCAATAACCAATATATAGGGACCTTAATTTTTATTCAAATAATTTTCTAATACCACCCCCAAGGAAAGGTTCCATCTCATTAAAAGTTTAGTTCATAGGAATATAGTAGTTCGCAAGAAACCTAATATTACTCAATGCAACATTACATAGTAAAGTTCTTTGTAATATGGTATGAACTTTCAAAAATGAGTATAACATGAATGTTGGAATTGTGAAAGGGTTAACAAAGGGATTAAAAAAATTGTGTACTCTTGTGTGGATTTTGCATGTGCCACTTTTTGTCCACTATACCATGCTTTCACCCAAATTGCCTATATCAATTGCAAAGAAGTTCACAAAAGGTTTTATTCCATCCTCAGGACATCAATGGTTCAAAAGTTCATAGCAAACAAAGTTTCGCATCAACATCTTTTGTAAAGGGGTGAAAACACAGTATGTTGACCCTCTTTTGAACATTTTTGGGTTTAGTATTATAATACATATAATATAAATGTTCCAAAAGTATGGTGCATTTAATTTTGGGTATCAATTTTGGTTTTTCAGCCCTATAATTATTATTTCTATAAAATTAATGTCATGTAACTTTATTTTTAAAATAATAATACATTTCATTATTTACATGGAAGGATCCAAGGGTAAATTTATAATATACATTGGTATAATAGGGCCACTATCTTGTTTTGATTGCATTAACTTTAAAGCTTCATTAATCATTAAAATTATAAATTTTATTGGAATTAAAAAATGGCCCCCATCTAGCTATGCTTGTCATCTTCCATGTGAATGTGATTAATTGTCAAATTTTCAATTTGCCACACATTTATCACATCTTTGTTGGAAAAACTCATTTTTGGAAATGAAAATTTCAAATTAGTCACATGGTTCAAACTATGTGAAATGGCATGGTTCAATATTCCTTCAACTTTCATATAAATTAAAAATCATTTAGATTGCTTTTGAAATATATTTGTGTTTTTTAGTGTACATTACATTTTTTTTCACAAATATATTCCAATCGCCCACTTTATGAAATGAAATGAAAATTTTATTTTTTAAAATATTTTTCCTAGGTTATATTCTAACATAATATGCAAAAATATTGTGAAAATCTTTCAAAATTTTGAGATGGGATACATTCAAAGATGCTCATCCTAGGAAAGTAGTACAATACGACACCCCAAAAGGGTCATTATATTGTGCTTTCACCTGTTTATTACATGTCAAGTGCTACCTATCTTGAAATTTATGTACCTTGAACAAGATTTTGCAATAATTAAAAGTAGCAAGTTGAATGTTGTTGTTCACATTTGTTATTTGGATACATGGATTTCCTTCAATTATATGCAACAATTGATTTATTGTGCAAAATGAAGGAAGAGACATTAATGGCTTGATTTGTCACTTGACCTATTAGCATGTCACTTGAAAGACTTGACCTAATGTTGTTCATTTGGTGTTTGTATGCTTGGAGCACTTTTCACTTGCCTATGCATTGATTTATTGGA